>Ga0209344_10001563_pt1 | contig 29062 bp, 33 predicted proteins | sample Cruoilmetagenom6_FD_187293 | JGI IMG/M metagenome (GOLD analysis project Ga0209344, IMG submission 187293) | Oil polluted marine microbial communities from Coal Oil Point, Santa Barbara, California, USA - Santa Barbara Oil Seep Sample 6 (SPAdes)... | ecosystem: Environmental > Aquatic > Marine... | reverse complement strand
GTGCTGTGACCATCATCAGCATTTCACGACGTTGCGCCGCGTCCTGGATGATGCGTCCGTATTCGCCCGCGTTGATGATGGTCACAGCACTTGCGGCCAATTCGGCCAAATACACCGGACCGCCAATAGCCTGCAAATCGTCGCTGCGTTCGAACAAGCCCGACAATGTGACCGGATCGGCGATCTGCCCCTGATTGATCAGCTTGCCTACGGCCTCGAAAATCTTGCCGTGTTCAGGCACTGCAAAATGTTCCGGCCGCAAGGTGTCAGACACGCGCTCATAGGCGCGGCTGTCGGTAAATATCGCCCCCAACACCGCCTTTTCCGCTTCAATGTTCATCGGCGGTGGACGGTGTGACGGCAGGGTGTGAATGTTGTCGGGGGTACTCACGCCGCCTCCATCAGTTCACCGTGACCGGGTTCAGGCAAATGGCGGTAAGGCCCCAGCCGTTGAGATTTCATAGTGGTTTGGATCGCAAGGGCTTCACGGATATGTCCCCGCCCAGCCGACGAAAATTGCGGCGTGCCTTCCAGCTTGCGGGCCAAGCGCATGTGATGTCGGATCGCTCTGGAACCTATGTTGAACAAAGCATCCTTCAATACGTCTGAAAATGAAGTGGGGGCGTCGGTGTGCATCGCATCACCTCACGCCACAGCTTGCTTGTATTTATCAAGCCAAGCTTCGAGATCTTCAGCCGCAATGAGCGTGCGCCCACCAAGCTTAAAGGTTTTCAGGCCTTCATCTCTAATGGCTTCATAGAGGCGAGATTTACTTATGCAAGTGGCCTCTGCGGCTTGCTTAATGCCGTATGTGAGACGGCCTTGAACAATCGATTGCATCAAACTGCACTCCACTGGTTAACAATGGAAAGAGGATGCTTGTGATTGTGGGTTTTGTCGTGGTTCGAACTTTTGTCTTAATTTACCGAACCACCTAAAAGGCGCAAAATAAGGGGTTATAGGAATTTTCTGTTGGGGCCAGAGGGCATGATTTCAAAATCAATCATCTGCTCTTCAGTTACAGAAATTACGCTGGAGTCCACTTCCGCTATGGCTTTCCGGTGAACTTTAGACGCTTCTATGAATGCTGGCACCCAATCAGCATGCTTAATCAATTCATAGATATTGCCCGAGTCTTCGTGCACGGGTTTCGCAGGGTCTCTTGTGCTATGCAGCAGTGGTAGCAAAGCGCAGGATAGATGGATGACAGATTTAGAGGGCGTCCATATTTCAGATTTTATTGCCGACTTATGAGAGACAAACCGTTCTCTAAAATCACGGGTTAATTCCCTCCCCATATCTTCTGCAATCTTTGAGGCATCATTTAATGAATGATATTTTCCGCTCATGAGGCCAGTGGCAATCAGTCCAGCGAGCCACCGGTGCTTAATGATTCTGGTCAGACCTTTTTCTACAGATGTGTAGACTGTTTTCTTAAGCACTTTGTCGTGTTCCGACCCAAATAGTTCTGCTGCCCTGGCTCGGATCATTAAGCGTTTCCCGAATTTTTCCCGTGCCGCTATTTCTGTTGGGTAAGCCAGCCATGCTAGGACAATCGATGCTGCGTCATATGTTGCACTGAGATCGATTGGAACAATGATTGGTGGTTTTTTGGCCATTTACTTATTTTGTCCCATTATTTTGTAGCGGGACCACGCCGCCACCCGCAGACATTGAACAGTAATCCGCCCAATCGCGCATCATCCGGCGGCGTTTCTCAAACAAGTCACCACGCCGATACGCAGCCTCCACCTTGTTTTCGATGGTGTGCGCCAGCGCCATTTCCGCGACCTCTCGGGCGTAACCCGTTCGCTCAGCAGTCCAATCACGGAAAGTGGAGCGGAAGCCGTGGACGGTTAAATTCTTGCTCCACAGACGCTTTGCCAATTGCAGCATGGTCATGTTGGATTGAGGGCGTTTGGGCTCCCTGCCAGGGAACACATAGTCAGATGTGGACACAGCTTTCATCTCTTCCAAGATCGCCAGTGCTTCAGCACTCAAAGGGATACGGTGTTCCTTGCGGCCCTTCATGCGATTCCATGGCCGGGTCCAGATTTTCCTGTCGAAGTCGATTTCTGACCATGTGGCGGCGATCACTTCCTCAGTGCGCGCTGCGGTTAGAATTGTAAATTCCAAGCTTCTGGCGGAGATCGTTTTCTTTTCCCGCAGGGCCTTCATGAAGTCGCTAATGGCTTCATAGGGTAGGGCTTCGTGGTGGACGACCTTCTGTATTTCGGAGGGTGCTGGAAGCTGCGTTTCAAGCCAGCCCTTCCAACGGGCGGGGTTGCTGCCTTCTCGATACCCCCGGACTTCCGCCCAATCCAATATCCGTTCAATGCGCGCACGCACTCGGCTTGCCGTTTCCGTCTTGGTTTTCCAGATCGGCTCCAACACTTTGAGGACAAGGCTCAGGTCAATGGCATCAACGGGCAACGCCCCGAATTCGGGATAGACGTAAGTGGAGAGGGTGTTTTCCCACTGATTGATGTGCTTGGCGTTGTTCCATTTGTCGCTGTGCGCCTTGATGTAGGCGACCGCACATTCCTTGAAAGTCAGAGCCTTGGCTTCACTCGCGGCTTGCTTGGCTCGACCCGTCTTGCGGTGGGTTATGGGGTCAATGCCCGCTTTAAGCCATTTGCGGCACTGCTCAGCCTCTGCTCTTGCCTCTGCCAGGGTGCTGTCACGCAGCGGCCCCAGGCCCATTTGGTGCGCCTTCTTGTGTCTGGTGTAGCGGAATATCCAGCTTTTGTTGCCGCCATCCAGGATGCGCAGGTACAGCCCCCCGCCATCAGCGTGTAGGCCGGGCTTTGATAACGATTTGATCTTAATTGCGGTAAGGCGATTGATGACAGGCATGTTAGGCGGAGACCATTCCAGTATACATGTTCGTATACAAGTATACACGCGATGCCATTAATCATCAATGGAGGGTATTGGGCGATTTGTGATAAATAATTAATGAAAACAAAGGATACTCCTTTGATCATTGGACGCAGAAAATCATTATTGGAAAGATGTTAAGCGGACGCTCTCTCCGCCATTATTTTGAAAAGCCCCGCTCATGCGGGGTTTTTCTTTGCCAAGAAAAAAATAAGGGCCACTCCCAAGCGTGGGAGTGGCCCTTATTGCAGAGCTGTTTTTGTTTAACCAGACGGATTTAGAACGTGCCGGTCAAGCGTACGTAGAACGAACGTCCAGGCTCGTTGACCTGCGTTTCGGTGGCGTCGAATGAGTTGCTCTTGTTCAGGTGATTGGCATAAGTTTTGTCGAACAGGTTGGTCACGCCCAGGCCAAGTTCAAGGTTGTCGAGCATCGGGCGCGAGCCGTACAAGTCCGCCGTGACATAACCGGATGTTTGCCCGACATCGCGGCCGCTGCCGGTGGCGGTGCTGTCATCGACGCGGGTTTGCTTGGCTGCGGCGTTGGCGCGCATGCCCAACAACCAGCCTTCGACGGGGTAAGACAGATCCATGGCCATCTTCAGCGGCGGGATCTGCGCCAACGCCCCATTGGTGTCGCCGTTTTCACCGCGGGTGAACGACAACGAACCGGACATCGACAATTTACTTTCGAAGGTGCGGTTCATCGACAAATCAACGCCCATCAGGTTGGCGTCGATGTTGCGAAACACCACGGCGCTGTCGTTGAGCAAGATGTCGGTCTGACCACGCGCCACATCGCGGAAGATGTAGTCGTTGACACGGTCATAGTAGGCCGATGCCGACACGCCGTATCCGCCAAGTTTGGCGTTCACACCCAGGTCGACCTGGTAATGCTTTTCCGGGTTCAAGCGTGCATTGCCGATTTGGCGTTGAGCCGCCGTCATGTGATCGGCAGCGATCGAGCGTTCGGTGGTGTTGGCGGTGCGCACGGAGCGGCTCAAGGTCAGATATGTGGTGGTGTCCTTGTCGTGTTTTTGTTCGAACCGCGCTAGGCCGCTGAGGTTGTTTTCGGTCACGTTGGTGAAGCTGTAGCCATAGTACATCGCATACAGCTGATTGGCGGATCGATTGATCGCACCGGTGACGGAGGCGACGGTGTTGGCTTTGTCTGCGGTGACTTTGACATTGTCGTAGCGCAAGCCCAATTTGACTGAGCGCTGTTCGCCCAGGTCCACGGAACCTTCGCCGAACACGCCGATTTCACGACTGGTTACGCCGGGCCAGACATAGGCTTGGGCGATGCCAACATTGGTGGCGTTGGTGCCGCGATAACGAATGGCAGTGCGGTCCAGGGTTTTGTAATCAACGCCCACGATGACCGGGGTCCCGGCAATGGCGACATCACCTTCGACTTTAAACCCCTGGGTGTCCGATGAACTCGGCGTGCGCATGTACATAACCGCATTGCGCAAAGAATAGCTGTCCATGAGGTGATTAACGCGGGAATCATATGCATTGAAGCGCACGCCTTTGAGCAAACTGCCTTCAAGTTCCTTTGTAAATTTCAAGCGCACGACATCGGTGATGCCGTAAGGCGAGTCCATACCTGCACCGGCGAACAGCACATTGTCGGCGCGGTCGCGTTCAAAGCCAAAGGACAATTCAGTCTGTACGTTCGGTGTCCATCCCAATTCAAGGCCTGTGGACCACTGCGAAAAGGCGCTGCGAACTTCTTTACCAGCGCCATCCGAATAGTTGGCGGCGTGGCTTTTGGTGCCGGTGGCGCGAGCGTAGCCTTCGCCCAATTTATAAGAGACACCGAGACTGGAATTGTAAGCCGAATCATTGGATTGTCCGCCGACGCCGAACTTAACCTCATAAGGTTTTTCGTTGCTGAGTGTCGGGGTGTTGCGCTCCAAGATCACGGTGCCGCCGGTGCCGCCGGGACCGTGGCGCACGCTTTGAAAACCCTTTTCAACCGTCACACTGTCGTAGGTGTCGATTGATGTCAGTGCAGCGGGCGGGTCCATGCGGCTGGGGCAGCCACCGTACATGAATGCACCATCACTGATGATGTTGAGCTGTTCTTGCTGTTGGCCGCGAATGACAGGGTCGAGGCCGTGGCCGCTCATGCGTACGGCATCGACGCCGGGAATGTTTTTGAGAAATTCACCGACATCGGCGGCAGGCGCCATGTCGGTGCGGTTAAGTTCGGTATTGATGATGGCGGGCAGGCTCTGGCCTTCGACGACGATGCCTTCCAGTACAGTGGCGTCCTGCGCATGGGCCGCATGGGCCATGGCTGTGGTGGAAAGCAAGAGTGTGAGAAAGGCGCAGTGGGCTTTACCCGGCGTCCAAGAAGATGTGTGCATAGTGATTGTACCGCGCGCCGATGATCTGGGCGCGCCCCCTTAAAGTTCAGTTTGATGACGTGATGGCGCGCAAACCGGCGGCTCGGCTTTTTAGAAAGACCGCTTGCGTGGTTCGCGCAAATTTACGGGATCAAACGAAACGCGGTGGGGCGCGTGAAGGCAGAGATACGTTACGCCACGTGCTGGTGTGGCCAAGGTGCGCCAAGGGTGTAAACACCATAGGGGCGACCTGGGGCTGTTTGATCAGCACCAAATTATCTGCGGGTTGCAGCAAGGCCAGCGTGGTGGAGGTAAAACAGAATGGGCACGGCGCGGCGTCATGCGCGTCTATCGGTTCGCCGTTTGCGTCGATGAGGATCTGTTTGACGCCGTTGGCGGTACAGATCAGCTGGTATTCGAGACCTTGCTCGTCATTTGACGCCAAGGCTTGGCCGAACGGCAGCAACACCTGAGCCGATAGGACAAGCACAGCCAGCCACGTCGCCCAACGGCAACGCGCAAATTCAGCGGTGCGCCATAAGCGCAGGTTTCGCCCAGGTTGGGCCATCGATGATTGTCCCCCATCGAAAAGGTCACGGTCTATTTTGAATATGTTTAGTCAGATAGCCATGATCTTTCAACGCCCTGACTGTATCGATTGACGTTGGTTCTGGCAAGCCACCCAAAGGTGTATGGCCGACGCGCTCTCATATAGGCGCTTAGCGTTTGATAGTTGGGGCGCACTTGCATAGGCTAACGTGCGTAGACAGTTGGTGAGGAGGGTGCAGGTGAAGTCTCTGGATGAGTTTTCCATCAAAGACCGACAGCGTATTCGCTGCGTGCTCACCGACATCGATGACACTCTGACCACCGAAGGTCGGCTCACCGCGAAAGCGTATGCGGCGCTGGAAGCCTTGCAAAAGAACGGTCTGTTGGTGGTCGCCGTGACGGGACGCCCGGCGGGGTGGTGCGACCACATTGCGCGCATGTGGCCGGTCGATGCGGTGGTCGGTGAGAACGGCGCGTTCTATTTTCGTTATGACGAAAAACAGCGCAAATTGCTCAAGCGCTTTTTGCTGAGCGCCGAAGACCGCGCCGCCAATCGACTGCGTCTGGATGCGTTGCGCACCGACATTCTCGGCCAAGTACCGGGCACCGACGTGGCGTCCGATCAGTCTTACCGTGAGGCCGATCTCGCCATCGATTTTTGCGAGGACGTGGACCCGTTGCCGTGGTCTGAGGTCGAGCGCATTGTCGATCTGTTCACCGCCGCCGGGGCAACCGCCAAAGTCAGCTCGATTCACGTTAATGGCTGGTTTGGAACCTATGACAAGCTGACCATGACGCGTACCCTAATGGATGAATGCTTTGGCCTCGATTTGGATAGCGACAAGGCGTTGTTCGTGTTTGTTGGCGACTCGCCCAATGACGCGCCGATGTTTGCGTTTTTTCCTCACGCCGTGGGCGTCGCCAACCTGGTTCAGTTCGAAGACCGCCTAGAAGCGCATCCGACCTATGTGACCGATGAGCCCTCGGGTGCGGGCTTCGCCGCGCTTGCCAAAGCTTTGATTGAGGTCCGGGAGAAGGGCACCTAAATACGATTATTATTCGCCGGTTCAACAACTTGCGCATGTATGATACAATGGTCAGGTGACATAAGGGGGGCGGGCTTTCGGATATCAAATGATCCGCGCAGCCCCAAACATAGGGAGCTATTCACTATGACCACATTCTTGTTACGCAGAACCTTTTTGTCGGTAATAACGGGGCTTTGCGCTGTTGCGTTTTGGGCTGGGCTGAGCAGTCCGGTCGCCGCTGCGGAATGCACAAATCGTGGCGATTTGAACGTCCGTTATTGCGATGAAAACGGCGATTTGGTCGCCGACACGCCAACGGATCCGGCCGAATGGCTCGATCCCAGCACGTTGGTGTTCTCCTACACTCCGGTGGAAGATCCATCGGTGTATGAAAATGTGTTTACCGAATTCATGGACTACCTTGCCAAGAAAACCGGCAAGAGGATTGTCTGGTACGGTGCGGAATCCTACGCCGCCCAGGTTGAAGCCATGCGTTCGGGGCGCTTGCACGTCGCCGGTATCTCTACCGGGCCGACAGTGTATGGCGTTAACTTGGCGGGATACGTTCCGTTCACCATCATGGGTCAACAGGGCAACGTGTTCGGTTACAAACTGCAAGTCATCACCAAAGCCGATTCCGATATCAAATCGATCGCGGACATGAAAGGGCGAAAAATCGCCCACGTGACGCCGACGTCGAATTCGGGCAACCAGGCGCCGCGCGCGTTCTTCAAGGACATGGGCGTGACGCCGGATGTAGATTACAAAGTGATCTATTCGGGTAAGCACGACAACTCGGTCATGGGGGTGGTCAACGGCGATTATGACGCCGCGCCGATCGCGTCGAGCGTGATGGACCGGATGATCATGAAAGACATGCTCAAACGCGAAGACATTCGGGTGATTTGGGAATCGCAATACTTCCCGACCACCTCGTTCGGATATGCCCACAACTTGAAACCGGAACTGGCGGCAAACGTCATGGACGCTTTCTTGACGTTCGATTGGACGGGTACGGCCTTGGCCAACGAATTCAAGCCGAGGGATCGTTTCATTCCCATCACCTTTAAAGAACACTGGGCGCCGATCCGTCTGATCCAAAAAGATAACGGCGTCGTCTACTCGCAAGAAGCTTTGAAGGCTTTGAAGAAATAAGCCGTGTCATATCGAGACTCTTGTGAGGCTAACGTAATACCCGCCGCTCCGAACTGTGATTCCCCTAAGGGGCGGCGGTTCATTTCCGTAGGATCTCAATATGTTGACCATCACCGACCTGACCAAGACTTACCCCACCGGAACGGCTGCCCTTAAGGGCGTGAGCTTTTCGATTTCTGAGCCCCAAGTGGTCGCCATCATCGGTCCTTCCGGATCGGGAAAGAGCACCTTGATCCGCTGCATCAATCGCTTGATCGAACCGACTTCGGGTTCGGTCGTTCTGGAAGACCTCAACATCACCAAATTGGGCCGACGTCAGTTGCGCAAGGCGCGGCGACGTATGGGCATGATCTTTCAAGAGTACAATTTGGTCGAACGTTTGACGGTCATGGAAAACGCACTTTCAGGGCGGCTCGGCTATGTCAGTTTTTGGCAGGCGTTTCGCCGTAAGTTTCCGCCCGAAGATGTTTCGAAGGCTTTTCTATTGCTCGACCGCGTGGGCCTGGAAGGTTATCACGACACCCGCGCCGACGCCTTGTCCGGCGGCGAACGCCAGCGCGTTGGCATCGCCCGCGCACTGATGCAGAATCCGGCGTTGCTGTTGGTGGATGAGCCGACCGCAAGCCTTGATCCCAAGACCTCGCGCCAAGTGATGCGCTTGTTGGTCGAGCTGTCGAAGGAATTCGGCACTCTGACGCTGGTCAACATCCATGATGTCGGGTTGGCGCAAATGTTCGCCGACCGCATCATCGGCTTGCGTCTCGGCGAAGTGGTGTTCGACGGCACCGCCGATCAGGTGACGGAGCAAGTTTTGACCGACATTTACGGCGAAGAAGATTGGAGCGCCACCATCCGCAAAATCCCTGAAGGTGACGATGAAGACGAGGACGAGGACGAGGACGAGGACGAGGGTGAGGCAACGGCGAAAGCGGCCAGCTGAGACGTTGTTTCAAACGGTGAGGTGGACAAAATGACCACGGCAAACCAAGCGCAAAACAGTCAAAATAATGTGCCGGTTCCGCGCGAATGGCACACCATAAAATTGATCGAGAATCCGTACTATCGTTACGGCCTGATCGTCGCAACAATTGCGTACTTCATCTTCGCCCTCACCACGCTAGAGGTCGATTGGAGCCGCATATATACGGGGTTGCCCCGCGCTGGCGACATTTTCGTGCGCATGGTGCCGCCTGATTTTTCGCGCTGGAGCTTGTTGACGCGCGGCATTTTGGAAAGCGTTCAGATTGCCTTAGCGGCAAGCTTTTTTGGCATGATCTTGGCGATCCCCTTAGGCCTTTGCGGGGCGCGGAACTTGGTGCCCAAGCCGGTTTATCTGGTGGCGCGTTCAATCATCGTATTGACGCGGTCTTTCCATGAAATCATCATTGCGATCTTTTTCGTTAAAATTTTTGGCTTCGGTCCTTTGGCCGGGGTGTTGACGTTGATTGTGGCATCGACCAATTTCATCGCCAAAATGCTCGCCGAGGATATCGAAAATATGCCCGCTGGCCAGCTCGAAGCGATCCGCGCCACCGGCGCCAGTTTTCCCAAGCTGTTGATCTATTGCATTTCGCCTCAAGCCTTGCCGCGCTACCTGGGTGTTTCGATCTATCGGCTCGACGCCAACATCCGCCATTCCACAGTGGTCGGCATTGTCGGCGCGGGCGGCATCGGCCAAGTGCTGGCGGCGACGTTTACGCGCTACGATTACGATTTCAGCCTGGCTATTTTGATGTGCATCGTGGGCTTGGTGTTTGTTGGTGAGTTCTTCTCCAACTGGGTGCGGGGACGTTTGAGATGACGGATGTCAAACACGCCAAAAAATACCCTGAAATCTGGCAGCGCTTCACGCCGCGCGAAACCTTGCTGCGTTATGTCTGGTACATGTCCGTGGTTGGTGTTGCGGTGTGGTCGGTGTCTAACCTGAACATACCGTGGTTCTATTTCCTCGACGCGCACGTTCAAGCGGGCGATCTGTTGACCCGCATGTGGCCGCCGGCTTGGGGTTATGTCGATCAATTGCTTGGCGCGCTGTTGGAAACCGTACACATCGCAACGTTGGGCACCGCCGTGACGGTGGTGATTTCGTTTCCCATCGCGTTTTTGGCCGCACGCAACACCACGTACAATAAAGCGACATGGTTGATCGGCCGTTTGATTTTGGTCACCTCGCGTTCCGTCAACACAGTGATCTGGGGGCTGTTGTTCGTCGCGATTTTTGGCCCCGGTGCGCTGGCGGGCATCTGGGCCATTGCGTTGCGCTCCATCGGTTTCACCGGCAAGCTGATCGCCGAAGCCATCGAAGAGATCGACCAAGGCCCTGTCGAAGCCATCGAGTCCACAGGGGCTTCGCGCATGCAGGTGTTGTGGTTCGGCATCTTGCCCCAAGTGTTGCCGGTGATTTACGGCACGGTGGTGTATCGCTGGGACATCAACATTCGCGAGTCCACTGTGCTCGGCTTCGTCGGCGCGGGCGGCATCGGGATTTTGCTGTATTCTTCCGTCAATCAGTTTCTGTGGCGGGAAGTTTCGGTGATTTTGATCTCAGTGTTCATCGTGGTGGTGATCAGCGAGTTTATCTCCGCTGCGGTGCGCGAACGCATCACCTGAAGTTAGAAGCTTAAGTCGCGTAAGTCCCGGACGGTGCGCGTGCCACCGGGAAAGGGACTGGCGCGATGTTCAGCGACGCGACCGATAAACGCGACGCCGGTGTCAGATGCCGCTTGCCAATCGGCCATGGCGTCACCGATGAACATGCAGTTTTGTGCGTGCAGATCGTACTCATCCATCAATGAACGCACGATATCAGTTTTTGCGGTTGGCGAACCACGCACGCTGGTTAGCCACGTCATCATGCCGCGATGCTCAGCGATGCGTTTGATTTCATCTTCGGGCGTGCCGGACACGACGAACAGTTTGCAGCGCTGGTGATGCGCTTGCAGCAGTTCCTTGGCCCCCGCGACCCACGGCGCATGGATCACCGCGTCTTCGACCAGTTGGGCGTAGTGGTCAACCAGCGCGTCCAGTTGCTCTCCAGATAGGGTGAGGCCGAGAAAATGCTCATGACAATGGCGCAATTTGACCACCCGCGAAATGCCGTCATGGGCGCTGTGGTAAGCCATAACCCGCGCCAAGATATCTGCGGGTTGGTCTGCGTACAGATCCCTGAAAGCCATGGATTTGATCTCGACCGATTCGACCAAGACACCATCGAAGTCGAGGAAAAGGGCATTCACATGATGCATGGTAGAAACTTCCATTGTCAGTTTGGTGCGATATTTTGCTACACTGACACTCAGTTATAAAGGTTAGGGATGAGAAATATCGGTTTACGCCAGCCCCTGGGCTCTGTAGAACACAGCGCATACGAATTGTTCCGCCGCGCATTAGGTCGCGGCGACGTGCAGCCGCTCAAGCGAAGAGATCGCAATCCGGCGCACGAAACCCGCGTTCCGAAAGAAAAAAAATGATAGATTTCGAAGGCGTCGTTCCGGCGCTTGGCCAGGCGTTGAATAAGCGCGGCTACACCGAACTGACCAAAGTACAAACGGCGGTTCTCGCCCCCGAATTGAAAGACGCCGACGCTTTGGTGTCCGCGCAGACCGGTTCGGGCAAGACCGTGGCGTTCGGCCTTGCGCTGGCGCCGACGTTGCTGGCTGGTGAAGAACGTTTTGGCCGCGCTGAGCGGCCCGTCGCGCTGGCCGTCGCGCCGACCCGTGAACTGGCGTTGCAGGTGATGCGCGAATTGGAATGGTTGTACGCTGAAACCGGCGCCAAAGTGGTGTCGTGCGTTGGCGGCATGGATATGCGCACTGAACGGCGCAATCTGCAAAACGGCGCGCACATCGTGGTCGGCACGCCGGGACGCTTGCGCGATCATATCGAGCGCGGCTCGTTCGATACCTCGGGCCTTAAGGGTGTGGTGCTCGACGAAGCGGATGAAATGCTCGACCTCGGCTTTCGCGATGATTTGGAATACATCCTCGATGCCGCTCCGGCTGATCGCCGCACATTGCTGTTTTCCGCCACCGTGTCGCGTCCCATCGCGACGCTGGCCAAGAAGTTCCAGCGCGATGCCGTGCGCGTTACCACCACGTCAGATCGCGAACAGCATCTCGACATCCAATATCGCGCCTTGACGATTGCGCCCAATGATCGCGAAAACGCCATCATCAACGTGCTGCGCTATTACGAAGCCAAAAGCGCCATCGTGTTTTGCGCCACTCGCGCCACCGTCAATCACATGACCAGCCGCTTCAACAATCGCGGTTTTTCCGTGGTCGCATTGTCGGGCGAACTGAGCCAGAACGAACGCACCCACGCATTGCAGGCCATGCGCGACGGCCGTGCGCGGGTGTGTATCGCCACCGACGTGGCGGCGCGCGGCATCGATTTACCGAATTTGGAATTGGTGATCCACGCCGATATTCCCAAAAGCCGTGAGCCTTTGCTGCACCGAAGCGGACGCACAGGCCGGGCTGGGCGCAAGGGTACCAGCGTGCTGATCGTGCCGCACAACTGGCGCAAACGCACCGAGCGCTTATTCAGCAGTGCCAACATCGAAGCCGAATGGGCCAAGCCTCCGTCGTTGGATGAAATCGCCACGCGCGATCATCAGCGCATTCTGGATGCCCCAGCTTTTGATGAGCCGTTGTCTGACGACGAAAAGGCGTTTGCCCAAGAACTGCTCGCTAAGCATGGCGCGGAACAAATTGCCGCAGCGTACTTGCGCTTGCACCGCACCGACCAGCCCGCACCGGAAGAGATGATCGACGCAGGACCGTCTATGGAACGCGAAAAGTCTCAGCGCGACGATTTCAAGAACGGCGTGTGGTTCTCTTTGTCGGTGGGGCGCAAACACAATGCGGAACCGCGCTGGTTGTTGCCGATGCTGTGCCGCGCCGGCCACATTACCAAGCGTGACATTGGCGCCATAAAAATCCATCAAAACGAAACCCATATCGAGCTGGCCCCTGAAAGCGTCGATAAGTTCCTCGAAGCCATCGGCCCCAGCCGCAAGGTGGAAAAGAGCATCACCGTGGACCGCCTGAAGGGTGTGCCCGACGGACCGAAAGAAGGCCCCAAGGGCGGCTTTAAAGATGGCCCGCCGGCAAACCCGTATGCCAAAAAACGCCCGTTTAAAGGTAAGCCTGGTGATTCCAAGAAACCCTACGGCGAAAAGCCAGCTCAAGACCGCGACCGCCCGCCCGCGAAACGCAAGACCTTGACCATGGATGCGAAACCGGGCGCGAAACAGGACGATAAGCCTTGGGAAAAAGCCGCAAAATCTTCCAAAAAAACCTTTAAGCCGAAGTTCGCCAAGGGCGATGCCAAGGCTGGGTCAAAATCGGGTTCGAAGCCGGGCAACAATGGCTTTGGCGCCAACAAGAGCCCCCACAAACCCGGCTCGACGCCTTTAAAGCGCAAGAAGACCTATAAAAAAACCGATTAGGTTCGCACCATCTGCGTGTTCATTGCGAAGGCCCGTGTCGCTTGTTTCGTCAAGCGGTCGGGCCTTCGATGCATTCGTGCAGCAGATGCAGCAGCGCGGTGTAAGTCATGTCGAGGATGAGGTCGTGAACGGGACCTCTGTAGGCGATTTCCTGGTTGGCCAGCGTCATGTCCCATTCCAATAATATTGACGCCATCGCGGTAGTGCGATTTGCTGGGCAGGTTGGTGCGAAGTGGTGAATGTAGCCGGAAAGTTTTGCGGTGGCCCAGCTGTCGTAGTTCTGCTGCAACACACGTAAGTCCGCGTATACCCCGATGGCCTGCATCAGCCTGGATTCAATCATGGCTGAAAATCCGACGTCCTCGTAATCGTCGAGGAAATCTTTGAAAAAAGTATGCCAATCACTTGTGTTCTCGAGTCGCTGATCTGCGCGGGAAAAGACCGCTTTTCCACCTTTTATCCAGTCTTCATACAAGGTGTAGATGATGGCGTGCTTGTTGGGAAAGAACTGGTAGAGGGTTGAAACATTGACCCCAGCCTGCTGAGCGATGTTTCGCGTCGTCAGTTTCTCGACACCGTGCTCCGACAACAGGTCAGCCGCCGCCTGCAAGATTCGCTTGAGCGCAGCGTGGGACCGATCTTGGTGCGGGTCACGCCGTTTTTTCAGATGCTGAGGTGGGTGGGGCTGGACCTTTTTCATCGCATGATTCTGTCCGTTGAATGTCATGTTTATAGCTACCTCTTTCGTACTAATAGCTACATCTTTTGTTGGGTTTCCGCAAACAATCCTCAGTCAAAGGTGGGGCGCTTGCAAAACAAAAGCTTTTGTTTTATTTTAGGATAGGCTTGAGCATATGCAATGGTTCGGGCCGTCAGTTCTGGGTAAGGGCTGTGCAAGGCGTTTCGGCGGCTTGGCTTTCTACCCTCGCAGTCGTTACCAGAAATCTACCGGGCTCCGTTCGCGGGGTCCGGTTTTTTTGTGTCTAGCACTGGCGGCGCTTCTCTGAGGAGAGTAGATTTAGGGTTAACTGCACCATCTGATTCAGGAAGACATTTTATGCCCAATTGCCTTATCGATCCCTCCGACACAGCACTGCCCGTTGAGGCCATTCATGAAGAGGCGTATGACAGCTGGCTCGCGGCGCAAAGCGCTGGTCTGCAAAGTTGGCTGTCGTCCACTGGCTTTAAAGGCAAAGGTGGGCAAACGGCTGTGTTACCGGGTGCTGAAGGCGCAGCTGCGGGTGCTGTTTACATCATTGGCGGAAACGAAGAACGCGGCGGATTGTGGGCGTGGTCGGGATTGTGGGACGGTTTGACGGCAGGTGAATACCACATCGTATCCGAGCTCAGTGCCGAAGACGCATACGACGCGGCGATGGGCTTCGCGCTGGCGGCTTATCGCTTTGATCGCTATCACAAAGCCGATGCCGATAATCAAGATGCCGCGTTTTTGGTGTGGCCTGAAGGCTGCGATCAGAACGCTGTGCGCGGCGCGTATGGGGCGACGGTGTTGGTGCGCGATTTGATCAACACCCCGGCGTCTGATCTCGGTCCGGCGGAACTTGCCGCGGCGGCAAAGGAGCTGGCCGATGCATCGGGTGCCGCTTACCATGAAGTCGTCGGCGTTGATTTGATCCGTGAAGATTTCCCCGCCGTTTACGCCGTCGGGCGCGGCGCTGAAGACAGCCGCGCGCCCCGACTGGTTGAATTCACCTGGGGACGCGAAGACGCGCCTAGCGTGACACTGGTCGGCAAAGGCGTGACGTTCGACACCGGTGGACTGGACATCAAGCCAGCTTCGGCCATGAAGCTGATGAAAAAGGACATGGGCGGCGCGGCGCATGCCTTGGGCTTGGCGTCGATGGTGATGGCCTCGAAACTGGATGTGCGCTTGCGGGTGATCATCGCGGCGGTGGAAAACAGCGTTTCCGGGGCCGCCATGCGTCCGCAAGACGTGATCGGCACGCGCAAAGGGCTCAGCGTTGAAATCGGCAACACCGATGCGGAAGGCCGGGTGATCTTGGCTGACGCCTTAGCTTTGGCCAGCGAAGACCATCCCGATCTTATTTTGGACTTCGCCACCTTGACCGGCGCGGCGCGGGTCGCGTTGGGTGCGGAGATTCCGGCGCTGTTTTGCAATGACGACGCCTTGGCCGAAGACATCTTCCAGGCCAGCCAGCGCACCGCCGATCCGCTGTGGCGGCTGCCTTTGCATGGCTCCTATAATAAGCAAACGAAGAGCAAAATTGCCGACTTGCGCAATGATACCGACAGCTCTTACGGCGGTGCCATAATGGCGGCGCTGTTCTTGGAAAATTTCGTCGGCGAAGGTATTTCTTGGGCGCATGTGGATTTAATGGGCTGGAATCTCGCTGCACAACCGGGCAAGCCTGAAGGTGGTGAAGCGATGTCGATGCGGGCTATGTTCGGCGCCTTGGCGAACCGCTTTGGGTCTTAATCAGGCATTGTGGCTTGCCCCGTTCTTCAGCCTCGGTTACAAATAGACCGCTATCGTAACGAAACGATTCGCGCCTAAGTTTTGCGCTAGAGGGGAAACACCGCCATCATGTCCATCGAACTTTCCGAATTGGATGCTCTGGATCTGTGGCGGCGCGCCATCGTCAGCAGCGTGCGCCTGGATGCACCGGACCTGACTGCGCGGCAGATGGCTTTGTTGTTAACCGTCTATTTGACTCCGCCGCCGCACACCGTGCGCGGCTTGGCCGAAACGCTAAAGATATCCAAGCCCGCCATCACCCGCGCCATTGACCGTCTGGGCGATATGGAACTGGTGCGTCGCAAAGTCGATGAAGAAGATCGCCGTTCGGTGCTGATCCAGCGCACCGTACGTGGTTCGGTGTTTTTACGTGAATATGGCGAATTGATTGTCGCCGCCGCACGCGGAATCAGCAAAAAAGCCTAAAACAGAAGTCTATTGCTCACTGCAACACGGTTTGTTGGCCTGAATGGGCGGACAAGGCGTGTCAGCGTATGAGCAATACACGCAGCAATCGCCGGGCTTGGGCTTAAGCACTGCGCCACAGCCTTTGCAGTCATAAAAATACTGACAGGCATCGGTGGGCATGATTTCGGTCTCGACGTGGCCGCATTCTGGGCATGTGATGGTCGATGTGAGTTTGATGTCCATAGCTCGCTTCTATTGACTTGCGGGGTAGCCTGCGTTGGTTGAGGCTTGCGCTACAGTGTCCACGTTCGCCACCGCGTCGTCAAACACCACGGTGGCGGTCTTGGCCTCAAAATTCACATCGACGGTGCGGACCCCCTCAACACCCTTGATGGCGGTGGAGACCGTGATGGGGCACAGCGCGCAGGTCATGTTTTGAATGTCGAGGGTAACGCTGCGCTCTGCGGCCCATGCGGCCCCGCTCGATAGGATCAGTGCGGCGGCGAGTAAAATGGTCTTCATCATAAGCTCCTCAATACAGCAGCGGGGTGAGTGTGTTGACCGCGATGGCGAGCGCGGCAAGTCCACCGCCAATCCACAGGCCAACGCGATAGCGTTTTTTGGTTATGGTTCGTGCGCATGGTCCGTCAATGGCGCAGGCTTGGGCCCGCGCACGGCGCGATAGCCAAAAACCACCAGCGATGGACAGCGCTGCTAGGCTCAAAAAGATTGGCTGATAGGGAGCCAGCGCGGTGAGATTGCTCATCCATGCCCCGCCGAAGCCGATGCTGACCAGAACCAACGGCAAAATGCAGCAGGTAGAGGCCAGCAATCCGCCCGACAGTGCGCCAAAGGACGCAAACACGCTCAGCTTGGTCGTGGTATCTTGATCCGTGGTTAAGGGCGCGTTGGGGCCGGGGTTGGGCATCTTTGATCTCCTTGCAGGCTAATGCGATGAGGTCCATGCTAATACCTGTAGTCACTATAGGTGCAAGGGGCTTTTGATGACCGCGAAGACACAAACTTTTGCAGCGTTGAGCATTGGCGAGCTGTCCCGCTTGACCGATTGTAAGGTGGAAACGATCCGCTATTACGAACGCACAGGCCTGATGCCGTCACCGCCCCGCACCGAAGGTGGGCACCGGGTTTATGCGCAAGCGCATTTGCAACGTTTGACCTTCATTCGCAAGTCCAGGGCGTTGGGTTTCACGATGGAGCAAATCAAAAGCTTGCTATCAATGGTCGATGCAGAGCGTCAAAGCTGCGCCAGCGTAGCCCTTGAGGCGGAGCGCCACCTGGCTGCGGTCCGTGAGCGTATCGAAGATTTGCAACGTCTGGAGCACACGTTGGCCGACACATTGGCACGTTGCCATAGGGGAGACCGGCCCGATTGCGCGATCCTCGATGCGTTGCAAGGCACGGCCGTTTAACACAAAAAAGCCGCGCCCCATCAACAGGGCGCGGCTTTTTTGAGAATCGTTTGGATCTTAAACTTCGCGCATACGCACACGGCGGCCTGATGGCGGCTGATAGCTGTGCAGGTAGCTGGGCAGCACCGATTCGATGCCGCGCGCCGCGATGCCCAAATCCTTGATGGTAGGATTTTCGCCGCTGAGCACGTTGTCGGTTTTCAACAAGCGCACCTGATCGCGGGTGAACGGCTTGCCCGGGATAAATTCGGCGAAGAACGCGGTGATGAATGCCAACGGGATCGGATAGGGCACGATCAAGCGCTTGCGCCCAGTGTGCTTAAGCATCAGTTCCATCAAACGGCGGAAGGTGTAAACGCGCGGCCCGGTCAGCTCATAAACTTTGCCATGGGCATCTTGGCTGTCGAGGCTTTTGATCACCGCGTCGGCTACGTCGCCGACGTAAATGGGCTGAAAGCGGGTGCCGCCGAAATCGCAAAAATCAAAGGTGGGGAAGCGCCATTGCGTGTCTTGCCCAGCTTCCATCTTGAACTTGGGCATGATCGGACAGCCGATGATCGGCACCACGGGGCTCCAACGGGCGATCGCGGCGAACATGTTCATGAAGCCGTCTTCGGGGCCGAGGATGATGGACGGGCGCAAAATGACCGCTTCAGGGAAGGCGCCTAGAACCGCGCTTTCGCCTTCGGCTTTGGTTTGGGCATAAGTGGAGTTGGATTCCGAGCTCGCACCGAGCGCCGAGATCTGCACCAGCGATTTGACGCCAGCGGCCTTGGCCGCCTGGGCGACGTTGCCCGCACCTTCGACGTGAGCGCGCTTGAATGTGTTGCGGCCAAGGGACGCCAGCAGACCGACGCAGTTGACCACCTGGTCCGCGCCATCGACGGCTCGTTCGACTTCGGCCATGACGCCGATGTTGGCTTTGACCGCCACGATCTGGCCGGGGTCACCTAAGGGCTTGAGAAAAAGTGCCGATTCGGGGTCGCGGCAGGCGACGCGCACACGGTCGCCACGGCTCGCCAGTCGTTGCACGATGTGCCTGCCGACAAAACCGTTTCCGCCAAATACGGTGACCAGACGAGTAGCCATGAAATCCCTCCTGAAAATAGACAATGCATCTTTGTTGCGATGATATTCGGCTCTCTAGGCGCGCCGGGCAAGCCCCTTATAGTGATAGGTCAGCAGTTTAGGTCCATCTATGTAGTCTTGTTCAAGACGATCAAGTGCGAATCCGGCCTGTTGAATCAAAAGATCGGGACGACGGTTCAGGCGACAGCCGCCTGAACCCAACGACCACAAAGGTGTTAAGCGGTCTTGCCAACGTGCCAAACGCTCGTTCGGCGTTCGGCCGTGCTCGATGAACAACAGCCGCCCGCCAGGCCTGAGCACCCTATACATACCATGCAGTGCTTTCACGGGATCGGCAATGCTGCACAGCGTCCAGGTGACGACCACGGTATCGACGCAACGATCTGCCAGCGGGATGTTTTCACCCTTGAGGCCGAGGAATTCCACGGAAAATGAGGCGTCAGCAGCCTTTGAGTGTGCCATTTCGCGCAGTTTTGCATTGGGTTCCAGAGCGTAGAGTTTGTCCACCGCGTTGCTGTAATAGGGTAAGTTTAGGCCTGATCCGGCGCCGATTTCCAAGACCGTTCCCGAGGCTTGAGGGATTAGCTGTTGGCGTTCGTGGCTGGCCATCGGCGCGCGCATGGAGCAGTCGATGAGATGCGGTAAAACGTGGCGGTCATAGTGTTCACGAAGAGACATTCGTCCACCATACGCCAGCGCGGTTCTTTGATCCAGTGGGCTCAATGCGTAAGAAAAAGATAGGCCCCACCGTTATCTGGTTGACATCCCCCGCGCAGAGCTTTAGTTCATGCGCCGGACGGCAAAGGCCGCAAGGTCGGTTACTCGTCAGCCCAGGTGGCGGAATTGGTAGACGCGCAGGTTTCAGGTACCTGTGACCGCAAGGTCGTGGAAGTTCGAGTCTTCTCCTGGGCACCATCCCTTCGATGCTATAAAGTCATCAGACAACCAAGCATTGTGGGGCCGGTTCGATGTGACGAGTACGCGGCTCACCGCAAACGGACGGAAAGAGCACGCGATGACGCAGCCAGAAATACATCTCTATAAAAATGATTTGCCCGATGGGCTCGTCTTTGAAGACGCCATTGCGGTTGATTCCGAAGCCATGGGCTTGAATCCAAAGCGCGACCGCTTGTGTGTGGTGCAGCTGTCGGGCGGCGACGGGGTGTGCCATTTGGTGCAAATCGCACAAGGCCAAACCGAAGCGCCGAACCTTAAGCGTTTGATGGAAGACGATAGCGTCGTCAAAATTTTCCACTTTGCGCGGTTTGACGTGATGATTTTGAAGCACGCTCTGGGCATCATGACCAATCCGGTATTTTGCACCAAGATCGCGTCAAAGCTGGCGCGCACCTACACGGACCGCCACGGCTATAAAGAAGTCTGCCGCGAACTGGCCGGTGTGGAAATTTCAAAAGAACAGCAATCGTCCGATTGGGGCCAAGACACGCTCAGCGAAGATCAGTTGGTCTATGCCGCGACGGATGTGTTGTATTTGCACACGGTGCGTGAAAAGCTGATGGACATGCTGGCGCGCGAAGGCCGGACCGAATTGGCGCAAAGCTGTTTCGATTTCTTGCACACCCGCACCGACCTGGATCTGGCGGGCTGGTCGGAAAACGATATTTTCGCTCACAAATAAGCACCCTCCTATACGTCTTGCAGGATTTTTGCGGATCGCCCATATCTTCAAGAGTCTGGTATTTAAGGGCCCAGTTTTAAGGCCTTCGCAAGATTTTTGAGGTAGGTTCATGAGATGGCGCAAAGTAACATCAAAACCATGACAAATTCAGATTTGGATTCCGCGCGCCGCGTGTTGAAAACCGAGGCCGATGCGCTTGACGCCCTGGCGAACAGTCTCGACGGTCCGTTTGTCGAGGCGCTGGATCTCATCGACAACGCGACTGGGCGCGTCGTCGTCACCGGCATGGGCAAAAGCGGGCACGTCGGCAACAAAATCGTCGCAACCTTGGCGTCCACCGGTCAACCGGCCTTTTTCGTTCACCCCGGCGAAGCCAGTCACGGCGACCTGGGTATGGTGCAGACCGACGATGTGGTCATCGCGCTATCCAATTCCGGCGAAACGTCGGAACTATCCGACATCATTGCGTTTACCCGTCGCTACCGCATCGGTTTGATCGGTATGACCCGTGGCGCCAATTCGACCTTGGCCGAAGCGTCTGACGTGGCGTTGGTACTGCCCGCCAGTCCCGAAGCCTGCCCGATGGGCTTGGCCCCCACCACATCAACCACGATGATGCTGGCATTGGGCGATGCTTTGGCGGTGTGCCTGTTGGAACGCAAAGGCTTTTCGGCGCAAGATTTCAAAAACTTTCATCCCGGCGGCAAGCTCGGCCAGCGCCTGTTGAAGGTTGCGGACCTGATGCACAGCGGCGATCAGTTGCCACTGGTCGGCCAAGAGACGCCAATGTCAGACGCGTTGATCATGATGTCGCAAAAAAGTTTTGGCGTGGTCGGCGTGGTTGACGCCGACGGCGTGCTTGGCGGGGTCATCACCGATGGCGATTTGCGCCGCCATATGAGTAAAGACCTGCTTGATCTACGCGCTGGTGACGTCATGACGTCGGGCTGCATCGCGGTCAAGCCGTCGCAGATCGCCAGCGAGGCTTTGGCGATCATGAACGAACGCAAAATCACCTCGTTGTTTTGTGTCGATGGCGTCAAGCCCGTCGGCATCTTGCACATCCACGATTGCCTCCGGGCCGGCGTGGCGTGATGAGTGGCGGACCCGGCTCTTCGGGTGAGGCTCCCGGCGACATCACCGACGCGGAGCTGAACGCTAGTCCGCTGGCCGCCAACTTGGTCGGTGGCGATGAGGGGCGCGCCAATTCTGATCATCACCGCCCGCGAATGCGTTCGGGCGGGGGCTATTCGCGTTTCGTTTCGTCGATGAAAATTTTGCTGCCGTTTTTGGCTTTGGGTCTGGTCGCCCTGATTGTTGTCTGGCCGCGGCTCAAATCCGAAGACACCTTTCGCATCGGCTTTTCATCGGTGCGGCTGTCCGGTTCTGCCCAGCCCGGCGTCGATAACGCGCGCTATATGGGCACTGACGAAAACCGCCAGCCCTACTCTATCACCGCAGACTTGGCGCGCATCAGCGCCAAGGTGGATGGTTTGATCAGCCTGGAAATGCCCAAGGCCGATTTGACCTTGGAAGACGGCACGTGGTTGGTGCTGACCGCGGACAATGGTCAATTCATGGAAGGCGAGCAACAGCTGGAACTGGAAGGCAACGTCAACTTGTTCCACGATACAGGCTATGAGATTTCGACGGGTGAATTGGTTGTCGATTTGAAAAAAAATATCGCCGAAAGTAAAATGCCGGTGGCGGGGCATGGTCCGTTCGGTGAGCTGACATCCGCAGGGCTTAAACTCATCGACAAGGGCCGCGTTATCTATTTCACCGGCCCGGCGAACCTCATTCTCTATCCGTCCCAGGGCGAGCAGAATACAACCACCGGAGCACCGCAATGACGCGCACCGTACACATGTTTTCTTTTCTTTTGGCGGTGGTGTGCGCCGCTGGCGTATTTGGGGCAAACGGGGTTCAGGCCCAAGGCCTGGATTTACGCGGCGGTGAAGACGGTCAGCCCATTGCCATAGACGCCAGCGGCGGCATTGAATGGAACCAAGAAGATAACGTGTTTATTGCGTCAGGGCCAGCCACGGCGACTCAGGGCGACATGGTTCTCAATGCAGACGAATTGCGAGCTTACTACCGCGATGGTGCCAGCGGCGGCAGCGAAATCTTCCGTTTGGACGCCATCGGCAACGTGCGCATCACCTCACCCGGACGCGTGGCGACGGGCGGGCGGGCGGTGTATGACGTCGACAAATCGGTGGTGGTGCTCAAAGACGGCAATCCTGTGAAGCTGATTTCCGGCGCAGATATTATCATCGCTAAGGGTCAGTTGGAATTTTGGGACAAGCGCTCATTGGCGGTGGCGCGCGGCGGCGCTCAGGCCGCACGGGTGGATAAACGCATCCGCGCTGACGTCTTGACCGCGCATTTCACCAAGGGGGCGGGCGGAAAAAGCCAGGTCGAACTGATCGAAGCCTTTGATAACGTTCGTATTGACACAGCCAACGAACAGGTCTTTTCTGATCGCGCTGCATATAATGTGCCAACTGGGCTTGCTCGTCTCACAGGTTCGGTTAAGATCGAACGTGGCGGCAATCAGCTGCAAGGCTGTAGCGCCGACATCGACTTGAACACCGGCATCAGCCGTTTGAACAGCTGTAAGGGCCCCAATGGCGGGGTCACAGGCACCACGGCGGGGGCAGCGGCAAAACCCGATCCTTCAGGGCGCGTACATGGCGTTTTGAAGCCTAAGGAACGTAAATAAGCGCAATTTATCAGCGCTGTGACGCCATCCGGCGAACAAAAGCCCGGCGGATAAAAGGACGATAGAATACACCATGGACGAGACCGGCAACTCCCGCTCTGATCGACCTGAAAACCCTACCTTTAAGGTGGTTTCTGACGCTGACACAGCACCGGCGCGCGGCCTTGTGGCGCAGACGCTGGGCAAACGCTATAAGAAGCGCCCTGTGGTTTCCGACGTGTCTATGACCATTCAACGCGGCGAAGCGGTCGGTTTGCTGGGCCCCAACGGCGCGGGCAAGACCACGTGTTTTTATATGATCACCGGCTTGGTGCAGCCCGATTACGGTCGCATCGTTTTGGATGGCGACGACATCACCGGTTTGCCCATGTATCGTCGCGCACGTCTGGGCATTGGCTATCTACCCCAAGAAGCATCTATTTTTCGCGGCCTCAGCGTCGAAGAAAACATCCGCGCGGTGCTGGAAGTGGTCGAACCCGACCGCCACATCCGCGAGGCGTCCCTGGACGCGTTGTTAGCCGAATTTTCCATCACCCACCTGCGCCGTACGCCGTCGTTGGCGCTGTCGGGCGGGGAACGTCGGCGGGTGGAAATCGCCCGCTGTTTGGCGTCCAATCCCCACTTTGTGTTGCTCGATGAGCCTTTTGCGGGGATCGATCCGATTGCCGTCGGCGACATTCGCGATCTCGTGCGCCACCTTAAAGACCGTGGTATCGGTGTTTTGATCACCGACCACAACGTGCGCGAAACCCTCGACGTGATCGATCGGGCTTACATCATCCACAATGGAATGATGTTGATGGAGGGCACGCCATCGGACATCGTCGGCAACGAAGATGTGCGGCGTGTGTATCTTGGTGATCGCTTCAGCTTGTAACGCACGCTTGCGAAACGGTTTGGTGGTGCAGTTGGCGGAGCGTGCGCCATGTCCCTAACCCCAAGGCTCGATCTTAGGCAATCCCAATCCCTGGTGATGACGCCGCAATTGCAACAAGCGATCAAGCTGTTGCAGCTGACAAATCTTGAGCTCAGCGCATTCGTCGAACAAGAATTGGAACAAAACCCGCTGCTGGAACGCACAGAGCCGGGCACGCCCGATATCAACGAAGTGCGCGGCGAAGGCATTGACGAAGTGGCTAGCGACACGCTGCCGCAAAGCGAAATCAATACCGCCCAAACCGCCGACGCTGCAGAACTGCTGTCTCGCAGCGCCGAAACCGGCGAGAACATCGATGGCGGCCAGTCGATGGACGCGGATGTGGACAACGATTGGTCCAGCGACACTCCAGGGGATGCTCCAAGCCTTGAGGTTCAGCCTGATCGCGGCATGGATCAAGGTGGAGCGTTATCGGGATCGGGGACGGGCTCGTCGTCGTATGGCGACGATTTACCGGGCATCGAGCAAACTCTGGCTCAAGAAGAATCCATGCGTGAGCATATGCTCACCGAACTGGGTATGATCATCGACAGCCCGATGGAACGCCTTATTGGCGTGCATCTGATCGATATGCTCGACGAAGCGGGCTATGTGCATGGCAGCCTGGAAAAGCTGGCCGAGCAGTTGGGCTGCGGCGTCGATGAGGTCGAGGCGGTGATGATCAAATTGCAGGGGGTCGAGCCCGCAGGCCTGTTCGCGCGCGATTTGGCGGAATGTCTGGCCTTGCAGTTGCAGGAAAAGGGCCGCCTGGACCCGGCTATTCAAGCACTGCTCGATAACCTTGAAATGCTGGCCAAGCGCGATTTGAAGGGTTTGATGAAGGTTTGTGGCGTGGACGAAGAAGACATCCACGATATGGTCGCGGAAATTCGCGCCCTGGATCCGCGCCCCGGCCGCGCTTTCAATCACGACGTGGCTCAACCGGTGGTGCCGGATGTGTTGATGCGCGCCGGTCCTGACGGCAGCTGGTTGGTTGAGCTCAATTGGGAAACACTGCCGCGCGTGTTGGTCAACAACACCTATTACGCCGAGATCAATCAGAGCACCAAAAGCGATCAAGATAAGCGCTACATCCACGATTGCCTACAAACCGCCAACTGGCTGGTCAAATCACTGCATCAACGCGCCACCACGATTTTGAAGGTTTCTAGCGAATTGGTGCGCCAACAAGACGGTTTTTTCCGTCACGGGGTGTCGGCGTTAAAGCCGTTGGTGCTGCGCGACATCGCCGACGTGATTGAAATGCACGAAAGCACGGTGTCGCGGGTGACGTCGAATAAGTACATTGCGACGCCACGGGGCATCTTTGAGTTGAAGTACTTTTTCACTTCGTCGGTCGGCGGCAACGGCGGTGGGGACGGTCATTCATCGGAATCCGTGCGCCAACGGATTAAGGATCTGGTCGATGGGGAAGATCCCAAAAAGGTCCTGTCGGATGACAAAATCGTTACCATTTTGAAGGCCGAAGGCATTGAAGTTGCACGCAGAACCGTCGCTAAGTACCGTGATTCACTGGGCATCGCATCGTCCGTGCAAAGGCGTCGGGAAAAGTCTTCACGACTGTAAAGTGAAAAGCCCCATTTTTGCGTTCAATGCTGTGAATGACTTCGCCCCTTGACTTCCCCCGGCGGGAGAACTAATTTCCGCACCTCTTCGGGTGCTTACCACTTTGGTGCATCCAGGCTATAATCGGCCGTGCCCTCGGGTTGCTAAATGAAGAGACCACACGTGTGGTTTTGGGGGCAACACAGGATAAACCGACTTAATTGGATGCTGGCGTGCGAACCGAATTTCGCGGGCCGGCACCCCTGAAAAGAACGCTTAAGGATCTGCTTTTCAATGGACATCACCGTCAAGGGGAAACAGATGGACGTGGGCGATGCGCTCCGTACCCATACTGAAGACACCCTTTCCACAGCCGTTAGCAAATATTTCGACCGCGCGCTTGATGCGACCGTGGTTTTTTCCAAGGTGCAAAGCGGCTTTCATGCCGACATCATCGTTCACGCGGGTCGCGGCATCACGGTGCAGGGCCAAGGCGAAGCGTCTGACGCTTACCCGGCGCTCGATAGTGCGCTGGAACGCATCTCCAAGCAGTTGCGCCGCTACCACCGCAAGCTGGTGAACCACCACGCCAACGCAAATGCGGAAGTGACCCAGGGACAATACTCGATTCTCGGCCAGACCGAGGAAGAGGAAGTTCCCGAAGAGCACCACCCCGCAATCGTCGCCGAAATGCCCCACGAAATCGCCACCATGAGCGTGAGCGAAGCCGTGATGCGTCTCGACCTCGGTAACTTGCCGGTGGTGATGTTCAAAAATGGCGGCCACGGCGGTCTAAACGTCGTTTATCGTCGCCAAGACGGCAACGTGGGTTGGATTGACCCGCAAGCAACTGGCGATAGCGCAAGCTAAGCCGAGTTTCTGGCGCAATTGAGCTTTAAGGAAACGGCCATGGAAATCAGTGACTTGATCACGGTCGAAGGTGTGGAGGCAAATCTCCGCGTCACCAGCAAGAAGCAGGCGTTGCAAGAATTGTCTAAGCGCGCCGCGAGCGTTACAGGCCAGCATGAACGGGCTATCTTCGATGTTTTGATGGAACGTGAACGCTTGGGCACCACCGGGGTCGGTAATGGCATCGCCATTCCCCACGGTAAATTGGCGTCGCTTGACCGGCTTTATGGCTTGTTTGCACGCTTGGAAACGCCGATTGATTTCCATTCCATCGACGAGCAGCCGGTGGATTTGGTGTTTTTGTTGCTGGCCCCGGAAACGGCTGGCGCGGACCACCTCAAAGCTCTGGCGCGGGTTTCGCGTTTGTTGCGCGATGGCGCGGTGTGCGAAAAACTGCGCGGTACGGATGAAACCGAAGCGCTTTTTGTGTTGCTTACGGAATCGAGCGCCTCTCAGGCTGCGTGATTTCATGACTTTCGGGGGAGGTTCTCGCGTTTGCGGGAACTCCAACAAAACTAAGGCATGTGCTTTCGCACATGCCTTTTTTTTGTGTTTCTACATTTGAGCAAATTGCGCTTCGACGGCTTTATGGTCTTGGCGCCACGCATCGTAAGCCCCCCGAGAGACGTCATCAGGGAAAATATCTTCGCTACCATCCTCCACGCCAGCCATGATGGCCTGAGCCACGTCCTGAGGCTGTGCTTTGGGGATGTCGAAGGGCTCGGCCATGCGGGTGTCCACGGGGCCTGGATAAACGCCGTGAACGCTAATGCCTTGTGCGCCCAAATCGGCGCGGATCGATTGGGTCATCGACCACGCGGCTGCTTTAGACGCATTGTAAGCGGCCAGACCCGGCATGCTGGCCAGCGCCACGATGGACAGTTGATTGACAATAGCCCCGCCGTTGTTGGCTGCAATCACCGGGGCGAAGGCGCGGGTGACGTTGAGCGTGCCATAATAATTGGTGTCCATGTTGGTGCGCAGGTCTTCGGGTGAAGCTTGCAATATGGGTCCAAGACTGATCGCGCCGGCATTGTTGATGAGCAGCTTCACGTCACGGGCGTGTGCCGCAGCTTGGCTCGCTTGCACAGGATCGGTGATGTCCAAGGCGACGGGGATGACCCGGGCGTCGTTGATTTGAGCGAGGGCGTCCAAGCCGGATTGTTCCCGTGCTGCGGCGTAAATTTTTGACGCACCCTTATCGAGAAGGGCGTTGATGATGGCGCGGCCGATGCCACGGTTAGCGCCGGTGACGAAGGCTGTAGAGTCCTTAATTTTCATCTGTATTTCCATTCATGAGATCTGTGTTTAACGCTGATACGAAGATGGTGAGGACTACAAAATCATTAAAGGGCTTGTTAAGAAGGTCTTTCGTGAATATTTATCATGAATGGAATTGGACCTTCTCAAACTGTTCGTCGACGTCACCAACCAAGGCAGTTTTGCCGCGGCTGCGCGCCATCGCGATGCGGACCCATCAACGATATCGCGGGCGATTTCCGGGTTGGAAGATGAACTGGGCGTGCGGTTGTTTCACCGCACCACGCGCCGTCTTTCGTTAACCGAGGCCGGGCAGCTGTACTTGGCGCGTGTCGAGCCGTTGGTTTCGGAATTGGACGCGGCTCAGGCGATGGCCCAAGACATCAGCTCCACGCCTGTGGGCAAGCTGCGGGTGACGACGTCGGCCACGTGTGGGCAACGCCTGATCACGCCCTTGTTGAAAGAATTCCGCGCCCAATACCCTGATTTGGCGATCGATCTGCTGCTTAGCGATACCTACATGGATTTGGTTTCCGAACGCATTGATGTGGCGGTGCGCCTCGGCCCCCGATTGGACAATGGGTTTATCGGAACGAAGCTTACGTCCGTGCGGTATTTGGTGTGCGCGTCACCGGATTATGTTGCGCGCCATGGAGCATTGGGCGCGCCGCAAGAGCTGTCTCAACGCGACTGCGTGCTTTTTGATTTACCGGACCACAGATCGTCTTGGCTGTTTCGCGACGCGGCGGGCGACGATGCCAACGTCGCGGTGCAAGGCGGGGTTGTCATTTCCAATGTCGAAGCGATCCGCCAGTGTGCGTTGAACGGCATGGGGCCGGCGTTGTTGGCGGATTGGTTGGTCAAAGAAGATTTGGCGCGGGGTGATTTGGTCAATTTATTCCCCGATCACCGGGTGACGGCGACGGATTTCGAGACGGCTGTTTGGGTGCTTTATCCCAGCCGCACTTATCTGCCGCAAAAGACACGTGTTTTCGTGGATTTTTTGAAGGCGCACCTGAGCAATATTTGAGCGTCAGCTGTCGGGGAACACCTCGGCCATGACATCTAAGGCAAAACGCGCATGCGCCGTCGCGGGCCCGCCGCCCATTTCGATGCCGACTTCAATGGCTTCCAAAACTTCGGCGGAGGTGGCGCCAGCTTGAGCGGCTTGTTCGATGTGCCATTGCATGCACGATTCGCAATCGA
>Ga0209344_10001561_pt1 | contig 29084 bp, 23 predicted proteins | sample Cruoilmetagenom6_FD_187293 | JGI IMG/M metagenome (GOLD analysis project Ga0209344, IMG submission 187293) | Oil polluted marine microbial communities from Coal Oil Point, Santa Barbara, California, USA - Santa Barbara Oil Seep Sample 6 (SPAdes)... | ecosystem: Environmental > Aquatic > Marine... | reverse complement strand
TGCTCGAATTGTGACTGTCCTTGGATAGCCGAGCTTCCAATTCTGACACTCGCGCAGTCAAAATCCGAACCTGTTCGAATAACAGGCGGATCAAATCATCCTTTTGATCCGAGGTCAGTGTCGTGAGGTCAGGAAGTTCGAGTTCGCGCATGGCTCGAAGTATGATAAATAACTGATTGTTCTGCAAGCCTATGCTGAACAGTCACGTTTTCTCTAAAATATTTTCATCCATGTATTCATGAGCTGTTTTGCAATCACCTTGCATTTTGTCTGCGGAGATCCAGTGCTTAATTGTCCAAGATGGTTTCTCTTGAATCTTTGATAACTTAGGAGGAATACTCATATTTTTGAGCTCTTCTTCGAATTTTTTATTGTTCTCAATAGTCTTCTGCTGGTTGTAATTTAAATACTGCACATAGATAGTAATAACCACTACCGTGCCTATAACCCATAATAGTTTTTTCATTAAAGTTTTGAGCATACTCCACTTCCCTTACTTACGTATAACGCCCAGGTAAACGGCGCTCAGCATGGAGCGATTGCTCGGGTAACAATGGAAAAAGCGATGCCCGAGCAAGCGCGGAGTACTGAGCGTCCAAGTGAGCCGCAGGCGAACGAACCACGGGGTCTACCATTGAATTTGCGGGAGCCTGTTTTTGCTTTTTGGGTATGTCTTTAAGCGATTGCTCTGGGTTAAGCTTGCATTGCATGTTATTTACAAAATCATCATCACCCGCGCGAAGTTCGTTGATTGATACCATTTTCATTTCGTGTTCATCATTTTGGCTAAGGTGCTTCGAATAGTCTGTCATGGCGCAATTGGCGCGACGTAAGGAGCGTCCGCTTGAGCGCAATGTTATACGAGCCTCCGCGCCCGCAATGAAACCTTCTGCAGGATTTCAGACTTGGCTTGGATAAAGGCTTCAAGTTTCTTAGGAAAGTGTGATAAATCTTCATGGCCCCCGTCTTTAGTCAGTATTACCAGCTCATTCATTGCCGTGATATCTTTGGATATGTCCTCAGCGTAAATCGCAGCCAGCATTTCAACTTTATGGAATGCTTCACTGTAGGCAGACGTAGTATCCAGCGTTTGCTCATTGGGACCCGCTCGCTCGTGCATGTGGCTCCACCCAGCATTTGCAAAATCGGTGACGGCTGAATAGATGTCCTCCATCTTTTTAGAGTTCAGTTCCATCCGACTTCTTCGGTACGCAAAAACGTGAGTTAAGTACACTACGCCCAGGGCGGCAAGCACAGAAAGTAGTACCGTTATTAAGCGCGCTTTGTCAGCGTTATCAGCGAAGATTTCAGTGATGTACCACATGGGTCAGCTCGTATAACATAAAACAGACACCCGAAAAAATGCCGGCCAAGGCACCTTCGAGGTGTGCAATCCAAAAATGTCCATGCAGTGAATTGCTTTAATTCGATGTGAAAATTTCGCACACCCTAATTTTCCAGATAAAAACGACATGAATAAATCCCTCAAGTTGCTTGGTCAAGTACGCGATACGTTGCGGCTAGAATTGATTTAGCCCCCCCCCCACTTATTCCATTAACTCTTGGTCGCCTCAGTAGTGGAAACACAACTGAGCGATCATCAATGCATCACTCTCTATACGGTACACCATGCGATGCTCATCCGTAATTCGGCGTGACCAGAATCCTGAAAGGGCATGCTTCAATGGCTCGGATTTGCCGACTCCCGCAAAGGGCTCGCGCTCTCTCACGTATCAGCTTGTTGATTCGCTCGACCTTGCGCTTGTCTTGCTTCTGCCAATATAGATAGTCTTCCCATGCATCATCAGCAATGATCAGCCTCACTTCACCAACTTCCGTTAAACGCCTTTACCGTCATTCAGTTGCGCGATGGCAGCGAGAAGGCGACTGGCATTGGCGGGGGTGCGCAAGAGGCAGGCGGTTTCCTCCAGCGATTTGTAGTCTTCGAGCGAGAGCATCACGACGGATTGTCCTCGATTGCGGGTAATGATCAAGGGTTCGTGATCGTTGCAAACGCGATCCATGACGCTCGCGAAATTTGCACGAACGGTGGTATAGGTAATCTCATCCATAACAAGCCGTCAAATATGTACATATTACTGTAAATATTTGATGGCGGCTTGTCTAGCAGCCTGTGTTTGGCTCACCGCGAACGGTAATGGTTTTGCTGAATCATACCACTAGTTTTCAGCCTGCTAAGACGGCGTAATCTGCCACTGCTTTAATTCACGGCGTCGCTTGGCATAATCGGGGCAGGCAACTTCAACCACCTGCCAAAATGCAGCAGAGTGGTTCATCTCGATCAGGTGGGCGAGTTCATGTACGACGACGTAATCAATCAAGTGCAGCGGCATTTTGATGAGCTGCCAGTTGAGGCGCACAACGCCACGTGTGGTGCAACTGCCCCATTGCTTGCGCGCGGAGGAAAGCTTGACCATGCGTGGCGACACCTTCATCTGGGGTGCATAGTGTGCTACGCGTTCTTGAAATAGATTTATTGCTTCGCGATGAAGCCACTGTGTGACAGCCTGTTCTATTAATGCTTCATTAGTATCATCTGTGACGTGTATGAACAATTGCGCACTTTGCAGCAGCGGTGGCGTCGCAAACAAGCTGACAGCTACACGCAGGGAAAGCGCCTCGCCGATGAAAGTGATGGATTGTCCGTCCCGCCATTGTGGCGAGCCAGGCTTCTTTGCTTGCCAATTCTCAAGTTTTTTTACCACCCAATGTGCTTTGTCCTGTAACACATCATTCAGCCATTTCTCCGATGCGCGCAGCGGCATATTTACTGTCAGCCCATGATTGTCGATGCGCAGGCCTATGCTACGGCGCCTGCTAGTACGTTTGAGGGTATAGGTGATCTGGGTGCCCACCAGATCTACTGTGCGTTGTTCGACGGTCAGCGGAGAAATGAGGTGGCGAAGTTTTTCAAGCATCAGAGCAACCGCGTGACCTCGGTTTCGATCCATTCTTCCGCGCGCCGATTGATCTCCTCTGCCTTGAGGCCGGCAGGATCAATTGGTGTGCCTATGCTCATAGTGATAACGCCCGGATACTTGAAAAAGGATTCTCGCCCCCATAGTTTGCCCGCATTGTGCGCCACAGGAACGATTGGCACGCCGCTGGATGCCCCTAGAAGCGCACCGCCTATCTTGTATTTGCCGCGCTGACCGAATGGAATGCGTGTTCCTTCCGGAAATATAACCACGCAGAAGCCTAGCTTCAGTCGTTCTTTACCCTGGCGCAGCAACTGCTTGATTGCCTCGCGGCCTTCGCTGCGTTTAATGGCAACGGGACTGGTCATTGCAAGGCCCCAACCAAAAAAAGGAAGCCACAACAGTTCACGTTTGATCACCCATACTTGCGGCGGAAATACTTTTTGTAGCGCGATAGTTTCCCATGCAGATTGATGCTTGCACAGCACAAGACATGGCGTGTTCGGGATGTTATCAGCACCGCGCACTTCCATGCGGATGTCGCATACCACGCGCAACAGCCATAGCATAGTAAGCGCCCAGCCGGAGATGATGCGATAACGTGTAATTGGATGAAACGGAAAGGTGAGTATCGCGATTAGCGTAAACAGCGGCGTAATGACGATTTGCAGCAGCAGAAAGATCAGCGAGCGTATGAAGACCATATCAGGAAAACTCTAAGAAGATCGTCGTTCCCGAGCAGCCGGGAATGGAACATTCAGATTTTTTAAAAGTGCCATTAAATTAGGGAGGAAGCAACTGCTGCCAGATCACTATAAATCAGAGTGCCTTCCGGCAAACCGCCCTTAGCCTTGGTCTTCGCTCCCTTGCCGGTAAGCACTAATATCGGCTGCGCGCCCATCTTGGCGGCTGACTCCAGATCGCGTAATGCATCACCTACCATAGGCACGTCCTTCAGGCTCACGTTATAGCGTGTGGCAATTGTTTCCAGCATGCCGGTTTTAGGTTTGCGGCAAGTGCAGTTGGCTGCCTCCGTATGTGGACAATAAAAAATTGCGTCTATACGACCGGCTTCCTGTGCCACCATTTTGTGCATCTTATCGTGAATGGCATTCAGTGTGAGCATATCGAGCAGACCGCGCCCTATACCTGATTGATTGGTCACTACCACCACGCGATAGTCCGCTTGCACCAAGCGTGCAATTGCTTCGAGACTGCCTGGTAGAGGTCTCCATTCATTCGGGTGTTTGATGAATTGAGGAGAGCCATAATTGATAACGCCGTCGCGGTCTAGGATGATGAGCTTTGTTGGTGGCCCCATTTTCAGGCTGCCAGTCTGGAAATGTCAGCGACCTGATTCATCAGGTCACCCAGTCGCTGCAGCAAGGCCAGGCGATTATTTCGCACAGCAGGATCTTCTGCCATTACCATTACTTTGTCGAAAAAGCCATCTACTACTGTGCGCGCCGAAGCCAGCGAAGTAAGCACAGCGGTGTAATCCTGTTTTTGCATTCCAGCTGTCACCTGCGGTGTAAGGCGTTGCACTACTTCATACAAGCTGCGTTCTGCGTCGTCCAGCAACAGCTCCGTTTGAATCTCAGCTTCTGCCTTGGCGGTTTTCTTCAAAATATTCTGAATCCGTTTGTTGGCGGCCGCCAGTGCCGCCGCTTCCGGTAATTTGCGGAAGGCGCACACCGCTTCCAGGCGTGGTATCACGAGATCTATACGCGTTGGATTTTGGCACACAACAGCTTCAATTTCATCGGGAGAGAAATCGCGCTCGCGCAAATAACCGCGCAGTCGCTCAAGCATGAAACCATGTACATCGGCCACGACACTGCCGCTCAATTTTTCAGCAGTAAAACTATCCTTGCTCAATTGCAATAGAGTATCTAACGGCAATGCCAGCGGGGTCTCGATTAGAATGCGTAACACGCCCAGCGCGTGGCGGCGTAACCCAAATGGATCCTTGTCGCCAGTTGGGATCAGACCAATCCCGTAAATGCCAACTAATGTATCCAGCTTGTCAGCCAGCGCCACTGCGCAAGCCACCGCGCCATGCGGCAGAGTGTCACCAGCAAAACGTGGGTGATAGTGCGCTGCGATAGCATCTGCCACTACCTGATTCTCGCCGTCATGCAGCGCATAATAGCGCCCCATAATGCCTTGCAGCTCTGGGAATTCGCCGACCATGTCGGTGGTCAAATCGGCCTTGGCCAGTCGTGCCGCCAGTTCAGCCACCGATTTTTCAGCATTCAACTGGTGTGCGATGGCTCCGGCCAGGGTAGTTATGCGCTCGACGCGCTGCAATTGTGTGCCCAGCTTGTTGTGATAGACCACGTTGCCCAGCCGGGCGACGCGCGACTCCAGCGTTTGTTTGCGATCCTGGTTAAAAAAGAAGCGCGCATCGGCCAGACGCGGACGCACCACGCGCTGATTACCATCAACAATGTATTTTGGATTATCCACCTGCATATTAGAAACAATCAGAAATTTATTGAGCAGCTTGCCGTCATTATCCAATAACGGAAAGTACTTCTGATTTTGCTGCATGGTCAGTATCAGACACTCTTGCGGTACTTCAAGGTATTCCTTTTCGAATTCACCCACATAAACTTCCGGCCATTCCACCAGCGCTGAGACTTCATCCAGCAGGCCATCGGATGGATTGATGCGTGCGTTAAGTGCGTGCGCCTTGGCTTTGAGATCTTTATCAATTTTGGCGCGGCGCTTTTCAAATGAGACTATAACCTTGCCGTGAGTCAACAACATCTCTTCATAGCTATTTGCGGATTCGACCGACATCTCACCCTTATGCAGGAAACGATGCCCGTTCGTTAACCGTCCACTCTGAAGTCCCAATACCTCGCCGGGGACTATGCGATCTCCATGCAGCATAATCAAACCATGGACGGGACGCACAAACTGGCGGTCGGAATCGCCCCAACGCATCAGTTTGGGTACGGGCAGTTTTTTCAAAGCTTGAGTAACGACGTCAGCCAAATAGTCATCCAGGTGCTGGCCTTTTTTCTCCATACGTGCGACGAAATATTCCGTCTTTCCGTCATTGTTACGCAGCAGTTCTTCAAAAGTCACGCCTGCACCGCGCATGAAACCTTCCAGCGCTTTACTGGGTTTGCCTTCGGCATCCACTCCAGCAGCGACTGCTGGACCTTTGCGTTCTATCACACGATCAGCCTGCTGCGATTCTACGTTTGTAATGGTCAGGGCCAGCCGACGCGGCGTAGCGAAAGGCGTGCAAATACTATCTTCATCCGCCAGTTTCTGTTCGCGCAGCTCAGTAAATACTTCGTTGGCAAAAACAGTGGAAAGACGCTCCAGCGCCTTGGGCGGCAGCTCTTCGGTCAGCAGCTCAACTAATAAAGTCTGCTTCATTGTTTTATCTCTCCAGTCTTGCACATCGGGAAGCCAAGTGCCTCGCGCGAGTCGTAATAAGCCTGCGCTACCAGCCTGGACAAGGTTCGCACGCGGCCGATATACGCAGCGCGTTCGGTCACCGAAATAGCACCGCGCGCATCCAGCATATTAAAACTATGCGAGCACTTCATCACCATCTCGTAACCGGGCAATACCAGTTCAACGGCGATCAAGCGCTTGGCCTCGGCTTCATATTCACTGAAGTGCCGGAATAGCATCTCGACGTCGGCGTGTTCAAAATTATATTTGGATTGTTCTACCTCGTTTTGGTGGTATATGTCACCGTACGTCACGATGTTGTCGCCGTTTCTGGCCCACACCAGGTCATATACGTTTTCCACATCCTGCAAATACATCGCCAGACGCTCCAGCCCATAAGTAATTTCGCCCAGTACCGGGCGGCAGGTCAGCGAGCCAACTTCCTGAAAATAAGTGAACTGCGTTACCTCCATGCCATCCAGCCAAACCTCCCAACCCAAGCCCCACGCACCCAGCGTGGGTGATTCCCAATCGTCTTCCACAAAGCGAATGTCGTGCTCACCGGTATTAATGCCCAGCGCGCGCAGACTGTCGAGATAGAGCTCCTGGATGTTGTCGGGCGAAGGCTTGAGCACAGCCTGATACTGGTAATAATGTTGTAACCGGTTTGGGTTTTCGCCGTAACGACCGTCTTTGGGGCGACGTGAAGGCTGTACATAAGCGGCACGCCAAGGCTCCGGGCCGATCGCACGCAAAAAAGTGGCGGTGTGAAAAGTGCCTGCACCAATTTCGATATCGTAGGGTTGCAACAGAGCACAACCTTGCTTATCCCAGAATTGCTGTAGCGTCAGGATGATTTGTTGAAATGTGAGCATGTGACAAAACCGTCGTGATTGGTGAAAGTCGCTATTTTATTCCAATTTCTATTCGATAGTGGAACAAGGCGGTGACGGCGAACAATGCAAAGTACATTGTCAGTTTATACTGAAGATAATTGTCGATTAGCTAAGTGACGCTCAGATCGAAAACTAGCCAGTCAAAATGGGGGCTTAATCTATTGAGTTCCCACCTGTCCGAACAGCAGCCTGATTTCAGCTCGTTCAAAGGTGGGAACAACAGCATTTTTAGAGGTGCTTTTGATTACGACTTTATAGCGCGTAATACCGTAGCGCCTATGTCGGCTGGATTACGTACAACGAACATACCCAGTGCTTCCATCGTGTCAATTTTAGCGGTTGCGGTATCGGACTCGCTGCTGATAATCGCGCCGGCATGCCCCATGCGTCGCCCAAGAGGGGCAGATAAACCTGCGACATAGCAGATTAGCGGTTTGCGCATGTTTTTCTTTGCCCAGCGAGCCGCATCTACTTCCTGCGGGCCTCCGATTTCACCAATCATGAGTACAGCATCGGTCTCTGGATCATCTTCAAATGCTTTTAATACAGTCGCAAAGTCAGTTCCATTTACTGGATCACCTCCAATACCGATAGATGATGATTGGCCGAGGCCGAGATCACCCATCTGGGCGACAGCTTCATAGTTTAGTGTGCCGGAGCGCGAAACAATTCCGATTCTTCCCGGGCTGTAGATATGTGAAGGCATGATGCCAACCTTGCCTACGCCTGGTGTAATAATGCCGGGAGTATTCGGGCCGATGATAATTGAGTCGGTACCCAGCCGGTAGCGCTCCACACGCACCATATCCTGAACAGGTATGCCATCCGCGATGACAACAATCGTTTTAATCCCCGCATCAATCGCTTCCATGATCGCATCGGCAGCGAAGGGCGGAGGGGCGAAAATACCGGAAACATCTGCACCTGTTGCCTGCACTGCTTCCTCAACGGTATCAAATACAGGTAAACCCAAGTGTTGCGTTCCGCCCTTACCTGGCGTCACGCCGCCGGTCACCTTAGTGCCAATTTTCATCGCTTCTTCTGCGTGAAAGGTGGCATGCTGTCCGGTAAACCCCTGAAAGATTACACGCGAATCTTTGTTTAAAAACACACTCATGAATGTTCCTTTTCTAGCGGTGCCACTTTTTTTACAATCTTGTTTATTTCAGCAACCGCTATTGCGGCAGCATCATTGAGATCACTGGCGATAATAAAGGGGAATTTAGAGTCGTTGAGGATAGCTCTTCCTTCTTCAACATTCGTACCCGCCAGCCGAATGATGATCGGCATTTTTATGTTCTGGTCACGCATGGCTTGAATAATGCCTGTGGCGATCCAGTCACAGCGGTTAATTCCAGCAAAAATATTGATGAGGATAATTTTAACGGCAGGGTCTTGCAACACAATGTGGAAAGCATTGGCAACTTTTTCCGGTGTGGCTCCGCCCCCGACATCCAGGAAATTAGCCGGACTTCCGCCATGCAGAGTAATCGCATCCATAGTTGCCATTGCCAGGCCAGCGCCATTGACGATGCAGCCAACATCACCGTCCAGTGCAATGTAATTCAAGCCATGTCCAGTAGCCTCCACTTCCTTTGGGTCTTCCTCGTCAAAATCCCGCAGTTCGGTAATTGCCGGTCTGCGGTATAGTGCATTGTCATCAAAAGACATTTTTGCATCTAGTGCCAACAACTGGTCATTGTCTACAACAGCCAGTGGATTGATTTCAGCCATGAGTGCATCATTGTCCCGCATGCAGCGATAAAGACCCTTCATGACCTTTACGGCCTGCGGCAATAGCGCCCCTTTCAATCCGACTTTATAAGCAACCTTGCGGCATTGAAAGTCGAGCAATCCCACTGCAGGATCAATTATTTCCCTAATGATTCGTTCCGGTGTTTGCTCCGCAACCTCCTCTATGTCTACCCCCCCCTCAGCGGAGGCAACCAAAGTGATTCGCCGCGTAGCACGATCAATAACCAGACCAACGTAATACTCGCGCGCAATCGTGCTTGCTTGCTCAACAAGGACCCGACGGACAAGTCTGCCTTCAGCCCCTGTTTGATGTGTCACCAGTAGGCTGCCAATTATTTCATCGGCGATTACTCTTACTTCCTCAATGCTGTTGCCCACCCGGACGCCACCCGCTTTGCCACGGCCCCCGGAATGTATCTGCGCCTTGACAACCCAACGCGCCCCGCCGATTTCTTCCGCGACCATGGCCGCTTGTGCATCAGAGTGAACGACGCGCCCTGGTGGAACAGGAACACCATAGTGTTTCAGTAAATCTTTAGTTTGATATTCATGAATATTCATAGCACCTTACTCACTTAACTCCAGGCTTAGACGCCTGTATCTGATCCGCCTTGGCAACCAAAACCTGCGCCTGTCTGATGGATGCCGCATCGATAAGGCGACCATTAAGCGAAACCGCCCCCTTGCCTTCGCGCGCTGCTTGTTCCATGTTTTCCAGAATGCTTCGGGCTCGGCTGACTTCTGCCTCGTTCGGCGTAAACATTTCGTTAGCTAATGCAATTTGTGATGGATGGATAGCCCATTTTCCTTCAACTCCCAGTGCGGCGACATTACCCGCAACCGCCAGAAAACCATCTGGATCATTAAAATCACCAAATGGGCCATCAATCGGCCTCAGACCATAAGCGCGACAAGCGACTACCAGCCTTGATATCGCGTAATGCCATTGATCGCCCCAATGACGCGTCCGCTTTCCATTTTCATCGGCGTCGGTCAGTATGGAGCAATTAGGATTAGCACCACCCATATTGGTCGTGCGTGCCTGTGTAGAAGCTGCGTAATCGGCCACACCAAATACCATCGCCTCCATACGGGTTGGACATGCTTGAGCGATTTGTTCGATGTTTGCCATGCCGAGTGCTGTCTCAATAAGCACATGGATATTGACTGGCTTGAATTTCTTTGCCGCTTCGATTTGTTCCATCAGAGTTGCGACAAAATAGACATCGTCCGGTCTATTAACTTTTGGAATCAGAATGGTATCGAGCTTATCTCCGGCAGCTTCCATCACATCTACGATATCGCGGTAGCACCAATGCGTATCGAGCCCGTTGATTCGCACCGAAACAGAACATGCAGACCAGTCCATATCATTTAATGCCGCTATGACATTTTTACGCGCCTGCACTTTATCATCAGGAGCAACCGCGTCTTCCAAATCCAGAAAGACCACATCAGCACCTGCTGTTGGCGCTTTTTCCAGCATACGTAGATTACTGCCCGGAACGGCCAATTCGCTACGATGAAGTCGAGTTTTAACTGCCATTACGCTTTCCCCTTGATTTGTATGTTTATTGTTTGATGTGATGCGACACCGATGTAATCGGTATGGTTTTTTTGGGTGCAAACTATATCACGATGTTAGCTCGACTTCATATTTTGAAATTTTCGCGTAGGTCAAGATAATCTCTTGCCATATTTGCTCAATCCATCTGGGCAGGAGATTGAACACTAAATGGGCTTGCACGCTCTCTTCCTCTTGGCAGGACTTTAATTCAGGTAATTTAATAAGGACTCTTCTAGTATCGAACGGCTGTGACCGGCTCACGCCCTGAGCCACCAGGTGGCGCATACTGGTTTGGTGGCGCATGGGCGCGGATACCAGAAGACGGAAATGAAACAGCGTGAATTGGATACATTGATGAAGAGGCTTTTGAACTCAAACTGTGGAATAACCATTTATGGGTTCACCGATGTGGTTATCAATTTAAATTTGATCGCATCAAGACGTATTTAGTTCTTATCCGGTTGGATTCACTGAAGTGAAAGGGTTTTGATATGTTAATCTAAGCATTATAGAAATATTCTACTGCGACTATAAATACACAGCCATAAATACTCTTCCCTGAGTTAACTTAACTAGTATTAACATCCGCAGTCATGTTTTTTATCCCATTGCCGCCTGCATTGTCTACTGCAAAGAACATCAATGCTGTTTACTGTCAAAAGGGTATTGCCCGCTGTTATCGCCGAAGCTGCGATAAACTTCCCGTTGTCTTAAATAATTATTTTGTATTGCCGAAACTACTACAATAAGACATCTACAAACTAATATTGATCACATAATGACGTTGAACACCTCTCACAACAGCTCTGATTTTAATATCTATCAGCGATTGTTGGCAGCAAACAATCGGACGTTAGCACATATTGCCCGGGGGGCTCCTCTTGCCCAGACGCTAACCTGTATTGTGAGTGGAATCGAAGAACTTAATCCTGAAATAACGGGCGCTATTCTCCTGTTGGACAAGGAAGGAAATCTCCTGCATTTAGGTGCTGCGCCTAGTCTACCTCAAGATTACAGTCGCGCAATTAGTGATAGCACAATTAATTTTGGTTTTTGTGCGGATCAACTTACTGAGGAGAGCATGATCCCAATTACCGCCGAGAAAGGAGCAGGTCGATTCTGGCGCAGCTTTTGCAACTTGGCTCTGCAACATGGATTGTATGTATGTTCAATGACGCCGATCCGGTCCGCCGCGAACTGCGCACTTGGTATTTTCGTCGCCTATTCAAAAAAACCTGATCAAGTAAGCAAACAACATCGACAAGCTATTGAGGATGTTACAGCGCTGGCATCCATTGCCATTGAGCGCGATATCAGTGAAGCCGAGATTAAAATGGCTGTAGATAATTTGCGCGAGAATGAGACAAGAATGGCGCTGGCAATCGAGGGCAGTGGAGCCGGAATTTGGGATCGAAATATTCCAGCGGGTGTGATTCATTATTCAGATGGCTGGAAAGCAATTCTAGGTTATTCAGATTTAGATATCACCAATCGGATTGAAGATAGTTATGCACGTGTGCATCCCGAAGACCTGGCTAGTGTTCAAGCGAGAATTCAAGCACATTTTGATCAAAAGACAGAAATTTATGAGGCGAAACACAGAATCCGCTGCAAGGATGGCAGCTACAAATGGATATCGAGCCGCGGCCGGGTTGTTAACCGCGACCTGGAAGGCAAGCCGCTTCGCATGATAGGCATGACTACTGATATTACGGATATGCAAACCTTGTCCAATAGGCTGCAGCAGAATATCGACTTGATAACTTGTTTGACAAATGAAATTTCGGGGCTCGTATTTCAATACTGCCTGTTGCCGAATGGAACTGCGTTTTTCTCTTATGTTAGTGAGGGAATCAGGGATATTTACGAAATTACACCAGATCAGGCCATCGAAAATGCCACGCTTGTACATAAAGCCATTCATCCAGATGATTTAACAGCTTACTGTGCTTCACTCGAAGTATCTGCCGCCACCCTGATGCCCTGGCATTTTGAGTACCGTGTCATATTACCCAGGCAAGGGTTACGTTGGCGGCATGGAGACGCACGGCCATGTCGACTGCAGGACGGCGGCATAATGTGGCATGGCTTGATCACCGACATTACCGAACGTAAACGCAGAGAAATGGAATTACAGGAATTCGCCACAATTGATTTTCTGACGCAGTTACCCAATCGGCGTTATTTTATGGCTCGAATGGAAGAGGAGCTGGCTCGAATTCGGAGCGTAGCTAGCACGTCTTCAGCAGTTCTGATGTGCGATCTTGATCGTTTTAAAATTATTAATGACAGTTATGGCCATGCCATTGGTGACCTGGTACTCAAGCATTTCGCAACCATACTGCGTGACAAATTGCGCAAAAGCGATACCGTGGGCCGCGTCGGTGGTGAAGAATTTGCAATCATTCTATCCAATACGGATATTATCGAAGCAGATATTTTTGCTAAACGAGTGCAGAAACAGATGGCAGAAACGCCCCTAGTTATAAACGGAGCAACAATTTCAGTAACAGTGAGTATTGGTATTGCTGTCATGAATGTAACCGATACGAGCGCTGACGCACCTCTTTTTCGCAGCGACAATGCGCTTTACCGTGCCAAAGAAAATGGCCGCAACCGTATTGAAATTGCCATTGATTAGTGTTTACGCCCAGCAGGATTGCCGCTTTTTATCCAAATTGGCACTTTGCAATAGCGAAGTTAATACACTAAATCTGGTTCGTGAATTAGAGGGGGGCTAACGCAAAAACTGCGACAGTTAGTCAGCTAGCGACGTCGAGCGGGTTGTTTTATCGCGTCAGGATAGGGCCGTTATTCGATGTCGATGAAACCAATGCGGTGATTCACCGTTTAAACCAGAAAAGCCTCACTTCGTCGCGAATCATTTTTCAGAATTAAGTCATTTAAAGGTTTTAATCCTTGTTACCATCGAGCACCATAGATACAATCGCAGCCAAACTTACCAGCAAAATTCCCCCTCTATATATTATGATGAGTAAAATCGCGTTATTTTCAAATCTGTTAATTCTGCTGTTTAGCAGCCACACCCTCGCCGCAGCTAAAACGATTCCTGACCCGCCTTCGTTTAAAGCTGACAGCTTTTATCTGGTCGATTTCGAAAGCGGTCGTGTGCTTGCAGAGAAAAACCCAGACAAGGTCGTTGAACCGGCCAGCATCACCAAGCTGATGACCGCCTACCTAGTCGACAAAGCCCTCGCGGCCGGTGATATTAAACTCAGTGACCCGGTGACCATCAGTGAAAAAGCCTGGCGCATGCAAGGCTCCAAAATGTTTGTCGAAGTCGGCAAACAGGTCTCCGTCGACGATTTGATGAAGGGTTTGGTCATCCAGTCCGGTAACGATGCCAGTGTCGCACTGGCCGAGCATGTCGCTGGCTCTGAATCTGCCTTCGCAGGTTACATGAACCATCAGGCGAAGTTGCTGGGTATGGTCAACACCCAATTCCAGAATGCAACTGGCTGGCCAGCCGAAGGGCATTACAGCACGGCCCGTGATATCGCCATATTAACCGCCGCGATTATTCGTGAATATCCAAAGACTTATCAACTTTACCGCGAAAAGGAATACACCTATAACGGTATTAGCCAGTTAAATCGCAATCGCCTGCTCTGGCACGACAAGACGGTCGATGGCGTTAAAACGGGGCATACCGAAGCAGCTGGCTATTGCCTGGTGGCTTCTGCGCTGCAGGGTGACATGCGCTTGATTTCAGTAGTTCTAGGCGCAAGCTCCGATAAAGCGCGTACCGTCAGCAGTCAGTCATTGTTAAACTATGGTTTTCGATTTTTCGAAACCCATCGGTTGTATAAAGCCAACGAAGTATTAAAAACAGCACGCGTTTGGCGTGGTGAACAAGAGCAGGTAGACATGGGTGTCGGCCGCGATATCTACGTTACTATTCCGCGTGGGCGTTATAAGGAGCTCGACGCGGCGATGGAAATTGAAAGCAAAATTTCGGCACCCATCGCCAAGGGCCAGAAACTCGGCCAAGTCAATATCAGCCTGGATAATGAAGTCATCATTACCGAGAATATCGTCGCCACACATGCAGTTGCCGAGGGTGGTTTTTTCTCACGAACGCTGGACAGTATCAAGCTCATGTTCAACTAGGAACGATGGTCGAAAAGTTACCATTACCGCGTTCCGCACTTGAGCTAATCGATTTCTTGAAAAAACAAGCTGGCTGACACCTTGTTTTTTCAGTGCTTTTTCAGAGAGCTATTGTTCTCTATTCTATCCGTGCGTGTTTGTTTTCTGCGCCGGTCAAGTTGAGTGATGTGTTAGATTTTTTTCACTTAATCTCTTCATAGAAATCATATTCATAAGTTTTGTCATATATCCCATCACGATTTGAATCAAATTTAGAGGAGATTAACTTATTCATTTTATATGTTAGTTTTTTTCTAGGGATGCGCGAAGAGGAGTCAATGATTTCAACCTCGTACATAATGCCATTATTAAAGCGTTCCCTATAGTCAATCACACCATCATTGTTTAGATCTGATTCTTGCAGTATGGGATTGCCTCTTTTATAGGTAATAGTGCTTTCATATATTCCATCAAAATCATCATCTAAATCTGACTTATAAAGCCTGCCTTTATAATCATAACTATGAACAATATCTGTTCGTCCATCTAGATTGCGATCTTTTTCAGCACTTCTTAATCTATTGTCCTTGTAAATTCTTTTTTCATCTAACTGCCCGTCGTTATTATGATCTAAACCATCTATGACGACTGGCGAGTTATATGCCCAAAAGGTCGCGCCCACACCAATTAATAATCCGAAAAATAATCCACTACCTATACCGTATGATGCATTATCAGGTGTGTCAGTAGTTTCTTTTACAACTTGCGTGGCCTCCCATGCATTTATAATTTCTCGTGCTTTTTTATAGTCGGATTCATCAACAAGTACACGAACCATGTTCATGGCTTGGAGCTCGCCCGCACCGCCTTGTAGATACTCGCCATCAATGCGGCAATTGAGCCCTGCAATTTGCAGCAGATTCAGGATCATGTGCGCCTCTAACCCAGAGGAAGCTTCATATATGCATTTCATAATAATCTAACGCCTCAAGTACCAGCGCTGTTTAGGAGAGATCAAGGGGGCAGCCAGCTTGATCTTTATATGCCTCACTTTTTCGATCGCCTCCATGAGCCGTCAGTTTAGTTTCTCGTGAGATCAATTGGCTGATTTTTTGATGAAATCCATCATCACCAAAACTTCACCACGCAGAATCGCCTCAGTGATCAAGCACGCTTGATTAGCAAAAAATCAAGCTGGCCAACCCCTTGTTTTCTGTTTTAATAGCATCAGTTTGTAAGCAGGTTAAGTGTTACAAAATAACAACGGAGATAACGTTATGAATCCTTTACTTAGTATTATCAGCTTCATTGCTGTTTTACTCGTTGCTTTGCCCGGTCCATTATATAAATACAACATTGTAGAACTAGGTACCGCGATTGCTGCCCTGCGTTACGGTGTTTACGTGGGAATAGCCGCTTTGGTGCTATTGCTAATCCAGGTTATTTTTCTTAGAAAAAACATCCGTTGGGCAGCTGCAGGAATATCAGCAGTATTTGCCATTCTTGCCGTTGGTTTGCCGCTTAGCATGATGAACAAGGCAAAGTCAGTGCCACCCATCCATGATATCTCAACTGACTTAATTAACCCGCCTGAATTTGTTGCTATTGCCCCCCTGCGCGCCAATGCGCCTAATAAAGCAGAATATGCTGGTGAAGAAACAGCACAACAACAACGCGAGTCCTACCCTGACCTCACCACGCAACGTTATGTGAAAAGTTTTGACGTGTTATTTAGCACTGCAAAAGACGCAGTGCATGAACTCGGCTGGGAGTTAGTCAATGCGGATAAGTCACAAGGAATTATTGAAGCAACCGACACCACAAACTGGTTTGGATTTAAAGACGATGTTGTGATTCGAGTTCGCACTGTTGGTGAAGCAAGTATTATGGATGTTCGCAGTAAATCCAGGGTGGGTAAAAGTGACCTTGGTAAAAATGCAGAACGTATTCACGCACTCATTGAACACATTGATACTGCGTTAGCGACGAACTAGAGATCAAGGGGTCAGCCAGCTTGATCTTTCTGCGAACGGTCAACCTCGCATTTGCTTTACTGTCATTAAGTCCCGGTGATTGATACGTCATCATGCAATCGCTTTGCTTGGTATGCTGATTAGCTTGGTAGAAGCTACATGCCCCTTAGTTGCTGGCTCTTGAGCTGTGTGATCGAGCAAGATGGGTGGACGGTTGGAGAAGCGAGCGACTAGATCAAGTTTGCTGACTATTGCCTGGATATATGGCATAGAGTGAAGAACAACAAGTCGCTGCGGCTTTCAATGCGCGAATGGTGTCCTGCCCTATCACCGTCACCAGCAGGATTGCGGCTCCGCACCTTGATCTGCCACAAGCGGCAACATCGAGGATCAAGCCAATGTCCAGTTGTCGGTGAGGCATTGGGTATTCAAAAGCACGTCGTGAAGTTTATCCTGATCCTGCCATAGATCGTATTTCGACTGTATGTCCACACACAATTGAGCGCCATTACCTGGCAATGCACCCAGACGTAGCGCCATTTCTGGAGAAATGCCGCTACGCTCTGCCAGTACCGCACTCAAGGTTTGGCGCGAGACTCCAAGATTGCGAGCAAAGACGCTTACAGACATTCCCAAGTCTGGCAGAACGTCTTCGCGCAAGATCGCGCCGGGGTGAGTTGGTTTACGTGTCCGCATAATGCCTCCTAGTGATAGTTTTCCAAATTGATCCGTATGGTAGACCCCACTTTCATTGCTGGTGGAAAAGCACAGCTTTTCTTCCCAAGGTGCCTCAAAAAATTGAATTATAGAGGCATCTTTATTTTCTGGTACCGAATGACTTACTCGTTGAATTTTTTCAGTAAAATCTCAAACTCATCTATCGGCACTGGCTTGCTAAATAGATACCCTTGGTAATGCGTGCAACCTTTGTTCAATAATTGTTGCTGTTGCTCTTCCGATTCCACACCTTCGGCCATAACACTTAATCCCAAACTATGTGCCATCGCAATAATGGTGCGAACAATTGCTTGGTCGTTGCTATCAGTAACGAGATCATCTATGAAAGATTTGTCGATCTTAAGTTGATAGAGTGGTAATCGCTTGAGATACTGCAAAGACGAATAACCGGTACCAAAGTCATCCAATGAAAATTGAATGCCGATGTCTGCCAATACCTTCATTTTGGCAATCGTGCCTTCGATATCGTCTAGTAGCAGGCTTTCTGTCAGTTCTAATTTAAGACGTGCAGGATTGATATCATGCTGTTGGATTATCATCGTGACTTGCGAGATAAAATCAGCCTGACGAAATTGCTTAACACTGACATTAACTGATAATGTTAGATCGCAAGTGAGTAAATTTTGTTGCCAAACATTAAGTTGAGCGCAGACGGTATTGAGTACCCATTGACCTATTGCCAAAATAGAACCGTTTTGCTCTGCAATCGGAATAAAATCCAAAGGCGAAATCAAGCCACGTTCCGGGTGGATCCAACGGATCAACACTTCAGCGCCTAATGGATGACCTGAATCATCTATCTGTATTTGATAATACAATTGAAATTGCTGTTGCGTTATCGCTTGGTTTAGTTCTTTTTCAAGTTCTGCACGCGCCGTGATAGTAGACTGCATTTGTGGATCAAAGAAGCGAAGCGCATTACGACCATCATATTTTGCTTGATACATGGCGATGTCAGCTTGCTTTAATAGATCTTCCACTTCAGCTTTGTGATTATCAAACAAGGTAATACCAATACTGGTGCTACTGGTGTAGTGATAACTATCCAGTTGGTAAGATCGATTAATGGCGGCCAAAATCTTATTGGCAATATCTTTTGCCTGTGCCGCAGCTTCATTCGGCTGAGCACTTAATCCTTCTAGCAACACAACAAATTCATCACCGCCAAAGCGAGCGACAGTATCACATTCACGTATACAGCCCGTAAGATGTTCAGCAACTTGCTTTAGCAATAGGTCGCCCATATCATGACCCAACGTGTCATTAATCATCTTAAAGTGATCTAGATCGAGAAAGAGTAATGCACCTTCATTACCACTTCGTACACTTGCCGCCATTGCATGACGAATACGATCAAGCATAAGCCGACGATTGGGCAAGTTGGTAAGGGGGTCGTAGTAAGCCAAATCTTCAATTTCTTGCTCAGCTTGTTTGCTCAAAGTAATATCAGTCAGCGTGCCCACATAATTAGTAACAATGCCCTTTGTGTCCTTTACGGCTGTGATGGTGAGGTTTTCTAGATACACCTCTCCATTTTTACGCCTATTCCATACCTCTCCTTCCCAGTAGTTATTCGTATTTATTTCTAGCCACATTTCATCGTAAAAAATAGCATTATGTTGACCAGAAGACAGCATATTAGGCTTGTTACCAAGCGCATCTTCTGCGTTATAGCCAGTAATCATTGTGAATGCTTTATTGACCCGAATAATAACCTTGTTGGCATCGGTCACCATCATTCCTTCTTGTGATTCAAAGGCGATAGCAGCAATAAGCAGATCATTTTCGGCATTCTTTTGATCGGTGATGTCCATCTGAGTACCGATCATCCGCAAAGGCTTTTGGTCCTCAGTCCATGAAATAACTTTTCCTCGAGCAAGTCTCCATCTGTAAAGACCATCTTTGCATAACATTCGATGTTCATTTGAATAAAAAGAGGTTTCTTTATTGAAATGCTTTTCTAAATCGGCATTGACCTGTGCCCTGTCATCAAGGTGGACACGCTTCTCCCATTCATCCAAAACACCGTCAATTTCATTATCTTCATATCCAAGCATCTGTTTAAATCGGGTAGAAAAGTAGACTTCCCCAGTCACAATATTCCAATCCCAAACGCCGTCGCGATTGCCTTCTAAGGCAAATTGCCAACGCTCTTCACTAGCGGCCAGCAATACTTCAGCTTGTTTTCGTTCAGTGATGTCATACAAGATTACGAGGGATTCAGTATCCTTAATATTATTATTTTTAGTAATACTTATTAGAGCGATTCGAGTTGAACCATCTTTACATTGGATACTGAACTCTAATGGTGCGACACTATCATTTGATGATTGAATTTTCTCAAAATAGGAATCCCACAATAATCTGGTTTGTGCACGGTAATTCGGATCGGGATAAGCCTTACTCCACCAAGCTGAAACCGTTGGAGTATCCTTAAGGGTGTAACCATACGTATTAATAAAAGCACGGTTTAGAAAGGTAATTTGTTGTTTTTCGTTATTAAGCGCATAAGGAACAGGAGAGCCTTCAATAAGGTTTCTGAATTTGAGGTTTGCGATAGCAGCATTCATTGATGCTCTTAAAAACGCAAAAACCATCCAGAATAATAGACATGCCACTCCAACAAGAAGCAATCGCTTTTGCCATATATCTTCAGGTAAAGACTTCCATCCGCCTATAGGTCTTGCTACTATTTGCCATGATCCATTTGGTATCGTAATTGTGGATTTCAAATTATTCGGATTAAATAGTTCCGGATCACCAAAAAACACCTTCCCATCCTTACCCACACCATCTTCACCTCGAATCGCAATTTCTATTGGTAAATCCACATTCAACAAGCCACTCGCTTGATAAAAAAGATTAGCATCTATGACTGCGGCCACAATGCCCCAAAAGGATTCTTTGCCTGCCGCGTCCTTAATAAAGACGGGGAGTCTAGAGATTAAGCCCACTCCCCCTTGTACTAACTCAATGGGTCCAGCCAACACCAATCGATGTAATTCTTTCGCTTTAACGATAGCCTCTATTTGGTGAGGCAGTGTTCGATAATCCATACCAATAGCGGCTTCGTTACCTTCTATCGGATACACGTATCTAATGACGAGGTCCGGTGCTGCGGCAATATTTCGGAGTTGAACGTGCTCATCAAACATGCTGCGGGCTGCCATAGCGAATTCTTGTTGGGTCAGCGATGGATTGACGACAAAAAGTGCTGGCAGCCCCTTAACAACCTGAATATTTTTATAAAGGTTAAATGTAAGTCGTCTTTCAATATCACTTAGATCATCATGAACTTGCTGACGCGAGGCGGCTTGATGGCGATCAATAACAATATTGTCTGCTTGAATTAAAGCCAGAAAAAATATTACGACAACAATGATTATCAAGCTATAAAATTTAAGTTTCATATTTGCCATTTAGGCTCAAAGGGGGCAGGCTTGGATGAAATTCGTGCCCTACAGCCTCCAATCCCGCATTTTCCCGCAAATCTCAAAGCACTTGGCGCTTCTTATGCTGATTAAAACTATTTTCTAAGGTTAAGTTAAAAGGGTCAACTTCGCATTCCTGGTTAAACAACTACGCCACGTTACTCACGCATTAAGGGCGTCTCTAAAAATTCAAGTTTCTAAGCATGACAAGGCACGATTAAAAAATTTTAGCGCAGCATAATGTTGATATGTAAGTGATATTTTTTCGAGCAACGCCGTATTGTGACGCAACGGGATAAGCAGGCAAGCCGCAAAGCGGCAACACGCAAAATTGCGACTTTTAGAAGTGCCCTTAACTCAGATGTAACCGAATGCGCCATGAAAAATCCCCCTTTGCTTCAACACAAAGGGGGATTTCGGAGAGCAAACGCTATTATATATACGGATCAAAAACAATTGAAGGACGTATAAACGAATCAGCCTGCCAGTACTTTTTGCGCAGCAGCTACTGCCACGCCATGCTGAACCGGTGCCTTCAGTCTGCCTAATACGTCATCCAGCGCACCGAGACATACCAAAATATTGCTCTGATTGCTGGCGTAACCCATCAAGCCAAAGCGCCATACCTTGCCGGCCATTACGCCCAAGCCTGCGCCAATTTCAAGTTGATAATCGTTTAGCAAGGTGGTACGCACAGCAGCATCATCCACGCCATCTGGAATGGAAATGGCATTCAATTGAGGCAGACGTTCAGATTCTGGCACCACAAATTTCAACCCCATTGCTTCCAGACCGGCGCGCAGAGCAAGGTGATTTTTTGTGTGGCGAGCCCATGAGTTTTCCAGGCCTTCTTCTTGTAATATCACCAATGATTCATGCAAGCCATACAGCGCATTAATCGGCGCGGTGTGGTGGTAGGCGCGTTTGGCTGAACCGCCCCAATAGCTCATGACCAGATTCAGATCCATGAACCAGCTTTGCACTTTGCTCTTGCGGTTCTTGATTTTCTCCAGCGCACGTGTACTGAAGCTGACCGGAGAAAGCCCAGGCGTGCAGGAGAGGCATTTTTGCGTGCCGGAATATATCGCGTCTATTTCCCACTCGTCGACCTTGAGTGGCGAGCCAGCGAGAGAAGTAACTGCGTCCACGATGACCAAACAACCATATTTGTGAGCAAGTGCCGTCAATGTTTTGGCGTCAGACATTGCGCCTGTGGAAGTTTCTGCATGCACAAACGCAACGACCTTGGCATCAGAATTCGCCTTGAGTGCATCTTCCACTTTTTGTGGGTCAACTGCGCGTCCCCAATCGTCCTGCACCATCACTGCAATGCCGCCGCAACGCTCAACGTTTTCCTTCATTCGTCCACCGAACACGCCGTTCTGACATACGATGACTTTGTCACCGGGTTCGATCATATTGACGAAGCAGGTTTCCATCCCAGCCGAACCTGGGGCTGAAACGGGCATAGTCAATTCATTTTTAGTCTGAAAAGCGTACTTCAACAGCTCTTTCATTTCGTCCATCAAGCTAACAAACATTGGGTCAAGGTGGCCAATGGTGGGGCGCGACAAAGCTCCCAGTACACGTGGACTTACATCCGAAGGGCCTGGGCCCATCAAAATACGCTGCGGGGGATGGAACGATTTTACTGCCATACTTTTTTCTCCTTGCGGGTTGCGATTCGTTAATTGTACATTTTAACTTTTTTCACTGCTGTCAGTCGCCCCTTGTTGGGAAAATGGTTGAAGGGCACCTCTAAAAACCCAAGTTTCGTCACAATACGGCGTCACTAGAAAAATATTATCACCTACAAATCAAATATATGCTGCGCTAAAATTCTTTACTCGTGCTTTGTTTTGCTTAGAAACCTGAATGTTTAGAAGCGCCCTGCAATAACTCGATCCAGTGTTTAACCGGCAAACGAGCTGCACTTTCCAAATGTAGCTGGCAGCCGATGTTGGCAGTAGCGATGACCTCAGCTGCGCCCTGTTGCAGCGCATTTAATTTATTTTCCAGCAGCTGCTGCGACAGCGCAGGTTGCATCAGGGTATATGTGCCCGCAGCACCACAGCACAAATGGCTGTCAACGACTGGTATCAGCGTGTAACCGCATTTTTGCAGGATAGCTTCAACAACGCCAGACAGTTTTTGCCCATGCTGCAAGGTACAAGATGATTGATAAGCGACGCTCACACCTTTGCCGACATCGGCCAAGGCACTCAAATCTTCGCAAATCAGAATTTCGCTCAAGTCGCGTGTCAGTTCGCTGATACGTGCCGCCTTCGCGGCATAGTTTGGATCGTGTTTCAGCGTTGCGCCGTATTCTTTCACCATCAGGCCGCAGCCACTGGCGCTCATCACAATAGCCTCTGCACCTTGCTCAATATATGGCCACCAGGCATCAATATTGCGGCGCATCATGTCATGCGCCCCATTTATATCAGCCAAGTGCTGGTTCAGGGCGCCACAGCAGCCGGCCCTGGCGGCGCTGATTAAAGTTATACCCAGTTTATCCAGCACGAGTGCAGCAGCAGTGTTGGTATTCGGCGCACTCAGCGATTGCACACAACCTTCCAATACCAGCATACTGCGCGGATGAATCGATTGCGGACGAGCTGACTGTGCCCGTCGTTGGGGCGGGATTTTACGTTGCAAAGAGAGTGGTAACAATGGACGCACCACACGGCTAAGGTTAAGCACCAGCGAAAAACGCTTGGGGTACGGCAGCACTGCCAGCAGACTGCGCCGCACAATTTTTTGCCACAGCGGACGCGGCGCACGTTCCTCAATTACCTGCCGCCCGATATCAATCAAACGGCCATACTGCACCCCGGATGGACAAGTAGTTTCGCAGGCGCGGCAGGTCAGGCAACGATCCAGATGCAATTGCGTCTTTTCACTGGATTGATTGTCTTCCAGCATTTCCTTGATCAGATATATACGCCCGCGCGGGCCATCCAGTTCGTTGCCGAGCAATTGATAGGTGGGGCAGGTGGCGTTGCAAAATCCGCAATGCACGCAAGAACGCAGAATCTCATTGGCTTCGGCGATGTCCGGATTAACAAGGTGTTCAGGAGAAATGGCAGTTTGCATATGGTTTACAAGTTGGCGTAAATTCGCCCCAGGTTAAAAATTCCGTGCGGATCAAAACTGGCTTTCAGGCGTTGATGAATGACAAGCAAGGGCGCGGCAAGCGGCTGAAATATTTCGCCATTGTGTGCTCCGCCTCGGAACTGGGTGACATGCCCGCCTACTGCAGCGACGCGTTCGCGTATCAACACAATGGGTTCGTCACTCACTAGCCAACGCTGTGCACCACCCCAATCAAGCAACCATTCACCAGCAATTTCTAAAGGAGGCACGGCGGGCTTTACCATTACACGATACAGCGGATTCGCAGAACCAAGAAATGGCAGATGATGTTCGCGTAAGGCGTGCCAGAAAGGTTCTGATTTTTCTAACACTTCGCCACCCAATTGCTTATGGGCATGCTTGACTGCTTGTTCGCTGCCGGACAGGCGCAGATAGCAATGTCCCGCATGATAACAGGCCGCATCCACCGGCACGGGTTGGGACAGCAAACGACTCATTTTACTGATAGCTTCAGCTTGAGTGCATTCCTGCACCAGAGTGTGACTCGCTGCTGGGCGCGGCAGCACTTTCAAGCTAATTTCCAGCAACACGCCCAGCGTGCCATATGCACCAACCATCAGGCGCGAGATATCGTAACCCGCCACGTTTTTTATCACCTGTCCACCAACGCGCAATATCTCGCCCTTGCCATTGATCAGTTTGCAACCCAATACAAAATCACGAGCGGAACCATAAAAAGGACGACGCGGCCCGGACAGACCGCAGGCAATGGTGCCGCCCAAGGTGGCGTTGTCACCAAAATGGGGTGGCTCGAAGGCCAGCATCTGTCCGGACTTTGCCAACGCTGTTTCAATTTCTTTGAGCGGCGTGCCGCTGCGTGCAGTCAAAACCAACTCACGCGGATCATGCTCAACAATGCCGTAATGGGCACTGATATCGAGAATTTCGCCGTGTGTCTCTCGTCCCAAAAATGCTTTGCTATTTCCGCCTTCGATCTTGAGCAGTGTCTTATTACCAATGGCGTTTTGCACCTGCTGTTGCAGCGTCTCGCTGATATCGCGCTCCAACATCAGAAACGTTCCAGCTCAGGATGAGGCAGCTGACCGTGATGAACGTGCATGGCGCCAAATTCTGCGCAGCGCTGCAAGGTGGGTATGGCTTTCCCGGGGTTGAGCAAGCCGTCGGGATCGAAAGCGGCTTTAACCGCGTGAAACTGGTTAAGTTCAGCCGCTTTAAACTGAATACACATCTGATTAATTTTTTCCATACCGACGCCATGTTCACCGGTGATAGATCCGCCCATTTCAACGCACAGTTGCAAGATACGCTGTCCGAATTCTTCGGTGCGTGCCAACTCGCCATCCTTATTGGCATCGAACAAAATCAACGGATGCAGATTGCCATCTCCAGCATGAAACACATTCGCCACCGGCAAGCCATACTCTTCCGACCATAAGCTTATCTGGCGCAATACATGCGGCAATTGACGACGTGGAATCGTCCCATCCATGCAGTAATAATCCGGCGAAATGCGCCCCACTGCGGGAAAGGCTGATTTACGCCCTTTCCAGAACAACTGTCTTTCTGCTTCGTTGACGGCAGTGCGCACCTCGGTCGCGCCGCTCTGGTGCAATATTTTGCGCACTTCCATGACGTGCTCGGATACTTCCGCATTGGTGCCATCTAGCTCACACAGCAAAATCGCCTCTGCATTACAGGGATAACCAGCATGCGCAAAATCCTCTGCCGCCTGAATGGCTACCTTGTCCATCATTTCCAGACCAGCCGGAATAATTCCAGCAGCAATTATCGCCCCGACCGCTTCCCCGGCTTTGAAGACATCATCAAATGCCGCCAGCAAAACTTGTGCGCGCTCCGGCTTGGCCAGTAACTTTACAGTAACCTCAACGATTACCGCCAGCATGCCCTCTGAACCAGACATCAATGCCAGCAGATCATAGCCTGGAGAATCCAGTGTTTCAGCGCCGATGGTCAGCAATTCTCCCTCCATCGTCACCACTTTCAGCATCAGTATGTTGTGAACTGTCAGGCCATATTTCAGGCAATGTACCCCGCCGGAATTTTCCGCGACATTGCCGCCAATAGTGCAGGCAATTTGTGAGGAAGGATCAGGCGCGTAATACAAGCCATAAGCGGCGGCAGCATCGGAAATTGCCAGATTGCGCACACCAGGTTGCAAAGTGGCCATCGCATTTTCAGGATCAATATGGAGTATGCGTTTAAATTTTGCCAGACTCAGCAGCACGCCATCAGACAAAGGTAGCGCCCCACCGGACAAACCGGTACCTGCACCGCGCGCCACAACGGGCACCTGCAAAGCATGACACAGGCGCATGATGGCCTGCACCTGCGCGACAGTTTCTGGCAAAGCCACTACCAAGGGCAGACGGCGATAAACCGATAACCCGTCGCACTCGAACGGGCGCAGATCTTCTTTGTCGGTGAGTACGGCTTCTGGCGGCAACAGCTTTCGCAGTTTACGGATCAGATCTTCATGCACTTCGCGATTGCATGGTAATCCATCTTCTGATACTGACATGAAAAATTAATATAAAAAATTAGCAGGATACGGGATTTCATCAGAGTTTGACTCGAAATGCAACTGGCAAGCAGATTAGTTGTAGCCAGCACAAAACGTACAGACTTGTAACACATGACTTGCCCGGTTTAAACCAGTCACTAAATGACGTAGACAGCCCGTTTCAACCGACATGGCTGTCAGCGGTTCGCCCTCTCGTTTAACCGGACAGTAGTGCTGGAACAATGTTTCCTCATGATATGATCGTTTGAAACATATGGGAGGCTGTATGGCTTGTACGCATTTCGATAGCATCCGCGCAGTTACACCCTCTGCGGAGGGGTGTGAGGATTGCTTGAAGACCGGAGATTCATGGGTGCAGCTTCGCCTGTGCCGCCAGTGTGGCCACGTCGGCTGTTGTGATAGTTCGACAAACAAACATGCGACCAAGCACTATCATGCGACCGGCCATCCGATCATGGAATCCTACGACCCCCCGGACCCGTGGGGCTGGTGCTACATCGATCAGGAGATGCTCGATTTCAGCGGAAATCAGACTGCACACCTCAACCCTTCATCGGTTCCTTTCAAGTCGCACGCGGTGATAAACGAAGGCTCTGGCGGTTTGTTCTCACCAGGACTTAGTAACGTAGACAATATTTCAGCCACCGTGGAAGATGCACCATTGTCTCCAAGTCTGGCATCGCGCCGCGAGCAAATAAATCTCAAACTTGTCCCCGCAGAAATTAATCGCTTACGGCGATTTGGCACGGTGCACACTTTGCAGCCCGGCGAAATATTATTCGATCCCAGCACGCCCAAACCGGGCATGTTCGTCTTGCTGAGCGGACGAATTGTAATTACGCGCAAAAATAGCTTGGGTATTGAGATTCCTATAGTTGAAAGCGGGCCGGGCAACTTCACGGGAGAAATTGGCCAGCTTTCGGGCCTTCCCTCGCTTGTTTCTGGACGCGCCCTTGAGGTAGTCGAAGCCTTGGTGATAGATCCGCCTTCCTTGCGCGCATTGGTCGTGGCTGAGGCCGAGCTTGGGGAACGTATTATGAGAACCATGATCCTGCGGCGCTTGCTGTTGATCGAGACCGGCGGGGGCGGCCCGCTGCTGATTGGTGCCCCCGGTAGCGCCGGTATGGTGCGGTTGCAGGGGTTTCTTTCAAGAAACGGTCATCCTCATATTTTATTGGATCCGGCACTGAATAGCATCGCGGGAGATGTGATAAAGCTCCACCACCCGCGTCCAGACGAATTGCCGCTGGTTGTTTGTCCCGATGGAACGGTTGTCAAGTGCCCTACCGAAAGGGAGCTTGCACGTCACCTCGGCTTGTATGTCGAGCTGAGCTCTGACCATGTCTACGACGTAGCGATCGTTGGTGCCGGCCCCGCCGGCCTTGCCTGTGCGGTATATGCCGCATCGGAAGGACTTTCCGTGCTTGTGCTCGACGCTCATGCTTTCGGGGGTCAGGCTGGCGCGAGCACGAGAATCGAAAACTATCTCGGTTTCCCGACCGGGATTTCCGGTCAGGCGCTCGCCGGACGCGCTTATGTTCAGGCGCTGAAATTCGGTGCTGAAATGGTGGTGCCCGTTGAAGTGATGTCGCTCGATTGCACACGCTTTCCTCGCGCGCTTCAGCTCGATTGTGGCGGACAGGTTTTGGCAAAAACCGTAGTCATCGCGACAGGCGCAAAATATCGGCGTCCTGGCGTACTCGAACTCGAGAAATACGAAGGTCGCGGCGTTTATTATGCGGCCTCTCCGATTGAGGCCTCGCTATGCGGACAGGAAGAGGTCGTGCTCGTGGGTGGCGGCAATTCGGCCGGGCAGGCCATCGTATTCCTGGCCAGCCATGCGGCGCACGTCCATCATTTGATTCGCGGCTCCGACCTTGCAAAAAGCATGTCGCAATATCTCATCGATCGTATCGGATTGCTGCCGAACGTTACGCTATATACGGAATCAGAGATTGTGGCAATCGAAGGTTCTGATGAAGGCGTGAGCGGCGTGCAGTGGGTCAATCGTAAAGACGGTAGCCAACAGACTAAGTCCATCCGGCGCATTTTTCTGTTCTTGGGTGCCGATCCGAACACTGACTGGCTCGAGAATTGCGGCGTGCTTGTCAATGATAAGGGATTCGTCTGTACCGGGATCGATCTGTCGCCGACCGACTACGCGCGATCCCTGTCGCTCGAAACTTCAATAGCGGGAGTATTTGCAATCGGCGACGCACGTGCCAGCTCAACCAAACGTGTCGCCGCCGCTGTGGGTGAAGGTGCCGAAGTGGTCGCCCAGGTGCATGCCTGGCTTGCATCGCATGAAACTGTTCCGGCGCAAGCCACCGAACATGACAAACACTTGGGGCGTGTTACATAAGTGATGTAATTGCTCTGTGCATATCTCTCGTTTCATCTGTAAGCTCATTTATTGCGATGCATATTATATGAATCATACCGCGGATTCAAGTTCGAAGTGCAACAGCCGGAGGTTGCTTGGTGTAGCGTAATTCCACCCCGAAGAATACCTCATGCGGGGTTCTAAATCCGAGTACTTTTCGAGGTCGGTGGTTGATCCGCTCTACCGCCTCCTGCACTTGTTCCTCGGTGATGTCTG
>Ga0209344_10001560_pt1 | contig 29117 bp, 26 predicted proteins | sample Cruoilmetagenom6_FD_187293 | JGI IMG/M metagenome (GOLD analysis project Ga0209344, IMG submission 187293) | Oil polluted marine microbial communities from Coal Oil Point, Santa Barbara, California, USA - Santa Barbara Oil Seep Sample 6 (SPAdes)... | ecosystem: Environmental > Aquatic > Marine... | reverse complement strand
TTTGCTTGCGGGTTTTGGTCAAGGTTTTGGTCAAAAGGCTGGGAGGGCGGGGCTGTCGCAGGGGGTTTTGCCTGGTCAGGATGGCACGCCCGGCAGGATTCGAACCTGCGACCTTGAGATTAGAAGTCTCCTGCTCTATCCGGACTGAGCTACGGGCGCAAAGTCGCCGTGATGCACGCAGGAGCGTCACGGCGTGGAGCGGGTGAGGGGAGTCGAACCCCCGTCACCAGCTTGGAAGGCTGGGGCTCTACCATTGAGCTACACCCGCGAGGACCGTGAAGAGAATATCACGCTGGTGAAATCCCCTTTTTTCGTCCTGTTGATGGTAGCAGAGAGGGGGCGTGATCTTTTGGCAGTTCTCCCTTGTTGTTGTGGTTTTTTGGTGGGGGTGAGTTTTGGCTGTGTGTTGATGGCGGATCTTCGGGGCGTCGACTTTGTTGCGGTGTGAGTGTAGGTATGGTGTGGGTGTGGTGTCTGCTCACTGGTAGACGATTGTTGCGCGTTGGGTGCCTGCCGGTAGCTCGACATTGCGTCCTTGGACTTGGGCGACGGCTCCGTCTGCGTGTGCCGCTGTGACACTGTGACCGAGATGGCAAGGCAGGACGAGCCGGACGGAATCTGGTGACTGTGTCACTTCCAGTTCGAGACGGGACTGTTGTGCGTCATGACGTAAGGCATAGCTGAATGGGCTGCCGAACAGGGTTGGTGCATTCTCTACGGTAAGTGTTGCGCTGTCTTCGAGCCAGTGGGGTGGTATGCCTGCTGCGAGATAGAGGTGGGCATCGTCGTCTTCGTCTACTTCGTACAAACACATGTCACGTAAGAGCAAGGTGAGTTCGGCCGCTGCCCACCCGTGCGGAATGTCTCCCATGTACCAGGAGCGGTCTGGTATTTCCGAGAAGTTTTTTGCCACCGAATAGGCATGCTGCTCGTTCCAACTGCCGGATACTACTTGCCACAGATGCCCTGTGTCGGCGTCGCGCAAGTGAGCATACGCGGCGTTGTCGACTGTCCACGCGAGACAGCGGTCCATGCGGTCGATCTGTCCGGTCAGAAGAAAAGCATGCGCAAGCTGCAGGGTGAGATAAGGACCGTACGCGTTCCAGGCGCTGTCGTGGCGGAAGCCGCCGTCCATGAAATGTGTCCAGATGGTGTCGAGCGTGAAACGAAAAGCCCTGTCTATGTCACTGTCGAGCTTTGGTCCCAAGGAAAGGCGGCAGGGGTGAAAATAGGCCAGGGCACCGATCATGGTGGAGTCTTGTTTTCCGGGATCGCGCGGGCCGGTCGGCACAAAGGTCTCCCAATGGCCTTGACGGTGTTGCTCCTGTAAAACCCAGCGGATCGATGCTTGCACTGCCCGTTTCAGGTCGTCAAAGGCCGCCCAGAGCTCGTCTCTTTCTTGTGCTTCCAGACGTTCTGCCAATCGTGCCGCTTCGTACAGTCCTGCGAGTCCCCAAAGGTCGTCCCAATAGTGGGGGGCGTCTTTTGCCCCGATATGTTCTGCGCTCCACCCGCTATGCAATAAACCGAACTGATCCCGATTGTCGCGGATCCAGCGTGCTCCTTCCAGCACATAGGGCGAGAACATTCGTGCCCCGAATGCTCGTTTTTCTCCAGCTATCCGGTCGAAACGTCCGATTGCCCACAGGGCTTCCCCATTACTATCCCACTCTCGGTCGTTTTTTTCGTGTTCGCCGCCAAAGAAACCATGTGCCCGTGCCGGGCCAATCCAGGCTGGACCCAGGTTGAAAATGCGGGGGTAGTGTGTACCGAATTGTTGTTCGGCCAGGTTCGTATCCCCACTGAAGGCGGCGGCGATTCCTTCGATCGCAGAATCTCGCACCCAGAAGGAATCGTAGATTGTCGGACCAGGATGCACGGCCCCTTTGTCTGCCAGGATCAAGAGGTTTGCCCGGCAGATCCGGTAGAGATCCCACAGGTGGGCAGTGATAGGCGGAAAGCCAAGTTGTAGGCCGCTATGGTCGATTTTTCCTTTCCAAAAGCTGGTGTTTGTGCGGTCAAGGGCATTGCGGTCGGCATTGCGTAACTCTACGAGGTCATCTGCTCCCCGATAGTCGTCCACGGGAAGAAGCAGATCAAGCTGAAAAGGAGCGCTGTCCGGAGGGATCGAGAAGGGCCAGGCGAACAGGGCACTGCACAATCCGGCCACACTATCCCCTGCGATTGTTGCCCCGTTCAGGGTCCCTCTCGCGACGAGGTCCTGGAACGGACTGTGTGCCAGGTAGAGGTCGGGGTCGGGGAGAGAAGGCGTATTCCCGTAGCATCCGAAATAGGCAGGAGGAGAAGAAAAGAGCGGGCCCCAAGAGGTGTTCACCTCAACACGTGATTCTTCCGGCAGGTAGCGGAGAAAACCGATTCGCCCATCGGGCAGATAACGGCCTGCCCGGTCGTGCCGTTGAAAACCGGTCGGTCCTGTGGGTGACACCCAGACACACAGCCAGGCTTCGTCCGGCATTGGTGTGGCGGCTGCAACGCGGAAACGCACGAAGGTGACGCTGCGGCGAGATGGCCCGAGGACGGTTGAGAAGACCCGTTGTTCAATGGAGAGTCCCCCGGCGGCGCTGCGCGGAGTATAGAGAGTCCGGATAATCGGTAAATAACCTTCTTCGTGTCCTTGGGTGAGGGTGGGGACCGGGCTATCTTCTGGCCGTTGTGGGAGGTGCAGGGCTTTTGGTCCGGGTTCGAAGAGGCAGAACCCTACTGCGTACTGGTCATAGACAGGTTCAACTTCACCTGACTGCCCGATCAGGCTTTCTTGATGATGATCTTTGACGCCGACCATGTTCCAATAACGGTATAAGGCATTTGACGCGAAGGCCGCTTCTTTCGTATCGAATAAGCCGCTGTCGTACTTTTCGATCCAGTGTCGAAAAGTCTGCTGTGTCCACCAGGGAAATGGAAAAGGCGCCCCTTGTGTCCATGCTCGCCAAAGGACCTCGTAGAACATCTGCTCGTGTGTTTCAGCCACGAACCCTCCTGTCCATTCCGTATCTTGACCGGTAGCCTGCCCTCAGCAGTCGGTCATCGAGTTCAGCGTAGGACTTTGCGCACAAGAGAAGCTGTTACTGGCCGGTTTTTTTGCGAAGACGGAACAGTAGACCTGGCGTTTGGAGCCTGATCTTTACAGTATTTCTCTGCAGAGAAGAGGAACACACCCTCCTGGTTTGCCTTCTCCTGGCATGACAAAAAAGGATAAACGCACGGAATCACCAATATTTCGCCCAGTTGTCCAGGGATCTCCGTCAAGGCCGAGAAGACGCAAAAAACGAACCAGACGACTATGGATCAGGATCAGAGTATTCGGAGATGGCCACTACACGCTTGAGGCTCATGCGAGGAATGAAGAAGAACGTCTTTTCCCTACTACCTGTACGGTAGAGGAGAGTAATTTAGGGGAAATAGTATCATGACGCAAACAGTAAAAACTTCACAATATTTTGGATGAAACAAGGGAGAACAAGAACCTTTTCAGCTGAAAAATCTTATCTTGACTTTTTTCTTAGGTCTGGTCATTGGTGTGGCCCTCACTTATGCAGGGATAATAATTAATACTTGATTCGTGTTGTACTTCCAGCTGTCTCACAGAAAAAGCGAGCGGAACGGTTTTCTTTTTTCTAGCCTATTTCTCGTCATTGTCACTTATTTCTTCCTCATTGCCGCTTGGTTCTGAAAATAGTGGTGTGTCATGGATTCGGTGACGTGATCGAGGCGGAGCGTTGTAGAGACCTGCGATGTCAACGAGTTTGGCGTGGATGCGTCCGTGGAGAATGTGATTTCGGGGTGCCAAGCCACATGGCTGCTGTCAGGACGAGGGTAAATCAGACGAAGACTTTTACGGAATCACCCCTAAGGCACCACCACCCTCGGTAATCTCGGTCTTGTCGCACACAGTTTGGCAATTCGATCGCTGTTCTCGCACAGGACGCGAAGAGTTGGTGTGGGTGTCGCAGCCGGCATTTGTGACTGGGCTTGCGGAGCAGACGGTGCGACCGTCGAGTACTTCCAGCTGTCTTACAGAAAAAGCGCTGGGATCGCTCTCAAGCAGCTGGGAACATTATTGCTCTTGTATCATGTTGTGCAGCGCATCAATGCCGGTAAGGCTTGTGAGTACAAGATCGGCACCAGCGTTTTCCAAGTCCTGAGTTGAACTGTTGCCCGTCGCGACTCCGATCGCGTGCGCGCCCGCATCATGTGCACTTTTGATGTCATGGGGAGTGTCACCAATCACAAATGTGCGTTTTCCCGAAAATTCGACACCATGTTTTGTAGACGCGCGCTCGCATGCGAACCGTACAAGATCGGGACGGTCCTTGCTGTAATCTCCATAGCCCCCAATCTCAAAATCAAGTCTGTCTGCAAGACCAAACGCCTCTAACTTGTTTCTTGCAACCGGTTGAATATTGCCGGTCACGAGAGATTGCACTGCACGCTTCTTCTCAAATGACGCGATTGCTTCATGCGCTCCAGGGAGGGCTTTCCCGATTTCGTGAATGCGATTTTTCATATCTTGGGCTGCTTTTGCAAGAGCTGTGCAGAACCTGTGAAACAACTCGTCGGACGCGCGGATGCCATGCAGCTCGAAAGTCTCAGTTGCAATAGCCCGCTCTGTCTGGCCGGCCATTGGGGCCAAATGCTCAAGAGGTTTCCCGGTAACTGACAGAAAAGCACTTTGGTAGAGAGAACGGCTGAACCCGCCAAGATTGACAAGAGTCTTGTCCACATCCCAAAGAATCAGAACTTCGCCATGTTGATTTCTTGACATTGAAACATGCTCCCAGAACACACTTATACTCTCGTTCTATTTTAGGCTATTCCCTCGACCCATCTTCTGGGAGTCGCTTGGACTCGCACGCGAGCATGCTGAGAATGGAACTGTGTAAAACTTTCTTCCTGGCCTTTCGTCAAGACCTGGGCTGTCGGTGCTGTGCTTTTTGCGTGTTCTTGGACTGTGCAGGTGAGCACGCGAGGTAGGTGGTTGTCAGCGTTTTCGCAGACGGGATTGGGATTTTTTGCCCTCGAAAGCCAGGAAGAGTGTTCCCGGATAGGAGTTTCACACGAACTTTTCGAGCCTGGGGGCACTTCGAGGGGCTATGGGCGTCACCAGAACGAACAGGTCCGCTGGGTTGATCAGGTCTCTCTCCCCGTATCTGATAGTGCCAGCGTTGCCTGGGAATACGTGCAATCTACCTCGTCACCGCCTACTGTCACTGCCTGTTTGCGAGGCACTGGACCTGAGACAGATTCTTTGTAGACAACTTTGTAGGTAAATTTGCGGACGACTTCGCGGATGCAAAGAAGGGTTTGGTGGAGGATAAAAAACGTAGAAAGTCTTATTTCGCCAAGGTACTCTCTTAAGATTTTGACCTTCTCGACGATTTTAATCTTGCTTGTGTCTTTGGAAAAGGGGAACTGTTTGGCAGAATTTTCTGTATTTTTCAAGAAACTTATGGCAGGAAAGAGATGGGAGAATCCTGTCCGTACTAATGCATGATTTTCGCTGTCACCACAAGCTAATCTCATCATAAGTAGAGTGCTACGACGTGAAATAACAAAAGAGAAGAAATGACAAATAGTCTATTCCGTAAGAAAAAACGCCGGAGGTCAAGAGGCGTCTCCATGGAAAGTACGCTTGCAGATATTGTGGTAAATACGGATCGAGTTGTTGTCATCGATACTGAAACTACAGGTGTTTACCCTCGCGACCGGGTTCTTGAGATTGCTGTCGTAACTCTCGATCTTTCAGGGCAGGTTATCGACGAGTGGGAAACCCTTGTGAATCCTCGGCGTGACGTTGGGCCAAGCTGGTTGCATGGGATCACCCCCTCGATGCTTGCGGGAGCGCCGGCATTTGCTGATGTGGCGGGGCCCCTCGCAGCCCGGCTCCAAGGAGCGGTCCTCGCTGCCCATAATCTGGCGTTTGATACTCGCATGCTTGTTGCCGAATATGCCGGTCTGGGCGTTGACGTGGATTTCAGCAGCGGGCTTGATACCTTGCGGGCGACTCGCTGCAAACTTCATCTCGCGTGCGAACAGTATGACATCCCGCTCAACGGGGCCCATCGGGCTCTCAATGATGCACGGGCAACCGCGAAGTTGCTTGTGCGTTTGGTTGAGAAATTTCCCACGGCTGCGCAGCCTTCGTGCTTGCACGGAACAGTCCCCCCGAGCAGTCCGGACCGGCGATTTCCGCGGCAGGGTCGAGTGGATACTGTCACAGGGTCGCCAAGTTGGTTTGCTGGTCTCGCGGCCAACTTGGCGCATGATGCCAGCGATATGAGAATCGCTGATTATCTCGAAGTGCTCGATATTGCGATGGCTGATCTACACTTTGACGAACGCGAGCAGAGCGAGTTCGGCAGTCTTGCTCGCGGACTTGGCCTCAACTCGAAGCAGATCGAACGCGCACACCAACAATGGCTCGACGATTTTATCCGGCAGGCATGCGCCGACACTGTTGTCGATAATGAGGAGTACGATCAACTTTGTCAGGCTGCCGCCGTGCTCAAGACCGACAAGTCCTATATTGACGACCGGGTCGCCAAATACCGCACGCAAACCATTCCGATTTCCCTCAAGAACGGCACAGTCTGTTTCACCGGTTCGGCAATAAACAGCAAGGGCGAACAAATCCCGCGCAGCGAGATGGAGGCACACGCCCGCAAAATAGGTCTCATGCCCGTCGAGTCGGTCACAAAAACCCGGTGTGATCTGCTTGTTGCAGTCGACCCGGCCTCTCATTCCGGCAAAACCGACAGGGCGGTCAAGTACTCAATACCGATCGTTTCTGTTGCCGATTTTCTCGCCGCGACCAGTATCACCTTGTTGTGTGGGCAGGTAAGCGCCGGGTCCCTCAGCCTATTCGTTTGTGCCACATGCAAGCGTTCGTGGAGCCGACCTCAGACACGTGGTCACAAACCCGCTCAATGCCCCGAGTGCCTGACCAGTATGCGCAAGAAACCCTCCCAGTAAGGTTGTCAGTTTGGAACTGTCGCCTCGATGAGAAACAGGGGTGTTGGGGTTGGGGTTATTTTGAAGTTCGAGAGGCCGGCCTGTGTGATGACTGTTTCCCATTCTGTTGTGGAGCGTTCTCGTCCTGTGATCAGGCCGAGCATGGTGAGGTCGAGCATTGCTGTCATGAGGGGAGCGTTGTCCGGTGGCATGACGAACTCGAGGATCTTGACTTGGGCGCCGGGTGTGGCCGCGGCTTTGATGTGGCGGAGGATTGTCAGGCATTCCTCATCGTTCCAGTCGTGCAAGATCGAAGACAAGAAGTAGGCATCGACGCCGGGAGGGACGGACTCGAAGAAGCTTCCCTCGTGGATTTCGGCGCGTGTGTTGACTCCATGTGCGGTGAGAACATTGCTTGCCGATTGCACAACGTGTGGGAGGTCGAACACGATACCCTGCATCGATGGCTCGCGCTGCAGAATCGATGCGAGGTTTGTGCCGTCGGCGCCGCCGATGTCGACGAGGGTGTGGGTGCTGCTCCAGTCAATGCTGTTGATTGCCTCCTGCTTGAAACTGCTGCTGCTCGCCATTGCCGCGCTGAACTGGGCGACTTGTTCGGGTCGGGCCGCGAGCCATTCCCAGAATGACTCGCCGTAATAGTGCTTGGCTGCGGGTTCACCGGTTTTGGCGGTATGGAGCAGGTCACCGAAGGGAGCGTAGAGCGTTTCCATCGCCATGAGGTTCATATCGCGTAGCGAAAAAGGTGAGGTTTTCGTCAGGGTCGTTCCGAGTGGGGTGAGTGCGAAACTGTCTGGTTCGACTTCCTGAAAGACGCCTGCGCTTGAGAGCGTGCGCAGAATCCGGCGTAGTGAGTTCTCATGGGCGCCGGTTGTCGCCGCGATCTCTTTGATCGGTTGAGGTCCTTCGGTCAGTATGTCGGGAACTCCGAGCTTGGTAACAACATACACCGCTTGGGACATCTGGAATCCCTGTATCATTCCCATCATTTGGTCCTGGGGAAGGGATGCGTCTGTGCTCATTTTTCTCTCCTGATACCCGGTTTTTTCTGTGTCAGAGTGCTTTGAGGTCGGCGGGGTTGTGGCCGGCTGCTTTGGGGTCGGCTGCTTTGGGATCAGGGTAGAGCCGCTCTGGGGAAGCGGGACGGATTTCGTGTCTGGCGGGTCAGACTTCCTGCGTGTGGGGCATGGTCTGGCGAAGAGGGCTGGTGCGGAAGGGGGCGGGCAGGGGGGACACAGGGGCAGCGCGGGAATGCCCCCCCTGGGAAGCGCAAAGGAGACAGGGCCAAACCTGTGAACTGGTTTTAGCTTCTAACCTGTGAAAATGATGCATGTTGCTTCTTGTGGATCGCTCAGGACACAAAAGACCGGATAGGAGAGTGTCACTGCAGCCGCTTCCTCGATACTGGGGGGTGAAGGAGGTATGTTCGCTTTTCTGATCGAGGCCATTGCGCTCTCGAGAGGCACAGTCGCCGCTGGTAAGTGCATCGTCGGACCGGCGTGCAAACTCGCCGCCGGCCTTTTGCCAGAATCGCGATCCTCAGTGCCTTCCCTGCTGCTACCGCAACCCCTCGTCTCGTGATCGCGGCCCCCATCCGGGATGCAAGATCCGTTCGGGCTCTTCCCTGTCCCGACTGCCCCCACTCATCGGCCTGAACGCAGTGCCATTGCCAAACTCGGGTCGGAATATCACCGGGCCTCCCGCTACAGGAGGCCCGGTGACAAGAGGCCCGGTTACAAGAGGTCAGTCACGGCATCCGCCGGCCGCTCGATCACGTGGCCGGTGATGACCCCGTTATTGTCGGGTTCGGCGATGACCTCAAGTAGGCGGGTGAGGCGGAATTGGTCGAGTAATGCCCTGTCGTGCGTCACGAGTAGGACGGTTCCGTCGAACTGGTCGAGCGCAAGCTCAAGCTGTTCGATGGCGTCGAGATCGAGATGGTTTGTCGGTTCGTCCAGTACGATGGTGTTCACGCCATATGCCATGAGGAGTGCGAGTCCGGCGCGGGTGCGTTCGCCTGGTGAGAGGGAGTCCGAGGCGCGCAAGACGTGGGTCTCGTCGAGGCCGAACTTGGCGAGTAGGGACCGTGTTTCCTCGGTGGCGAGGCCCGACTCGGCGCGAAACACGTCGAGCAGGATCGTCTTGCCGGCGAATGTCTCACGGAACTGCTCGATGTTCCCGACCACGAGGCCGCTGCCGCGCTGCACATGTCCGGTGTCGGGTTCAATTGTGCCGAGTAGCAGGCCAAGCATGGTTGTTTTTCCTGCTCCGTTCGCGCCGACGATGCCGATGCGGTCTTGCCAGTACACGTCGAGGTCGACTGGTCCGAAGCGGTATGCGCCCCGGTCGACGACTGCCTTGCGTAGCTGTGCGACATTCGTGCCTGCCCGCTCGGTACTGCCGATCACAAACTGCAGCTTCCACGGTTCCCACGGCTTGTCGACCTGGTTGAGGCGCTTTAGCTGGTGCTCGAGTACCTGAGCGCCTGACCCGAGGTTCTCGGCGCTCTCGATACGGCCCTTGCGGATGAACTTGTCGTTGTCTCTGGCCCGGGTTTTCGCACGGGATGCGCCCATCTTTGCCCATTCGCGTTTGCGTCGCAACGCCGCCTCGAGGCGGTTCTTCTCCGCCTGATAGGTGCCGTACGCTTCCTCGTGGTGTCGCTGCGCCTCCTTGCGTTCGCGCAGGTACGCGTCCCAGCCGCCATCGAACAGCAACGCGCTGTGTGTTCCTGCCTCGATCTCGAGCACGCGGTTCACAATCCGTCGCAGGAACTCGCGGTCGTGCGAGACAACAACGAGGCCGCGGTCAAAGCCTGCCAGGAACCCTTCGAGGAAGCCGATACCGGCGAAGTCGAGGTTGTTTGTCGGTTCGTCGAGCAGTAGAACGTCGAAGCGCGACAGGAGGATCACCGCCAAGCTGGTGCGTGCGAGCTGTCCCCCCGAAAGCGAGGCCAGTGGTCGATCGGCGACTTCGTCGGAGAGATCGAGACGGGCGAAGGTCTTACGCATCCGCACCGGCAGGTCGTTGCCGCCGAGTGCCACGTACCGGTCGAGCGCGGCCGAATACGCCTCGACCACTGTTGGGCTTGCGTCGTCGGAGAGCGTGTCTGTGATGCGGTCGAGCTCGTCTTCGGCAGGGGCGACCCCGGTAAGGCGGGCGATGTAGTCGTGCACAACCTCGCCGTCGCAAAAGGCAGGCTCTTGGGGTAAGAAGCCGACCGTTATCGATGTTGGGGAGCGAAGCACCTGGCCACGGTCGGGCTCTTCGACACCAGCGAGGACGCGTAGCAGTGTTGACTTCCCGATGCCGTTCGGTCCGACGATCCCGACCCGCGTGCCCGGGCCGACCATAAGGGTGAGGTCATGTAGCACGCTCGCTGCGCCGTACGACTTCGAGACCGAGACAGCCTTCAGCGTGCCACCCACTTGTGGCGCGCTTGCAGTATTCGGTTGGTGCGGTTTGGGACGGGCCACGGGCTCCTCCAGCGATGATCACCAGAACTCGGCGATGCTGTTCTGTGCACGGGGTCGTTCGCCGGCAGGGGAGCTTGACGACAAGGCCACGGGCGGCGGACGCGTACGCGCCGAGTAACAAGTCTAGTAGGTAGCAAACGTACGCGACCGCCTATTTTGTAGGCGAGCCGGCGATCTGCCCGGCCACGGACCAGCTCCTATGCCCTGCATCGAAACGGAGTGCAAGTACTGATCAGGTGTCAGTGGGACGCGATTGACGCATGGGCGGATGCGATTGTGGACGGGCAGGTGTCGGGTTTGTCTGGAAGCCTGTGGTTGGTGGGCGGATCGTGCGTTTCCGTGATTCGGGCGAGACGCGTGATGTGTGGTCGTTCACCGTGCGCACGCGAGGGAAGAATGCGCTCGGAGAGCGTCCCTGCGATGTCCTTTGTGCGTGCAAAGCGCAGGACGCGCCCCGAATGGGGGGAACAGCGGTTATTACTTCATCAACTGTTCTGCGGTGCCGAGAATTGCGAGTGCGATCAGGCCGAAGCCTTGGTCGAGGTCGAGGTTTTCGGCTTCGTGTGCGAGGAAGAGTCCGTCGGAGAGGACGAGCGTGAGAGTGACGAGCGATTCGATGTCGTCGGGTTTGAGGTCTGTGAAGTAGGCGGTGTAGATGATCCGTGTGTGACTCATCACGGTCTTGCGGATGTTGAGGAAGTCTTTGCGGGCAGTGGGTTCTTCGGGGCGGTGTTCGAGGACGAGCATGAGGCCGAGGCGTAGGAAGTCCGGTGAGTCGAAGAGGGCTCTGCCGATGCCTTGCATGGCGTGCCGAAAAAGTTCTTCGGGGGTTTCGGCCTCCTCGGGTACTTCAGTTGGTTCTTGGAGCAGGTGGAACCAGCGGTCGAAGCTTGTCTGGACGACTGCGGCGATAAGGTCGTCTTTGTCTTTAAAGTGGTGGTAAATGGAGCTGGCGGGAAGTCCGGAGCATTTTGAGACAAGGCTGATGCTGGTGCCTTCGTAGCCGCGTTCTCCGGCGATTTCGGCTGCTGCTGCGAGGATGCGCTGTCGTGATGCCTCGCCGTGGGCTCGTTTTTTTATCCCGACCATGTGTTGACAATAGCATGGATGCTGCTTAGGGTAGTGATTACTCCGAATTGGAGTGAGTGCTACGACAGGTTTGCCATGAGGAGAGGCGCGTGTGTGATGAGCGGTCTGGATGTAGTGATGATCAACGAGCTTGCTCAGCGGTTGCGTGGTGCGTACGACTCGTACGAGCCGATCGCGCCGATTCGTGAGGAGCTGGAGTCGAAGGGACCGGGCGATCTCGACGCGGCATACGCGGTACAGCAGCTCAACACCGAATACTGGGTTGGTAAGGGCCGGAAGATCGTGGGCCGCAAGATCGGACTGACGTCAGAGGCCGTGCAGCATCAGCTTGGTGTTGATCAGCCTGACTATGGGGCGCTCTTCGAGGATATGCGGCTGTTTGACGGGGAAGTAGTGCCCTGTCGGCGAGTGTTGCAGCCGCGTATTGAGGCCGAGGTCGCGCTTGTCCTGGCCCGCCCCATCGAGTCACCGGACGTGACCGTCGATCAGCTTGCAGACGCAATCGACTACCTGTTGCCGTCGCTTGAAGTTGTCGGTTCCCGGATTGCCGACTGGAGGATATCGATCTACGACACGATTGCCGACAACGCGTCGAGTGGCATGTTCGTGCTCGGCAAGTCACCGGTCGACCCGGGGTCGGTCGATCTTGGCAGTGCCACGATGCGCATGGAAATCGACGGGAAGGTCGTCTCCGAGGGTGTGGGGGCCGCGTGTCTTGGCCATCCTTACAATGCCGCTGTTTGGCTTGCCCGCAGGATGGTCGCGAACGGCACGCCGCTGCAGGCCGGTGACGTACTGATGACCGGGGCCCTCGGCCCGATGGTTGATCTTGAGCCCGGTGCCCAGGTTGTGGCCGTGATCGATGGTTTGGGCAAGGTCACGACATCACGTGAGGAAATTTCGTGAGTGACAAGTTGTGGCCGGTTGCGATTATCGGCAGTGGGAATATCGGCACTGACTTGATGATCAAGGTTTTGCGCCAGTCCAAGCTTCTTTCAATGGCGGCCATGGTTGGGATTGAGGCCAATTCCGACGGTTTGCAGCGTGCAGCACGTATGGGCGTTCCCACCACGGCAAAAGGTGTTGATGGTCTCCTCGCAATGCCGGAGTTTGCTGACATCCGTGTGGTTTTTGATGCCACGTCCGCGTCCGCGCACAAGGCAAACTTCGAGAAACTCCGTGACACAGATGTACGGATAATTGATCTCACGCCTGCAGCAATTGGCCCCTACTGTGTGCCTGTCGTGAACTTCGACGAACATATTGATGCGCGCAACGTGAATATGGTGACGTGTGGCGGGCAGGCAACGGTGCCGATTGTCGCGGCAGTCGGACAGGCGGCGCTCGTGTCGTATGCCGAGATTGTGTCGTCGATTGCCTCAAAGTCGGCAGGGCCGGGCACGCGGGCGAATATCGACGAGTTCACCGAGACCACCGCGCGAGCCCTCGAAGTGGTCGGCGGCGCCGTGCGCGGCAAGGCCATCATCATTTTGAATCCGGCTGAACCGCCAATGCTGATGCGTAATACTGTGTATTGCCTTATCGAAGGCGATTGTGATCATGGGGCGATCGAGCGATCGGTGCAGCTCATGGTGGAGCGGGTGCAGGCATATGTGGCTGGCTACCGGCTCAAACAGCAGGTGCAGTTCGAGACGTTCAGTTCTGACGACCCGCTGCATATTCCTGAGACCGGCAAGTTCTGGGGTACTCGGGTGACGGTTTTTTTGGAGGTGACCGGTGCGGCGCATTACCTGCCTGAGTATGCCGGGAACCTCGACATCATGACGTCCGCGGCGCTGGCGACGGCCGAGCGCATGGCGGCGGAGGTAGCGGCATGACCGAGACGACTTCCGCAACGGCTTCAGCGAAGAAGCTCTATATCAGCGATGTCACCTTGCGTGACGGTATGCACGCGATCAAACACCGCTACACCGTTGCACAGGTGATTGAGATCGCGAAGGCACTCGATGCCGGCGGTGTCGACTCGCTTGAAATTTCCCACGGCGACGGCCTTGGCGGTTCCTCGTGTGTGTACGGTTTCGGGGCTCATACCGACCTTGAGTGGATTGAAGCGGTCGCCGGTGTTGTCGAGCGGGCCAAGGTTGCGACCCTGTTGCTGCCCGGCATTGGCACCGTGGACGATCTCGGTCGCGCCTACCGGGCCGGTGCGCGTGTTGTGCGGATCGCGACGCATTGTACCGAAGCCGATATTTCTGCGCAGCATATCGCGGCTGCACGTGCGCTCGGTATGGATACTGTGGGCTTCTTGATGATGTCGCACATGACCTCTCCAACCGACCTGGCTGTACAGGCCAAGCTTATGGAGGGCTACGGCGCGACCTGCGTTTATGTCGTTGATTCCGGCGGGGCGCTCACGATGGGCGAGGTTGCGGATCGTTTCGATGCCTTGCGTAATGTGCTCGACCCTGCGACGGAGCTGGGCATGCATGCCCATAACAACCTTTCGTTGGCTGTGGCGAACTCGATTGTTGCGGTGGAGCACGGTTGCAACCGTGTTGATGCCTCGCTCGGGGGCATGGGGGCCGGCGCCGGGAATGCGCCGCTTGAGGTGTTTGTCGCCGCCGCAAGCCGGCTTGGCTGGACGCACGCCTGCGATCTCATTGCACTCATGGACGCCGCCGATGACATTGTACGTCCGCTGCAGGATCGCCCAGTGCGTGTCGATCGAGAGACACTTTCACTTGGGTATGCCGGGGTGTATTCGAGTTTCCTCCGGCACGCCGAACGCGTGACAGAACGCTATGGCGTGCCGACCGTCGATCTTCTCTTGGAGATTGGGCGGCGGCGCATGGTCGGCGGACAGGAGGACCTGATCGTCGACGTTGCACTTGACTTGTTGGAACAAGGGGGTAAGCCATCGTGATACGAAATCTTAGCTATATTGGTTTCGCGTCGCCGGCATACGAGGAATGGCGGACGTTCGGTCCGGAGGTGCTCGGCGCTGAGCTCGCTGCCGGCGGTGATGACGGCACAGTGAGATTGCGGGTCGATGACGCCGCCTGGCGGGTTGCAATCCATCCGGGTGAGGCAGACGAACTTGCCTACCTGGGATGGGACGTTGCACCGGCGGATTTTGACGCGATGATTACACGCGTGCAAGCCGCCGGCTTCAGCGTGCAGCGCGGCGACGCGTCCCTTGCCGGGGAGAGGGCGGTGGCGGAGCTGGCCTGGTTTGTCGGGCCGTTTGGGCTTCGCCATGAACTTTCGCATGGATGCCAGAGTGGCGCGCCGTTCGCACCCGGTCGTGCCATGTCGGGCTTCGTGACGGGAGAGCAGGGTCTCGGCCACGCCGTCTTGATCGTGCCCGAGCTTGCTGCTGCCGAAGAGTTCTTCATCGAAGTCCTCGGCTTCAAGGACTCTGACACGATCCATGCGATGGGGACGCATCTGCGCTTCTTCCATTGCGCGGGTACGGCTGCACGCCACCACACCCTTGCCGTGGTTCCCATTCCCGGCATGGTAGGCATGCACCACCTTATGATCGAAGTGAATGCCCTCGACGACGTGGGCCATGCGCTTGACCTGATCAACGAGCGTGAGATCCCACTCATGATGACACTGGGCCGTCATCCGAACGATCGCATGCTTTCGTTCTACGTGCGTACTCCCTCGGGTTTCGACTTGGAGTATGGCTATGGCGGCCGGTTGATCGACGACCGCACCTGGCAACTTGCCGAGTTTGACGCGATCAGCGAGTGGGGCCACAAGTCCCCGGCTGTCCCGCTGCTGCCTGCAGTTCTTCGTCCATTCCAGCCTGCGACATCTTCCGAAGCAACAGGAGCATCCACATGAGCGCCCCCATCAAAATCTCTGACGTCACCGTTGGCGATTACACCTTCCACATCAACGAGTCGGGTCCGGCTGACGGCAAACCCATCATCTGGCTGCATGGCTCCGGCCCCGGCGCAACGGCGTCGAGCAACTGGGAATGGCTGCTCGGTGAGTTCGGCGACACCTACCACAACATTGCCCCGGACATCATCGGCTTCGGCGACTCGACCCACCCGAACCCGCCCCCCGAGGGTATGGCCGCCTTCGCCGAATTGCGTGTCGCCACTTTGCTTTCCCTGTTCGACGAGCTGGGTTTCGACAAGGTCACCCTCGTCGGCAACTCGATGGGCGGCATGATCTCACTCGAGATTGTGCGCCAGGTGCCAGAGCGGGTCGAAAAGCTCATTCTGATGGGATCAGCCGGCGGTCAGGGCGGCGCACCAAAACCTGGCCTCTTCAAGATGATCAGTTTCTACGAGAATCCGACTGCCGAGTCAATGGCTGAGATCCTTCGCTACTTTTTGCATGACCCGGATAGCTTCGATGGCAACCTCCAACAAATTGCTGAAACCCGCCTCAAGCGGGCGATGCGCCCTGAAGTTGAGCGTTCCCACCGCGCGACATTCAATTTCGCCGCCGGCGGTCCGATCGGCCTTACCACAGAGGACCTAGAACAGATCACGCAACCGACACTGCTCGTGCACGGCGACGACGACAAGATTGTGCCGATCGAGTCCAGCCAGTTCATGGCCGACCACATTCCGAACTCCCGGTTTGAGATTTTCAAGGACACCGGTCACTGGTTGCAGATCGAACAGGGCCCGCGTTTCGCGAAGATTGTTCGTGCCTTTCTTGAGGAGGACGCCAAATGACGAAAGAAACGAATTCCCTCACCGGCGAGAGGATCGACGGCTTCGTCTCCCTCGAAACCGGTGAAATTGACCGGAGCATTTTTTTTGACTCCGCCGTCTTTGAACACGAGATGGAAACGATCTTTGGCAGGGCCTGGCTCTTTTTGTGCCATGCAACCCAGATCCCCGAGCGCGGTGATTTTTTTGAATCTGTGATGGGCCGCGACAACGTGCTTGTCGTGCGCCAAAAAGACGGCAGCATCAAAGCCCTGTTGAACACCTGTGCGCATCGCGGGAACGCAGTGTGTCGGGCCGAAGAAGGCAACGCAAGAAGCTTCTTGTGCTCGTATCATGGCTGGTCATACGGTATTGACGGTCGCCTCAAAGGTGTTCCTGGCCACAAGAACTTCTACAAAGGTGACCTCGACAAGTCGAAGCACGGCCTGCGGGAAGTTGCCCAAGTCGCCGACTACAAGGGTTTCATTTTCGCCACACACGACCCGACAGCCCCCTCGCTCGATGACTTTCTCGGCGCCACGGGACGGCTCAGTCTCGACCTTCTCGCGATGAAGGGCGACATGGAGATCGTCCCTGGCATTCAAAAGTTCACAATCGACTGCAACTGGAAAATCGCGGTCGACAACCTCTTCGACTGGTACCACCCGCAGGTAACCCACGCCTCGGCCTTCGCGCCCAGTGTGCTCGGATCGATGCTCGGCGGCGGGGGACAGAATGGAGCCGAAGAGATTGACATGACTGACCTGCAAATGCAGGACGGTGCCGACCTCGATATTCCGCTTGGTTTGATCAGCGGTACGAACTTCGAGCAGTCAGTAGTCCTGGGCGAGTACGGTCACGCGATTGGTGGCCCCACCGCCACATCATCGGGCAATGCCGACATGATAAGCGGCCCGTGGCGTGACACTCCCGAAGCCAAAGAGGCACTCGGTCCTGCCGGAGCCGGCGTCGCCGGCCATCCGAACCTGTTTCCGACCTTGTGGGTTGTGCAGGAGATGAGTCAACTGTCACTGCGCATCCCGCGTACGCCCGACAGTACCGAGATCTGGTGGTTCACCTTTGCCGACCGCAACCTTGATCCGGGGATGCGACAGTTCTCTGTGAACCTGGTAAGCCATATTTTCGGTCCCGCCGGACTGCTCGAACAAGACGACGGCGAGAACTGGTCACAGGCAACCCATCAGTCCTGTGGTTTTGCAAGCCGCAACATACCCCACCTGTTGAATATGGGCCTGGGGCACGGTGAGATCATTGATGAGGGCGGCCTGAAACGCATCGAAGGCTTCACGAGCGAACACGCCCAGCTTTACACCTACCATGCCTGGGCCCAATGGATGAAAGACCTCGACTGGGACGAGCTCAAAGAGGCCACGACACCTGGCGACACCATCTGAGCTGGTGACACGCTGAGCTGGTGACCGCACCACGCGAAACCTGTAACGGACCGTGCGAATTGGGGGATTCAGTCATGACAGCTGAGACGGAGGCGCGAGTGGGCGAGGATCGCCTCGCAGCCATGTTCCGACAGTACGAGGTCGAAAAGTTTCTCTACGACGAAGCAGCCCTGCTCGATGCGCATCGCTACGAGGAATGGCTCGACCTTTTTTCCAACGACTGCCATTATTTTGTGCCGATCCGGCGCACCCGTATGGCGAAAGAGCGCGATCTCGAGTTCACGAAACCCGGGGAAATGGCCTTCATTGATGACCAGAAAATGATGCTTGCCGCGCGTGTCGCCCGTTTGCGCACCGGTCGGGCCTGGGCCGAAGACCCTCCGTCGCGCACACGCCACCTGATTACCAACATTCGGGTCACGGGCGATGACGGCGACGAGCTTGATGTCGAGTCAAACTTTCACCTGTATCGCGCACGACTGAAGTCGGAGGAAGACTCCTGGATCGGGTCGCGTTGTGACCGGCTGCGCCGTGTGGGCGAAAGCTTCCATATCGTGAAGCGCAATGTCTACCTCGAACATACCGTTCTGCTCTCCCGCAATCTCAGCAACTTCTTTTGACATCACAACTGTACGATTGGAGTGCCCATGGGATGGCTTGACAATACGACCGCGCTTGTAACCGGTGCCGGTTCGGGAATGGGCCGCGCGATCCTGGAACGCTACCTTGCCGAAGGCGCGCGGGTCGGCGTGCTTGAGATCAACGAAGACAAAGCCAAGGCCCTTTGCGAGGACTTCGAGACTGACTTCGGCGGCAAAGTGCACGTGACCGTGGGTGATGCCACGGTCTTTGCGGACAATGCACGCGCCGTGGCCGACACCGTTGCAGCATTCGGTGGACTTGACGTTTTTGTGGGCAATGTCGGCCTTTGGGACTTCAGTTTCTCGCTTGAGATGCTGCCCGAAGAGGCGATCTCTGGCGCGTTTGACGATATTTTCTCGGCAAACGTGAAATCCTATTTACTTGGCGCGAAAGCCGCCCTCCCCGAACTGCGCAAGACCAAGGGCAGCATCATCTACACGGTCTCGAACGCCGGTTTCTGGCCAGGCGGGGGTGGCCCTCTCTACACCGCCTCGAAGCACGCGGTCATGGGACTCATCAAACAGCTCGCATACGAGCTTTGCCCCGACGTGAGAGTGAATGGTGTCGCGCCCGGTGCCATGCCGACTGACCTGCGTGGCCCGGCATCGCTTGGTCTCGCCGGCATGTCATTTGGCAGCATGCCTGTTGACAAGATTGCCGAGTCCTTCACGCCTCTCGAACGGGCAATCGCCCCCGAGGACTACACCGGTCACTATGTCTTGCTTGCGTCACGTGAGAACTCGCGTACCGTGACTGGATCCGTGCACAATTGCGACGGCGGTCTTGGGGTGCGCGGTCGCAAGGATGCCGAAGCTGCCATGCAGAACATGCTGAGACAGTAGTCGCGTCCACACTGTCCGCGTCCACGCAGCAGGCAGCGTGGACGCGTCGGTGTTCGCGCTCTATCCGGTGTTCGCGCAATATCACGTGGTAGCCGAACGAGATTGACTCCACCAGGATTCCCTTGTCGACCGGATCGGGCGGCGAAAATTCTGGTGGGAGGCTGGGGCTTCTCTCCAGGTCTTTTTTCTGAGTCTTCTCCAGGGGTGTCTATTTCGGGTTTTCCCTTGTCGTAACCGTCTGGAAAACTTTGCCCGGAGAGGGAGATGAGAAGAGTGCTCAGGGAACGAGTTCGTAGTGTTCGAGTTTGGGCTTCGCCATTTCTTCACGGAAACGGCTGAAGGCCCAGGGCCAGGAGGCGGGAACTCCACGGTCGTCGAGATACCAACTGCGGCAGCCGGTCACCCACACAGTGTTCTTCGTGGCTTCCACACGATCTTCTTCAAAATGGTCCGCAGCTTCCTGTCTGACGCTGACTTCTTGGCAGCGCCCCTGCTTCACAAGGTCGATAAGCTGCATGATGTAGGCGAATTGCAACTCTGCCACGTCGATCAGGGAGAAGTTGCCGACAGGGCCATTCGGTCCGTTCAGCATGAAAAGATTCGGGAAGTTTGGAATTGAGATCGAGAGATAGCCCGACGGGCGCTGCGCCCACACCTCATCGAGCGCCACTCCGTCGCGTCCGACGACTTCGATCGGTCGCAAAAAGCGATCCACACGAAAGCCGGTGGCAAGCACAATAATGTCAAGTTCGTGCAGCTTACCGTCTACGGTGCGAATACCGTTTGGTTCGATCCGGCTGATCTTCTCTGTTATAAGATGGGCGCTCGGGTCCTGAATCGCCTCATAAAAATTGGGCGACATGATGAGCCGTTTACAGGCTGCCCGATAGTCGGGATGCAACTGTTCACGCAATTCGGGGTCAGTCACAGTATCGAGGTTTGCCTTGCACAACTGCTCAACCATCTGCAGTTGGGGGGAGTTGGCGTCGGTCACTGCGGTCGCGAAATTGTCTGAGAAGTTATTGTAGAGCTCCTCGCGGGCAGACTGCATGGCAGCAGGGTCAGTGCGGTAAAGCTCTTTGGTTTCCTCGTCAATCTCTGGGTTCGGGAGGGGAAGGACCCATTGGGGCGTACGCTGGAACAGGTAGAGATCGGATACCGTGCCGACCATACCCCCGGTCATCTGTATCGCGGAAGAACCCGTTCCAATCAATGCGACGCGTTTGCCTTCAATGGGAACTGAGTGGTCCCAGCGTGCACTGTGGAAGAGGGGTCCTTTAAAGTCCTCGAGACCTTCAATATCGGGATACGAAGGGTGGTGCAGAACTCCTGTGGCGGCAATAATGAAGTCTGCCTCGTCTTTTTCACCCTGTCCTGTCTCGATGTGCCAGCGTCCGTCCCGGAACTCTATGCGGCTGATTTCCGTGTTGAACTTTGTGTTCTCCTCAACAGAGTACTTGTGGGCGACATCCTCGAAATAGGCCAGGATCTCATCACCCGGCGAACACACATGGGTCCAGTCGGGGTTGGGAGAAAACGAATAGTTGTAGAGGTGCGAGGGCACATCACACGCCACACCGGGGTAGGTATTTTCCCGCCAGGTTCCTCCGAAACGGTCAGCTTTCTCATATATTGTGAAATCAGTGAATCCGGCTTCTTGCAACTTGATCGCACTGAGGATGCCGGCCATCCCGGCGCCGATCACGACAAAGCGCAGTGGTTTGGACTGCTGTTCTTTGCTTGTATTTTTTGGCATTTTTCCCCCTGTGTCTCGTACAAGTTTCCCATTTTTCTGGTCGTATGTCCAAAATTTGCCGAGGCTTCATAATCAGCTGCAGTTTCAGGAAAAGACCAGAAGAGCATCCTGCAACACTGCACAATACGCCCCAATTACTTGTGAAACCCAGAAAAACTTGAAAAAACCAGAATTACTCACTAATCACCACTGAAAGTCCTGCCACCAATGGCAGAAAGCCTCTTGCGAGACAGGTGTTTCCCTGAAAAAATACCGAAAACTATCCAGTACCATATTGCTTGCCAGACCGCGCGTACCCAATATCACGAGACTCGGCAGTCCCTATTGCCACAGCCTCGACAGACCCCAGCCCCCGCTCCTCCGTCCCCAACAAAGTCCGCAAAAGCCCACAATAAAAAACCTCACACCTCACACCAAAACGGGAAAACCGCAACCAAAAATACCTCAGCACCTGCAAACAGCCCCCTACAGCTTCGCCCAGAAGTGAAAAGAAGCGAAATCCCGTCCGCGAAAAAATCTGTGTAAAAAACAGAGATCAAGACGCGTAAAGAACCTGTCGGGCATTCCCCACCTGGTAAAAGACAGTGTGACGAAGCGAAAGCTCAACGGTTCACAAAGGAACGGCGCAGCAAGAGAATGACCATGCTGCCAAAAACAGACCCGATAAAACCCGAAGTCTGCACCAAACCATCTTCAATATCAGCGCCGAAGACAACATACCCGAGAAAACCACCCATAAACCCGCCCGCGATGCCAAGCATCCACGTGCCAAACAGTCCCATCGAGTCTTTCCCCGGAATCAGGAATCTGGCCAGACCACCGACAAAAAGCCCCCACAAAAAGATGAGGAACAACGAAGTCAGCACAATGAGTCTCCTTTTCAAAGCGTCATAACCGAGAACCCACAAACCAGGTCTTAGAGCTTTTTTCAGCCTTTTCCTGCACTATCCCCGGATAGGGAAACACCCATTCCCGCCCCGAGACCATACCCGCAAAAGCGCACAAACCACTGTGGTACCTCACAAAACCACCACGCCACCTACTCTGCAAACGCGACGGTATTATCATTTTGGAACGATCCCCTGAGCCGAACCCTTTTTCCGGAACAGGGGTCGCCCCTCACTCCATATCCATCCCCGGTATCACATCACATCCTCTTGTCGGCTGTCGGCACGATGCCACACGATGCCACATGGCGGCACAACGAGGTTGGCATGACCCACCTTGCGCAGCAGGACCAGACGGCGGGATTGGGGACACGATGTTTGGTGGGCGTGGCGCCGGGCGCGGTCAAGGCGGTGAAGCCGGGGAGCGGGTTTGGGCCATGCTGGTCGGTGGGGGTCACCCCGACCAGCATGATCAGGCGGTACAGAACCCGGGTAGGGGGGGTCGGGAATTGTGCTGGGAACTACAGTGAAGCGCGGTTCTCCCGGTAAAAGAGACATTCATTTAGGTATTGGCATTGTCGTGGGATACCCATGTTGGACTCTGGACGCCTTGTCCGCCGATGGATTATTTGCGGAAGAGGCGGGTGAGGTCGAGGGCAACGGCTGACGCGAGCAGCCAGTCTGCCGATTTTGCGGTGAGGAGGGCATGCGCGAGATCAGGCGGCCCTTTGATACGAGTATGTTGTACGCGTAGTTCTTTGATGGCGAGAGGCTGTTCAGTATCGAGGAGGAGGCCTGCGATGATGGCAGCTCGGATCGTCCCCCGCGTTTCAATGTCCTCGGCATGCTCGAGCGGGCCGAACACCGTCGCGTGTCCTTGGCGGGCGTCTCTCACTACGCGTGTCTCGTCTTCTGTGAGATTGTCGGGAAACCCTGCCCACGGCCGAAATGGTGCCATACTCCGTTCCTCTGCCCGCTCGCCTTGTTTTTGCCTCGTTCCCGCCAAAGTTTCAGAAAAAACACACCAAACACAGTTATATCAACGAAAAAGGCAGGATGAAAAAATCAGGCAGGCGCCGATAGGGCATCAAGAAGGCATGCACAACAAAGCAAGGCTGATGACATGGTGGTGTGCATACTTTTCGCAGAACAGAAGGGGTTGTTGCGCGAGGATCACGCGACGATCAAGGGATTGTCGGAGGGCGCAGCGTTTCGTGTCTTCGGGAAGGGTGCACCTGCCGGAAAGCACCTGTGGTTGATCTCTTCTGGTGTGCGGCACTGCAAAAGAGAAAAACACCCCGTGTGGCGGAGGTGGTGGGATTTGAACCCACGGAGCCGTTTGCACGGCTCACGGCATTTCGAGTGCCGCGCACTAGTCCACTATGCGACACCTCCACGTGAGATTGTACTCAGGGGCCAGGATGGCGGCGAAGGGAAAAAAACGTCTCAAGCAGTCGGGCAGATTCTTCGGCCATGAAACCGGAGAGAACAGGGATCTCGTGCGGAAGGCGCTCGTCGCCGCAAATGTTATAAAGAGAGCCGGTGGCGCCGGCTTTTAGGTCGGGTGCACCGAACACAAGAAGAGAGACGCGGGCGAGGGATGCAGCACCGGCACACATGACGCATGGTTCCAGAGTGACGGCGAGGCCATGACCATGCAGTCGCCGGTTTCCTGTTGTCGCGGCGGCTTGGCGTAGGGCGAGTACTTCGGCATGGGCCGTTGGGTCGTTGCGTTTTTCGCGTTCGTTTCCGGCGATGGCAATGGGGCCGTCCTCGTTGAAGACAACGGCGCCGACGGGTACATCTCCCCAGTTGCCTGCCTTTTCAGCGGCGTCAATGGCTGCTTCCATCACGGTGTGCAGCAGGGATGGGCCAGAGAGGTTCTGGATGTTTTCTGCGGCAGAGGCGAGCAGAGGCTCTCTGGAAAAATGGGTATTTTGCTGTCTCTCCGGATCGTGCTGTGATGTTTGGAGCAGGTCTTTTTGGGGTGGGTGTGGGGGTACTGTTGCGCGTTTTTCACTTGGTGAACCAGCAGGTGACGATGGGGATGGCATAAATCTGTAATTTTCTCCTGGGAATGGTCGGCCTATTATTCTGCGATCGGGATATCGGCTCTCGTCAGCATGCCATGCGCTGTAGGTGTTGTGCTGTCTGCTGCCGGTCCGTGATGGAGGGGTCGCCTAGTCTGGCCTATGGCGCACGCCTGGAAAGCGTGTTGGCGGAAACGCCTCGAGGGTTCAAATCCCTCTCCCTCCGCCCTTTTGCGATCAGCCTTTCTTGTGATTTTCTGGGCTGTTGCCTGTTTTGGCAGTGGCGCTTGTTTTGTTGGGGTCTGTGCTTTTGTGCAGACTTTCTGCGTTCTGCGTTCTGCTTTCTGTGTTGCTTGTGCGGTTTGTGTGAGCTGTGGGGCTTTGTTGTGGCGGGTTTTTTCGGGAGAAACCATTCTTTTGCATGCGTCGGCGTGGTTTTTTCTCGTAGTTTTTTGAGAGTTGTCTCTTGTGCGCGCGTTGCCTGACACGTGTTTTTCCCAATGACTTTGCGTCGACTTTGCGTCGACTTTGCGTCTCGTGGTTTTTTGTGGTGCTCCCTGCCTCGCGAGTTTTTCGTTGTTCCCCTCTGCTGTTTCTCCCCGTCGTTTCCTTTCGCTGCTCCCCTGTGTGTTTTTTCATTGCGTTCTGCAATGAGGTGTGTTCTGCAAATGTTGGCAAGATATCTGGTCTTTTTATTGTGGTTTTTCATGGTTTTTTCTCGCGGTTTTGATTGTGTGGAGTGCAAGAGGTGTGTTGTGCTTGTGGTTCTGCGTTCTTTTTCCTCTTCTAATGGCAGGACAAGCGCGGGCACGCGCGTCTACACTTCAGCCCGATCGTGCTAGGCGGGGAGTTAGCGGTTCCTTGTCGCCCCAAATCCGCTTTACGGGGGGCTGAACTCCTGTCTGAGGCCTAGAGCGCAATGTGTTGCGCGTTATCGGGAATGTTGAGGGTCGGGTCCCACGCGACGGTGCACTTGTGAACCGGGTCAGATCCGGAAGGAAGCAGCCCTAAGCGAATTGTGCCGTGCGCCGTGGGGGTGCCTGGCGTGAGTTTCCGATTTTCGTGTCACCTTTGTTTGCGAAGGTCGAGGGCAGGTGCGCGGTCTTTTTTTTGCTAATGTTCTGCTCGCGGGGGGTCTGCGTGACCTATCTTACGCTTTACCGGAAATACCGACCGCAGCGTTTTGATGAAGTTGTGGGCCAGGAACATGTGACGCGCACGCTGCAAAATGCCATTGGCAGCGGAACGACGGCTCATGCCTATTTGTTCTGTGGCCCGCGCGGTACCGGTAAAACGACGACTGCTCGTATCCTGGCGAAAACCCTTAATTGCGCTGCCGAGAGCGAAGGCCCTGTGCTTGAGCCCTGCGGCGAGTGCGGAAATTGTCAAGATATTGCACGGGGCGTCTCTTTTGATGTGTTCGAGGTGGACGCGGCTTCTCACCGTGGCATCGACGACATCCGGCAAATTTCGGAGCGTGCTCAGCAGGCAGCGACCGATCCCTCGCGCCATAGTGTCTTCATCATTGACGAGGTACACCAGCTCAGTCGAGACGGGGCGAGCGCGTTTTTGAAAACGCTTGAAGAACCGCCTGCCAATGTGATTTTTGTGCTGGCCACGACCGATCCCGAGAAGATGATCTCGACCATCCTCTCCCGTTGCCAGCGTTTTGACTTTCGACCTGTGCCGCTTGTCGCCTTGATCGAGCGGCTTGCTTTTGTCTGCACTGCAGAAGAAATCGAAGTGGAACCCGAAGCGCTCGATTCCATTGCGCGGCGCGCAAGAGGCGGAGTGCGAGATGCCCTGAGCCTGTTGGAGCAGGCGCGGGCGCTGTGTGGTGACCGTATCGGAGCTGTTGACATTCTCGACCTCTTTGGCGGTCTCAGTCCTGCTGATATGTCGCCTGTCCTGGATGCCATTGCCAAGTCTGATATAGGCGCTTTGCTTCGGCATCTTGATGGAGTGCTCGACCGCGGTGTTGACGTACGAGTGTATGCAAAAGAACTCGTCGGATATACGCGGGACGTGTTTCTTGCTGCTGCCGCGCCGAATGCCCCTGACCTGCTCGATGCCGGTGAGGATGTGCGCCTCGACCTACAGCAGCAGGCTGTGCGGATTGGACCAGGTCGTGCTGCGGCTTTACTGCAGGCATTGGGAGAGGCCATGGCCGCAATGCCACAGTCTTTGCAGCCGCGTGTTGATCTTGAAGTTGCGCTTGCCGGTCTTTGCGAAAAGGCAAGGGCGGCTGATCCTGTGCCACAGGCTGCCGCTGGGGCAGTCGGTTCCTCTTCCGGCCAAGGGTCTGGCGCAGCGGAGCCTCGTCTTGCGGGAGAGACCGAACCGTCAACTTCTCAGGCAGAGCCTCATGTGCACAAGAACGGAGAGAGCGATCTGCTTGCCGCTCAGGTCGAACGTCTTGAAGCTCGCCTTGCAGCGCTCACGCGCACAGTGAGCGAACAGGTTCACCTGTCTTCATCATCCGGCTCTGCAGATGGACTTGTTCCACCGAAGGGGATGCCACGTCCGCCCCGCCGTCCGCGCCGCCAAACAGGACCCAGTGCTCCCGCCCGACCGTCTACCCCGGACCTTGCCTTCCCGCCTGAAGCGACTTCGCCTCCTTCGTCTTCCGAGGCCGGCGCAGCCCCGGAGGGTTCTGCCCCAGTTGGCGAGGCCGGCGCAGAAGTCGTGCTCAACCTTGCGATGGTCTCTGAGAAATGGCAGACCATTCAGCGGGCAATTAGGTCACGCTCCGCCCGTTTTGGAGCATATTTTATTGACAGCCTGCCTCTGCAAGTGCAGGGGAACATGCTTACTGTGCAGTTTTCTCATGCTTTCAACCGAGACAACGCGAAATCTGAAGCCTGCAAACAAACGTTTACCGAGGCCGTAGAAGAAGTGCTTGGCACGCGTTTGCGCCTGGGAGCTGGATTTATTGGAGGAGAGGGAAATGCCGGGGCTTCTCCACAGCCTCCTTCAGGAGATCCCTCCCATGCCCCCTCTGCAGAGGGATTCTCAGGGGGAGGCGGCGGCTTCTCAGGCGATTCGTCTCGTGACGGGATGCCCCCTGGTGTGACTTCTGATGGACCTCCAGGCTTTGCGGGGCCTCCGTCGGGAGCGCATGCTTTTCAGTCTGAAGCTTCGCCAGAGACATTTTCTTCTCAGCGTTCCCCGTCCTATCCTCATCAAGGCCGCCCAGCAGATGATCCCTCTGAAATGACGGATTTTGTGGACGAAACTGGATTTTCTCAAGTCCGCGGGCCAAGGGCGGAGATGCCGCACGTAGTAGATTTGCTGCGGAAAGAGTTTGACGGAACGGTTGTCTCTGAACAAGACATAGAGTAACTGCAGTTCGCGTCTTTGAGAATGAAGCCGATTACCGGAGGAAAAGTGGCTGGTCCAAAGCGCAGAGCCGGAGCTCCCAGGAAGGCAAAAGTAAAGAAAACCGGTGGAGGTCTGCCTCAGATGGGCGGAGGGGGCGCGGCGCCCGACATGCAAAACATGATGGGCATGGTCGAGCAAATGCGAACGGAAATGGCCACCGTACAAGAATCCTTGACAGATGATGAGCTCACCGCAACCGTAGGCGGGGGCGTCGTGACTGTGACCGTGACCGGTGATCAAAAGGTAAAATCTGTCAAGATTGACCCCGATGCCGTGGACCCTGAGGATGTGGACATGCTGCAGGATCTTGTTGTTGCGGGGGTGAATGAAGCCCTTCGCCTGGCAAAAGAACACGGTGAAGAAAAGATGTCTGCCGTGACCGGAGGATTGGACCTCGGCGGCTTGGGCGACATGATGGGCTGAACGGCTGCTTTGTTACTGACTGTCGAACTGTTTTGCTTGCGAGGATGTACTCGGTTCGTGTGAACGAGGCCGCGGGTGTCAAGGAGCGCCATGTACGAAGGACCAGTACAAGATGTTATTGATGAGCTCTCGCGTCTGCCTGGTATTGGGCCGAAATCGGCGCAGCGTTTGGCCTTTCACCTTTTGTCCTGCGATAAAGCAGATGTAGCGCGTCTTGCATCTGCCCTCATCCAACTGAAAGAACGAGTTGGTTTCTGTCGCGAATGTTGGAATATGGCGGCAGAAGAAACCTGTCGAATCTGTCGCGATTCCCGGCGTTCCCCTACCCAACTATGTGTGGTTGAAGAGCCTCGTGACGTCATCGCAGTAGAGAAGACGCAGGAATACAAGGGTTTGTATCATGTGCTGGGTGGAGCGCTCAGCCCACTTGATGGCGTGACTCCCGACAAATTGCGGGTGCGAGAACTCCTGCACCGCGTACGTGAAGGAAAATGCCAGGAAGTGATTCTCTGTCTCAACCCGACCGTTGATGGCGAAGCCACCGCAGCATATCTCGCGCGTGAACTGGAACCGTTCGATCTCATAGTGACGCGTATCGCGTCTGGTCTGCCTGTGGGAGGAGACCTTGAATATGCCGATGAAGTCACGCTTGGTCGGGCACTTGCGGGTCGTCGTCGCGTGACTGCCGGGCAAGGCCCCGTCTGGTGACTTTCCCGGCCTGGTGATGTGCGGAAAGAGGGCCAAGAGTGAGCTTCACTCGGTCATCAGGTGCGCACAACATAGGTTTTCCCTGCTTTGTCGTGCCAGCCTTGCTTTTGCTCGTCGAAGAAAAATGAGAGGTAAATAAGAAGGGCGCAAATCTCGAAAATTCCGTTGGAAACGATGAGGTATGAGAGAGAAATCGGCACGGAAGGCAGAAGAAAACGAAGAGAAGCGTTTTTCCAGGATGGAACAGTGCCAGTTGTTTCGTCGACAACTCGGATGCCTAGAGCGAGTTTTCCGAGAGTCGCACCTTTCGTAGCGATCATGACAATTTCGTAAAATGCTCTACCCGCAAAAAATATGACACTAATAATAATTAGTACTGCAGTGGATAAAGAAGTGTCATCATTTGCGAGTATTTCCATTGGCGGTCCCAAGAAAAAAGCCATGAACAGGCCCAAGACCACAACGACCACAAACTCGTCAAGACAACGAGCGATGCCGCGTTGCAAGGGGAAAGCGAGGCGTAACGGAACGTAGTTTTCGGCCGCAAAACCTGCATGTGGAACTGTCTGGTATGGATGTGCCGGATATGGGTGTGCCGGAGGGGGTCCATCCGGTGTGGGAGTGTAGGAAACAGGCGGAGGGAAACCGTTTGTGGGCACAGGCGCTGCCTGGTAGGGAGGGAAGGGTGCCGGGGTAGCAGATGCTTGAGGAAGGGGGGGAAATGCGTTTCCGGGTGCTGTGTTGAGTGGTGGGCCTGTTGGTGGGGGTGCTGTGTTGAGTGGTGGGCCTGTTGGTGGGGGTGCTGTGTTGAGTGGTGGGCCTGTTGGTGGGGGTGCTGGGG
>Ga0209344_10001559_pt1 | contig 29124 bp, 22 predicted proteins | sample Cruoilmetagenom6_FD_187293 | JGI IMG/M metagenome (GOLD analysis project Ga0209344, IMG submission 187293) | Oil polluted marine microbial communities from Coal Oil Point, Santa Barbara, California, USA - Santa Barbara Oil Seep Sample 6 (SPAdes)... | ecosystem: Environmental > Aquatic > Marine... | reverse complement strand
ATAGCTTTTGGCAGCCCATGGGTTTTGAGCAACCAGCAATTTGGCAAATTGATGATGATGAAAACAGATTGGTGAAAGCCTATTGCTGTTTGGGAAGCAACGCACGTGACTTTGCACGGTTTGGAAAACTCTATAAAGATTACGGCAGGTGGAATGGGCAACAAATTTTGGATTCTGCATTTGTGGCGAAATCAATAACGCCGCGATTTGTTGAAAGTCCCGAATACGGTTATGGGTTTTGGTTGAGTGATTTTTTGGGAAAGAAAATTTTCGCGATGCGTGGTATTTTAGGGCAATATGTAATTGTGGTTCCGGAGGATGATTTGATTATTGTTCGGTTGGGCCATCAACGTGGCAATAAAACAGATTTACCTTTTAGTAGTGATTTTTATGTGTATGTGGATGAAGTTTATAAAATGCTGGAGCAAAACCAATAATTTTTTGTAGCTTTAATTCTCTCCCCGATTGAAAATTTCAAAATATGATTAAGCGAATAAACTTGGAACATATCCTGTTTTTGGATATTGAAACCGTTCCGCAGCACGAAAATTTTGACGAATTGGACGATACTTCAAAAACGCTTTGGGAACTGAAAAGCCAATATCAAAGAAAAGATGAAATCTCTGCCGAAGACTTCTACGAACGTGCCGGAATTTGGGCAGAGTTTGGAAAAATTGTCTGTATCTCCGTAGGCTATTTTGTATTGAAAGGCGATATTCGGAATTTTCGCGTAACCAGTTTTCACGGTGAGGAGGTGAAAATTCTGAAGGATTTTAAAACACTTTTGGAAACCCATTTCAACAAACCGCATCATCTTCTTTGCGCGCACAACGGCAAGGAATTCGACTTTCCATATATTGCTCGGCGCATGATTATTAACGGTATAGATATTCCTTTTAAATTGGATCTCTTCGGAAAAAAACCTTGGGAAGTTCCACATTTGGACACGCTGGAACTTTGGAAATTTGGCGATTATAAAACCTTTACTTCGCTTAAGTTGATGGCACATGTTTTGGGCATTCCTTCGCCGAAGGATGATATTGATGGTAGCCAAGTGAGACAAGTTTTTTACGAAGAAAAAGACATTGACAGAATCATTATTTATTGTGAAAAAGACACAGTTACAGTCGCCCAGATTTTCTTGCGCCTTCGCAACGAGGAGGTTTTGAATGAAGACGAAATTCTTTCTGTTTAGTTGTCTGTTCCAAAGAAATCTCTAAATGTGGATTTCTATTTTATTTTTAGTAGATTTATCAATCATAATAAAATAGCACATCTATGATAATTCCAAGATTCAATCCAAAATCATTTTTAATAGTTTTACTTGCTTCGGCTCCACTTTTTATTTCCTGTAAGGATAAAGAAACTGAAGTGGAAACACCTACAGTTCAAGAAGCAACCCTGGAACAGAAAAAACAAGCTTTGCAAAATGTAGCGCCTACTTCATCCCAAACAATAAACAATTCCGCTACTGGTGATGTAGCTGTAAATCCACCACACGGACAACCGGGTCATGATTGTGCTATTCCAGTTGGTGCTCCATTAAACAGTGCGGGAAGTTCTAACACAACACCTGCAGTAAACAAGACTGAGGCTGTGCCAGCAGCTATTTCTGGCAAAGGAGTAAATCCACCACACGGTCAACCTGGCCATAGATGTGATATTAAAGTGGGCGACCCTTTATAAAAAATAATATATTTAAAAAGAAGAGGCCCGTTTCAAAATGAAACGGGCCTCTCCAATTTTAAATATTAACTAATTATTCTTTTACAAAACGTTTTCTGAGTTTGTTGTTTTCAGTATTTACTTCAATGATGTAAATACCACTTTGCAATGAAGAGACATTTACATTTTCAGTATATGCTCCTTTACCCACAACCTGGCCAACGGTATTGTAGATCACGTAATCTTTGCCCGTAGCTTCAATTAGTGAAATATTCAAGGTGTGCTTTGCAGGGTTTGGATAAATAGACATTTCAGCATTGCTGAAACCAGTATCGCCTGTAATTCCTTGACCTACAGCATTGCTTATGATAACGGTGTAATCTTCCACTTCACCGTAAGTAAATGTTTCACATGAGGTGGAATTAGCGTTATATTTCATAGAAACCCGCATTCTTGTTGCGCCATTAAGCGCTGAAGAAGGTACTGTAAAACTTCCTGAAACAGAACTGGCTTTTGTACGGGAACGCGTATAAACCTGTTCGCCAGAATCATTGAAATCGCCATCTTGGTTGTAATCTATCCAGACTCTATAAGCTTCATAGTAAACTGTACCAGTCCATCTTGGAGTTATAGTTATTGTGTTGCTACTTCCTTTTGCAAGTGTGGTAGAAATGCTTGTGAAATCAGCATATCCACCATTGTTTCCAGAAAGATTGTTGATGCTTCCAAGTTGAACTCTGTCTATGTATTCATCATTGGTGTTATTTCCTTGTGAAGTACAATAGGTTATCGAATTGGAAAGTGTTGTAACGTTTACGGTATTGCTGAAGCCAGAATTATTACCTGCAGCATCGTGCGCTCTAACTTTGAAACTATATGCTGTTGAAGGTGACAGTCCAGTAATGTTAGCCGATGTACCTGTAACACTTCCAATATTTGTAGTGCCTTGGAAAACATCATAACCCGTAACGCCAACATTATCTGTTGAAGCATTCCACGAAAGTGAAAGTGTGGTTTGCGTTACATTTGAAGCCACTAAATTTGAAGGAGCTGAAGGAGCTTGGGTATCTGGCCCTGCTCCGCCAAGATTGATAGTATAATCTTCAACTTCACCATAACTGAACGTTTCACAAGAAGTTGGAATTCCATTGTATTTCATTGAAACCCGCATTCTTGTTTCTCCGCCTATGGTTCCAGAAGGTACTGTAAACGTGCCACTATTTGGAGTATTTTTTGAAGCAGCTTTGGACCAAACCAATTCACCTGCATCACCAAAATCCTTATCGCCGTTATAATCAATCCAAACTGCATAGCCTTCATTATAAACAGTTCCTGTCCAAGTTGGAGTAACTGTAATTGTGTAAGTTGAACCTTCACTCAAAGAAGTAGAAATGCTTGTAAAATCTGAATAGAGTTGAGCTCCGGAAGCATTGTTGATTGTGTTCAACTGTACGCGGCTTATGTATTCGTCATTCACATTGTTTCCTTGTGAAGTACAATAACTTCCACCACCGCCGCCGCCACCGTAAGGAGCGCCAACGCCAACAGCGTACCAAGCGTTTGTAGTTGCAATTTCTTCAGCACTACCTGCGCCGTATAAATCTATTGCAGCTTGTATTGCGCCATTTCTAGCGTCGCTGTATTGCGAGTTGGAGTTCAAATAAACAGTAAGGTTTCTGTAGGCAATTGCTCCGGCTTTGTCCATCCCGATTCCGGTAACATTGTAGCTGTCGCCTTTATCGTTAGTGCCACTTTTACCAACACTCAACACATAAAACCAAAAGTTTTGCACCCCGGAATTTGTATGCACTCCTCCAGAATCGCCAGAGCCTGAATACCAATAAGTACCTTGATATGTATCAGGATCTCCAAAAGCGTTCGGGTTGCTCATAGAGCGCAATGCACCGCCACTTCCGCCGGCACCAATATCATCGCCCATCAACCAGTCGTTGGTTCCAGATGCAAATTTTTCAATAGATTCCCCGAAAATATCTGAGAACGATTCATTCAAAGCTCCAGATTGGTAGCTATAAACCAAATTCGCAGAATATTCAGTAACACCGTGGGTAATTTCGTGACCACAAATATCCAATGAAACCAAAGGACCGTAATTTGTACCATCGCCATCGCCATAGGTCATTCTACTTCCATCCCAAAAGGCATTTACGTAATTGCTTGAATAGCTAACGTATGATTTGATAACGCCTCCCGTATTGTTGTATGAATTTCTTCCGTATTTCTGGGAATAATATTTATAGGTCTTTTCAGCTCCAAAATGAGCCTGAACCCCAGTTGGATTTGAAGTGAAATTTGTTGAATTGCTGGTAACATCAACGGCATTGTTGTAGTTGGTGCTATTGTTCAAATCAAAAGTTTGGATTCCACCACCATCTGCAGTTTGGCGCAAACGGTATGGCCCTGAGGCATTATCCGCAGTAAAGGAAACATTGCCATTATACAGACTTGTTCCTGTTGCTGGAACGTTGGCATCATGGATTTTTTTGTTCTCCATAATGAACTGTCCGGTTTTGGCATCAATATAAACGTCTGCTCTATATAATGGAGCTGTAGCATAAATATCAAATTTATATGCAAGTCGGTTTGTTTCTGAAATATTTTCAAGAGCCGGTAAAATAACGAGCTCGCCAGTTGGTTTTTTATAATTGTCAGCCAGCGCCGCTTCTGCAGCATTCTGCCACATGTATTTTGAAGCGCCCACGTGCGCAATTGCACTGTTCAAAGCCTGCGAATTGCTTATGGATGGCGTTACATTGAAATCTTCCGCAATGGGGGAATAGGAAGAATTTAAAGTTTGTACCGCTCCATTTTTACTGCTTAGTGTTACTGTTGCAAATTCTACCTTAACACCGTTAAAATATTCTTGCATTTTTTGATGGGTAAACCCTAATGGATCTTGTTCTTGTTTTAGCGTTGCGAAAGAAGTTGGGGATGAAGGATTTAAAACTTCCTTAAAGATTTGTGTGGAATTTTGAAGCGTGTACGATTGTGAGGCATCAAAAACCACTAGACTTGGGGGTTGCTTAACGTTTCTCTTTTCATCGTTTTTGTTTTGTGCGGAAACCCCCACAGAAAAACCAAAAATTGAGAATGAAAACAGAAAAACGAATTTGTTAATTTTTTTCATAATAATTAAGATTAAGTGAATAAATAGGTTTATTGTTTTGTTAAAAAACATTTAAATGAACGATAAAAATTGATTAAATGAAATTTTTTTCGATGAACTACAGTTAAAAAAATATCCCCCCGATTATCCTATCTTTGAGATGATGAAAAATGAACCTCTATTATCAGTTGAAGAACTTTCTGTATCCTTTGGAAATAAGGAAAATAGCATTGAAGTTTTACATGCTATTTCTTTTGATATTTTTAAAAATGAAATTTTAGGGATTGTTGGTGAATCCGGTTCTGGAAAATCCGTTACCTCACTTTCCCTTATGGGATTATTGCCTAAAAAGCACACAAATATTTCAGGGAATATTTTGTTTGAAGAAAAAAATCTTCTGAAAACCAGTGAAAAAGAATTCAGAAAAATCCGCGGAAGCGAAATAGCCATGATTTTTCAGGAACCGATGAGCGCGCTGAACCCTTCGTTAAAATGTGGTTTTCAAGTTTCCGAAATACTGCGACTTCACTTAAAGATGAATCCTTCCGAAGCGAAAAAAGAAACCATTTCATTATTCGAAAAAGTAAAACTCCCGCGACCCAATGAAATTTTTAACAGCTATCCACACCAAATAAGCGGTGGACAGATGCAGCGAGTTATGATTGCAATGGCCATTGCCTGCAAACCAAAACTGCTCATTGCCGATGAACCTACAACTGCACTGGATGTAACGGTTCAAAAAGAAATTATTTCGCTTTTAAAATCAATTCAGCAAGAAACAAAAATGGCGATGCTTTTTATATCACATGATTTGAGCTTGGTTTCTGAAATTGCAGATAGGGTGGTGGTAATGTATAAAGGTGATATTGTTGAAAATGAAACAAATGTTGAAATATTTAAAAACCCAAAGGCAGAATACACCAAAGCACTTTTGGCATCGCGGCCTTCATTGAATCTTCGTTTGGCAAAATTGCCGACCATTGCTTCTATTGCAGATAAAAGTTTCATTCCACGGGAAGTGAAAGCTGCGGAGCGTGCAAAAAAACACAAACAAATTTATACCCAAAGCCCACTTTTGGAAATCACCAATTTGGAAAAAAAGTATTTCAGCAATGTGGGCATATTTGCGAAAAAGGAAATCGTAAAGGCGGTGGATAATGTTAGCTTTTCAGTTTTTGAAGGAGAGACTTTAGGGCTTGTGGGCGAATCTGGTTGTGGAAAATCTACTTTAGGAAAAACGATTCTTCAACTTGAAAGAGCAACTTCCGGAAGCATAAAATACCGAGGAAAAGAACTTACAAAACTTTCAAAGAGTGAAATCAGAAATCTTCGGAAAGAAATACAGATTATTTTTCAAGATCCCTATTCTTCTTTAAATCCGCGTTTAATGATTGGCCAGGCATTGATGGAACCTATGGAAGTGCATGGTCTTGGAAAAACTAAAAAAGAAAGAAAAGAACGAGTTCTGTCTTTGCTTGAAAGAGTTGGATTGGATGAAAGTTATTTCTATCGTTACCCACACGAACTTTCTGGTGGGCAACGGCAGCGGGTGGGAATAGCACGGACAATCGCTGTAGAACCAAAATTGGTTATTTGTGATGAATCTGTTTCGGCTTTGGATATTTCTGTGCAAGCGCAGGTTTTGAACTTGCTCAATGAATTGAAGAATGATTTCGGGTTTACCTATATATTTATATCACACGATTTGGCTGTGGTTAAATATATGTCAGATCAACTTTTGGTAATGAACAAAGGAAAAATTGAAGAATTGGGCGATGCAGATGAAATCTATGAAAATCCACAAACGGAATATTCAAAAAAACTAATAGAAGCAATTCCAAAGGGAATTTAAGAATTCACAAAAAAAGGAGATATAAAAAACCCGTTCTAACCTCACGAAGAACGGGTTTTATTTTTTATCTGTGTTTATGACAGATTTGGGGCATAAACAACCATAAAAAAAGATTAGAACAATAAAAACACTTTTTTAAAAATGAAAAGCACGTTTAGTAACAATTCTTTAGTGCTTTTAATTGATCTAGTTACTTTTTCCATATGAGGTTAAGTTGGTAAGATTTGGGACTGCTAATATGTAAACTATTTACGAGCAAGACGACAAAAAGCATATAAATTCGATGAAATACATTAAATTTTAACAATTTCCTCCTTTTTGACAGTGTTTTAACATAAAAAAGCAATTATTTTTTGATTTTGTAAAGCTCAAAAAGGTCAATCTTTTTTAAAATTTCATTTCAATAACATCTCCTTTTACAACCAAATCTCCTTCTGTAGCTTTCCGAATTTCTTCAACTGAGACTCCTGGGGCACGCTCAAGAAGGTGAAATTTTCCATCGATAATTTCGAGAACAGCAAGATTGGATACTATTTTCTTAACACATTTAACTCCCGTAAGTGGGAGACTACATTCTTTTAATAGCTTAGACTCACCTTCACGGTTGGTGTGCATCATGGCTACAATAATATTTTCTGCTGATGCAACCAAGTCCATAGCACCGCCCATTCCTTTCACCATTTTCCCGGGAATTTTCCAATTGGCAATGTCTCCATTTTGGGAAACTTCCATTGCCCCAAGTATCGTTAAATCTACATGCTGCCCACGAATCATCCCAAAACTCATTGCCGAGTCAAAGAATGATGCGCCTGGTAAAGCAGTTATTGTTTGTTTTCCCGCATTAATTAAATCTGGGTCTTCTTCGCCTTCAAAGGGAAACGGTCCCATTCCTAGAATACCGTTTTCACTTTGAAATTCAACGCTTATGTCGTCTCTCACAAAGTTTGCTACCAACGTTGGTATTCCGATACCCAAGTTAACGTAGTAGCCGTCTTTTACTTCTTTTGCAATTCGCTGTGCTATTTGTTCTTTTGAAAGTGCCATTAGTTTCTTTTTCTTACAGTTAATTGCTCAATACGCTTTTCATACTTTTCCCCTTGAAATATTCTTTGGATAAAAATTCCTGGAATATGGATTTGGTTTGGGTCTAATTCGCCAGCTGGAACTAATTCTTCTACTTCCGCAACGGTAATTTTTCCTGCGCCACACATGGCTGGGTTAAAATTTCTAGCGGTTCCCTTAAAGATGAGGTTTCCGGCTTCGTCACCTTTCCAGGCTTTTACGAAGGAAAAATCTGCTTCGAAAGCTTTTTCCATTACGTACATTTTTCCGTGGAATTCACGGGTTTCTTTGCCTTCGGCTACTTCGGTTCCATAGCCCGCGGGAGTATAAAATGCAGGGATTCCACTTCGGGCGGCTTCACAGCGTTGTGCCAAAGTTCCTTGGGGAACCAGTTCCACGTCCATTTCACCACTGAGCATTTGGCGCTCAAATTCGGCATTTTCGCCTACATAGGAGGAAATCATTTTCTTTATTTGATGCTTTTTCAACAAAAGCCCAAGCCCAAAATCATCAACACCTGCATTGTTTGAGATACAGGTAACATTTTGGATATTTCTCCGAACTAATTCTGAAATAATATTTTCGGGAATGCCGCAAAGCCCAAAGCCACCGAGCATAAAGGTCATTCCGTCTTCAATGCCTTCACAGGCTTCGCGAACATCTGCAACTGTCTTTTTTATCATTTTTTAAATTTTCTGAAAATTACAAAATTTCAACCTATAAAAAAACCTCACATTTCCTGAAGATATGTGAGGTTTTCATTTATAAGAATTTTATTATATCCCAAATTCATCTGGCATTTCCTCTACATCGGGATTGCCCTCACGCCACTTGGAACAATCTGTTTCAATGGAGAGATTTGCTGGACGTTTAAAGTTTCCTGTTGAAACATCCAAATCTTTATCGGCGTAGCAGCTTTTCATATACATTCCCCAAATGGGCAATGCCATTGTAGCTCCCTGCCCGTATGAAGTGGAGCCGAAATGTGTTGCACGGTCATCGCCGCCAACCCAAACCCCTGTAACCAAATTTGGGACCATTCCCATAAACCAGCCATCACTATTGTTTTGGGTAGTTCCTGTTTTACCGGCAATTGGATTTTTGAAATCATACGGATAACCGGTTACTGCATTTTTATAAACAGGAGAATTTACTGCCCAAGTACCTCTCAATCGAGCACCGGATCCAGACTGTGTTACGCCTTCCATCAAACTTACCGTTACATAAGCCGTTTCGTTGCTAATAACGTCTTTGGTTTTGGGAACATTTTGATAAAGTACCGTCCCGTTTTTATCCTCAATTCTTTGAATTAGTATTGGTTCAACATAAACCCCTTCATTTGCGAAAGTGCTGTAGGCTCCAACCATTTCATAAACTGAAACGTCTGGAGTTCCAAGCGCTATGGAAGGTACGGCAGGCATATTTTCTGTGTCAACGCCCATTTTCTTTACTAAATCAATTACAGGTTCTGGTCCTACCCGGTCTATCAATCTTGCGGTAATAGTGTTTATTGAATTAGCAAGCGCATATTTAAGTGTTACCATTCCCCCATAACCGCCACCTGCGTTTTTAGGAGCCCAAGGTTTAATCAAGTTGTGTTTCCCCGCAGGAATTGTATACATTGTGTTAGGCAATGTATCACAAGGAGACATGTGCATTTGGTCTATGGCTGTGGCATAAACAAAAGGTTTAAAAGTAGAACCTATTTGACGCTTTCCTTTTTTCACCATATCATATTTATAGTGTTTATAGTCTATTCCGCCAACCCAAGCTTTCACTTCGCCAGTTTGTGGAGTCATGGACATCATTGCCGCTTGCAAAAATGATTTGTGATAGCGAATGGAATCAATAGGTGTCATTATAGTATCAATATCTCCTTTCCATGAAAAAACACGCATTGGGACTTTCTTTTTAAAACTACTTATGATTTCTTCTTCGTCTTTTCCTTGTTTCTTCATTTCACGCCAACGGTCACTTTTTCTCATTGCCGAATTTAGGATGCCTTCCGTTTCTTTTTCAGTAATATCCCTAAAAGGGGCGGTTTTATTTTTTTTGTTTTGTTCGTCAAAGGCTTCCTGTAAATGTGCCATATGTTTTTTTACTGCTGTTTCGGCATATTCCTGCATTTTGCTGTCTATGGTTACGTAGACTTTTAATCCATCTTGATAAATATTGTATTTGCTTCCATCTGGCTTGGGATGTTCATTTATCCACTCTTCCATAAAGTTACGAGCATACTCGCGAAAGTAAGTTGCACTTCCCTCATCGTGACCTTGCGGAGTAAATTTAAGGTTCAGTGGAAGGGCTTGCAATGAATCCATCACGTTTTCTGAAATGTAACCGTATTTCTCCATCTGGGCCAAAACCACATTTCTTCTATCCCGTACCATTTCTGGCCTGCGGTTTGGATTAAAAAGTGAGGAGTTTTTAAACATTCCAACTAACATTGCAGCTTCTGCAGTAGTCAACTGTGCAGGGGGTTTGTCAAAATAAATGTTTGCTGCACTTTCAATACCTACGGCTTGGTTAAGAAAATCGTATTCATTAAAATACATTGTGATAATCTCTTCTTTTGTGTAGCGTCTTTCCAAACGTGTGGCTATAATCCACTCTTTAATTTTTTGAATCCCTCTTTCCAGCTTGTTTGATGCCGTTTGATCTGTAAAAAATAATTTTGCCAACTGCTGGCTAATAGTGCTAGCTCCGCCACGAGTGCCTAGAAAGGCAAATGCTCGCAGTGTTCCTCTGCCGTCAATACCTGAATGGTCATAGAAGCGTGCGTCTTCAGTAGCTATCAAGGCGTTCACTAAATGATCGGGCAAAGAATCGAAAGAAACGGGAGTTCTATTTTCTTTATAAAATTTCCCAATGGTTTTTCCATCTGAAGAAATGATTTCGGTAGCAAGGTTTTTTTCGGGATTTTCAAGACTGGTTTCATCTGGAAGACTTCCAAAAACTCCCCAGGATGCCAATAGAAAAAAGAAAATAACTAAGAGTATAAGTCCTGCAAAAATTTTCCAAAAGGTTTTGATATGATGACTCAAATCATCCTGGGTTTTCTTCTTTGGAGTTGCTTTTTTTGTTGCCATATTAATTTTTACTGTTCGGTGGTTTCTTCAATACTAAAACCAACATCTGTAATGCCTTCGAGTTTTGTAACGCCTTCCACATCGCCATTATTGCGCATTGCCTGGGCTATGTCTATGGTGTAACTGCCATCTTCAAAAAACTGTACGTTTTCTTTGTACCACAATTTGTTTTCCTTTACATCTCCAATTCCTTGGCCCATCCACGAGCCGTCTGGATTGGCCATTCGGTATTCAAGGGTGTCGGTAACTGTTTTTCCGTGAGGGAAATTCATTGAAACTATCAAAAATATATTGTTGAACTTGTATTCGTTTGTGTTTCTAATATTTAAAAAGAGATTATAGTTTTTGAGTGAATCCAACTGTGGCAATTTAAATTCTACCACCTCGTCGGCACCCCAATAACCGTCCATTGCACGAATTTCACTAAAAACAGTATTAGACTCGCAGGAAACGAGAAAAACAGTAATCAAAAAAAATGCCAATAATTTATTCATTTTTTGGTGGCTTGGGGTTTCTGTTTTGATTTCCTGATCCTTTCCTAGACTTATTTCCGGGTTTTTTTGAAGACTTGTTTCTTGGATTGTTTTTTGGAGCGTTTCCAGCTGTAGCTTCTACCGTACCTTTATTTTTGTTTCGGCTTTTATTTCGGCGTTTCTTTCCTTTTTGCTTTGGTTGGTCAAAGCGTGTCAAGCTATCTTGGCCAACCACATTACTGAACGGTTCTTTTTCTGTTTTAGGCGCTTCAATTGTATACTCCTCCAGTGCCAGTGGTTTTTCACCTTTTTTGTTCAAGGCTATTATTTCATTGGCTTTTTCAGCGGTTAACTCATGCCAGTTCATAAATTCCTTTTCATAGGCATACCAAAGTAAACCTTTAAAAATATCTATTTTTTGGCAAGTAGCGTTTCCTTTTTCAGTTTGAAGTTTTGTTTCGGTACTTGGGAAAGTTTCCAAAGCCTCCAAATAGGTGTCTAATTCATAATTCAAGCAGCATTTCAATTTTCCACACTGTCCGGCAAGTTTTTGAGGATTCAATGAAAGTTGCTGATAGCGTGCTGCGGAAGTATTTACCGAACGGAAATCCGTAAGCCAGGTAGAGCAGCAAAGCTCGCGCCCACAACTTCCAATTCCACCCAAACGCGCAGCTTCTTGGCGGAACCCAACTTGTTTCATTTCAATACGGGTATTGAAAGTACGGGCGAATTCTTTTATTAATTCACGAAAATCAACTCTTTCTTCGGCAGTGTAATAAAAAATAACTTTTGAAGCATCGCCTTGAAATTCAACATCGCTTATTTTCATTTGCAATCCGTGGCGAATGGCAATTTCTCGCGAACGCTTCTGTACATCAGCTTCTTTATCGCGAACGCCTTGCCAAATATCAATATCCTTTTGGGATGCTTTTCTGTAAATTTTAGGAAGCGCATCAATTTTTAAAGGAATTTTTTTCTTCTTCATTTGAACCCTAACGAGTTCTCCTGTTAAAGTAACCATGCCAATATCATGACCTGGTGAAGCTTCTGTAGCAATTGTATCGCCAATACTTAAAGTAAGATTTTCAGAATTTTGGAAAAACTCTTTCCTTCCGTTTTTAAAGCGCACTTCCACCGCATTGAAGGGTTCCATATTGGCAGGAAGTTGCATATTTGAAAGCCAGTCGAACACCGTTAATTTGTTGCAGCCATCGGTTCCGCAAGTACCATTGTTCTTGCATCCCTTTGGCTGTCCGTCGGCGCCTGTGGCACAGCTGGTACAGCCCATAAATTTTTATATATAAAGCCCTTTTTCTAAGCGAATAGGGACGAAAATTAAACAAATAAATGAATCAGTAAAGATACCAATAAAATTTTCGATTTCGGATTGACGATTTTAGATTTTTGAAGACCCCTCCCTAACCCTCCCCAAAGGGGAGGGAACTATAAGGTTATTTCTCCCCTCCTTTGGAGGGGCGGGGGGAGGACTATTTTTTAAACTTCAACTTCTCCGAACGCCCTTTTTTAAAAATCTTATTACTGTTCGGGATGCCTTGACGCAATCGTTTCTGCTCTTCCTCGGGAAGATGTATTATTTCAATACATTCTTCACTACAACAGTTTTCCATTGCCACAGCGCATTTCTCACATTGAATGAACAGCAAGTGGCAAGCTTCGTTGGCACAATTTGTATGTGTATCGCAAGCTTCGCCGCATTGATGGCAGTGGCTGATAATATCTTCTGTAATCCGTTCACCGCGTCTGTGGTCAAAGACGAAATTTTTTCCGATGAATTTATTTTCCAAACCCTGATTTTCCACTTGGCGCGCGTATTCAATAATCCCGCCCTCCAACTGAAACACATTTTTAAAACCTTTGTGTTTGTAATAGGCGCTGGCCTTTTCGCAACGGATTCCGCCTGTGCAATACATCACCAATTTTTTGTCTTCTTTGTGGTCTTTTAGATCTTCTTCAATTATATCTAGTGAATCGCGAAATGTGTCAACATCGGGCGTTACGGCGTTTTTAAAATGACCTATTTCACTTTCGTAATGATTTCGCATATCTACCAAAACCACATCGGGATCTTCAATCAGTTCGTTGAATTTTTGCGCATCTACGTGGATTCCTTTGTTGGTAACGTCGAAGGTTTCGTCATTCAAGCCATCGGCAACAATCTTATCGCGCACTTTCACTTTCAGTTTTAGAAATGACTTCAAATCCTGCTCAATAGCGATATTTAAACGCACGTCCTTCAGAAAATAAATCCCGTCCAGAAATTCCTTAAATTCCTTAAAGCGTATTGCGGGCACGGAAAGCTGGGCATTGATGCCTTCGTGCGCCACATAAATTCGGCCAAGCACATCCTGCTCGTGCCAAGCAATAAACAAATGATTTCTGAAAAGTTCTGGATTGCCAATCTTGGCATATTGATAAAAAGAAAGGGTAAGCCGTTCCTCGCCGGCCTGTTCCAAAAGTGTTTCCCTCTCTTTTGCACTTAATTTATTGTACAGTTGCATGCTATACTTTTTTAGGTGAAAAGAATTGATTTTAATAGATTCGGCAAAAATAATCATTATATTTATTGTTAACAAAAATCGTTTCTCCCCATATTTTACTTTTGTCCCAAGCACAAAGAAATAGTATCTTAGCATACTATAATTTCCATCATAAAAAACACTGATAATGAGCACTGAAAAAGACGCAAAACTTAAAGCTTTAAAGCTAACTTTAGATAAACTTGACAAAACCTATGGCAAAGGAACCGTAATGAAAATGGGCGATACCGCCGTGGAAGATGTGGATGTAATTCCAACCGGTTCACTCGGTTTGGATGTTGCCCTCGGCGTGGGGGGTTATCCGAGAGGAAGAGTAATAGAAATATACGGCCCGGAATCTTCGGGTAAAACAACCTTAACGCTTCACGCAATGGCGGAAGCACAGAAAAAAGGCGGAATTGCTGCTTTTATTGACGCAGAACATGCTTTTGATAGAGGCTACGCCGAAAAGCTTGGAGTGGATATTGAAAACCTTATCATTTCGCAACCCGATAACGGTGAGCAGGCTTTGGAAATTGCAGACAATCTAATCCGAAGCGGTGCAATCGACATCGTGGTTATTGACTCCGTGGCGGCCTTAACGCCAAAAAGCGAAATAGAAGGCGAAATGGGTGATAGCAAAATGGGGCTTCATGCACGTTTGATGAGCCAGGCTTTAAGAAAACTTACGGGCTCCATCAGCAAAACAAAATGTACCGTAATCTTCATTAACCAATTGCGCGAAAAAATAGGTGTAATGTTTGGAAACCCAGAAACTACAACAGGTGGAAACGCACTAAAATTTTATGCTTCCGTGCGTTTGGATATTCGCCGTTCCACACAAATTAAAGACACTGAGAGCAACGCCACCGGAAACAAAACCCGTGTGAAAGTGGTGAAAAACAAAGTAGCACCACCCTTCAAACAAGTGGAATTCGATATTATGTACGGTGAAGGAATCTCCAAAGTAGGCGAAATAATCGACCTTGGCGTTGATTTTGAAATCATCAAAAAAGCAGGTTCTTGGTTCAGCTATGACGATACAAAACTCGGGCAAGGGCGCGATGCGGTAAAGACACTTCTTTTGGACAATCCGGAATTAATGGACGAGCTGGAAAAGAAAATTAAGGACGCTATAGCGACAATAAGTAAATAATTTTCCAGCAAACACGCAACCCTTTTGATGCCTTGGTATCTACAGAATGTAGGAACCTTGATTATTACGGTTGCCCTCTAAAATAAAGAGGTATTTACAACAGAACAATAATTCACGGTACCGCGTTTGACTTTAGACGAGCTCATACTAAAATGCAAAAAGCAAGATGCAACGGCGCAGGGCGAATTGTACAAACAGTACAACAGAATTCTCTTTGCCATTTGTCTTCGCTATTCGCCTAATTATACCGAGGCTGAGGATAATTTGCAGGATGCTTTTATAACCATCTTTAAAAAAGTTGAGCAGTATAATGGCAAAGGTTCTTTTGAAGGCTGGATGAAACGGGTGACCGTGAACACTGTGCTTCAAAAATATAGGAAACAACGCACCTTTGAAATTGTTGATGAGGGCCAAATTGAGGATGAGGCTGAGGTGGAAATTGAGGACGAAGAAATTCCACTTGATTTTTTACTTAAAATTGTGCAGGAACTTCCGGATAGATACAGATTGGTTTTCAGTATGTATGTGATGGACGGCTATCAGCACAAAGAGATAGCAGAAATGTTAGGAATCAGCGATGGAACGTCTAAATCCAATCTGGCACGTGCCAGAATGATTTTAAAAAATAAGATTGAAGAGTATAATGCTACAAATTATAACACTTAAAGCATTGTGAATTGTTTAGATTGAATAAAACGCCCCTGCTTTTGGGTAGGGGTTTTTTAAAAAAGTTTTCCCTTATAAAAGGGCAAGAATGAAAGAAAAGAAAAACATAGACAACTTTTTTAACGAAGGGCTCAATAATCTTGAAGCCACTCCTTCAGCACGCGTTTGGGAAAATATTCAAGCAGAACTGAAAAAAGAGAAAAAAGAACGTAAAGTTATCCCATTGTGGATACGCCTTGGCGGTGTTGCGGCTCTAATAGCGTTGTTGTTGACTGTTGGCAATTCACTTTACAAATCTTCTAATACTATAGTTGCACCTGAAATTACCAATGAGAATAGAGAACAAACTGAAAATCAACTTCAGGAAAATAAATCTGAAATTGAAAAACAAGCAAATGATTCGCAAGTAGCTTCAGAAAACAAAACACTTCAAAATGATGTTACACAAGATTCAGATGCTTCCGAAGATAATACATCAAAAAATAAAAGTGAAACAAAATCTTCAAATAAAGGTTTCATAAATGCTTCTGAAAAAGCAAGCAATACTGTAATAGCTTCCAATAATTCTGAAACGAATGCTTCTAATAAATCAAAAGAAAACCAAAAGAACAATTGGATAGAAAAGAATACTCCAAAAAATGAAGCGAATGAAGGAATAGCCTTTTCAAAAAACAGTTCTGAAAAGACCAGTGCTGACAAAAACCGAAAAGACGCAAACGAAGATCTTATAAATAAGGATAAAACTATTTTCGATTCCAAAAAAGAGGGAGTTGTTGTTAACGAAAATTCAGAGAAGATTAATTCTGAAAAAAGCTTGGTGAAAACTGAGGAAGAAGTAACACAAGAATCAAAAAATAAAAAATCAATTTTTGATGCAATTGCAGAAACAAATGTAGATGCAGTTTCTGAAAAGAAAAAGAAAGAAAAGCCTGAACATCGCTGGAATGTAGCCCCAAATGTTGCTCCTGTTTATTATAGCAGTTTTGGAAACGGTTCATCCATAGATCCAAGTTTTGCTGACAATCCGCAACAGGGTGATGTAAACATGAGCTACGGAGTGCAAGTGAGTTATGCTTTAAACAAACGCTTAAGCGTACGTACAGGTGTTAATACTGTAGATTTAAGTTACAGCACTAAGGGTATTGAAGTAGGTACTGGCCCAGTAGCGGTTGCCTTGAGTTCTGTTGATTATGGCAGTAGAAATATTGTTGTTACCGCAGCCGATAAAGGGTCATTTGCCAATGCCGCCCCTTCAAATGGATTTGGAGATATTACGCCAAAATCTACACAAGGAGATGCTAGGCTTATTCAGAATATAAATTATTACGAAGTGCCAGTTGAGCTTAAATATGCTGTTATTGACAGTAAGTTTGGTGTAAATGTCATTGGTGGGTTAAGCACTTTGTTTTTAGGCAACAATGAAATTTCAGTGAAAGCAGATAATTTTACTGATGTGCTTGGAGAGGCAAATAATCTCTCCAGTGTAAGTTTTTCAACTAACGTCGGGCTGGGATTGGACTATAAACTGTCCAAAAAATTTACGTTTAATATTGAGCCAATGTTTAAATACCAGCTCAACCCTTATACCAATTCATCTGTAAATTTTAAACCATACTATCTAGGTGTTTACAGCGGATTAAGTTTTAAGTTTTAGGTTAGTTTTTAGTTGGATATGTTTGATATACTTCAAACAAAATGATTGAAAAAACCGTTCTTCGCCATAGGACGGTTTTTTTTTACCACTGAATTTATCCAAAAAGTTTCTAAACGGTCGGATTTAGTAATTCATTTAGTATCACTTCCCGTGTTTCTTTTTTTAAATCCTTTCTGTTATCCAAAGTAAACCCTGATGTTGGAATTAATTTATGAACTTTTACCCGCATCTTGCCGGGCGTGCCTATAAAAAAAGAATATGGAAACCGTTTCTTATTGTCATGAAAAGTCATTGGGGCAAGTGGAATTTGATGTTCAATAGAAAGCCGAAAAGCACCATCTTTAAATTCATCCAACAAAAGTGAAAGATCATCCGGCACGCCGCCTTCAGGGAAAATACATACGCTTAATCCTTCATTCAACCGTATTTCTGCTCTTCGGAAAGCTTCAACGCGACTTTTCGTGTTTCCACGATCTACCAAAATACAGGTACGTTTATAGATATATCCGAATAGGGGAATCTTTGCCAATTCCTTTTTGCCAACAAAAACGAAAGGGTTTTTGGTAGCATAAAACATCAACATAATATCTGTCATTGATGTATGGTTAGCCACAAACATATAGCTTTTTCCCTTTTCATAAATTACATCGCGTTTAATTATTGGATAACACCCAATGCCATAAATTATAAAGGCAGACCAAGTTCGTGCAACCTTGAAAAAAAAGGGATACCACGAATGCTTAAGAATGCTAATTAATAAAAATGGAAATAATAAGATGGTGGCCAAAGCCACAATCAAAAAGAACCAAATACGGTAAAAGGCCGCAAAAATTTGTTTAAGAATTTTCATTGAGCTTCAAAAGTACTAATTTGAACGACGTGAATAAATCAAAAAAAGTACCTTTGCTGAAATTTTTCAGAACAATGTCTAGAATACTCACAGGAATACAAAGCACTGGCACACCTCATCTCGGAAATATTTTAGGAGCAATCGTTCCAGCAATTGAAATGGCTAACGATCCTAAAAATGAATCTTTCCTTTTTATTGCTGACATGCACTCATTGACGCAGATAAAAAATGCCGAAACACTTCGTGCAAATACTTATAGTGTTGCCGCAACTTGGTTGGCATTTGGATTGGACATTGAACGTGTGGTTTTCTATCGGCAAAGCGATGTGCCTCAGACGGCTGAGCTTTCTTGGTATTTGAGTTGCTTTTTCCCTTTTCAAAGACTGACTTTGGCGCATTCCTTTAAAGACAAAGCAGATCGATTGGAAGATGTAAACGCCGGTCTTTTTACCTATCCAATGCTTATGGCTGCGGATATACTTTTGTATGATGCCGAAATTGTTCCAGTTGGAAAGGATCAAATGCAACACATTGAAATTACACGAGATGTTGCTTCCCGTTTTCACACGCAGATGGGAGAAACTTTTATATTGCCAGTTGGAAAAGTACAGGAAGAAACTATGTATGTCCCCGGAACGGATGGCTCCAAAATGAGCAAATCCAAAGGAAATATCATCAATATATTCTTGAATGATAAACAACTTAGGAAGCAAATAATGAGCATTGAAACTGACAGTACGCCACTGGAAGAACCAAAAAATCCAGATACTTGCAATGTTTTTGGACTTTATAAATTATTAGGTTCAAAAGAAGAAGTTTCAAAAATGCGGAATAATTATGAAGTAGGAAACTATGGCTACGGACACGCCAAACAAGCTTTATTTGAATTGATAGTTGAAAAATTTTCTGAAGAACGCACTCGTTACAACTATTTTATGGAAAACCTTCCCGAGATTGATGCGGCTTTGATTATTGGTGCTGAAAAAGCTCGCGGGGTTGCGAATGGAGTTTTGAAAAGAGTACGGGAAAAAGTTGGATATTAAACCAACTGAAACAATTTTCCAGGCAACGGTCTAACAATTCCTTTAAGTTCCATATTCATCAAAACACTGGCAGCTTTGTAGGCGGGGATATTGCATTCAAGAGCAATTATGTCCAAAAGTTCTTTTTCCTTTTCCTTTAAAAAACGGAAAACCACTTTCTCTTCTTCGTCCAATTCTACAAAAAGCTGGGTTTGTTTTGGTTTTTGGTTTTCTTTCAATTCCCAGTCTAACATATAGATTATATCCGCGGCGCTAGTGAGTAACTGTGCTTTTTGCTGTTTTATTAAGTTATTGCAGCCCCTACTTTGGCTATCTGTAGCTCTTCCGGGAACGGCAAAAACTTCACGGTCATATGAGTTTGCAATATCTGCGGTGACCAAACTTCCGCCTTTTTCTGCAGATTCTATAACAATTGTAGCTTCGGAAAGTCCTGCAATTATTCTGTTTCGTTTTAAAAAATTGTTCCTATCAAAAGCATCACTACTCCAAAACTCACTTATAAACCCACCGTTTTCCTCTATTTTTTTAATATACTTTTTATGGTCTTTAGGGTAAATTTGGTTTAAACCGTGCGCTAAACAAGCAATATTTTGCAGATTATTTTCTATTGCTGCTTTGTGAGCACAAATATCCACTCCGTAAGCTAACCCTGAAACAATTACTGGGTTTAATGGCGCAAGCTCTTCAATTAAATTTTGGCAAAAAGCGTTTCCGTAACTCGTAATTTTTCGTGCGCCTACGATGCTGACTATTTTCTTACTCACCAAATCTATATTTCCACGATGGAAGAAAAGTATAGGTCCGTCTATGCAATGTTTTAATTTTTCTGGATAGGTTTTGTCTTTGAAGTAACTGAATTGAATATTGTTCTCTTCAATAAATTTAAGTTCTTCATCTGCTTCTTCCAGCTGTTTTTTCAAATTGAGATCTTTTAAGCGTAGAAGACCAATACCATCAATTTTGGCAAGATTGTTTTTTTTCTCTTTGAAGACTTCTTCCGCAGAACCCATTTTCCACAATAGTTTTTTTGCTGAAATATCCCCTAAATTTGGAATACGCTGCAATGCAAGCGTATAACGCAGTTCGTTTTTTGAAAGCATAATTTTGAAAATTAAAGTCGGGGAGGGGTATTAAAAATACAACTTTTTAAGTTGTTAATAAATTACCAAAACAAAAATTGTTTACCCTTCAAAAAAGGCTAATTTTGTTTATATGCAACTTACAACCTACATATCTGACCTGCTTTACCGATACGAATGTGTTATTATTCCTGGTTTTGGCGCTTTTCTTACCCGTTATAAATCTGCACATATTGACGATTTCACAAACACCTTCAACCCGCCATCAAAAATTGTTTCTTTTAATAAACAGTTGCAGGCCAATGATGGCTTGTTTGCCAATTATGTTGCTTCAGTAGAAAAATGTAGTTACGAAAGCGCATTACAAAAAATACGGACTTTTACAGCTCAAATTTCTAGAGAGCTTTCTGAAGGGAAAACCATTTCATTTAAAAACATAGGTGAGTTTTCACTGAACGATGAAAAATCACTTCAGTTTGAACCTTTAAAACATCAGAATTATAGCACTTCGGCTTTTGGTCTTTCATCTTTTGTTTCACCAAAAATAAGCCGTGAGGTTTATAAAGAAACAGTTGGAGCCATAGAGAAAAAGGCTCCCGTTATTTTCACTCCTGAAACAAGAGAAGCAAAACCATATCTGAAATACGCTGCAATTGCAGTTATAGCAATATCTGCGATAGGCTTTGGCAGTTTAAAACTTTATGAAAGTCAAGTTCAAAAGTTTAATTTGGCAGAAAGACAGAAAGCAAATTCCTTGGTTGAAAACCAAATTCAGGAAGCTACTTTTGTAATTGAAAATCCACTTCCAGTACTTAGTTTAAAACTTCCAAAACACGCTGGAATGTATCATATTGTTGCAGGAGCTTATCGTGAAGAAGGTAACGCTGATAAAAAAGTGGAGCAATTGCGCGATAAAGGTTTTTCACCTTTAAAAATGGAACCTACAAGATACGGTCTTCATCAAGTTTTGTATGCAAGTTTTGAAGACAGAATAGAAGCACTAAATAAACTTCGCGAAATTCAAAAGACCGAAAATGCAGATGCTTGGATGTTGGTACAAGATATTAATCAATAAACAGTTAGTTTAAAGAAATCATTAAGCTAAAAACTGTATAAAAGCACTGGTTTTCTTTCTTCTTTTTTCCCTTTTCTTTATTCTGAAGTTAGGTATCTTTGCAAAAAAAATTTCTGATGCAAACCAAAACTCCAAAAGAATCATTGACCGTTTACACAGACATGGTTCTGCCCAGTGAAACAAACCCAATTGGAAATATGTTTGGAGGCGAACTTTTGGCCCGTATGGATCGTGCTGCCAGTATTGCCGCACGTCGCCATAGCAGAAGGATTGTGGTTACCGCTTCAGTTAACCATGTGGCTTTCAACAAAATGATTCCTTTGGGAAGTGTTGTAACAGTAGAGGCAAAAGTTTCAAGAGCTTTCAGCAGCTCTATGGAAGTGTTTATGGATGTTTTTATAGAAGATCGTGAAAGTGGCGAAAGAAGCCTTTCAAATGAAGCTATTTATACTTTTGTGGCCGTAGATGAAACGGGCAGACCTGTGCGTGTTCCAGAGCTTGTTCCAGAGACCGAAATTGAAAAATCAAGATTTATTGCGGCACTTCGTCGGAAGCAATTGAGTTTGGTATTAGCTGGAAAGATGAAACCTAAAGATGCTACTGAACTTAAGGCATTATTTCAATAAAATATACTTATCATTTTCTAATTTTTTGATTTACTGTTTCTTCCATTGGGATGAAAATATGTTAAATTTCCTGTTTTTTAATTTGGAATGCCATGTTTATGGATTCAAATAAATATATTTGAGAGAATAAAGCGGTTTTTTGGACCGTTTTTTTTTAAATCATAACTCAAGCAAATCTTTCAATTATGACAAAAATTACTTTCTCGAATATTAAAAATTGTATGCTGATGGTGATAATGTTAGTTTTTTCACTAGCATTTTCTCAAAATTCGAATAATATTGTTTTTCAAGGCGAAACCTATGAAATGCCTGAAAACATTGAAACCTTTCAATGGAATCAATTGCCTCAATCTGCAAGATTGGATAATGGATATGTGGGTTGGGTTCAATTTTATGCAACTCCTTCACAACAAGTACAAGATTTGTTCAAACAGAACAATCTACAATTGCTGGAGTATATTCCACATAGAACCTACCTATTTTATTTTCCAGAAAATACTTCTGTAGGCTTCCTTAAAAACAACGGTGTTCGCAGTATAGTTCCTGTTAATGGCAACGCTAAGCTTTCAGCAGCTCTGAAAAGTGGCGACTATAATTATTGGGCAATGGATGGAGATAATATTTTGGTAACGCTCCAATATCATAAAAATGTTTCTGATGCTTATGCCATTGACCAGTTGGCCCAACAACAAATAGTGGTAAAGCAAAATTATAAGGAGCAGAAAATGTTAGATCTTTCTATACCAAACAATTGCTTGGAAACACTTTCAAATCTTCCCTTCGTTAAATGGGTTGATCTTGTGGTTGCTCCTGCAGTACCAGATGATTCCAGAGGAAGAAGTCTTCACAGAGCGAATGCTTTGGACACCCAAACAGGTGCTGGAAGAAATTATACAGGTGAGGGTATTGGTGTTATGGTACGTGATGATGGCCGAGTAGGCCCGCATATAGATTTTCAGGGAAGAATTACAAATTTAACCAATGTTTCCAACCAATCACACGGTGATGGCGTTGCCGGAATTATGGCTGGTGCGGGTAACTTGCTTCCTTCAAATAGAGGAATGGCAGCAGGTTCAGATGTATATGTAGTAAACTATCAAAGTAACTTTTTAGATAGCTCGACTGTTAACCTAATTAATGATGGAAGTGTTCAAATTACAAATTCATCATATAGCAACGGCTGTAATGACGGCTATACAAGTATTACCCGGACCGTTGACCAGCAAACACTGGATACACCAACATTGCTTCATGTTTTTTCAGCTGGAAATTCTAATGGAAACAACTGTGGTTATGGTGCCGGAAGTCAATGGGGAAATATTACAGGAGGCCACAAACAGGGGAAAAATGTAATTGCTACGGCCAATGTTTATTTTGATGGGTCTTTGGTTAATTCAAGCAGCCGTGGTCCAGCTCACGACGGAAGAATTAAACCAGACATTACTGCTAATGGGCAGAATCAAATTTCTACAGACGAAAACAACACTTATCAAACCTTTGGTGGAACTTCAGGTGCTGCTCCTGGTATTGCTGGTATTTCTGCACAGCTTTACCAAGCCTATGGCGATTTGAATGCTGGCGATCTTCCTCCTTCTGCATTAATAAAAGCTACTTTGTTGAATACTGCAAATGAAGCTGGTAATATTGGCCCTGATTATAAATTTGGTTGGGGTATTGTAAATGCGCTTCAAGCCGTGAAACTTATTGAAGATGGTCGTTACCTTTCAGATGAGGTTTCACAAGGAATTACTAACACGCATACCATAAACGTTCCAGCTGGAACAACACAAGTGCGTTTTATGGTTTATTGGAGTGATGTTGCTGCAAGTCCGGGAGCAGATCCAGCTTTGGTGAACGATTTGGATATGCTTGTTACAGATCCTTCCAGCAATGTTTTGGAACCGTGGATACTGGACCCAACACCAGACCCAATCACCCTTAATGACCCAGCTACCAATGGTCCAGATCATTTAAATAATGTGGAACAGGTATTAATTAATGATCCTGCCGCAGGCAATTATGACATTGATATTTCTGGTTTCAATGTGCCTATGGGGCCACAGGAATATTATATTGTTTATGAAATAATCTCAGAACACGTTGTTATGACATATCCCAACGGTGGCGAACATTTTCAACCTAATATTGCCGAAACCCTTCATTGGGACGAAGTTAATACTACAGATGATTTTGTTTTAGAATATTCTTCAGACAACGGAAGTACATGGAACAACATAGCCACCGTGCCAAACGACACCCATTTTTATACTTGGAATGTTGCAGATGAGGTTGGCGGGAATACGCTAATTAGAGTTACCAGTGGTGCATTTCAAGATGTAAGCGATGAAACCTTTAATATTGCAAGAGCCCCACTTACCATTAATGTTAGAGAAGTTTGTGAAGACACGGCTTATTTTGAGTGGAATGCAATAGCAGATGCCGAATCATACGATTTTTATCTTTTGGGCGAAAAATATATGGAAGTAGTTGGAACTTCAAATACGAATTCCATAACGATTCCTATTACTGATCCAAATGATGAAATGTGGTTTGCTGTAAGCGCTAAAAATGATACCGAAGGATGGGAAAGTGAACGATCTCGAGCTAAATTTTATGGTGGCGGAATCTTGGATTGCACTATTGGTATTTCAGAAAATGCCTTTGACAATGCATTGTCAGTATATCCAAACCCAGCAACAAATGAAGTTTATATTAGTCTTTCAGATAAAACCTTCAATAATTTTGATATTACCATAGCCAACAGTTTGGGCCAAATTTTGGAGCGCAAAACAAATGTTGATAATGCTTCAAGAGCCACAATAAATGTTTCAAACTATTCTTCAGGAATCTATTTTGTAACTATAAAGGCTGGAGAAAGTATTTCAACCAAAAAATTAGTGGTTCAATAATAGTTTCAATATTATACAAAAAAAGAGAACCTTCTTGGTTCTCTTTTTTTTTACATTCTATAAATCCAATCTGCTGGATTTATCTTTGTCTTGTTTTGATAAATGTAAAACTTCAATACAGTTTTACCTTCTGTAGGGCTCTTTGCAACAGTACCTATTTTCTGTTTGGTACTAACCTTATCCCCTTTTTTTACTGAAACCGTGGAGAGATTACTATAAACTGATAAATAATCCCCATGTTGAATAATAACAACTTTGTTGGCACCTTTTATAATTTGAATGGACAATACTTGTCCTTCAAAAATGGAGCGCACATCAGCATTATCACTAGTTGCAATTTCCACCCCGCTGCTATTGGTTGTTACATTTGGAAATTGGGGATGCTGGTGCGTTCCGAAACTTTTAACCACCATTCCTTTTTCCACCGGCCACGGAAGTTTTCCTTTATTATTCGTAAAACTGGCGGCAAGTGCCTTGTCTTCGGCAGTTAAAGCGAACTCATCCGTTTTTGCGGGTTTGGTAATAACATTTTTTGTAGAAGGTGTAGTGGAGGTTTTGTTAGCCTTGGCTTCAGCCTCTGCCTTTGCTCTAGCTATTCTATTAGCTTCTTCAATTGCGGCCTTAATCAATGCCTCTATTTGGCGGTCTATCTCGTCCGCCTCTTTTTGTTTGGTTCTTATTTGTGATGTAAACTTGCTTTCGTCTTTCTTTAAAGTAGCTACCAATGCCTGTTGGTCTTTACGTTCCTCGGTTAGTTTACTTTTTGCAAGTTCATTTTCAGCAATCAATTTCTGTTTTGTCTTTTTCTGACTTATTAAATCTGCATTAAGTTTTTGTAATTCTTCCGTTTTCGCTTTAATACCCTCGCCTTGTTTTTTTCTGAACTTGGCATATTGCTTCATATATTGAACTCGCTTGTAAGCCTGCAGAAAGTCTTCCGAAGAAAGTAAAAACATAATCCGGCTCTGTTGGTTTTTACTCTTGTAAGATTTTTGGATCATTTCGGCATAATCCGCTTTCATTACTTTTAGCTCTTCGCGCAAAGAACTTATTTTGTTGATGTTTTCGTTAATATTTCGGGTAAGTAAATTTGCTTGTTGATTGGTAACGCGAATTAAATTTTCAGAAGCTGAAATGCGCTGATTCAGGTCTTGAACTTGTGTAAGTACAGACTTTTCCTCCTTTTTTGTTTTGAAAAGAAGCGAATTTATCTGCTTAATTTCCTCCAAAATAGCTTGCCTTTTTTCCTCCAATTCCTTTTGCTTATCTGGCTGCGCGAAAGCATTTGAAACGGTAATTAAACAGACGAATAAAAAAAGATATGTTCGGAATTGCTTCATTTAATTAAGTTGGATTTCTTCGTAACCTTGTGGAATTTCAAATGGAAAACTTACATCCACATTCACATCTATTTTTTTATAATTGATCTCGATTTTCGTTTTTGAACCTTTTTCCGAAGTATCTATCAAAATTGTTGATGGATAATATTGACCTTCAATTTTTTGATAATCCCCATAACGAATGCTCAACAAACGTTCGTCTTTAGGTTGTGATAAGGTTTCAGAAGCAATCTTGAAATTTTCTGGGTTTAAAAACAACGAATGTATGAAATTTTGAGGTTGCTGCTTTGGCTGGATTTTGAATTTTTTCTGAAAAACCTCCGATTTATATTCTGTAGGATTTATAGTGAAAATTGATTGCCCCAGCAGCATACTTTGTGCTTGCTGAAAGTTAATTGGGGTGCCAATCCATTCTCCTAAAAGTGCAAAATCTCCTTCAAAATAGGTGCTTCCAATGGTTTCGTAATAACTGACACTTGTTGGCGTAATCAAAACTTTTGCAATAGTAATTCCTAAAATTGAAGCTTTAATCCAAATGTTTTTATCCTTTTCCATTCGAAGGCTTACCGTGATACTTTGAAGTTTTTCATCAGTTTCGTAAACCAATTGAACGCGACTCGCTAAAGTTTTAAATTCCGGTGCTGCAGCTTTGTGAGCTGAAATCACCTCTTTGGCAGAAGCGTTTTCAATATCTGTAATATTCTTAGCGCCACCGCAGGAAGCAAGTACCAATAATAACAAAAAGTAATACGGTTTTAGTTTCATAAAAATTAATTGGGCATTTTTGTAGCAACGGCTTTTTCGGAATACATTTTAGCCTTTTGGGTATCGCCTTTTGTGGTGTATGCAAAACTAAGTTGCTCGTAAAAATCACGTTCCATTTTTGGATCATCCAATATAAAATCCAAACCAGTTTCCAAACTTTCTATAGCCGCATCGCTCTTTTCTAGTCCGTTATTTGCAACACCATTCAGTAAATACAATAGCGCCTGGGCGGGAAAAATTTCCAATCCTTCGGCACTCAATTTTGCAGCAGCTTCATATTTCTTAAATTCAAGTTGAAACAATAAAGTATTTTTCAAAAGGTTGTAATTGTCTGGGTCTTGAATTATTCCTTTTTCATAAGCTTTCAGTGCGTCTTCTTTTCTGTTTTTCGCAGCGTAATAATCTCCTAGTTTTTCATAAACCCTTCCGTTTTCAACAGAAAATTGATTTACGATTTCAGCCAATTCGGTTTCATATTCTAGATTTTCATTCACGAATTGAATAAAATCACCCAGCACTTTATATTTGGTTTCTTTGCCAACTTCTTCAGAGGCAAACACAATTTTCATAGATTTTATGGCTTCTGAAGCATTTCCTTCATCCAAATAAAACTTGTAGAGCGCCAAATGTACCAACTGCGATTTTGGATTGCTTTTCAAAAGATTTTTAGCAGTTTCAAAGGCTTTTTCTTTGTTGCCTTGATCGCTATAAAGGAAGATGAGGTTTAGGTATTCCTTTTCGTTTTTTGGATTGTTGTCTATCTTTTGCTCTAAGTTTTCAATGGCACCCTCGGTATTTCCGGTAGCGCGATAAATTTGGGCACGCAGGGCATTGCGAATGTCGCTTTCACCCCAAATTTGATCAAGCTCGTCCAACTGCTCCAAAGCTTTGTCATATTGCTTTGTAAGTGTATAAAGATTGGCCAAATCTTCTTTGTAATCTTCATCAAAAACAATCAATCGCTGTACCAATGGGATTGATTTTTCGTATTCTTTCTGTCGATAGTACAGTTCATAAAACTGTTCCAAAACATCTATTCTGTCTCCTTGAGTTTTCAATACTTTATTGAAGTCTGCCTCTGCCTCTGCATATTGTTTTAGATAGGTATGGTTTTTACCCATTTCAAAATAAACAACAGCTTTGTTTTCTTCTGTTTTTGCAGCTTTTTCGGCTTTGTTCAATGCAGTGAGGGCCAATTCATAATTTTCAATAGCTTTTTGTTTTAAAGCTTCAAAAAAGTTTTCCTGAAAAGCATCGGTAACATCGCCCAATTGATCCATTGGGTTTTGAATGGAATCACTTTTAATTTCCTGGGAACAGAGTTGCTTCGGAAGAAAAATCCCGAAGAAAATTAAAAAAATATATAAAGGATTTATTTTCAAATTTAATCTCTTGATTGAATGCAGTCGCTGTTTTTATTATTTCAATTCAGAATAATCGCCAATACTCACATTGGTAAACTTGCCATCAAAAGTAGCATAATTGCCAATCATTGCGTTGTCCAAATTAGCGTTTTTGATTTTTGAATTGGTTTGAATTATGCTATTTTTCACCGTGCTGTCCACAATTACCGTGCCTTCGCCAATAGAAGCATAGGGGCCAATAGTGCTATTTTTTAAAATTACATTTTTGCCTATAAAACAAGGTTCAAATATTTTTGAATTTTCATTGCTGATGTTTTCAGAAATCAGCGGATAATTTGCATCAGAAAGAAAGCCCAACATTTTTTGATTGGTTTCCACGGTAACTTCTTTATTGCCACAATCCATCCACTCGTCAACCGTTCCTGTTTTGAAAATTTTCTCGGCTGCCATCATTCTTTTGATACCGTCGTTGATTTGATATTCCCCACCGTTAATGATGTTGTTGTCCAAAACGTATTGCAATTCGTTTTTTAATTGCGAAACATCCTTAAAATAGTAAATACCTATAACGGCTTGGTCGCTCACATATTCTTTTGGCTTTTCAACCAATTCGATTATTTCGTTTTTATCGTTGAGATTTACAACCCCGTAGGCTTCGGGATTTGCAACTTTTTTTGTCCAAATTACGGCGTCCGCTTCTTTGTCCAAATCAAAATCTGCACGAATCAAAGTGTCTGCATAAGCAATAACAGCTGGTCCGGAAAGCGAATCCTTGGCACACATAATGGCGTGGCC
>Ga0209344_10001557_pt1 | contig 29160 bp, 26 predicted proteins | sample Cruoilmetagenom6_FD_187293 | JGI IMG/M metagenome (GOLD analysis project Ga0209344, IMG submission 187293) | Oil polluted marine microbial communities from Coal Oil Point, Santa Barbara, California, USA - Santa Barbara Oil Seep Sample 6 (SPAdes)... | ecosystem: Environmental > Aquatic > Marine... | reverse complement strand
TACATTTGTCGGCGTGACCTATGTTCGGAGTTACGACGACAATTCCCATCCGTTGTGGCAGGAATACGGGCTCAATATGTTTGATGTCAGCGGTGATGTCATACCGAAGTACACACGCGATGTGTATGGTGATATCCCGAGCGAGGATGCGGCCAACTCGCCGCCGATGCTACCCGCGTCGGCGATCCCGCCCAATGAGTTTATTCTGATGATCCAATCGGGGTCTTCCCCGATTGATAAGGGTGATGTGCCTTTGAGTGAAATCGGTTCATACGGCGTTGCTTACAACACGCTCCTTGAGCCACTGGTGATCGGTGGGTTGCGTGTGATCGATACCAAGACACTCTCGAATAACATCCGCTTCCATGACGCGTTGTTTGTCGGGTCGATTGTTTCTGATACTCCTATTAACTACACGCAGATCCGCAACAAGATTCAGTTCACTGGTGCGACCAAGTTCACAACGGTTCATCCCGACGAACCGGGTAATCCGTTTTTGAATCCGGATTCGGGTGATATGGATGACATTCTGACGAGCTCGATGATGCTCCCGAACTATTCGGTTGATCTTGGTTCGTTTAACTCGCCGCCCGAGCAGGATGTTCGGCTCAACGGGGCAATCATCGCTGGGGTGCTTGATGCCCGCGGGAACACGGATATTAACGGTTCGCTGCTGCTGACCTTTGATCCAGAATACGGCGTGGCGCCTTTGATGGATGTCCTTGGGGCGCCGGTCGGGAATCCGGCTGGATTCAATGCCTCTCTGGGATACTTTGGCGGTCTTGATGGTGATTTCGAATCGATTGACCCAGAGACACTCCCGATTGTGGGTGGTGTGGCGATTGTCGGCTATGACACAACGGGTGATGGGCTGGCCGATGCACCGCATGATCAGCCTCAGCCGCCCGGGTCGACCCCGGTCCCATTCAATGGGTACGGGAAGATCAATATCCGGCATGACCCGAATATGCGGTTGCCATCGGGGCTGATGCTGCCGTTGTCTATGCCGCCGGTTGCGGGGACCTATCAGGAGGGTTCGATATGAGAAGCGTGCAACGGAGAGTGTGCGTCCAGTCGAGGGGCGGGTTTAGTTTGATCGAGGTCTTGATTGCCCTGGTGATCACTTCGACACTCCTGACAGCCACGATGGCGGCGTTGGATGCTTCGTTCAAATCCTACAAAATTACGACTGAGGGTGCTTCAACAAATGTTGTGGCCCGGATTGTGATGCAGCGTGTGACGACGATGGTTCGGACGGGCGAGAGTTTCGGGCCGTACCCGGCCAATGCGATCACCACGCCGAATATTGAATCAACCTGGATGGAGTTTATTTCGTTTAGAGATCCGATCTCGGGTGTACATCGTGTGACCAGGCTTGAGAGGCGTGATGGGGCCGTGGCTGGGACATTCGAGCTCTGGTATGTTGTGAGTACATTTACCAACGATGTATTTGATTCATCATCTGAGGCACCGCTGCTTATTGGGCTCAACAAGGTGCAGTTCGATATGGAATACGATGTTGGTCCTCAGCTCAAAAGGGTGACCATCGATCTCATCATCCAGCCTGACGATGTTCAGGATGTCGCGATCGGGTCCACATTGGAAGTGCCCACGATTCGGTTGGTGGCCAGTGCTTCTCCGAGGCAGTTCGACTGATCGCGATGGGTTGTTGATCAGGAGTCTTTGGCGTATCCGTTGGGGTTGGCTTTCTTCCAGTTGAATGCGGTCGAAACGATTTCGTCAATATCAGTAATCTTTGCATCCCAGCCCAGCGTGGACTGAATCCGCTCTGGGTTGTTGTACAGAGCGATGGCGTCGCCGGCTCTTCTGGGAGCGTCATGGACAGGGAAATCAACGCCAGAGACGCGTTTGACCGAATCGAGGATCTGGCGGACGGAGTAGCCCTTACCGATCCCGACATTGAAGGCCTGAACTTGTCCGGGTTTGGTGGTGTTCATTGCGAGGACATGGGCGTCGATCAGGTCTTCGACATGGACATAATCGCGGACGTTGGTGCCGTCGTCGGTTGGGTAGTCGGTGCCGAAGATGGAGAGGGATTCTCGTTTTCCCAGAGCCGCTTCGATGGCAACGGGGATGAGATGGGTCTCGGGGGTGTGGTCTTCTCCGAGCATCCCGGTGCGGTCTGAGCCGGCGACATTGAAGTAGCGGAGCATGGTGAGCGCGATGGGGTTGTTGTCCATATCGCGTTTGATCGCGTAGTCCTTCAAAATGTGTTCCATGTGGAGTTTGGTATATCCATATGGAGATGTGGGAGACTGGGGGCAGGATTCTGGGACTGGGATCATCCCCTCGGGCGGGTCGCCATAGGTGGCGCAGGAGGACGAGAAAATGAAGCGGGCGATGCCCTTGCCGCTGTGGGCTTGGTCGCAGGCATCGAGGAGCCCGATGGCGCAGGCGATGTTGTTGCGGTAGTACCACAAGGGGTCTTCGACGGATTCGCCGACATACGCGAGTGCCCCAAAGTGCATAACGGTGTCGAGGTCGTGGGTGTTGAGGGTCTCGAGGACGGCATTGGAGTCGCCAAGATCAGAATGGACGAAGTCGAAGGACTCGGGATGTGCGGATTTGAGCATATCCATAGGCTCTCGGTGCCCGCGATGGAGGTTGTCAAGAGCGACGATGTGGTGTCCGTCTCGCAGGAGCCTTTGGCAGGCGTGGGAGCCGATGTATCCGGCGCCGCCGGTGACCAGAATTCGCATGAAAGCCTCCGATGATCGTTCGCGGGATCGTATTCAGCTCGGATGGAGAATGTTCGGAACCTTGGTCCGAGATCGAGGATGATAAAATCCTGGCCTCCAAATCCGGTACAATGGACGTCGGACATCACTCATATAGGGTCAATGCAGGAGCACAGAGCCCATGGCGGATTCATTCGGATCAGACTTTAAACGTTTCTTCGGCAAGGGGCTAGCGATTTTGCTGCCCACCGCCGTCACTCTGTGGCTGCTCTGGCAGGCGTTCGGGTTCATTTTCAATAATGTCGCCCAACCAATTAACAGCGCCACGCAGATTGCGGTGATCTGGGGTGTTCCTCAGGTGCTCAGCGAGGAGAAACTCCCCGACTGGTTCAGCATCACCGATGAGGAACTCATCCTTGAGCGGTACAACCGCGAAGTGCCCGAATCGATTACCGATGCCACGATCCGGCGTGAAATTCGGTCAGAGTACCTCAGCGAGTTCTGGGCGAGCCATTGGTACCTGAATCTGACGGGCCTGGTCATTGCGATCATGCTGATCTATCTCGCTGGGGTGCTGCTTGGTAACATTGTCGGCAAAACGGTTTACAACTGGGTCGAGCATCTGATCACCCAAGTCCCGGGGTTCAAGCAGATCTATCCCCATGTCAAACAAGTCGTGGACATGATCCTCGGCGATCGCAAGCTCGCCTTCTCACAGGTCGTTTTGGTGGAATACCCACGCGAGGGTGTCTGGACCGTCGGGTTCTTGACGGGCAACTCCATGAGAGAGATCGACCACCTCGCTGGGGGGACCGTGGTTTCGGTGTTTATTCCGACTTCGCCAACCCCGTTCACAGGATTCACGATCAATGTCCGCAAAGAGCAGGCGATCGAGATGAATATGACCATCGAAGAAGCACTGCGGTTTGTAGTGACCGCTGGGGTCCTTGCGCCCGATGACATGAAGAAACTGGAATCTAAATCAGTTCAGGTTTCCGTTGAGCCGCCCGTGGTCGAGGATTAATACGAATCATTATCCATAGGTTTGTAGCGGATGTAATCAAGCCCGATGTTGACACCGGCCATCAAGCCGGTGTTGGCCCCTTGGTAGATGGCTATCCCGTCATCAAACAGGGCAAGGGCGCTGCCGCCTTCATCGCCGGCGACGGCAACCGCATTGACTGAGCCTTCCATCTGGTTTTCCATAAACTTATTGAGGGTGTATTTGTCTTCGATCACGACCAGCATTTTGAATCCTTGGACCCCCGCTTGGAGCCCGATAGATCCCGTATTGACCGCGGCCCATCCGATCTGCGAGCCGTCGGAGTTATTGAGCATCCCGCGTCCGAACTTTCCGCCGCCGAAGATGATCCCGAACTGGCCCACCTTTGGGAAGATGACGTAGGCTTCGGCTTCATTAATCTGATCATCAAGCCCTCGGACATTGCTGTGGAACCACGCCAGTGCGGCGTCGGCTTCGCTGATGAACGATTGGGTATCTCTTGGTGCGGGTGAAGTTGAACACCCGCTGGCAATGAACAAGACGGCCCCCGTGAGCAAGAGAGTGGTGGTTCTGAGAATGTTGAGCGTGTTGATGTGTGCCATGGGTATCCCTTCCAGTGCTTGTTCATGTGTCCAGGTAGGACCGTGTTCTATGTCATACTACCAGATATACGCGATGATCGTCTCTCGCGTATGATCCCGCGCTGAAATGACCTAAAGACGAGGATAATGCTGTGAATCAACCCATCGACCTGCGATCAGATACTGTCACCCGACCGACACCAGCGATGCGCCAAGCGATGGCCAATGCCGAGGTGGGCGATGATGTCATGCGGACAGATCCTACGGTGATTGCACTAGAAGAGCGGGTTGCCGGGATGTTCGGGAAAGCGGCGGCGATGTTTACGCCTTCGGGGACGATGGCGAACCTGCTGGCGATCTTGTCGCAGACATCACCCGGCGACGAAATCCTGACGCATCGCGAGAGTCATATTTTTTATTATGAAGCGGGCGGGTACGCGTCGGTTGCGGGGTGCAGCATCAAGTTTGTTGATGATGCCGATGCACCCAAGCGTGGGCTCCTGACCGCCCAATCACTCCGCAATGCGATCCGTCCGTCGGATGTTCACTTTCCGAGTCCTCGGTTGTTCACGATCGAAAACACACACAACCGTGGTGGCGGGGTGGTGTGGCCAACGGAGTTACTCCGAGAGACTTGTGTTTCTGCAAAAGAGGCGGGGCTACGCGTGCATACAGATGGTGCCCGGATCTGGAACGCGTCGGTTACTCAGGAGGTTGAGTGCCGAGAACTCGCGGCTCATACCGATACCATCTCCGCTTGCCTGAGCAAGGGGCTGGGGTGTCCTGTCGGGTCACTGCTAGCGGGCGATCAAGAAACCATTGATAGAGCAAGGCACAAACGCAAGATGCTTGGCGGGGGGATGCGGCAAGCCGGGGTTATGGCGGCGGCGGGGTTGTATGCGCTTGACCATCACTTTGATCGTCTCGCAGAGGATCATGCAAGAGCCAAGAAGATGGCGTATGACCTTGCTGAACTACGGATGTTTGACTTTGACCCATCGACGGTCGAGACGAACTTGGTATACGCCAAGCTCTCAGATGATGCACTCAACAAAGTTGGAGATGCGTTTGTGTGGGAAGGGAAGCTGAGCGAGAATGGTGTGTTGTGTTATGCCGAGAGCGCCGGAACGCTCCGGTTTGTGACGCATCTGGATCTTGATGACACCATGGTTGATGTGGCGGTCAAACGGATCATGTCAGCCTAGTGCAGGCATGAAAGCAATCAGATCAGGGTTCCTGATCCTCTAAAACGAAACAAGGATTAACATGTTTCCAGAGGATGAAAATGGGCTTAGACAGACTCGAACACTCCCCTCTAGCAACTCAGTGTCGCCGATTCCAGACGCACGCGGCGAAAATGCGTCGCACTTCCAGGCGATTCGTCCCAATCTGATCCCCAACTCCAACGTTTGATCAATTCATGGGCAACTCTGAGCAAAACCAATCGAGAGCAAATCGAGCAAGTATTCAGGAACTACGGCAGCACGGGAAACCCACACGCCGGGCAAGTTTCCCTGCTCCTAGCCGCGATCCTTGAGGCCGTCAGTGCCGAGGATGTTGCAAGGATCATTGAGCAACTGATCCGTGGTCAATTTGTAAGTCATCGGGGTGCTCAGGCGCTGCTTGATTGGTTGCGAAGGGAGGGGCGGCACGTATCCATTGCGATCAGGCACCTCGACGTCCGATAATACAATGGCAAAAGAGTGACCGTTAGAAGGTTTTTCGATTCATGAATGCCCGAGGAGCATGTATACTCGGACCAACGTGAAGTGGAGTTGTACTTGGATGAGGACGTGGCTAGATTAAGGCCGCGAACAAGAATCCATCGCCGATCGCACAGACCAATTTGGATGGAGACCTTGAGAATGATCACACACAAAACAACAGTGGTGGCTCTGACAGCAGCCTTCTGGATGAGCGGCCTCTCCTTTGCAGACGAAGCAAGCGTTCGAGCACACCTAGCAAGCTCCGAGTCCACAGCATATCTACAGCAAGCCGACACACGGATCGAGCTCATTGAGCGGGCCAGCCGTGCACCGTCAGACGCGATCGTGTTTCAGAAGTTCATCGGTGAACTTCCGCTCCACGGCGCTCATATTTACGTGACCGAGAATGCGGATGGTACGGTGGCTCAGATCTTCGACGATTCAACGGACAAACTGGTGTTGCGCCGTGATCCTGTGAACATTGTTCAGGGTGGGGCCATTGTCTTGGCTGAAGCGCTCTTGCCCAACGCAATTGAGTCCGCTGCCGAGCAGGTTTGGTTCCGGACCGGCAATGAAGCCGTCCTGGCATGGGAGGTCATTACTTCACTCGCCGATCCCGGTTTGCCGGCCAGTCCGACTCACTTCGAGATGGTGATCGAGGCAGCAAGCGGCGACGTTTTAACAATGCGTCAGATCGACACCAAGACCTACGCTCCGGGCTCGCCCGAGTCTGCTGACGGAGTCTTCCCCCGTATTGTGATCAACAATACAATCGGTGCGCAAGGCTCGCGTGATTACGCCGCTCCCTTTGATGCTGTCATCAGTGTGTCAGTAGGATGCACCGGCACGCTGATCACACCGAATGTCGTCATCAGTGCACGCCACTGCGGCATCGGGGCCGGCACGCTCATCAGATTCGGTGACAACTCCAACAGCCCTGATTTTACCGTCTCGGTTCAGTCATCGATTCTCCCTGATGGCAACGGCTCGCTCCTAGACGGCGGTGACGTGTCCATCCTTATTTTAACGTCGCCGGTTCCGGCCAACATCGCCGAGCCCATGCGTCTCATCGACGAGACAGGTGACCTCGAGGGTATGGTCGCCGCGACACTCGGTTACGGGTACAACGGACTCGGCAGCTCGGGCCACGGATTCTCCGCCGATGGACGCCGCTGGGGCGGTGAAAACATCATCGACGCCTACGGCAGCCCTGCAAGCGCTAGCGGCAGCAACATCATCTCGACCGACTTTGACAACGGTACAGGCGGTGCGAACACGATCCCAAGCAGCAGCTCGACTCCCCTCGAGTTTGAAGCCACAACCGCGCCTGGAGACAGCGGCGGTCCAGTACTGGTTCAGTTCGGTGGTGAGTGGGTGATCGCGGGGGTTCTCTCTGGCGGCACATCGAGCACCAGTGTGTACGGCGATATCTCTTGGTGGACCGGCACCGCGATCTACCGCGACGAGATCGAGTCCGAGGGCGGCGAGTTCGTCACCGGCCTGGAGATCTTGTTGCCCGATGGGTTGCCCGAACTTCTTTCCTCGACCGGCGGCGACTCGCTGAACATCGAGATTGTCCCATCGCCAGCCGATCCCGTCGTGCCAGGCAGCGGGACATTCCATGTCGATACAGGCTCGGGCTTCCAGCAGTTCCCACTCGTCTCCATCTCGGCGACCAGCTTCACGGCCACCTTCCCTGCACCAAACGACTGTCCAACGAACGTGGAGTACTTCATCTCGTTCGACCTTCAATCCGGAACGACTGTGACCGCTCCTGCTGCAGGCGCGTTCAGCGCGCTAGCTGCGGACCAGGTTGACTTGAATAATCTATATGACTTCGAAACGTCTGCAGGCTTCTCGGCGGGTGCACCCGGTGACAACGCTACAACGGGCGTGTGGGTCCGCGTGAATCCGAATGGCACGGCAGCGCAGCCGGAAGACGATAACACCGCCAGCGGCACCCTAGCGTGGGTCACCGGACAAGGAGCTTCGGGCGGCGGGCTCGGCGACAACGACATTGACGGCGGCACGACATCGCTGGTGAGCAACCAGATCGACCTGAGCAGCACCGAGTCCGCTACGATCTCGTACGCGCGGTGGTACTCCAATAACTCCGGCGCTTCACCGAGCGCGGATGTGTTCGAGGTATTCGTCTCGGATGACGACGGCCAGAATTACGTACTCGTTGAAACAGTCGGACCCGCCGGCACGGGGACTTCAGGCGGCTGGATCGAGACTGGGTTCAACGCCGGCGACTTTGTCGATCTAACCTCAACAATCCGTGTTAAGTTCGTCGCGAGCGATCTCGGCGACGGCTCGGTGGTGGAGGCGGGCATTGACGATGTGCGTATCTTCGGCGTCTCGTGTGTGGCAGGCTCTTGCCCCGCCGACCTGACCGGCGATGGAGTGCTGGACTTCTTTGATATCTCTGCGTTCCTGACCGCGTTTGCAAATCAGGATCCGGAGGCGGACTTTAGTGACGACGGGGTTTTTGACTTCTTCGACATCAGCGCGTTCCTCACAGCATTTAGTGCGGGATGTCCGTAGGTTGCATTTGGGGTGATGCCTCTCAGCAAGCGGCACTAAATAGCAACGAGCAACAAAACCATTTACAAATAGATAAGGGACCAGCATTTATGCCGGTCCCTTCATCTTGTTGCCACTCCTTGCGGAATGACGGGAATGGGCCTGGACAGACTCGAACTGTCGACCTCACCGTTATCAGCGGTGCGCTCTAGCCAACTGAGCTACAGGCCCTCGGGTCACGAGTATACCCCACTAGGCCGCTTTGGTCACCCAGATTGCTGCCCGAGCAAAGAATCAGCCATAGATTCTGAGCGGGATCGTGTTCTTCGGACCAAACGATCGTAAAATAGGTAAGACAGGGGAACCCGAGGGGGGGTTGACAACCCAAGGAGCCGGCTATGCGAGCAGATATTATCTATAACAACATCATCGATGGCGACGATTTTGATCGGGCCCAGAAAGCCGCTGACGACTCTGCTGGGCTACCGCCTGAGCAGATCGACACCGAGGGGTTCTATGTCACCCAGCACTATGACCGCTATACCCAGGACAACCACAATGTCTGGAAGACCTTGTGGGAGAAGCGATGGGATGTTCTTGAGCAGCAGGCCTCACGAACCTACCTCGCTGGGCTCCGCGCGATCTGTCTCACCCCAGATCGTGTGCCGCTGCTCTTTGGTGAGGTTGACGACCCGTACGAACCGGGCCGCAAAATCAAAGGCATCAATGAGTACCTTAAAGAGCTTACGGGATGGCAATCCAGGGGCGTCCCGGGGTACCTTCCAGCAAAGGCATTCTTCAGCTGCTTGAGCCGTCGCGAGTTCCCATCGACTGTTGTGATCCGTCCGATGGACAAGATTGATTATCTCCCCGAACCCGACATCTTCCATGATGTTTTTGGTCATGTCCCCCTGCACGCAGATCCGGTGTTTGCCGATTTCCTCCAGACCTACGGCAAGGCCGCACTTCTCGCCGGTCCTGAACACGAAGAAGCCCTCGCTCGGCTTTTCTGGTTCACTGTGGAGTTCGGTTTGATCTCCGAGGACAACAGGCTGAAGGTTTACGGGTCGGGCACCATCTCGTCGCATGCCGAGTCTGAATACGCCCTCGGCGCCCCGGAAGGGAAGGGTGGACGCAACAACGGGCAGATCGAACGCCGGCCTTTTGATATGGAACGGGTGATCAACACCCCGTTCGAGATCGACCATTTCCAAGATATTGTGTATGTGCTCGATAGCTTCGATCAGTTGCGGGACGCGATGAACGACTACGCCAACCGCGTGCTCGAAGACGCCGGCTCGCACGCGGGTGCGTGATCCTGTAGAATGTGCAGGCAGCTTTAATGAACTACGAAAGGACACAGTTATGAAATCAAATGAAGGTGGCGCCGATCGCGCCGTACGCGTAGTGCTTGGAATCGTCGCTCTTGTCGCCTCTTACATGTGGCTCGGGGTGATGGACGCTGAGATTATCGGGATCGTGGTCGCCGCCGTCGGGGTGATCTTCATCCTGACCGGATTCTGTGGCTTCTGCCCGGCGTACAAGATCGTTGGGCTCAGCACCTGCAACAAAGGCTCCTGCGGCGATTCCTGCGGCTGCAGCAAAGAATAAGCACCCTGCGAGATAGCGATTGCTTGCGTTTTGTGTTTCAAGCGACTGGGTTCATCACACATGACCATCGACTCCATTGATATTGATTCATACCTTGAACGCATCGGGTATGACGGGCCCGATTCTGCGCCGCCAACTCTGGAAACTCTCCGCCGGTTGCAGCTCTGTCACGCTTGCTCAATTCCATTTGAAAATCTCGATGTGCTGCTCGGTCGCCCGATCGATCTGAGCACCCAGGGCATCTATGAGAAGCTCATTTCTTCCAATCGCGGTGGGTATTGCTTCGAGCAGAACGGATTGATGCTCAAGGTACTCGAAAGGCTCGGCTACGAAGCGATCGGGCTTTCTGCGCGGGTGATATTCTCAGCAATCAATGGCGCGATGCCAGCACGCACACATCTCTTTACAAGAGTCATGCTCGATGGTGTCCCCTGGCTTGTTGATGTCGGGGTCGGGGGGTTTACCCCGTCTGAGCCGCTCCGGATGGACACCCAATGCCCCCAAGAAACTCTCCATGACACACGCAGGATTATCCGATCCGAGGAGCCGTCCCCCGATGGGTTCGGCCATTGGTTCCACCAGGTGCTCATCGGAGATGAATGGAAGAGTGTCTATGAGTTCACCGGTGAGCAGATGCTGGGTATCGACCGGGAGGTGGGCAACTGGTGGACCAGCGCCAGCCCGGAATCGACCTTTCGAGACAAGATCATGGTGGCTATGGCGACCTCGGACGGCTCTCGGCACTCCCTAGCGACACGGAAGTACACTCACCGCCTTAACGGGGAGCCCATCGAATCCATCGAGATTGAAACCAGCAAGCAACTGCTCGATCTTCTTGATCAACGCTTCGGATTACGATTCCCCGCGGGTACACTCTTTGGTATCGACGGGCTCTAAATCAGCACCCAAAGACGGGCTATCGGCATGAATGAATCCAAGCTCCACGACCACATCTACGCCCGCTCCATCGGGCTCGCTCTTGGTGGTGGGCAGGAGATCGTTGTCGGCCCGGGCGATGACTGTGCAGTGATCCGATCCGCTTCGGGCGACCTGTCACTCCTGACTGTCGATCAGCTCGTCGAAGGGCGGCACTTTGAAACTGGTACCAACATCGACCTCATCGCTCGTAAGGCCGTGGCTCGGTCTGTCTCCGACATCGCCGCTATGGGAGGGGTGCCGAGTTGGGCTCTCGCGACCGGCGTGCTTCCTAAGGACTATGAACACGCCGACGAACTGTTTGATGCGATGAGCAAGTGGGCGAAGTGCTGGGGCTGTCCATTGGTCGGGGGCGACATCGCATCGCACGGCTCATCCGATCACCCGCTTACTCTGACCGTCACCGTTGGTGGCACCATGCAGCAAGGCTCGTCCCCGGTCCTCCGTTCCGGAGCCACAACCGGCGATCATCTGTATCTCACCGGCCAGATCGGCGGCTCGTTTGAATCTGGTTGGCACCTGCTCTTTGAACCGAGACTCGAAGCTGGTCAATCGGCATCGGCGAATCAAGTTCACGCGATGATGGATTTGTCGGACGGGCTCGGACGCGACGCAGACCGCATTGCCAAAGCATCGGGGGTCGTAATCGAGATCGACGCCGCCAAACTTCCCATCAACCACCGCTGCAAAGATTGGCGAGAGGCTTGCGGTGAAGGCGAAGACTATGAGCTCTTGATGTGCATCGACCCCAAGGCCCAGATCCCCACGATGGAAACACCATTGCAAGGACCAGTGGGGGAGTGCCGGGCGTGTGGTGATGGCGAAACTCCTGGCGCGATCGTCATCGACCCGCACGGGAACATTCATGATGCTTCATCACTCGGTTGGGATCACTAGATCCGCTTTCGTGCAGGCTCTAATTTATGCGTTCAAAGATGTATCCACCCTTGGCCGATCCCCAGACCTGCTCATCCAAATCATCAAACCCACGATCCCAAGTCACCAAGTGGTCATGCCGTAGGAATACTTCACTCGTTGCGTAGGTAGAGCCACGCAATGAAGACTGGCAATCACGCGAGTTTGTCGATCCCACAAATGCTTTCTGAGCCTCGTCCCAACTTGCCGTGATCGCGCACCCAACACGGATACTCAGGTCATCAGGTGACAGGTCGGAGAGTGGCTCATGGTGGCTGTACGCGCCAGCATAGCTTTCAGGATTCTCGAAACTGTACACCGATGAGACGTACTCATTCTTGCCGATCTGGTTGAGGTGGTACACCCGCTGACGGTATGGTTGGTCCATGGTGGACCCGGCCGCCTGCTCGACATACAACCATGGCCCGTCTTCACGGTCCTCCCAGATCGGCACCATATTGAGTACGACTTCATCGAAATTTGGATCGCGTTCCGATTGCGCCAGTGATGAAAATGTGCCGGTGAGGTGCTTCTGAAACCGAAGCATTCCCAGCGAGGGGCGTTTCGCTCTCTTGTTCCATGCGTACTTGTTGTCCTTCATTGAGTAGCGCGGGGTTTCTTTTACAACAACTTTTTTTGGTGAGTTATTGGATTTGAACATCCCGTTCCATTTCCCGCAGGAGGCCGAGGACATAAGCAGCCCGGTTAGGCCAAGTGTCAAGAGGGTCTTCATTAGGATCGGTCGTTGGGTCAAGTTCATAATGGGTTCCTTGTTCACGAGCGTGTGCGGTTCATAATTGGTTAAGTGTCAAGGTCGGCTTTCTCTGCCGATCCTATCTGGCAATCACGGGTTCTTTGGCTTGCCGTTGCTTTTGCCTTTGCCCTTGCTGCCGCCCTTTGGTTTGTTCTTTTTCTTTTTCTCGCCTGGTCCGGCCTTGCCCGCTGCGTCGCGACGGTAATCGGTCTTGCCTTTGTCGCGCGACTTGGACTTCTGGCTCCGTCGCTGACCGCCCGGGGCTTTCTTGAATCCCGCGGCTTCGCCATCGGCCTCTCCAAGTCCGCCAGCGCTGTCGCTGCCAAACTTGAGACCTCCTGCGATCCCCTTCTTGGCCTTGCCCGCGGCACGGCGGTTGGGATCAGTGATAAGCAGATCCATCCGTCTCATCGCAAGATCAACCTGAGCGATGGTTACGCTGACCCGGTCGCCGATCGAGAAACTCCGTCCGGAATGGATATCAACGAGAGCGCCTGTGCGGTCATCGATCTTAAAGGACGGTGGCCGCTTGTCGCGGGTTGTGTCGCCGGGAAGATCGTGCTTGGCGATCATCCCATCGGCGAGGTACTTCTCGATCTGTACATACACACCCTTGGGTGTTACGCCGGTGACAAAGCCGTCAAACTCCTCGCCAATATGCTCGGCCATGAGCTGGAGCACCAAGAATGCTCGGAGCTCTCGCTCCGCCTGAGCCGCGTTGACCTCAGTGTTCGAACAGTTGTTGCCGATCTCTTTGAGTGCCTGTTCGTCTGGGCAGAGCTTGTCCTCGCGGAGTTCCTTGCCCAGTGCAATTTTTGCGTCGTCATCGCGGGGGTAGTTCTCGCCGTTTTTGGTGCGTTTGAGGTACGCAACGAGCGCCCGGTGGAGCGTCAGGTCGGGGTAGCGCCGGATCGGCGAGGTGAAGTGTGAGTACGCGTGCGACGCGAGCGCGTAGTGCCCGATGAGCGCCGGCGAGTACACCGCTTTGGTCATCGTTCGTAGCACAGCGGTATGCACGGCTCTTGCAGCACCGGTGCCGGCTGTAGCATTGAGCAGTGTTTGCAGTTCTTCGCGTGACGGGTTTTTGGGGATCCGGAATCCCGCAACCATTGCGGTTTTTTTGAGCTCTTCGACATCGCCTGGGGTTGGTTCTGGGTGTGTTCTTCGCAGCACAGGAACCCGCATGTCGCCAAACAAGGTTGCCAGTGCTTCGTTGGCTTCGACCATGAACATTTCGATGATCGTATGAGTGAACGCGTCGTCTTCTTGCTGGGCGTCAATGACCTTGCCGGTTTCGTCAAAGATCAGTTCGACATCCGGGAGGTCCAGGTGGATCATCCCGGCTTTGTTGCGCCGGGCGCGGATCAAACGCGCCAGTGAATCCATGTCCTTGCACACATCAATTATCTCTTGCGTGTGGGGCGTATCAGTTTTGGCGTGCTTCTTGGCTTCTTCGAGATCGCCATCAATGAGCGCCTGGGCTTCGAGATAGGTCATCCGTTTGCGGGATTTGATGAGCGATTGGCACACGCCTCGGGATTTGACATACCCCATCTTGTCGTATCGAATAATCGCGGTCTTGGCGTACCGCAGCACACCTTCTTGCAGTGAGCAGATGCCATTGGATAGCACCTCTGGGAGCATCGGGATCACTAAACGAGGCAGATACACGGAGTTCCCGCGTTCCTTGGCCTCTTCATCGAGCTCTGTTTCAGGCTTGATGTAGTGCGAGACATCGGCAATGTGAATCCCGAGTTCCCAGTCGCCGTTGTCAAACCGCTTGAGCGAGATCGCGTCGTCGTAATCCTTCGCGTCCGGCGGGTCGATCGTGCAGATCAGATCCCCGGTCAGGTCGCGGCGCATATCGAGCGCTTCGATTCCCTGTGATTCGTAGAGCGACATTTCCTCGTCGAACCGTTGTGTTGCTTCGCGGGCCTGCTGGACGCATGACTCGGGGAAGTCATTGCTCGGGAGTCCGTAGGCCGCGATGACGGCTTGGGTCTCGACATCAGGATCGCCGGCTTCACCGAGCACCTTGGTGATCACGCCCTCAGCGAGGTAGTCGCCTTCCGGGTAATCGATGATTTCCACAACGACCTTGTCGCCGGGTTTGACATTTTTAGAGTCCGCATCACGGATAATGATCGGGTCGGTGAGTTCGCGTCCATCGGGATAGACGAGCCAGCGTCCGTCGCGTTTGTCGATCTCGCCTGAGAATGCGGCGCGTTTGCGGGCGACGATGTCGATGACCTCGCCGGAGTATTGGCGTTCGAAGGTGCCGAGTTTGCGTTCGCGCCGCTGGTCGCGTTCGTAGTAGATCCGGACCGTGTCGCGGTCAAGGGCACCCATGGTCCGGTGGGCAGGGATAAACACATCGCCGCCATGTGTTGTCTTCGAAGGCGAGAAGAACCCGAATCCGCTCTTGGTCGATCGGAACTCGCCGACCGCTTCGCCATCATCATCGCGGAAAGGCAGCATGATCTTTCCCGCATCATCCAAATGAACAATTTCCTCGGCTGCCAGTTCGCGGACCGCCACCCCAAACTCCTTAACATCCTCGATGTTTAGATCGCGGGCGACAATGGGAATCTGGGCGGGTTCATAGGACGAATGCGAGATGTGGGCGACCAAACGGGCGCGGTATTGTTCTGCCATGGGCCACTGTATCGACCGTTGCAGGCATATGCGGGCATAATCGGCAACCAAGAGCCCATCTTGTTCATATCATGTTCATATGCCTCTGATCGGGACCAATCTGTCGTTTGCGTATCCCAAGGGACCCAAGGTCTTGGATGCGGCCAACTGCTCCATCGAGCCCGGTGCCATCACGGCTATCGTTGGCCCAAACGGAGCCGGCAAATCTACCCTAATCCGTCTCCTTGCCGGGCTTGCCACCCCCGGCGATGGTCAGGTCGAGATCAACCAAACCGATATCACAAGCCTCAACGGATCCCAGCGGGCGGGAAGGCTCGCCTACATTGCCCAGCGATCATCGCTCGCCTTCGATTTTGATGTTCGGCTTGTTGTGTCCTTTGGTCGGTTGGCGTTGCCCAAAGATCCTGACGCCGTCGAGCGAGCACTCGAACGCTTCGGGCTCCAAGAACTGAGCGGCCGCCCGATGGGCTCGCTCTCGGTCGGACAGCAGCAGCGTGTTTCCCTCGCGAGAGGATGGGCTCAGCTAGATGGTATTGAAAACGCATATCTACTCGCTGACGAGCCAACAAGCGCGATGGACCCCAAGCACCAACTTGAAACAATGCACGCTCTCCAGGAACTCGCTTACCGAGGCGTCGGGATCGCACTCGTCGCCCATGATCTTTCCCTGAGCACCCAGTTTGCAGATAGAGCCATCGTGCTGGATAGGGAGGGCGGGGTCCATTCACAAGGAGCCGTAGGGGATGTCCTGACTCCCTTTATACTCAGCAAAGTCTTTGAAACACCCTTTATCAGCGGTGAGATTCAGGGTCTTCCAGTCGTCATTCCCCTCGCAAGCACCCCCCAGACCCGGAAAGTCTGATACACTAGACCAGCCATGAACTTTCAGAACATCCTCCAAAATATCCTCGGCAACCCGATCTTCATCGTGATCCTGATCGGTGCGTTTTCAACTTTGGCGCGGATGTTCAAATCCGCCCAGGGTCAGCAAGCCAAAAAGCGAGCCAACAACGAGATCCGCCAAGCCCAACGAGATTCGCTCCGCACCGGATCAACTTCGTCATCGGCTGAATCCGGTTCCCTCGCTCCACTCCAGACTCAGCAAGCCACTTCGGTTGATAAGAAAGCTTCCTGGGAACAAAAGCAGCAGATGCGGAAAGATCGCATCGAGCAACTCCGGACCCAGCGCATCGAGCAGCTCAAAAAACTTCGTCAGCAACGGAGCGGCACTCAACCACAGCAATCGCTGCCCGGACCCCAGAGGGCGCAGGCTCGGCCTTCTCAGCCGCAACCGACCCGCGTGTCGCAGGCCCGCACCCCAACGCCTTCAAAGCCAGCGGCCCGAACGCCCGCCGCTACAGCACAGGCCTTCAAACGACCGGTCGCCTCTCCCTACGCCCAGCCGGCTCCGAAGCAATCCCGCCGATCGGATCAGGCCACACCCAGCCAGCAGCCTGCATCGCGTCGCAAGTCGCGTCCCAAGGCGGTGCCTCAGCAGACGCAGCAGAGAGTATCTGACGATTCTCGCAGGGTTTCGAGAAAGCCAGCGGATCAACAGATCGCGTTTGGGTCGATCCCCAATAAGTCTGATAGCAGATCCACCGGTGTCCATGCGATGATCCGTCAAGATCTCCGCAGGGCGATCGTCGCGAGGGAAGTCCTCGGGCCCCCAGTTGGGCTCCGTTCACCCGGCTCAGAGATCATGGGAAACCTTTGATCTTGTGATGAAGCAGTGCGATATACTTCAATAATGACTCAGACCGCCCAAATCACACCCGCCCGATCTTCCAGCCTGTCCACTCTTGGATCGGCGATTCTTGTTGCGATATTTTTCGCAACATCAACCGGCTGCGGCACGATGGGCAACGCACCGCGCGGGGCCAAGAGCCTGCGTGAAATCATGACGCCTCAGACCTCGCCGACCACCGCCGCGATTCTGGCTACCGATCAATACAACGCCGAGAACCGGTACCGTGGCACAACGATGCTCGCGGCCGCCCCTTTCGGTGGCGATCCGATCTATCTCGAACTTTACATAGACGGTACTGATGACGAGGACCCCGGTGTTCGTGCGACCTGCATCAGGGCACTTGGTCGCCACGGCGACCCTGCGCACGCCTCATACCTGATCGAAGCACTCAACGACGAGGACCGGAAGGTCCGCATCGCTGCGGCGCGTGCACTCCAGCGTGTTCATACGAGCGAAGCGATCCCCTCTCTGATCAGAATCATCAGTGAAGAGAATGAGCCCAACGCTGATGTCCGTGCGGGTGCCGCCGACGCGCTCGGTCAATACCGCGAGCCTTTTGTCGTCCAATCATTAATCTCAGCGTTGCGGGATACCCGCCTCGTGGTGAACAACCGCGTCCAGCATTCGCTCAAAATAATGACCGGGCAGGACTTTGGTCTTGACCTTGGGGCATGGCAGAGCTGGTACAAGTCCACCGACGATCTCTTTGCCGCCGGTCAGATCTATACCTACCCGGTCTTTAATCGCAGAAAACGGATCGTTGAGTACCTGCCGTTTATGGGGTCGCCACCGAACGAGACCACCTCGACCCCTGTAGGGCTCAATCCGACCGATGATTGATTCGGCTGCCGATTGAACCCATTGAAGGCCAATCCAACTGGCACAACCGGCGTGACCTAGTCCGAGAATCATCGGCTTTCCGGCCCGGGCTGGCAATCCGTTGCCAAACAACCGATCTTAATCTTGTGCGTGCCCTAAGCATCCAGAATGCTCAGCCGGTCATGATGACCGATTACCCAGACCCAACCCCCAAGGATGGTCAGGCATTGGTGCGTCCGACACTTGTTCTCATCGCGCAGGCCGATATCCACGCTTGTCGAGATCCCGAGCATCGCGGGGTGCTGGGTCATCAGTTTGTTGGTGTGGTCGAATCCGCCATCGACGAATCGCTCGTGGGACAACGCGTTGTCGGTGATGTCAACATCACCGATCCGGATTCAACATTTGCAAAGCGTGGCATCGGGCATCACGATCCAGATCGCCGCATCCTTGGGCTCCGCGGATATGACGGGTGCCTGAGTGACCGGTTCGTCATCCCAGAGCGGAACCTCTTGGCGGTCCCCGACGAGATTGAAGACGAGCGGGCGGTTTTCACTTCGCAACTTGCTGCCGCGATCCATGTGTCTCGCGTTCAGCATATCGAGGGCAAGACCTTTGTGACCGTGCTCGGGGGCGATCTGACCGCCCTGCTCTGCGCCCAGGTCATGGGCTCGTTCAATGCATCGGTCCGGATGCTTACAGGACGCGGTGACCGGCTCGAACTCTGCGCCAAATGGGGGATCAAGCACCGGCATCTCGGGGAGGTCGGTCGGCGCGCCGATCAGGATATCGTGATCGACACCATGACCGAGCCGGGCTCGCTCTCCACAGCACTTGCAATGGCCCGCCCGCGCGGCTCGATCATCCTTCAGAGCCATCCCATCGCTGTTATAGAAGACCAGACGCCCACTCCTGACGACATGGCACTCATCATCGAACGCGAACTCAAGATCTACGGCTCACGCTGCGGCCAGATCAACGACGGACTTGCCGCCCTGCAATCGGGGCGTATCGACCTTTCAGGGCTCATCACCAAACGGGTTAAGTTCAACGATGTCATGGCCGGACTACGCGCAGCGATCGAACCAGAACACATCGGCGTGGTCGTTCAGATGGGCTAGCGACTGTTTATGGCATCCCTGGGATAGCCGCGGCTGCGCCCTCAGGCCACATCGAAGCGAACACTCCAGCGGTGATGAGCGCGAAGATTACTCCATCTATAAAGCATGTAATTATGTAGCGTGTGGGTTTACCCATAAAGAAGTCACCCGCCAGCGAGCCCATGCAGAAGCCGAGGATTGCCGCGGTCCCAACCGCACGGAAGACATCCATGTACTCAGCGCCTGGCATTGTTCCGATCCCAGCGAGATACCCCGCCATCGCAGCAATCACCAAGTAAGAGATAAAGGTCTTGAGCAGGTTCATCCCGAAGTTCGGTTTGGCACCCAGCACATTGATCGTGCCCCATGGTCCGGCGTCATAGCGGGCGCAGAACTCTTCGGATTTTACATCCTTCCCATGACATCCTGGGTACATGTAAAATCCCGGCTTGATGTTCATCGGCTTGATCGCCGCATCGAACGCCGCTTCGTCGGGCAAAGTCTGGATGTCGGCCTTGTGGTGCGGCAAGATCATCCAGATCATCGAGCTGGCCACAAAGACCGCGATGCCTGAAACGAGAATCGGGAGCCAGAGTTCTGCTAAGCCAACCATGATAAGTTCCTTTCGTGCGTGCGGATTCCGCCCTCAGAAATCCGGTTGTGTATTGAGAGGGCGATTGTCACCAGTGTACCAAATGTCTTGCGTGCACGAGCGATCACGAAAAACCCGGTCGAAACCGGGCTTTAGGAGTGTTAATATTGTGGGTTGTGCTCAGCCCGCGTTGACCGGCATGGACTCGAGTACCTCGTCGATCAGCCCGTATTCGACCATTTCTTTATCATCGAGCCAGAGATTGCGGTCGCAGTCCCGATGGATTTTCTCTTGGTCTTGGCCTGTCGCATTGGCGTAGATCTGATACAAACGATCACGCAAACGGAGCATTTCTTTGGCTTCGATCTCAAGATCGGTGGCCTGCCCTTCCATCACACCAGAGATCAATGGCTGGTGCATCAGGTTGCGTGCATTGCTCAATGCGTACCGCTTGCCCTTGGTGCCTGATGATGCGATCACCGATCCCATAGATGCGGCCTGACCGATGATGTAGGTGCATACATCGGGTTTGATGTAGTTCATGGTGTCCACAATCCCGAGCCCGGCTGTGACCGATCCGCCGGGAGAGTTGACATAGATATGGATATCAGAGTTGCCGTCTTCGTTGGCAAGGAACAAGAGCTGGGCGACAATCAGATTCGCCATCTCGTCCATGACCCCGCCGGTGACGAAGATGATGCGGTCCTTGAGGAGCCGGGAGAAGATGTCGTACGAGCGTTCGCCTCGACCAGTTTGTTCGATGACGATGGGGACCAGATGGGCACTTGGGTTAGACATATTGGGTTCACCTATTGGGGTGTATGGTTCTGAGTGTACGGAAATTCTCGATCTTTACGCAGGGGCTCTGCTTGGATCCTTAGGCGGTTCAACGAGTACCTCGTCTACCAAGCCATAGGCCTTAGCCTCCTTGGCATCAAAGTACCGATCGCGTTCGGAATCCTCGCGGACCCGTTCGGCGGTCTGTCCGGTGTTCTCGGCGAGGATATCAATCATTGTCTGTTTGGATTTGATAATCTGTTCGGCCTGCAAACGGATGTCCTCGGCTTGACCCGTGATCCCGCCATACGGCTGATGGATCATGACCTTTGCGTGAGGAAGGATAAACCGGCGACCCTTGGTCCCGGCGGTCAGCAAGACCGATCCGCCTGAATACGCTCGGCCGATGCAATAGGTCGCAATGGGAGAGCTCAGGAACCGCATCGTGTCGTACAAAGCGAGGGTGTCGTCGACAGCACCGCCCGGCGAGTTGATGTAGAAGTTGATTTCCTGGTTCCGGCGCTGATTCTCCAGATACAGCATCTGCATCATTACGCGCGATGCCGAGGCATGGTTGATCTCACCGACGAGGAACACGATCCGGTTTTCGAGCAGAAGCTCGTCAATTCCCATCTCGCGTGTCCGTTGATAACTTACTGAAGCTGAGGCCATAAGTCGTTCCCTGACATGTGTCAAGAGTGCGTTCTTGAAGGTCCGGCGGACCTTCCAATTTCCCCATTAAAGGGGCGTAATCCTGTATATCTATCGGGAATCGACGATCCCAGCATGATATTCCCTGCATAATCCTGTCGAAAAACAAACCGCCACCAATGGTTATTCCACATTCGGTGGATTAGAGCATGGAATGGCAGCATCAAGACTCGAATCAAGCCCATTTCGTTGCTCTTTGGGGGTCAGGTTTCTACAGTTGATGTCCTACGATCGGGCTGTGTAAGCCCGCAATTATTCGTCCCTATATATAGATAGGGCGACAGAGAAAAGAGACGATCCAGTGCGAACCGCAGTTCTGAGTGATATCCATGGCAACGCGGTCGCGCTCAAAGCCGTTTTGGCCGACATCGAGAACCGAGAGATCGACCAGATCGTCTGCCTTGGCGACATCATCGGCTACGGCCCAGACCCCCTCGAATGTGTCGATCTCGTCCAAGAGAAGTGTGACTGGGCGCTCATGGGCAACCACGACTTCGCGGTTGTCTACGAACCCACCAACTTTAATGCCCCCGCCGAGTCCGCGGCGTACTGGACCCGGGAGCAGTTTGAAGCCGAGCCAGACGAAACCGTCCGCGCCCGCCGCTTTGATTTTCTTGGTTCACTCAGGGTGCGAGCCGTCGAAGACCTGATGGGCGACGGGAGCACGATCCTTTCGGTCCACGCCTCGCCGCGTCGTCCGATCAACGAATATATCTTCCCGGAAGATGCGAGCGACGCGCCAGATAAACTCGAAGCGATCTTCGACCGTGTCGAGAACATAGCCCTCGTTGGCCATACCCACCAGCCGGGCGTGTTCTCCAACGAGCCAGATTTTTACCCGCCATCTGAGATCGGCTCAGAGCCGGTATTCAAGTTCATTGATGACGAGAAAGCGATCGTCAATGTCGGCTCGGTCGGCCAGCCCCGCGATCATGATCCACGCGCGTGCTACGCCGTGATCTCTCCGGGTCAGGTTGAGTTTGTGCGTGTTGAGTACGACATCAAGCAGACCGCCGACAAAATCAAATCCATCCCCCAACTCCACGACTGGCTTGGCGACCGCCTCTTTGAAGGCCGCTAAGTTTCAGTCCATTCCCCATCCATTCCCTCGGCCATCGGGCCTGAGCAAAGCGAGCCAGCAGTTGCGCATTTCTATCCTCCCCATCTCGTGCCTTTCGATCCTCCTGACACTCGCCGCACTGGTGAGCCCAGCGATCGGTATGCAGGACGACACCGATTCGCTCTCTGAAACCCCGGTCACGGTTCAATACACAGCCCAGCCGATCCCTAGCGAGGCAAGCGCCGATTGGGTGCCCCTCGTTGACGATCACGACGAGATCGAGATCCGGTTCTCCAAACTCGGTGCGGGCATCGAGGAGTTGATTCTGCTCGACGAGTTCGAAACCGTCGCGCTCAAAGATCACATCCGTCTCCAGCAGCGCGTCGAGAGTGACACCGGGGTCTCGGCTGTTCCGTTTGCACTGCTCGGGCTCCAGATCGATGGATACACCGTTGACCTGACCGGATCAGCCTTCACTTCACCGGTCTGGCAGCAGCTTGGTCCTGGTGTGTTCGAGGCCATGATCATCGATGCTGATGGAAACCCCGTCGCACGCGTCACCCGCACCTACACCATGCGTGACACCCCCCACGCGTTCATGCTCGAGCAATCCGTCGAGAACCTGAGCCCGGTCGCCCACGACTTCCGTTTCATGGGCACCGCGATGATTGACATGCCCAAGGCCAAAAACGGCTACGCCGGTGATCGCCGCCGCGTTCGCTACGGTTCGCTGCATTCGCACGAACACCAGGGCGCCTCGATCAAGGTCACTGTTGACGACAAGCTCGCCAACCGCGCCAAAGTCCTCGGGTCCAAACTCAAAGATGCCAACGGCAATAAGTACTACGCCCCAACACTCGCCGTCTGGCCAACCGCTAAGACCACTGAAGTGGGATCGCGACTGAGCTGGATCGCGTTCTCTGATCGCTACTTCAGCGTCATCCTCCACCCGATGCTCGATCCATTGAGCACCGACCCGGATGATCGCCTGATTGGCTCGTCAATCGAGTCGATCGAGCGCTTGGTGCTCAACTCCTACGCCAATGCCCCGGACGCCACCATGGTCTTGGCGGCAACGAGCCCGGAAATCACTGTTGAGCCTGGATCAATTTCAACTATCGCCAATGCTGTCTACGCCGGTCCTCGTACAAAGCCCGTCTTTGCTGCCGACCCCGTACTGGCGGCCCTCAACCTCCCCGATATGGTCGTGTACAACATCGGCGGCTTCTGTGCCGGATGTACATTCGAGTGGCTCACCAATATCCTCATCGCCGTCCTCCGGATCTTCCATTCGATCGTCGGCGACTGGGCCGTCTCGATCATGCTCCTCGTGGTCCTCGTTCGCGGCTGCCTCCACCCGATCACCCGCTGGTCACAGATCCGCATGCAGCGATTCGGTGTCCAGATGCAGTCCATGGCCCCGAAGCAAAAAGCACTCCGCGAAAAATACAAAGACGACCCCAAGCGAATGCAGCAAGAAATGTCCAAGCTTTGGAAAGAAGAAGGCATCTCGCCAATGGGTATGCTTGGTTGCCTTCCGATGATGCTTCAATCACCGGTCTGGATCGCGCTCTACGCAACTCTATTCTTTGCGGTCGAGCTCAAGCACGAGCCCGCCTTCTACGGGATTTTCCAGTCCATCTCCGGCGGCTCATGGATGTTCCTTAGTGACCTATCGAGCGCTGACGGTGCGATCCCGCTGCCAGCAGCGATGCACTTCTCATTCCCGCTCTGGGGCAATGTCTCGTCGATCAATATCCTCCCGCTCCTGCTCGGTGTGGTCTTCTACGCCCACCAGAAATACCTCACCCCGCCAACACAAGCGACGCTGACCCCAGAGCAAGAGTCCCAGCAGAAGATGATGAAGGTCATGATGGTTGTCATGTTCCCCGTCATGATGTACACCGCTCCCTCAGGATTGGCTCTCTACTTCATGACCAACTCCACCATGGGCATCGTCGAGAACAAATGGATCCGCTCGCACATGAAGAAGCACGGCATGCTCGAGATCGAGAACATCCGCGCCGACAAGAAGGCCAAGGGTCCGGGATTCATGCAACGCATGAACGAGGCCGCCGAAGCCAAGAAGCAACTCATGGAGCGCGGCCCACAGGCTCCCAATCCCAACTCACGCCATAATCAAGGCAAACACAAGTAGCCCCCCCAAAGCCCCCCATAAGTAAGTCACCTCATGCCCACCGGCGGAACCATCGCAGCCATCGGATCACCCCCGGGACAGAGTACCCGGTCGATCATCCGGATCTCAGGTCCCGATGCCTGCACTTGCGTGGAGTCGCTGACCGATCTGGCAAACCCAAGCCGTGGTATCCACACCTCAAGATTCCGGCTCGATAACGGGCGCCGCATCCCTTGCCTGATCATCTGGTTTGATGGTCCCCGGAGCTATACCGGAGAAGATGTTGCCGAACTGCTCGTTGTCGGGAACCCTGTCCTGCTCGAACGAATCCTCGATCTGCTCTACCGAATCCCAGGCGTTCACCGCGCCGAGCCGGGCGAGTTCAGTGCAAGGGCCTACCTCAACGACCGATTGACCCTCGCCCAAGCGGAGGGCGTTGCGCTGCGGATCGCAGCGGTGGGGGACCAGGCCCTCGATGCCGCTACCCATCTTCTCGACGGTTCTCAAGGCGACCGATGCAGAGCATGGGCCGAGGAGATCGCACTGCTGCTTGCGCTTGTGGAATCTGGGGTAGATTTCACCGATCAGGACGATGTGGTTCCTATCGCTCCGAATGCTCTGCGAGCCCGGCTCACAACACTCAACGATCAGCTCATCGCCGAGATCGGCAGCGCCGCGGGATCGGTCATTCATGCCACGCAACCCGAAGCCGTGATCTGCGGCAAACCCAACGCAGGAAAGAGTTCTCTCTTTAATGCCCTGCTTGGTCGTCGGCGGGCTGTTGTGAGCGATCTGGCGGGAACCACCCGCGACGCCATCAGCGAAACCCTTGATCTTGAGCAAGACATCCCTGGAGCAGGATCAATCCAACTCACCGACCTTGCCGGGCTCGCTGATTCTGCTATTGATTCGATTGATGCTTCAGCCCAAGAGTTCGCCCGCGCCCGGATCAAATCGGCAGACGCATTGATCTGGTGCGACCCATCTGGCCATTTCAAAGATCAGGAAGGGCTGTCTGCATTGGGCAAGCCCATCATCCGGGTCCGCACCAAAGCCGATCTCATCGCGGGGTTTGCTGATGAACACAGCTCCATCAGCGTCTGTGCTCTTGACGGGCACCGGATTGGAGTTCTCAATCGTGCGGTTGCAGATGCAGTGTGTGATCGGACCGGTATGGGCGTTGGGGCATTCGTACCTAGACATCGAAGGGCGATCGGTCAGGCGATGACCGGAATTGAGCTAGCGCTGTTATGGATCGATCCAGGGGCTCATGCACTCAACAGCCCAGAACTCGTAGCCAGCGGGCTCAGAGACGCCTTGGATGCTCTGGGCGAACTCACGGGCCAGATTACACCCGACGATGTCATCGGGCGTGTCTTTGCGACCTTCTGTGTCGGCAAATAGCCCGGTATTATCGGCGGCCAAACCAAACCGCCGCTCCTTGTTTCAGGATTTAGATTGCAAACGATCCGCACGGAAATTTCTGTGTATCTCTTGTCTTGAGCACACCTGGATCGAGCATATTGGAAGCAACGCCCAAGAACTGAATCGTGCGCAAATTCTGCTGTCAACAGTCGATCCACCCGCCTTGAGTGCCGAGATTCATTCCATCGTCGTCAGTCTGATGGCGGTCAAAGGTTCCAATCGATGCCCAATCGGGCAGCAGGAATGAGGAGTAGCAGCAATGGCATTAAGGCTCGGCGATCTATTGGTTCAATACGGGGTACTCACACCAGAGCAATGCGAACTGGTGGTCAAGGAACAGCAAACCAACCCGCGTCCCTTTGGGATGCTCGCCGAGGAACTCTTCGGCGTTGATCCCGGCGTCATCGAGCACGCTTGGGCGGCTCAGTTTGCCATGATCTCTCCAAGGCTCGACCCTTGCACCGTTGAAATCGATGAAAGTCTTCAATCGGTCATCACCAGCAGGCAGGCGTGGCAGTTCGGATTCATTCCTATCGAGAGAGTGCACGATGGGATCGTCTGTGTCACCTCGATCGAATGCCTTGCTCGAGCTCTGCGTTTCGTAGGCTGGAGGCTCGAAGAGCCCTGCTCGTTTGTGATCTGTGATCATCATCTGCTGGAGGTCGGACTCACGATGCACTACCCGATGGAAGGTGCGGACAAAGGGATGATGGATCGCCTCATCAGCCGATCTCCCGCCGCTTGACCGGGTTTCACTCGGTTACTCAGGCTAATAGCAGTCCCTCCCAACGCGTAATCTTCACTTTGGGGGGATATAAAAAAACGGAGCCGATTGTGGATCGGCTCCGTGGAAAGGCATTGGGATAGGCCCGGGACTGGTCATTTCTGATCAATCCAGGGTCAACTCATCGACGGGTCGCCTTGCGACGGGTCGCTTTCTTCTTGGTGGTCCGCTTAGCGGCTTTCTTCTTGGTAGCCTTTTTCTTTGTGGCTTTCTTTTTAGTAGCCTTCTTTTTAGTAGCCTTCTTTTTAGTGGCTTTTTTCTTAGTGGCCTTCTTCTTGGTCTTCTTCTTGGCTACTTTTTTCTTTGTAGCTTTCTTTTTAGTGGCCTTCTTTTTAGTGGCTTTTTTCTTTGTAGCCTTCTTTTTGGTCTTCTTCTTGGCTACTTTTTTCTTGGTTTTCTTCTTTGCTACCTTTTTACGGGTTGCTTTCTTCTTAGTAGCTTTTTTCTTGGTCGCCTTCTTGGCGGTCTTCTTGCGGGTAGCCTTCTTCTTGGTTACCTTTTTAGCGGCTTTCTTTTTAGTAGCCTTCTTTTTGGTTGCTTTCTTGCGGGTTGCCTTCTTGGCTACCTTTTTGCGTGTTGCTTTCTTCTTGGTCGCTTTTTTACGAGTTGCTTTTTTCTTAGCCATGTTGGCTCTCCGTTTCGAACCCAAATGCTTTGTTGTGGATCCGAGTGTTCGAGTTCGGGACCACATTCCGTTATTAACACTTACATGCTCATCGGAGCCGTAAGGTCGACGACTTGAGCAAACCGTGCCAACAACACGCACATCACTCACCAAAATCTTACCAGAATAGCAAACCGCATGTGTTATTTTTCAAGTTTGTGTTGTGATGCGTGCGTCGCGCAGACACTTCGTTCAATGAAACCGAACAGGTTTGTCTTCATTCGTTTCTTTGAAATCATCTCAACAACGACAACGCGATCACGCACGATAACACAAAAAGAGATGCGCTTTGGTGAACAACGGCCACAACACGCTCGCGCGACGCGCGTAATTCGTTCAAAACACAAAAACACCCTGATCGCACCAAGATCGATGCAGTTCGCAGCGCAATTGGGGCGCAATCACGAAAGATCGGGGGTACTACTGGGCGCTTTCACAAGACTTTCGTGTCCAACGAGTGAAGAATCAGTGCATCGCCATTCAATTCCACAACTCTAACACCCGGATCATGCATGCCAACAACACACGACTCAATCACACTCGCAACACTCGACAACGGACTGCGCATCGCAGTTGAACCAAACGATTCGATGCGATCGGTTGCAATGCGTTTGATGATTCCGAGCGGAGTTATCCACCAAGAAAAAAATGAACTCGGAATTGTCGGTATTTGCGCTGAATTGCTTTTGCGAGGGTCAACATCCCGCGATTCGCAACAGCAAGCAGACGATTTCGATCTCGCCGGCGCCGTCCGCGACGCATCACCGGCCGCCAAGTCAATCGGTGTGTCGATGACCACACTCGACAATCGTTTCGAAGAAGCGATCTCGCTTGTCGCTGACATGACACTCAATCCCGCGATGACCGACGACTCGTTCGAAGCGTCCCGCATCATGGCCCAGCACGCACTCGCGTCGCTCGCCGACGACCCGCAACAACGAGCGGTCCTTGCCGCCCGCGACCGTCACCTCCCCGAGCCGTACAACCGCAGCACCTACGGCACTGAATCCTCCCTCGAATCAATCACTGCACAATCAACCCGCGACTGGTGGACTGTTCACGCCAAACCAGACGGAGCAATCCTCTCGGTTGCCGGCGCAATCGAGCCTGGACAAGCGATCGAACTGGCTACCAAACACTTTGGAAGTTGGAAGGGCAAGGCCCCATCACCAAAGATTTCAACAGACGCCCCGCGTGGTTACGCCCATGAGGTGGATGACACGAACCAGGTCCAGATTATCATCGTCAATGACGCGCCGCCAGCTGCTCACAAGGACGAGATGAATGAACTCCTCGCTGTCAGCGTTCTTTCTGGTGGAATGTCCGGTCGCCTATTCACCGAGGTCCGCGAGAAACGGGCACTGTGCTACTCGGTCTCAGCGAGCTACCGAGCCGCCAAAGAACATGGGCTTGTGACCAGCTATGTCGGGACCACCCCGGAACGCGCCCAGGAATCGCTCGATGTTTTGTACGAACAGCTCGGCGCAATGCAAGCCGGCGATGTCACCAGCGAAGATCTCGACCGCGCCCGCATCGGTCTCAAGAGCCGGGTGATCTTCAGCGGCGAATCCACCGGCGCCCGAGCAAGCGCGTTGATCGGTGACATTGTCAATCGTGGAAGCCCAAGAACACTGGCGCAGATCATCGAGCAGATCGAAGCCGTCGACCTCGAATCGTTCAATGACTACCTCCGCCAGCGAACCCTGGGCAAGGTCACGATTCAGACCCTCGGCCCAACCGCATTAACCCCTCCTTGCTGATCCATCTGATCGAATATCCACATTCACCTCTTTGGTGATGACAAAGCACCGATCAGGACGATACTGTGGATGATGATGACCCACGATTCCTCCCCAATCCCCGGCACTTCCAGCGATCAAGCGAACTCCACGCCTGGTTTCTCAATCGGCGGTACTTCGCCATACATGATCGGCATCGGTGGCTGTGGCATGTCC
>Ga0209344_10001551_pt1 | contig 29231 bp, 20 predicted proteins | sample Cruoilmetagenom6_FD_187293 | JGI IMG/M metagenome (GOLD analysis project Ga0209344, IMG submission 187293) | Oil polluted marine microbial communities from Coal Oil Point, Santa Barbara, California, USA - Santa Barbara Oil Seep Sample 6 (SPAdes)... | ecosystem: Environmental > Aquatic > Marine... | reverse complement strand
TCTCTTTGAGGAAATACTCAACCGCTTTGACGTCGTGATTGGTGGTGCGCTCGATCTCTTTAATGCGCTCGGCATCTTCAAGCGAAAACTCACGAATCAACTGTTCAAGAAACGCGGTAGCTTCAGCGGAGAGTCTTGGTACTTCGATAATTTGCGGGTGCTCAGCCAGACGCTGTAGCCAGCGAACTTCCACAATCACGCGGGCGCGAATCAGGCCGAATTCACTGAAGTGTTCGCGCAGCGCGGCGGCTTTAGTGGCGTAGCGGCCGTCAACGGGGGAGAGGGCGGTCAAAGCGGAGAGTTGCATGGCATCGTTTCCAGGAGGTTCGAAAGAAATTTAGTCGAGAGCAAGTTAATTGAGAAGACGTCGGTCGATAAAAGAGTAGCCGATTCGCTAGGCATCTAGCTGAGACTGTCCAGCGCCCGGCGTAGCGCTTTACGCTGGAAGACCAGCTTCCAACGCCGCCCGCCTTGCTGGTGCCACAGTAATCCAAAGCGAATGCCGGCCATTAAACAGGCGCGCACACGCTCGGGCATCATACGGCTCTGCAGCAGTGATGGATCGCCCTGCACCACGATACGGGTTTTAAAGGTGGAGATCGTCTCTTGATACGCTTCCCCAAGGCTGGCGACCACGTTTTCATGGGTAGTGCCAAAGTGCTCGGCCTGCCCCTGAATACGGGTTAACTTTTGCCCCAGCGTATCCATCATGTCGTTATCGGTGCGCAGTTTGTTCATCAACATCAGCAGTGAAAAGCCGTAACGCAGCACCACCGGGTTCGCCTGTTTGCGCCCCACCAAGGCTTCCAGGGTATCCAGACCTCGTCGCAAGTTGTTGGGGTGACCGCCATAGATCGCTTCAAAGCTCGCCGGGTTGGTGTCCACGGTGGCCTCAATTAGCGTTTCCCAGGCACGCGGGTCGACTTGACCGGTGCGGGCAAGCTCGTCAACCAGGCTGGCAGCTTGGAACACACCCGCCAGGGCAAGGGCTTGGCGGGCGGCCGGTGAGTCGGGGGCGCGATGAATCGGGGTGGTAGGATTCATGCAGCGGCCTCCGCGGCTCTCTTCCAGGTAGCGCGAATAACACCGCCGCCTAAGCAAATGTCGCCATCGTAAAGTACCAGTGATTGGCCGGGTGTAACCGCCCACTGAGGATCGTCGAAGGTAACTTCCACACCGCCGTCGGGCAGCGCGCGCATTTCACAGCCGCAGTCGCTTTGCCGATAGCGCGTCTTGGCGGTAAAGCGCCCCTGGGTGACCGGCGGCTCGCCCGCCACCCAGTCCATGGCCTCTGTGGCCAGCGTATCGGAGTAGAGCAACGGGTCATGCTTACCCTGCACCGCGATCAGCACATTGCGATCAAGATCTTTCGCCGCCACGTACCAGGGCTCTTCGGAGTAGTTGGCAAGCCCGCCAATGCCTAGACCTTGACGCTGGCCCAGGGTGTAGTACATCAGCCCCATATGTTCGCCGATGACATCGCCATCCGGCGTTTCAATGGTGCCGGGCTGGGCGGGCAGGTACTGCTGCAGGAAGTCGCGAAAGCGGCGCTCGCCGATAAAGCAGATCCCGGTGGAGTCTTTTTTCTTGGCGGTAATCAGCTCGTACTGTTCTGCTAACGCACGCACGGCGGGTTTTTCCAACTCACCCACAGGGAACAGGGTGCGGGCAATCGCGGCTTCCGGCACCGCATGCAGGAAATAGCTTTGATCTTTATTACTATCCAGGCCTTTAAGCAGACGCGGGCGACCATTACGCACGCTCTGGCGTACATAGTGGCCGGTGGCGATTTTGTCGGCACCGAGCATTTCGGCGTACTCAAGGAATACCTTAAACTTGATCTCCCGGTTACACAGAATGTCCGGGTTGGGCGTGCGGCCTGCTTTGTATTCGGCTAAAAAGTGCTCGAATACATTATCCCAATACTCTGCGGCAAAATTGGCGGTGTGCAGTTTAATGCCCAGTTTGGCGCAGACCGCCTCGGCGTCGGCGAGATCCTCTTTAGCCGTGCAATATTCGGTGCCGTCGTCTTCATCCCAGTTTTTCATAAACAAGCCTTCTACCTCATAGCCTTGCTGCATGAGGATGAGGGCAGAAACGGACGAGTCGACGCCGCCGGACATACCGACAATCACTTTGCCGTTAGCAGAGGCCCCGGCAATGGTTGAGCCAGTGCTGGATGACTCGGTCTTGGATGACTCGATCTTGGATGACATAGGCATCCTCAGTAGAAGTAGTGTGCAAAAGAGCAGTGTGCATTTGGGCAGGGATTATACACGATGGGAGGGAATGCCTTCGAGTGCTTCACTCGCGAATCACCGCCAGCGGATAGCAAGGCCCGCTGAGTGCGTCCTCAATACGTTTGAGTACCAGTGGGCTGCGTAGGCGCGCCTGCTGCTCTAACGCGCGTATCTGCTCAAGCGTTAACCAGTGGGCGGCAGTGATATCGGGGTCAAGGGCGAGATCGAGTTGATTAAGCGGCTCGGCAATAAAGCCGTGGCTATGGAATGTCTGTCCACCTTCGGTATGAAAAACGTAGAGTCCCAGATAGCCGGTGAGTGATACCTGCCAGGCAGTCTCTTCCAGTACCTCACGCAGAATGGCCTCCATGGGGCCTTCGCCGGGTTCGATATGGCCAGCGGGCTGGTTAAACACGCTCTTCGGGCCGCCACGCTGCTCTTCTACCATTAAAAAGCGCTCGCCTTGCTGAATGACGCAGGCAGCCGTGCTGCGAATAAGATCCATCAGGATTTCCTGCGTTTTGTGGTGGGCCGCGCTCGCTGCTCTTTTCGCTGACCTGCTCCCCGGCCAGGCGGCGCATTGGCGGGGCGGGGCGCGTGCAAGGTTTCTTTGCGCCACTCTCCGGGGGCTAATCCATCCAGTCGCCAGGGGCCAATGGCCGTGCGAATCAAGCGTAGCGTTGGAAAACCGACATGGGCCGTCATGCGGCGTACTTGGCGGTTACGGCCTTCACTGATGGTTAGCTCCAGCCAGCTAGTTGACGGATGGCGCTTGGGGTCAATGGCCGGTTGGCGCGGCGCGGTAGTGGGAGGATCTATCCTGCGCACTTTGGCTGGCTGTGTTGGGCCATCTTTCAGGGCCACTCCCTGACGCAGCGCTTGCAGCGCGGCCTCGCTAATATCGCCTTCCACCTGAGCCCAGTAGGTTTTGGGCTGCTTATGCCGCGGGTGCGAGATGCGGTGAATCAGTTCGCCGTCATCGCTAAGTAGCAACAGGCCCTCCGAGTCGTAGTCAAGCCGTCCAGCGGCGTACACGCCCGGCACCGTAATGATATCGGCTAATGTGGCACGAGCCTGTTTATCGGTAAACTGAGAGAGCATGCGGTAGGGTTTATGCAATAAATATAGAGTGCTCATAATCTCTCTCGGGGCTGTCCTTGATTTGTCGACAATCTCTCATGTGATTAAAATGCAGCGCTGGTATACTTTTCAAAACTGTTTCAACAACCAGCTCAACAACCGTCTCAATCACCACCGATCGATAATTGAGCAAGCTAAATAAGGCTAGATAAAGCCAAATAAAACGGCCCCGCCTGCTTCGCGGCATGGTCTCTCGTTGAATGAGTCGCGTCGCTCAGGGTCTTTATAATCACAGCGATAGAAAAAAGAGGTTAACGCAAAATGTCCAAAACGCCGAAGATCATTTACACGCTCACCGACGAGGCGCCTGCGCTCGCAACATATTCTTTGCTACCGATTATTGACGCCTTCACCGACGCAGCTGGTATCGAAGTGGAAACCCGGGATATCTCCCTGGCGGCTCGCGTTCTCGCTTTATTTCCTGATTACTTGACTGAAGATCAGCGCATTGAGGATCACTTGGCTGAGTTGGGTGCCCTGGCCAAGGTTCCGGAAGCCAACATCATCAAGTTGCCCAATATCAGTGCTTCCATGCCGCAGCTTCGGGCAGTGATCAAAGAGCTGCAAGAGCAGGGCTACCCACTGCCTGAATATCCTAGCGAGCCAAGTAACGACGAAGAGAAAGACATCAAAGCGCGCTACGACAAAGTCAAAGGCAGCGCGGTTAACCCAGTATTGCGCGAAGGTAACTCTGACCGTCGTGCGCCGAAGGCCGTCAAAGAGTACGCGCGCAAGTACCCTCACTCGATGGGTGAGTGGAGTCAGGCCTCGCGTAGCCACGTTTCCCACATGCATAAGGGCGATTTCTACGACGGTGAGAAGTCCATTACGCTGGATCGTGCGCGCAATGTGAAGATGGATCTGATCACCAAGAGTGGCCAGACCCAGGTGCTCAAATCGAATATCCCGCTACTCGAAGGCGAGATCATCGACAGTATGTTCATGAGCAAAAAAGCATTGCTCGAATTCTACGAGCAGGAAATAGAAGATGCTCGCAAGTCTGGCGTGATGTTCTCGTTGCACGTGAAAGCAACGATGATGAAGGTCTCACACCCGATTGTGTTTGGCCACTGTATCAAGATTTTTTACAAAGACGCCTTTGAGAAACACGGCGAGTTATTCAAAGAGTTGGGTGTCGATGTCAACAATGGCATCGCCAATCTCTACGAAAAGATAGAGACGCTGTCAGAATCACAGCGTGATGAAATCATCAGCGACTTGCACGCCTGCCATGAAAAGCGCCCAGAGTTGGCGATGGTAGATTCGGCTCGCGGTATCACCAACTTTCACTCGCCCAGCGATGTGATTGTGGATGCTTCGATGCCAGCGATGATTCGTGCCGGGGGCAAGATGTACGGCGGTGACGGTCGTCTTAAGGACGTTAAGGCCGTTATGCCCGAGTCCACGTTCGCGCGTATTTATCAGGAAATGATCAATTTCTGTAAATGGCACGGTGCTTTTGATCCGGCGACGATGGGCACCGTACCCAACGTTGGTTTGATGGCGCAAAAAGCCGAAGAGTACGGCTCCCACGACAAGACCTTTGAAATTCCAGAAGATGGTGTTGCTAATATCACCGATCTGGACACGGGTGAGGTGCTGTTAACGCAGAACGTGGAGCAGGGCGATATCTGGCGGATGTGCCAAGTCAAGGACGCGCCGATTCGCGATTGGGTCAAGTTGGCAGTAGAGCGCTGCCGTGATTCGGGTATGCCGACGGTGTTCTGGCTCGACCCATACCGCCCGCACGAGAACGAGTTGATCAAAAAGGTTAAAACGTACCTCAAGGATCACGACACTGATGGGCTCGAGATCCATATCATGTCCCAGGTTCGGGCAATGCGTTACACCCTGGAGCGTGTGATTCGTGGCCTCGATACTATCTCGGTGACGGGTAACATCCTGCGTGATTACCTGACGGATTTGTTCCCGATTCTTGAGTTGGGCACCAGTGCCAAGATGCTCTCTATCGTTCCCCTGATGGATGGCGGTGGCCTGTTTGAAACCGGTGCTGGTGGATCCGCACCTAAGCACGTGCAGCAGCTACTGGAAGAGAATCACCTACGTTGGGACAGTCTTGGCGAGTTCCTGGCGCTGGTGGCCTCCTTGGAGCACCTCGCTAAACGCTTTGGCAATGACCGTGCTAAGCTGCTGGCGAAAGCGCTGGATGAAGCTAACGGCAAGTTCCTCGAAAGTAACAAGTCACCGTCACGCAAAGTGGGTGAGCTGGACAACCGAGGAAGCCATTTCTACCTGGCACTTTACTGGGCAGAAGCGTTGGCGGCTCAAGATCAAGACGCTGAGCTGAAAAAACGCTTTGCCCGCCTTGTAGAAACGCTGAAAGCCAACGAAGCGACTATTATCGATGAGCTCAATAGCGTTCAAGGGCAGCCCGTTGACCTTAAGGGCTACTATCACCCCAATGGCGAGTTGGCTAGCCAGGTCATGCGGCCGAGCAAAACGCTCAACGAAGCGCTTGCTATGGTGGCAAACGACTAAGTTGTTAAAGATCAGGTTTTTTGAAGCCGGGTTTTTACATCTAAGTTTTCAAGAGACAGGGTTTTAAAAGCCAAGGTTTCACAAGCACTTTGTGCGGCTTGTGAGACCGCTTCGCATGAAAACGCTGTGATATCCCTCGCCCATCGTTGTGGGCGAGGGTTTTTTGTCTTGTTTAATATGTTAATTTTGAATTTTCCATGAACCCTTGCTGATCGGCAGCGTCTGAAATGTAGACAACATCATTTAGACGCTTCCATCGGTCAGTGGCGAGACAACCAACCGTGCTGCTTATGCCCAAACTAGATAGTTCATGCTTGACCGTGCTACCTGCCCAGGCGGGAATGACACGGCCAAATATGCCCGATGAAGATGGCGACATAGCGGTGCAGTCAGCAGAACCGGCGCTGGCGCAACCGCCGCTTTATAAGGTGGTGCTTCATAATGACGATTACACGCCGATGGAATTTGTCATTGAAGTGCTGCAAGATTTTTTCAATATGGATAGCGAGACGGCCGTGCAGGTTATGCTCGCCGTACATACCCAAGGAAAGGGCACTTGCGGCGTGTTTACACGCGATATAGCCGAGACAAAAAGCTATCAGGTTAACGAATATGCCCGTGAGTGTGAGCACCCGTTGATAAGTGATATTGAGGCCGCCAATTAGAAACGTTGAGAAATAATTGGTGGCGAGGCTTGCAACCGTGCCATTTGTACCCGATGTTGAGAGTGCCGGTCGATTAAACTGATCCGACGCAAGCCCTAGGTGGCGATACGCCCTAGGTAGTAGCGAAAAGGGGACTGCCATGCTGAGCAAAGAACTTGAAATGACCCTGAACACGGCCTTCACCGTGGCGCGTTCAAAGCGCCATGAGTTTATGACCGTTGAGCACCTGCTGCTAGCGTTGCTAGATAATGCCTCAGCGGTAGACGTACTGAAGGCCTGTGGGGCGAACCTCGACAAGCTGCGGTCCGATCTGCAGGATTTTATTAACTCGACGACGCCGCTGATTCCTGAAGGCCAGGGTGATCGTGAGACCCAGCCAACGCTTGGTTTTCAGCGTGTTTTACAGCGGGCGGTCTTCCACGTTCAGTCATCTGGCAAAAGTGAAGTTTCCGGCGCCAACGTGCTGGTGGCGATATTCTCCGAGCAGGAGAGTCAGGCGGTGTACTTCCTTAAGCAGCAGAGCGTTGCAAGGGTCGATGCGGTCAACTACATCGCCCACGGCATCTCCAAAGTGGCTGGTCACGGGCCTTCTCCCGCCCCCTCTTCAGCAGAGAGTGAAGACGCGGAAGAGGGCGGCAATGAGGGCGCTGCGCACCCGCTCACCGGCTACGCTACCAACCTGAATGAACAGGCTCGGCTGGGTAAAATTGATCCGCTGATTGGCCGTGACCACGAGCTTGAGCGCGTGGTGCAAATCCTGGCCCGGCGGCGCAAGAATAATCCGCTGCTAGTCGGCGAGGCGGGCGTGGGTAAAACCGCAGTGGCCGAAGGCTTGGCCAAGCGTATCGTTGAAGAAGACGTGCCAGACGTGATTGCCGATGCAGTGGTCTACTCGCTGGACATGGGTGCGTTACTAGCCGGCACCAAGTACCGCGGCGATTTTGAAAAACGCCTCAAAAGCCTGCTGAGCGAACTGCGCAAGCAGCCTAACGCGGTGCTGTTCATCGATGAGATTCACACCGTGATTGGTGCAGGTGCCGCGTCTGGTGGCGTGATGGATGCGTCCAACCTACTCAAACCATTGCTCTCCTCGGGCGAGCTGCGTTGTATTGGTTCGACCACGTTCCAGGAGTTCCGCGGTATCTTTGAGAAAGATCGTGCCCTGGCGCGTCGCTTCCAGAAAGTGGATGTGATGGCGCCGTCGGTGGAGGACACCATCAAGATCCTCAAAGGGCTACGTTCACGCTTTGAAGAGCACCACGAACTTAAGTACACCGATGGTGCACTAGAGAGTGCGGCGCGCTTAGCGGATCGCTATATCAATGACCGCTTCCTGCCCGACAAAGCGATTGATGTAATTGACGAGGCGGGGGCTCACCAGCGTCTATTGCCGCCAGAAATGCGCGCCAAGACGATCGATGTTGAGCAAGTGGAAGCCGTGGTGGCGTCCATTGCACGTATCCCACCGAAGAGTGTTTCAAGCTCAGACCGCAAGCTGCTCGAGAAGCTGGATCGTGACCTGAAGATGCTGGTGTTCGGTCAGGATGAGGCGATTGATAGTCTCTCTGCGGCCATCAAGCTCTCCCGGGCAGGGCTTAAATCTCCCGATAAGCCCGTCGGTAGCTTCCTGTTTGCAGGCCCCACCGGTGTGGGTAAAACCGAAGTGGCCAAGCAGCTTGCGCATATCATGGGCATTGAGCTGGTGCGCTTTGATATGTCTGAGTATATGGAGCGCCACACCGTATCGCGCTTGATTGGTGCGCCTCCGGGCTACGTCGGTTACGACCAGGGTGGTCTGCTGACCGAAGCGGTGACCAAGCAGCCTCACTGTGTGTTGTTGTTGGATGAGATTGAGAAAGCGCACCCGGAAGTCTTTAACCTGCTGCTGCAGGTCATGGATCATGGCCGCTTAACGGACAACAATGGGCGTGAAGCGGACTTCCGCCACGTTATCGTGATCATGACCTCAAACGCTGGTGCGGAGCAGGCGTCGCGCCGCTCTATCGGCTTCCAGCATCAAGATCATTCCACCGATGCCATGGAAGTGATTCGTCGCACCTTCTCGCCGGAGTTCCGTAACCGCCTGGACGGCATCATTCAGTTCCACGCGCTACCGGTTTCGGTGGTACGCAATGTGGTCGACAAGTTCTTGATCGAGCTGCAGGCGCAGTTGGATGAGAAGCGTGTTCAGCTGGATGTGGACGACATGGCGCGGGATTGGCTGGCCGATAAAGGCTACGATCCTGACATGGGCGCACGTCCAATGGCGCGGCTCATTCAAGAGAAGCTGAAGAAGCCGTTAGCCGAGATGATTCTGTTTGGCGAATTGGCTGACCAGGGCGGTATCGTCCACGTCAGTCTGGAAGAGGGCGAGTTGCACCTTTCCACAGAGACTGAAATGGCAGATGCGCCCTGAAAAGGGCGCTAAGCCGCGCTAAAAGCCATCATCATGCTAGATGCGTAAAAACGCAGCGCCCTGTCATTGACGGGGCGTTGTCGTTTTTAGTGAACAGCCATTGACGCTGAACGGCGCTGTCTATGGGAACAGACTATGGAAACAGCTGAGACCAGCCGAACGCGTTAACAGTGCAACGACTTAGCGCGAACGGTAAACGATACGGCCTTTGGACAGGTCGTAAGGTGTTAGCTCTACTTTTACCTTGTCGCCGGTCAGAATGCGGATATAGTTTTTGCGCATTTTACCGGAGATATGAGCGGTAACAACGTGACCGTTTTCCAGCTCAACCCGAAACATGGTGTTCGGAAGGGTATCGACGATAACGCCTTCCATTTCAATATGATCTTCGCGTGCCATATAGGCATGTCCTCACTGATGAGTTAGTAATGTAATAATCGGTCAGAATTTGAGTGCCGCAAGATGGGCGCTCAATAAACAGCGCTATATTGTGCCGTAAGCCCGCCGTCAAGGCAAAAAAGCTGGCATTTTTAGCGAATCAGCGGCCGCCAATGGCGTCCATCGAGTATTTCCAGTGGCGCGAAAGCCTGTTTGTAGCGCATCTTACGGCACTCTTCGATCCAATACCCTAAATAAAGGTGCGGCAGCGCTTTTTCTCTGCTCAGCTCAATGAGCTGGAGAATGGCAAAAGTCCCTAGTGAGCGCTTTTCCAGGGCCTCGCTAACGGCAAAAAAGGTGTAGATTGCCGATAGCCCATGCTCCAGTTGATCGAAGGCAGCCACACCAACCAGTTCGTCGTCGAGATACATCTCCATTAGATGGGCATAGGGCTCATCAAGGGTCAGAAAGGTGCGGTACTGCTCACGACTAGGTGGGTACATATCGCCGTCAGCATGGCGCTGTTGAATGTAGTTAGCGTAAAGTGAGTAGTGGCTGGATGCAAAGTGAGCGGGCACGACACGAACGCTTATATCGGCGTTGCGGCGCCAAATTTTACGCTGGGTTCGGTTAGCCGCAAACTGTTCAACCGGGATGCGCACTGAGCGGCAGGCGTTGCAACCCTCACAGTGAGGGCGGTAAAGATGGCGCCCACTGCGACGAAACCCTAATAGCGCCAACGAGTCGTATACGCCTGGGACGGGCGACTCCTGAGGGTCAAGAAATAGCGTTGTCGCTTCCCTGCCGGGTAAATAGCTACAGGCATGCGGCACGGTAAGGAAAAAGCGCAAATCCCGCACCGGCCGACGCGGAGTGTTACTACTCACGGCCTGCCTCCTCGTTGTAAGCAAATGGTTGGAACAGAATAAGTTCGTCACTATGGTTCATCACTACGCATTACCTTCGGTGGCAATCGCCTGAAGCCAGCGCGATGCAGGAACTGTAGGTGCCTCAATGGGTGATGTGGTAAACGTAAACGCCTTATCGGGTAACCAGTTTTTAAGATAGTTGATGAACGCCTCGCGAGCGACTGTAATAGCGCCCAGGCTTGCCAGGTGAGGCGTGTGCATTTGGCAGTCGATGAGTTTTCCGCCATGTTCGCGCATCGCCCTGGTGAGGTGGGCCAGCGCTACCTTCGAGGCATCCGGCGCGCGGGAAAACATCGACTCGCCGAAAAACACCGGGCCCATGGCGATGCCATACAGCCCGCCCACCAACTGGCCGCCTTGATGCACTTCAATGCTATGGGCAATGCCCAGGGCATGCAGCAGGCCGTAGGCTTCGCGCATTTCGTCGGTGATCCAGGTGCCATTATCTTCACCACGCGGTGCAGCGCAGGCCTGTATCACCTGGTCGAAGTGTTGATCCAGGGTGACTTGGAAGCCACCATGGCGTAATCGTTTGGTTAGGCTACGACGCTGCTTAAATTGCTCTGGTAGGAGTATCATGCGCGGGTCTGGACTCCACCATAAAATGGGGTCTTCGTCGCTGAACCAGGGAAATATACCCTGCCGATAGGCTTCTACCAGCCAAGTGGGGGAGAGTTCGCCGCCGGCGGCCAGTAGGCCATTGGGGGAGTCCAGTGCCCTATGTGTAGATGGAAATGTAGGATGTGGCGAGGAAAGCCAAGGTAGCATTACTTGCTCCTGTTACGACGTTCTTGTACTGGGTAGACAGTACCGGGCGAATAGCTAGCAGCTCTGTAACGGCGGAAGGATGCTCGGTATCATGCAAACTCGCAAGTGGATTAAAGACGCCATTGAGGTGTAAAGGGAGAGTCGCTTGAAAGTGAATAAAGCAGTAAACAAGCGAACGCAGCGTAGCGCGCGTCAAACACCATCATCGGCTTCTTCTGCGCGTGTTAACGCCGCAAAGGATAAGGCTCGCCGTTTTGGCCTGCGCTTACAAGGCTCCGTACGCGAAGGCGTAGTGGTGATACTGCTGGCGCTGTGTGTATTTTTATTATTAGCGCTATTTAGCTACCACCCGTCCGATCCAGGCTGGTCCTATCAGGGGCCGGAAACAGAGGTTCGTAACTGGATGGGCCAAGTAGGCGCCTGGTTGGCCGATGTCCTCTATTCACTGCTTGGCGCCAGTGCTCTGTGGTGGCCGGGTATGTTTGGTTTTGCCGCCTGGTGGTTGATTCGTTCACGCCAGGTACGTTTTGAGCTCGACCCGGTGGCCATCGCTGTGCATGCGGGTGGCTTGGTTCTACTTATATTCGGCACCACCATGCTGGGGGCGCTGCACTTCTATCATCCCGAGAGCATACTACCCTACGCCTCAGGCGGTATTTTGGGCGAAGGTCTGGTCGGTGCGTTAAGGCCTCTAGTAGGAAGTGGTGGCGTTGGCTTAATTGCCGCAGCGTTGATCTTAAGCGGCTTTCCGCTGTTTAGCGGTATGTCCTGGCTGCAGGTAGCGGATGAGCTCGGCAAGCGGGTATGTCGTCTGGGTGGCTGGTTATCGGCACGTCGTCAATCGCGCCGTATGCGCGCTGCTCAGAGAGCAGCTGCTAAAGCTGCCAAGCCTGCGCCCAAACCACAAGCAGCGCCTGAAGTTCAGTCTCAAGAAGCTAATTCTCAAGAAGCTAATTCTCAAGAAACTAGGCCTCACGTAGTACCTGAGGCTAAGTCAGAAGCTGCACCCGCCGAGATAAAGCCCGCGGCAGAGCCAGTCGGTAAAAGCCCTAGTGGCCGCGAACGCCGTGAGCCAGGCTTCTCTGTGCCACTTTCCAGCAGTGAGGCGAGCAGCTATTCAGAAAGCAGTGGGTCAGAAGCGACTCCTGCAAAGAGCAGTGAGACCACGGACACTTCGATTCCCTGGGAAGCCGCGGCGTTTTCAAGTAATAAGCATGTACCTGCTAGAACACCCGCGCCTATCTCTTCGACTCCCGCCGCGGAGCCGACGGTTTCAGCGCCTGCGACAGCTCCGTCAGTGACGCCAGCGGCTAAAACGGCAGAAGAGGAGAAAGCGACGGCCCCACCGGCGCCGCGGGAAAATGCCTTTGTGCAGCCTGAAGCACCGACAGCAACGCCTCAGCCAGAGGGTGAGCCCAAGGAAGCCGAAACGTCCTTCCCGCTGCGCGCCTCGCGTCAAGATGAGCCCGCGGCGCCTGCCTCGAATAACTTCTTTGTCAGCGACGAAACGTCTGATGAGAAGGAGCATGTTCCGCCAACGCCCGTTGAACGCCGCAGTGAGCCGTCACTCACCGCTGATCCCAGCAGTTACGAGGCCGAACCGCGTATTGACGAGCCACATATCGGCGAAACTGATACTGCATGGCGCCCTGAGCGTGTTTCCGCGCCTGAGCCCGAACGTAAACCTGAGCGTGTAGCGGAGGTAGTGCCTGAGCCTGTTTGGGACGACGAAGAGATGGACGATGAGCTGTATGCCCAAGGCCGCGATGGTGACGCGCGTGCAATGGCTACTCCTCCGCCCACGCCAGCCCCAGCAACGCGCCAGGAACCCACCTGCGAACCCGATAACAGCACCACGCCCGAAGCTGATGAAGGCCCCGCCCTGTGGACCGTGGAGCACTTGCAGAGCCAGCGGCCTGCTTTTGAAACTATGGACGAGCCTGAGGGCGACGTTCCTAGCCTGCAGCTACTGACACCCGCAGAGCCGCATCAGCCCAATTATAGTGACGAGCAGTTGGCGGATATGGCCGAGCTGCTTGAAGTGCGGCTGCGCGAATACGGCGTCAAAGCGGAAGTGGTGGATACCTGGCCTGGGCCGGTGATCACCCGCTTTGAGATCAAGCCCGCTGCGGGCGTCAAAGTGTCTAAAATCAGCAACCTTGCCAAAGACCTGGCGCGCTCACTGATGGTGAAGAGCGTGCGGGTAGTGGAGGTGATTCCAGGTCGCCCCACGGTGGGGATTGAAATACCTAACCCCAATCGCGCCATGATTCGCCTTCGCGAAGTCATCGACTCTGATCGTTATCAGCAGGAGACCTCTCCGCTAACCATGGCGCTAGGTCAGGATATTGGCGGCAGCCCTGTGGTCGCCAATCTGGGCAAGATGCCCCACCTGTTAGTGGCCGGTACCACAGGCTCCGGTAAATCGGTGGGTGTGAACGCCATGCTGATCTCGATGCTGCTGAAAGCCAAGCCCAGCGAGCTAAAGCTGATCATGGTCGACCCGAAAATGTTGGAGCTGTCGGTGTATGACGGTATTCCCCATCTGCTGGCACCCGTAGTTACCGATATGAAAGAGGCGGCCAACAGCCTGCGCTGGTGTGTGGCCGAGATGGAACGCCGCTACAAGCTAATGGCAGCCATGGGGGTGCGTAATATTGCGGGCTTCAATGGCCGTTTGGACGAAGCCGAGCGCGCCGGTGCCCAAGTGGCAGACCCGCTTTGGGAACCGCAGCCCTGGGAAGTGCATCAACCTCATCCGGTGTTGGAAAAACTGCCCTACATCGTCGTGGTGATCGACGAGTTTGCCGATATGTTTATGATTGTCGGCAAGAAAGTCGAAGAGCTGATTGCTCGTCTAGCGCAAAAGGCGCGTGCCGCGGGTATCCACTTGATTTTGGCTACCCAGCGCCCTTCGGTAGACGTTGTGACTGGCTTGATTAAAGCCAACATCCCGTCAAGGATGGCGTTTCAGGTCTCCTCCAGAATTGATTCGCGCACTATTCTTGACCAGGGCGGCGCTGAAAGCCTGTTGGGGCATGGTGATATGCTCTATCTGCCCGCAGGTTCTGGGCCACCTAACCGCATCCACGGTGCCTTTGTGGATGATGACGAAGTACACCGGGTGGTCGATGACTGGAAGCGTCGTGGCGCGCCTGAATACATCGAAGAGATCCTGTCCGGCGGCGTCTCTGCCGATGCCTTAACGGGTCTTGAGGCTGAAGGAGTGGATGGCGACGATGCGGAGCAGGATGCGCTCTACGATGAAGCCGTGCAGTTTGTTACTGAAACACGCAAAGCCTCGATTTCCGCCGTGCAGCGTCGCTTTAAAATTGGCTATAACCGGGCCGCTCGCTTGGTTGAAGCCATGGAGGGTGCTGGAGTGGTGACATCAATGGGCACCAACGGCGCGCGGGAAGTGCTAGCTCCGCCGCCGGTGGGCCACTAACCGCGCGCAATTATGCAATAAGCGTGAAAGTAGCGCCGCAGGTGAAACCCTGCGGCGTTTTTTACGTCTGAAGGTCACATGGACGGTTAAGCCGGCCTCAAGTATTAATATCTGGCAACGTTTGCCTAGGGAGATCATATGCGCGATACGCAAACAAAACGTCCGTCATCACTGGGGGCGCCACAACTGGCATTTGCGGCCAGCGCCTTGGGGTTAACCTTTGGTGCTCCCGCTTGGGCGGATGATGCAGCCGAACGTTTGACTGAGCGACTGGATCCACTTGAGCGCTATCAAGCGGCTTTTGAGCAGCAGATTCTTGATGGCAGCGGCGAGCGTCTCCAAAGCGCGCGCGGCGAGATGTGGTTGTCCCGCCCCGGTATGCTGCGTTGGGAAGTTGAAGCCCCGTACTCTCAAACCGTGGTCTCCGACGGCGACGATGTGTATATGTACGATCCCGACCTTGAGCAAGTCACCGTTCAAGAGATGGATGATCGGGTCACCCATACCCCTGCGTTATTGCTGTCAGGTAGCGCGGACGATTTAACCGATAGCTACGAGGTTTTCTACGAGCAGGATGGGGGAGAAGATGTCTTTACCCTGGTGCCTATTTCTGCGGATACGCTGTTTGAAGAGTTGAGCATGGTGTTCGATGCCGACACATTAACCGAGCTATGGATGATGGATAGTACCGGCCAGCGCACCTCGATTACCTTTAGCAATATTACTCTCAATGGCGAGATTGCTCGGGATATGTTTGATTTTGAAATCCCTGAAGGTACCGATGTAATTCGCGAAGAGCTGTAGGGGTTAATCGTGAAGAGTGAGGGGGTGGAGCGTGGAGTGCCCCTAGTTTAGTAGACTGCCACTGCTTTAAACATCAGGCGCCTCAGGGCGCCTGATCTGCTTCCTGATCAAGATTTTCCCGCCACGCCATAATTTCCCCAAAGCGCTTCTCCTGACCAAACGAACTCGGCTTGAAGAAGGTGGCTTTAGGCAATTCTTCAGGCCAGCAGTCGTGGGCGCTTCCCGCCGGGTAACCGTCTGGCTCGTTATGCGCATAGCGATACCCTTCGCCATGACCCAACTGCTCCATCAGTTTAGTGGGCGCATTGCGCAGGTATGTTGGCACTTCAACCTGGGGTTGTTGGCGCACGAACTGCTTGGCTTCATTCCAAGCTCGGTCTATACGGTTGCTTTTGGGTGCCACCGCCAAATGAATCGCCGCATGGGCAATCGCACGCTGGCCTTCGTAATCACCCAAGCGCAGATAGGCATCCCAGGCGGCAATAACCAGCGGTAGGGCGCGGGGGTCAGCATTGCCGACATCCTCTGATGCAATGGCGGTCAACCTGCGCACCACGTCCAGCGGGTCACCGCCGCCCTGCATAAAGCGCGCCATATATAGCAAAGCGGCGTTGGGGCGTGAAGAGCGTATCGATTTGTGAATAGCCGAAAGCAGGTCGTAATAAGCATCACCCTGCTTATCGAAAGAGCTAGCCTGGTGGCCTATCACATCGGCGAGCACCTCTTTATGCAGCACTTCGCGGTTCGCTTCCTGGGTAGCGAAATCGCAGGCGGTTTCCAATAGCCCCAGCGCCCGTCGGGCATCGCCAGCGCTGGCGTGGGCCAGGGCGGTTAATACTTCGTCATCCACCTGAATGTCACGCTTACCCAGCCCGCGCTCAACGTTGTTGAGGGCCTGGCGCATCACCGTGATCAGTTCCTCCTGGGTGAGCGATTTCAGCACGTAAACCCGCGCGCGGGAGAGGAGCGCCGAATTGACTTCGAATGAGGGGTTTTCGGTGGTGGCACCAATCAGTGTTAACAGGCCCGACTCGACGTGGGGCAATAAAGCATCCTGCTGGCTCTTGTTGAGGCGATGAATCTCGTCTAAAAAAAGGATAACCGTGGATGACATCTGCTGGGCGCGCTCTACCACGGCGCGAATCTCTTTCACCCCGGCCATCACAGCGCTGAGATGCTCTAGATGAGCCTGGGAAGCTCGCGCTAATAGCTCTGCCAACGTGGTTTTACCAACGCCTGGTGGCCCCCATAGAATCATTGAGCGCACAACGCCTGATTCTGCCATGCGGCGAAGGGGTTTATCTGGCCCCACCAGCGCCTGTTGGCCCACATAATCGTCTAATTGGCGTGGGCGCATACGAAAGGCTAACGGGGCATCGTCAGATGGTGTTGCCTCGGCACTATCAAAAAGATCCATGTAAGCTTCCGTTGTAAATCAGTACGTTGAGCAACAAATTGCCAATAAGTTTAGGTGGTAAACTGTGCCTTAGCGAACTACCTTTGGCGTAACCTATCAGAAAGATACACTTGCTAGGATAACGCTAGAGGGGCATTGTTTATGATAACCGTTGTTGATAACCCCTGTTGATAACCCCCGATAGTTACGACACGCTTAGGTTACGATATGTTTTAGCGTCACAGCATGTTTGTTACCTCGCGCTTATTATCGCATGCCGTCAATCACGAAGGCACGACGGTAGGCATGACACAATAAAAGGAGACAGTTCGATGTTAAACCAACTGCGTCTAGATCATGCCAACATGGCGAGATTACTCCATGTCCTGCAGCTTAAGCAGAAAACCCTGGCCCAAGGTGAGCGGCCCAACTTTCAGCTTATGCGCGAGGTCGTCGACTATATTTTGTCCTATATGGATGGTTTTGCAGCCCCTCTTGAACGCGTCTGCGTGGAGCGATTGCAAACCCAGGCCCCAGAGCATATTGCCCTTACCGAGCAGATGGCGAATGACTATCGTGAGCTAAAGCCGCGCTTACAGCGCCTCTCCAACGACATCGACATGGTGTTAATGGATAACATCATTCCGATGGATCGTTTTGCCGATGACTTAAAAGATTATTTGGAAGCGCATCGTGCCTATTTGCGTCACGAACGCGAGGGGTTGTTCCCGCTGATTGACGAGCATTTTAGCGAGGAAGATATGGAAGAGCTGCGTCAGGCGCTCCCCGAAGGCGCAGAGAAAGAGCTGGAGCGCCTACAGGACGCTTATCCCGAGCTCTACTCCGAACTGCGTGGGGCAGATGTCCCGGCGGTATAGTCGAAAAGCGTCTCAACAGGGTAATTCGCCCGCTGAAGCGACCTACCACCATAGCCTTGAGCCTAGTGAGATGAAGTGGTGCTTCCAGCCATTGTGGGAGGGAGCTTTAGCTCGCGAATGTGTTGGCTAATAGCCTGATGAGGCTAAGGTGTGCTTTCAGCACTCTAGAGCCGAACCTCATAGGCTATTGAATGGGAATTATTGATAATGTGCGATTGGCTCTGACAGGGTAGTAGCAATTGCTAAAATCATGGACGGAGCATGCTAAAATAGCGGCTCCGTTTTTTTCAGGCAGAGCCATGATAGGCAGAGTCATGAAAGGCCCCGTGTTAATTTTTGATTCCGGTGTCGGCGGCCTCTCAGTGGCGCAGTCGCTGCGCCAACACTACCCTGATGCTGCCCTGTGCTATGCCTGCGACAATGCTTGGTTGCCCTATGGCCTGCGCGAAGATGCAGCTCTGACCGAACGAATTGTGGCGGTGTGCCGTTCCGCTGTGGAAGCGTGTCAGCCGAGTGTTCTGGTCGTTGCCTGCAATACCGCGAGTACCCTGGCACTGGAAAATTTACGCGCGCAGTTAGCGATCCCTGTCGTGGGTACCGTGCCCGCTATCAAACCTGCCGCAGCGATCAGCCAAACACGTCATATTGGGCTGTTAGCCACCAAGGCCACGGTAGGGCGGCCCTACACCCAGCGTTTAATTGATAGCTTTGCCAGCGACTGTGTCATTACTCGCGTTGCCGCCGATGCCTTGGTGGTCGAGGCGGAAGCGTACCTGGCAGGTGTCACCCCTAATATTGATCGCATGCAGATGGCCCTGGCGCCGTTATGGCACGCCATTGCACCTCCGTCGTCTGCGCATTGTTTATCGTCTGACCATCAGGCCCTGGATACCCCAGAGCTAGATACAGTGGTACTGGGCTGTACGCATTTTCCGCTGTTAAAGCCTTGGCTGAAGCAGCTTACCCCCGTGCCGCTACACTGGGTCGACTCCGGCGATGCCATTGCCCGGCGGGTTGGGCAAGTTGTCGCTGAGCTATACAGCGATCATCAGGATGGCCGCTGCTTTACTACTGCCCCTGCTGCCAACCTGACCGCTGGTTTGGCCCGCTATGGGTTTAGGGCACCCCAATTGCTTAGCGTGGGCTGTTGAACACTATTTACTACTCTTATTGCTGATCGAATTATTCAAAGGAGCAGCCTTGGCTATCCCCGTTGTAGAACCTGAACGCTATGCTGAGCAGTTAGCCGCCAAACGCGACTACCTGGAAAGTACCTTTGCCGCTTTTCAGCCTCCAGCGCTAGAGGTATTTGAATCGCCGCCCGGCTATTACCGTCAGCGCTGCGAGTTTCGCATATGGCACGAAGAGGACGACCTCTTCTACGCCATGTTCGAGGTAGACCCAGAGAACCCGAAGAACAAGCGGGTGATTCGGTTAGATCAGTACGCAGTCGCCAGTGAGCGAATCAATCAACTGATGCCGCAGCTACGCGAGGCCTGCCTGCGCTCTGATGAGCTACGTCGGCGGCTGTTCCAGGTAGAGTTTCTAACCACGCTGTCAGGTGAGGCGCTGGTAACGCTGATTTACCATCGACCGTTAGGCGAGGATTGGGAGCGCGAAGCCCGTGCTCTTGAGGCTGAGCTGGGCATTATGATTATTGGCCGCTCCCGCAAGCAGCGCATCGTACTGACTCGTGACCACGTATGGGAGCGGCTAGAGGTGGATGGCCGCACGCTGCACTATCAGCAGGTCGAAAATAGCTTTACCCAGCCTAATGCACATATCTGTCAAAAAATGCTCAGTTGGGCGCGGGAAGTTACCGCTGGCCAGCAGGAGAGTAATGCAAAGAGAGACCTGGTCGAGCTCTATTGCGGCAATGGCAATTTTACCATTGCCCTGGCGGACAACTTTCGCCGCGTACTGGCCACAGAAATTTCCCGCACGTCGGTGGCCAGCGCCAACGTGAACCTGGAAGCCAATGGGGTAACGAACGCGCAGATTGGTCGTATGTCAGCGGAGGAGTTTTCGCTGGCACTGAAGGGCGATAAAGCCGGGCGACGCGTGGCGGAAATGGCGCTGGAAGAGTACGATTTTTCCACTGTGCTGGTCGACCCGCCCCGTGCTGGTTTAGACGAGCAGAACTGTGAACAAATCAGCGAGTACGCTCAGATCGTCTATATTTCATGCAACCCAGCCACGTTAGCTGAAAATTTGACCATACTGACCAACACCCATGAGATAGAGCGCTTTGCGCTATTTGACCAGTTTCCGTTTACCGACCACTGTGAGTGTGGGGTGCTGTTGAAGCGGCGGGTGGTTGAGTGAGTATTCGACCTAATGCGTAAACGGTATGTGCCATGAACAACACGTCAGGTGATTAGGGCCGTGACGATAGGTAGCGTAAGCTAGCGGTTATGTTGGCCTAAAGGCCTATTGTCCTTCGTTTTTTGGCCGTTTAGTGGCCCAGGCAGTCGAGGTGATGGATGCACTACGTTGCGATTGAAGAGAGTCGGCAAGATCTTTTGAAGCAGCTCCAGGAGCGGTTAAATGCGCGGCTAGACCCCGCTCGCGCTGCTACTGTGGACGCTTTTGCTCGGCACTTTTATGCCACCGTGCCGGTGGAAGACCTAGTGGATCGTCGCCTGGACGATCTGTATGGCGCAACGCTGTCGATCTGGCAGTTTTTGCAGCACCATGATCCGCAAACTCCCAAAGTACGGGTATTTAACCCGGATTTTGAAGAGCACGGCTGGCAGTCGACGCATACCTTTGTCGCCGTTCTCCACGAAGATATGCCGTTTTTGGTCGATTCGGTGCGTATCGAGCTCAATCGCCGCGGTTTGACGGTTCACGCCATTCAAAACGCCGTGCTTGCAGTCGCCCGTGATGAGCGCCATCAATTGCAAGCGCTGGCCTCGACCAGAGCCGAAAACGCACCTGAAGCGCGCGAGTCGCTCATTGTCATTGAGGTAGATCGGCACACCGACGTGGCTTTGCTTGAGAAAATCGAAAGCAATCTAAATGACGTGCTTCGCGATGTACGCACCGCCGTGAGCGATTTCGACGCAATGTGCTCGCAAATTACCGCGTCGATTCAAGAGCTTGAGAAAAACTGTCCACCCCAGATCGACCCCGACGACCACGAAGAGGCGATTGCCTTTTTAGAGTGGATGCTCAAAGATAACTTTACATTCCTGGGCTACGACGAGTACCTGCTGGAAGGCAGCGAGTTAAAGCGCGATGCGGATAGCGTGCTGGGCGTGTTCCGCCTGGATCAGCCGCGCTACTGCGAGCGGATTCGTACCGAAGAGGGGGTGGATGAGCACAATGATTATGTGCTGGTGCCCCAGCTACTGTCGTTTGCCAAAAGCGCCCACCACTCTCGGGTGCACCGTCCTACCTACCCTGATTACATCACCGTTGACCGCTACGACGATGACGGCAATGTGATTGGCGAGCGGCGCTTCTTTGGTTTGTTTACCGCCACGGTATATAACGAGTCGCCGCGCAATATTCCGTTGCTGCGCCGCAAGCTCAAAGCCGTCATGGATATCGCTGGGTTTAATCCCCAGGGCCACAACGGCAAGCAGCTGTTACAGGTGCTGGAAGTCTACCCCCGGGATGATCTGTTCCAGATCGATACTGAGTCACTGGCCAGCACTGCGCTGGGCATTCTCAATATCCGCGAACGCCGCCAGGTGCGGCTGTTTATCCGCGCCGATATCAGCGGCAAGTTCTACTCCTGCCTGGTATTTGTTCCCCGGGACGTGTTCTCCACGGATCTGCGTCAGCGGATTCAAAACGCGCTGTGCGACGAGTTAGACGCCCACTTTGGCGACTTCAATACCTATTTATCCGAGTCGGTGCTAGCGCGTATTCAGTTGATTCTGCGCTTTAATGGTGACGCGCCCAGCGACTACGATCTCAAGCGTTTGGAAAGCAAAGTGGCACGGTTGGCGCGCAGCTGGCGCGATGAGCTGCAGAACGCCATGATCGAAGGCTTCGGTGAAGAGCGCGCTAACAACCTGATGGATCAGTTCCGTGAGGCGTTCTCGGCCAGCTACCGTGAAGATTTCTCCGCGCGCACCGCGGTGTTTGATGTTCAGCACCTGCTGACACTGGATAGCGAGAACGACCTCTCGCTATCGCTCTATCGGCCACTAGAAGAGCAGGGCGGTGGCGTCAACCTGAAGCTGTTCCATCGCGAATCCCAGATTCCGCTCTCTGACGTGCTGCCAATGATGGAAAATCTCGGCCTGCGAGTGATTGGCGAGCGCCCCTACGATATTAATGCCCCTGAACAGCGCTACTGGATTCACGATTTCGAGCTTGAGCACAGCGGCGCGGATGTCAGCCTGGGCGATATGCGCGATGTATTCACGGAAGCCTTCAAGCGTATCTGGAGTGGCGAAGCCGATAACGATGCGTTTAACCGACTGATTATCGGCGCGGGGCTGGACTGGCGTGAAGTGGCCATGCTGCGCGGCTATGCCCGCTATCTCAAACAGATCCGCTTCGGCATGTCCCAGGATTACATTGCTGCTACGCTGGCCAACTATCCTGCCATTACCCGCGAGCTGGTTGAGCTATTCCGCCTGCGCTTTGATCCTGAGCAGCAGAACCACGCCACCGACGAGTGCATCACGAGCTTAAATGAGCGCTTGGAAGGCGTCGCCAGCCTTAACGATGACCAGCTGCTACGCCGCTTTATGGAGCTGATCCTCGCCACCCTACGTACCAACTACTACCAGCTGGCAGAGGGGGGGCGCTTTAAGGATTACATCGCCTATAAGCTGGAGCCCTCCAAGGTCACCGGCATGCCCAAGCCGCGGCCCATGTTTGAGATTTTTGTCTGCTCTCCGCGGGTGGAAGGTGTCCACCTGCGTGGCGGCAAAGTGGCCCGTGGTGGTCTGCGCTGGTCGGATCGGTTTGAAGATTACCGCACCGAAGTGCTGGGGCTGGTGAAAGCGCAGCAGGTGAAGAACGCCGTTATCGTGCCAGTGGGCGCTAAAGGCGGTTTTGTGTGTAAACGCATGCCGGAAAATGCTAGCCGCGACGTCGTCCAGAAAGAGGGCATTGCCTGCTACCAGATCTTTATCCGTGCGCTGCTGGATGTCACCGATAACCTGGTGGGCGGCGATGTTGTGCCGCCGGAAAATGTTGTCCGCCATGATGAGGACGACGCTTACCTCGTCGTAGCCGCCGACAAAGGCACCGCGACTTTCTCGGATATCGCCAACGAGATTTCCATTGAGTATGGGCATTGGCTGGGCGATGCCTTTGCCTCTGGCGGTGCTAACGGCTACGACCATAAAAAAATGGGTATCACCGCACGGGGTGCCTGGGAGTCGGTTAAACGTCACTTTAAAAATCTCGATGTGGATACCCAGCGCGACCTGTTTAGCGTGGTGGGAATTGGTGATATGGCCGGCGATGTCTTCGGCAACGGCATGCTGCTTTCCGACAAGATCCAACTGGTGGGCGCCTTCAATCACCTGCATATCTTTGTCGACCCCAACCCGGATGCAGAGGCCTCCTTTGCCGAGCGTAAGCGACTGTTCGCTCTGCCACGCTCAAGCTGGGAAGACTACAGCCAGGAACTGATCTCCTCCGGTGGCGGCATCTTTAGCCGTAGCGCCAAGTCGATTGCCATCACGCCGGAGATGCAGCAGGTCTTCGGTATTAAGGAGGAGCGCCTGTCGCCAAATGAACTGATCCGCGCCATGCTCAAATCCAAGGTGGACTTGATTTGGAACGGCGGTATCGGTACCTACGTGAAGGGCTCTGACGAAACCGACGCCGATGTGGGCGACAAAGCCAACGACACCCTGCGCATCAATGGCAACGACTTGAACTGCCGGGTGGTCGGCGAGGGCGGCAACCTTGGCTTGACCCAGCGCGGACGTATGGAAGCCGCAGCCAAAGGCGTGCGCGTCTACACCGACTTTATTGACAACGCGGGCGGGGTGAACTGCTCAGACCACGAGGTCAATATCAAGATCCTGATCGATGAAGTGGTCAAGCGCGGTGACATGACCGATAAGCAGCGCAATCAGCTGTTGGCGGAAATGACCGATGAAGTGGGCGATCTGGTTATTCTCGATAACTACCGCCAAAGCCAGGCACTGGATCTGTCGGCTATCCTTTCCGATTATTCGATGGGCCCTTATCGCCGATTTATCAGCGAACTAGAAGCATCCGGGCAGATTGACCGCGAGCTGGAGTTCCTGCCCACCGACGATGTGCTGAAAGATCGCGCCAGCAACAGTCAAGGCATGCGCCTGCCGGAGCTTTCGGTGCTGATTTCCTACGCCAAGAGCACCTTGAAAGGCGACTTGATCACCTCGGATGTGCCGGACGATCACTATATTCATCGTCATCTGGAACGGCTGTTCCCATCGGTGCTGGTGGAGCGCTTTAAAGACGAGATGTACGAGCACCGTCTTAAGCGCGAAATCGTCGCCACTCAGGTAGCGAATGATCTGGTTGATCACATGGGTATCGTCTTTGTACGACGCCTGATGGACTCTACCGGAGCGGGACGTGCCGACATTGCCCGAGCCTACATCGTGGCCCGTGACAGCTTTAACTTACCCAGTCTATGGGCGCAAATTGAAGCTCTCGATAATCAGGTGCCCAACCGTATTCAGTACTCGATGATGCTCGACCTGATGCGCTTGATCCGCCGCGCCACACGCTGGTTTGTGCGGCAGCACTTGGGACTCTCGACCCAGGATACCATCGAGTACTTCGCTCCCCGCCTGGCGCAACTTCAGGAAGGTATTGGTGAGCTGCTGAGCGGTGAAGAGCTTAGCGCCTGGAATAGCCGCCGTGACGAGCTGCTGGAAGCGGGTGTGCCGGAAGCCTTGGCATCTACCGTGTCAGCCACTTCAAGCCTTTACGCCGGTCTGGGTATTATTCAAGCGGCGCGCCTGACCAATGAAAAACCCCAGCGGGTGGCGGAGGTGCTGTACGAAATTGGCAGCCGCCTGGAGCTGCCGTGGATGATTCAGCAGGTAACCCAGCTGGAAGTGCGTGACGCCTGGCAGGCTCAAGCCCGGGAAACCTTCCGTGACGACATTGAGCGTCAACAGCTTGCGTTGACCACCAGCGTGTTGAAACTCGACGCTGGCAGCCGCGATACCCAAGAGCGGGTAGAGCAGTGGCTGGATCAACACGCCGACCTCCATCGCCGCTGGTGTCGTCTTATTGAAGAGGTGCGCGGCGGTAGTGAGGGTGGCTTTGCCCTCTTCGCCGTGGCGGTACGCGAACTGGTAGACCTTGCCGAGAGCGATAGCGAAGCGTAGGTTCGCCTAGCTTTTTCATAGTCCACTGTAAAGCGTGTTCCGGTTCTCCACCGGGGCGCGCTTTATTGCGTTATACTAGTGCCCGTTTTCGGTTATTTGTCCTCTTTTGAGGGCTATATATTGACTATTTCAGCGATGGTTCGACACTTCGGCGAATAGGGATATCAGGCTGGAAGCTCATTGTGGGAGGGCGCTTCAGCGCGCGAAGGTTACCGCAGGTACCCCTTAGCCTGATTAGGCTAGGAGCTTATTGTTGGAGGAGGCTTCAGCGATGGATCGACACTTCGGCGAATAGGGATATCAAGCTGGAAGCTCAAATGGTCGCGAGCTAAAGCTACCTCCCACTGGAGTACTTATCAGGCTGGCAGAGTTAATTCCACATTGAGTAATGAGTGACTGTTTTCAACCACGCGATCGTTCTGTCCTGATTCAAGAGATGCTAACCATGTACCACCTCGCTCGCTCGCTGTTCTTCCGCGTTGATCCAGAAAAATCCCACGGCATGGCGCTAGGTGCATTGGATGCGCTGCATCGCGTGGGCGGCGTAACACCGCTATTTGGGCACTCTGTAAATGACCCTATCGAGCTGATGGGGCTGCGTTTTTCCAATCGGGTGGGTCTCGCCGCTGGGTTGGACAAGAACGCCGACCACCTGGATGCGCTTGGCGCGCTGGGGTTTGGCTTTGTGGAAGTGGGCACCGTCACGCCTAAGCCACAGCCAGGCAACCCCAAGCCCCGGCTGTTTCGCTTAGCGCAGCATGAGGCGATCATCAACCGCTTTGGCTTTAACAATAAGGGGGTTGAGCACCTGATTCAGAAGGTGAAACAGCGCCACTACGACGGCATTGTGGGAATCAATATCGGTAAAAACCTGACTACTTCGGTAGAGCAGGCGTTGGATGACTACCTGGTATGTTTAGATGCCGTACACCCTTACGCGGACTACATTGCGGTTAACGTCTCCTCGCCGAATACTCCTGGGCTGCGCAGCCTTCAGTTCGGCGAGCAGCTGGATGCGCTATTAGGGCCGATTCGAGCACGAGCCACACAGCTCAATGACCAAGCGGGTCGCAACGTACCATTGCTGATTAAGATCGCCCCGGATATGAGCGCGGAAGAAGTAGCCTTAATGGCGGCAAGTATCGAGCGCAATGGCCTTGATGGCGTGATTGCCACCAATACCACGGTTTCCCGTGAGGCCGTGCAGGGCGATCCCCAAGCGGATGAGGCCGGCGGACTCTCTGGGAAACCGGTCTTTGAGGCATCCAATCGTGTGATTCGCCAGCTGCGTGAGCAGCTCCCCCAGCTTCCGATTATTGGCGTAGGCGGTATCGATAGTGCCGCTGCAGCTCAAGCCAAGATCGCCGCTGGAGCGGATTTAGTCCAGCTCTATTCAGGCTTGATCTACCAAGGCCCGAAGCTGGTGGGGGAGTGCGCCAGAGCGTTAAAGGATTTAGCTGCTGGAACGCCAGCCGCTGGAACGCCAGCCGATAAAAAGCCCACCGATTAAAGTGGGCTCACTTGAAACCTTCGTTCAGACGTAAAGAAAAAATAAAACGTTAAGTCATGACCATGGGGTTTTTATGGATACCGGAGATGCCGGTCATCCCATCCCACTGGTCGCCGCGACCTTCACGCCAACCGCTCATCCAGTATTCGCGTAAATTGATATCTTGACTGGGACAGTCATCACGAGAACGACCCGATACACCCGCTTTGTAGCCGTGGACATAAGCCCGCTGGAAGCGATCACGTTTTTGCCGTTTCATTGGCTAACCTCTTTTCACGAAAGCCTTTGATAAGAAATAGGATATTGTCGAATCTATTCACAAAACATGTCCGAAAATATCCATTATTCCGAGAGCTTGCTTCAAGAGCGAGTCGCCGCCTCAACTCCAATGTCTAGCACTCACGAGCTGAACGGGTCGAGTGGCGATCTCATTCAAATCATAGGCCGAGTCTTAAATCTCGACCCTGACAGGTAACGCATGCGTTTTTCAGTAGCTACTCTCTTATTGTTAGACCATGATGGGGTCATCTGTCGACTATCAATTTGTCATAAAACGTAAACTCATTTGTTATATACAGGAATTCCGCGCCTTTCGGCGCCGCTATTATCATGATCGAGTCGAACCAAACTGCTCCGCTAAATTTGCTTGCCACCTGCCCCAAAGGCATTGAAGGCCTGCTCCACGATGAACTAGTGGCACTGGGCGCCACGCCGGGTAAAACCACGGTGGCCGGTGTGTATTTCACCGCCAGCCAAGCCATCGCCTACCGGGTATGCCTATGGTCGCGATTGGCCAACCGGGTCATTTTGACTCTGGTACGCGAGTCGATGATCGACACCGCCGATCAGGTGCGCGATGTGGTTGCCCGCATTGCCTGGACTAAACACTTGGCGCCTGGCAATACGCTGGCGGTCGATTTTCACGGGCGCAGCGAACAGATTCGCCATACCCGCTTTGGTGCGCAAACCGTTAAGGACGGCGTAGTCGATGCACTCCAGTTGGCGGGGCAGGAACGCCCCAATGTGGATACCAAAACACCGCATTTGCGCATCTATGCCCACTTGCACCGTATGAACTTAACTATTGGGCTGGATCTCTCTGGTGAGAGCCTGCACCGCCGCGGCTACCGCCGGGATGTAGGCCATGCGCCGCTAAAAGAGAATTTGGCCGCCGCGCTGTTGGTGCGCGCGGGTTGGCCCGAGCGCTTAAAAGCGGGAGAGCCGTTGATTGACCCGCTGTGCGGTGCCGGCACGCTACTGATCGAAGCTGCCATGATGGCCGCCGACCAGGCACCGAACCTCAACCGGGAACGGTTCGGCTTTCACGGCTGGGCAGGGCACGATGACGAAGCATGGCGGGAACAGAAGCGTGAAGCCGAAGCGCGCGCTTCGATTGGTCGCAAGCGCTGCAAGGCCCAGCTATTAGGCTTCGACCAGAGCCCCGCGGCGCTCTCTGCGGCGAAAGCCAATGCCATGCGGGCGGGCATCCCGGCATTGATTGATCTGCATGGGCAGAGCCTTGCCCAGCTTACCCGCCCCGAAACGCTCACCGCCGAACGTGGCCTGCTGATCACCAATCCTCCTTACGGCGAGCGCCTGGGGGAGTTGCCTGAGCTGGTGCGTCTATACGCCCAGCTGGGTGAGAAAGCCAAAGCGCTATTCCCTGGCTGGACGCTGGCGGTGTTTACCGGCAACCCTGATCTCGGCCACCGGTTGGGGATGCGTGCGCACAAACAGTACGCGCTTAAAAACGGTGCCTTGGATGCCAAACTGCTGCTTATGGAAATTGGTGACGCCGAGCACCTGCCGACCGTTAGCGATACACAGCCTGTTCAGAGCGAGAGCGTTGCAGTGGCGGCGCCTAGTGAAGAGGTTAGCGAAGAGCAAACGGCTCATAAAAACCAAGACAATGCCCAGATGTTTGCCAATCGGCTGATTAAAAATCAGAAGCGGCTGAAAAAGTGGCTGAAGCAGAGCGGCGAAACCAGCTATCGCGTGTATGACGCGGATATGCCCGAGTACGCTTTGGCGGTGGATCGTTACGGTGACCGTGTACACGTGCAAGAGTACGCGGCGCCCAGTTCGATCAATCCAGCTCAAGCGCAGAAACGCTTGTACGATGCTTTGGAAGTCATGCCCGAGGCGCTTAACGTTGACGCCAGCAAGATCTATATCAAGCGTCGCGAGCGCCAAACTGGCAGCGCCCAGTACCAGAAGCGCGCTGCCAGCGGTGAACGTTTTGAGGTGCAGGAAGGCACAGCTCGGCTTTGGGTGAACCTTCGTGACTACCTGGATACCGGTCTGTTTCTAGACCACCGCCCGGTACGACGCATGTTGGGCGAAATGGCCAGCGGTAAACGCTTTTTGAACCTGTTCTGTTATACCGCTACGGCAACGGTGCAGGCCGCCTTAGGCGGCGCCTGCGACAGCGTGAGCGTGGATATGTCCAATACCTACCTGGAGTGGGCCAAGGACAACTTTGCGCTGAATAAGCTCGATACACGGCTGCATCGCGTGGTTCGCGACGACTGTTTCCGCTGGCTGGAAACCGCCAACGCCGAGTTCGACCTGATCTTTATGGATCCGCCGACGTTCTCTAACTCGAAGAAAATGCGCGACACCCTCGACGTGCAGCGCGATCATCCACGGCTTGTGGAGCTCGCCATGGCGCGCTTGGCATCCGGTGGAACCTTGGTGTTTTCTAATAACCAGCGGCGCTTTAAACTGGATGAATCACTCAGCGAGCGCTACGCGGTAGAGGATATCACCGGGCGCAGTTTCGACCCCGATTTCCAGCGGCGTACGAACCTGCACCATGTGTTTTTACTCAGGCATAAATAATGGATTGATGCG
>Ga0209344_10001550_pt1 | contig 29302 bp, 21 predicted proteins | sample Cruoilmetagenom6_FD_187293 | JGI IMG/M metagenome (GOLD analysis project Ga0209344, IMG submission 187293) | Oil polluted marine microbial communities from Coal Oil Point, Santa Barbara, California, USA - Santa Barbara Oil Seep Sample 6 (SPAdes)... | ecosystem: Environmental > Aquatic > Marine... | reverse complement strand
TAGTTAATATCTCGCCGCTTTGATTTAGGAATGAAAAATGAATAGACGCGCAATAGTTGCAGCAAACTGGAAAATGAATGGCAGTTTGGCATTAGTCAACTCAATGGTTTCAGAGTTAACTAATATTAAGTTAAATGAAAATGTTGAAGTCGTTGTTTGTCCTAGCTTTCCTTACTTAGCGGCATTTAGTATGACCAGCTCAACGGTAAACCTAGCAAACGCATTTAGTTTAGGTGCTCAAAACCTCAATGAACATGCCAAAGGCGCGTTTACCGGCGAAGTATCTACCTCAATGCTACAAGAGGTTGGTGTTAGCTACGTGATAGTCGGGCACTCTGAACGTCGCAGTATTTATAAAGAGACAAGCAGATTAGTCGCAAAAAAAGTTCAAGCAGCTTTAGCTGCAGGCCTTAAACCTATATTATGTATAGGGGAAAGTGAAGACGAACGTGTGGCGCAGCAAACCGAAGCTGTATTAGCGGCTCAGTTGCAGCCTGTTATCGACGAAATCGGTATTGAAAAATTTGCAAATGTTGTTGTCGCGTATGAGCCAGTTTGGGCGATAGGTACGGGAAAAACGGCATCGCCAGAAATGGCACAAACAACCCATCAATTTATTCGCGATTTTATCGCAAAAATTGATGGAAATGTCGCAGTTAAAGTACCATTGTTGTATGGTGGCAGTGTCAATGCGACCAACTGTGAAGAATTATTTGCACAAGCTGATATCGATGGTGGATTAATCGGCGGTGCTAGTTTAAAAGCCGAAGAATTTAAAATAATTTGTTCGGCAGCAAAGGGATAAAAAAATGTTGTATCAAGTGTTAATTGTAGTGTATTTGATCGTTGCGTTGTGTTTAATTGGCTTAGTACTAATTCAACATGGTAAAGGTGCTGATATGGGCGCATCATTTGGCGCGGGTTCATCAGCGACTATTTTTGGTTCAAGCGGTTCTGGTAACTTCTTAACTAAATCAACGACCTATTTAGCTATTGCTTTTTTTGCTATTAGCTTAATATTAGGTAACTTAACGGCGAACCGTGTTAAAGCAACCGATGAGTGGAATAATATTGATACGCCAGCGGGTCAAGTTGCACCGGCAACAGATGCCATTCCTGCTGATAGCCTTGAGCCTAAAGTAGACAATGCTGATGTACCAGGTGGCGATGCTTCAGTAAAAGAAGATAGCGACGTACCAAACTAGTTTACCAGTATTAAAAATTAAGTTAGCTTACTTACCTCAAATTCAGCAAGATAACTTATAAAAACAGTAGTATAAATTTAGTATTGCGCGGTTGTGGCGGAATTGGTAGACGCGCCAGCTTGAGGGGCTGGTGACTTAGGTCGTGGGGGTTCAAGTCCCCCCAACCGCACCACTAAATTTATAAAGATAGATCTCTAAAGGCTAATTCGTAATGAATTAGCCTTTTTTCGTTTGCTTGTCCCATTTTTTGTTAATTTCTTGCTAATTCTACCGTACGATAAATTTTATCTCCTAAGCGACTTACAGCGTGTTTGTTTTTTGTGATGATGGATAAAAAGTACTTTACCGTTAGCTCAGAAAAGTAGGTTTTGCTTTGTAGGTTACGTGCATAGCGCAGTTTTTTACCAAAAGAAAATCAAAGCTTAGCTTCTGGTATTGGAAAGGTTTATTAAATTAGGTTGAGCGCCTGATATTCTGGGGGATTATTCAAATGCCCGACAATTAATTCAAAGCAAACCATCACTCAATATAACTCAAGACTCGCCGCAGTCGCTTTAGTGTTTGAATTCGCCTTAATACTCTGTGGTATGAGTTAATTAAAAGGATAAGTAAATTAACGGTATGACAATATCCACTATAGCTAAACCTTGAGTAATTATAAAATGGCAGCTCTTTTCGATTGATTTATTCCCTCATGCATACTAACGCGAGTCGTTCATCACGCTCGCCTGAATTCACTATGTTGCCTTTCGATGTTGGTGAATTACACTTAATTGTACTGAAGCCGAATAACGGTAGCTGAAACATGGCTTTCAAGCATTTTAAAACATACTAGGATTCGTTACTGCACATACCTTTAGGCACAGCTTTACCACGCAGAGATGATTAAATGAATCCAAGGGGCAGAGCCCTTGGTTACTGAACTGTTTTTTTGTGAGATATTTTGTGGGGATTCGTCAGAAACAGCCACCTTGAATACGTCTTAAATATGTTAAAGCACTCTGTTAGAATAGCCGCCTATTGATTAAAGAATACCGAGACAGTATGTCAGAATTTAAAGCATTTTCACTTTTAGGGTCAATTATTGACCGCGTTAGTCTGAAAGGCTATACAGAGCCTACACCGATCCAAAAAGAATGTATCCCAGTGCTTATTAACGGCAATGACCTTCTTGGTATTGCGCAAACAGGAACCGGAAAAACAGCGGCTTTTTCATTGCCTATTATCAATAATCTTGGCCGAAATAAAATTGAGATCAAAGCTAAGAGCACGCGTTCGCTGATACTAACGCCAACACGTGAGCTTGCCTCGCAAATAATGCAAAACATCAATGACTATGCTGATGGTTTAGGGCTTAAAACTAAGGTGGTCTATGGTGGTGTCGGAAGACAAGCTCAAGTTGACGCTATCGCACTTGGACTTGATATTTTAGTGGCCACCCCTGGCAGGTTATTGGATTTAATTGAAACCGGCGATATAAATTTTGCGGCGTTAGAAGTATTTGTATTAGATGAAGCAGATACAATGCTTGATATGGGGTTCTTTAACGATGTTCAAAGCATCATATCTAAACTGCCAAAGAAACGACAAACACTGTTATTTTCAGCCACTATGCCAACTGAAATAGAGATACTTGCCCAAGCCATATTAACCGAACCAACAAAAGTTCAAATTGCTGCAGAAACGGTGACTATTGATTTGGTTAATCAAAGCGTATACCACCTTGATAAATCGAATAAAGTACCTTTACTCTTTAATATTATAGAAAATCCTGACTATGAAAAAGTGCTTATCTTTTGTAAAACAAAGTATGGCGCTGACATCATTGTTAAGGAGCTAGAAAAGGCATCAATAACTGCCGCTAGCCTTCACAGTGGTAAAACACAAGCCGTTAGGGAGGAAGCGTTACAAAACTTTAAAACGTCGACGTTAAGGGTATTAGTTGCAACAGACGTTGCTGCGCGTGGAATTGATGTTGATAATATTACGTTAGTCATTAACTATAACCTTCCTGAAGATCCAAGAAACTACATACACCGTATAGGACGAACTGCTCGTGCTGGAAAAAGCGGCATGGCTATTTCATTTGCGGTAGAAAATGATATCAGGCAATTAACGAATATTGAAACAAGCATAGGGCAAGTCATTCCTGTTGTTACAGAGCAGCCTTTCCATAAAGAGTTTTCAAAAGCGCCTATACAAAACAAGAAAAAGAAACCGGTTAAAAAAACAAATAGAAGTAGACCAAAGAGAAAATAAGGACAGGGAGCAATTAGCCAACTAAATTCAGGTTATTCTGTAAAGTGTAAATTAATGAACAAGGGCTATTTTTTGTGCTTCGGGCAAACACTATCCTCATTAATTTGTTTATTTGAGATGACAGCGTAATCTTCGTGTAGTTTAGGTTTTCGTGCTAATCTATTAGTCACGCTAAATTGATGACGGCGGAGGTGTCACTTTGAGAATACCCACGATAAATTTACTGCTACTTGCTAGCTGTTTGTTGATTTCAATGCCTTCATCAGCTGAAATTATCGCCCGTGCTAAGGCAAATAAGCTGTTGGAGCTTACGCCAATTATAGATGGCCATAATGACTTACCTTGGGTGATCCGCTCTGAATTTAATGGTGATGTTGAAGGTTATGATATCTCAGTCATTACCAAATCTGATACTGACATTCCACGCTTAAAAAAAGGTAAGGTTGGCACACAATTTTGGTCAGTCTATGTACCGAGCTCTGTAGCCCCCGTCGATGCAATACGTATGCAACTTGAGCAAATTGATATAGCGCACCGTCTCATTAAGAAATATTCGGATGATCTTAAGTTTGCTGACAGTGTAGAGAGTATTAATCAAGCCCGTCAGGAAAATAAAATAGCGTCTTTATTGGGGATTGAAGGCGGTCACACCATAGTTAATTCCCTCGGCGCTTTGCGTAGTTTCTATGCACTGGGTGTTCGCTACATGACACTTACCCATTTCAATTCCAATGATTGGGCTGACTCGGCAACCGACACTAATGATCATGGTGGCTTAACGAAGTTTGGTGAAGAAGTTGTCCGTGAAATGAACCGCTTAGGAATGATAGTCGATTTGTCGCATGTCTCCGCAGACACCATGGCTGATGCACTAGATGTGACTATGTCGCCGGTAATCTTTTCACATTCGTCGGCCTATGCACTGACCAACCACGCTAGAAATGTGCCGGACAAGATACTCAAACGTTTGCCCAAAAATGATGGCATTGTGATGGTGACTTTTATTCCCGACTTTGTTAATCAAAAGCGTAAAATTTGGGCGGAAGGGATTATCCCCTTAATAAAAAACGCAACCACAGATAAAGAATATGCCGCAATAGAAAAAGCTTATCGAATTGAACATGGTGTGCCACCTCTGGCTGCTTTGACTGATGTCGCGGATCATATAGAACATGTGGCTAAAGTTGCCGGATATGATCATGTTGGCATCGGTGGTGATTTTTATGGCGCTAAAGGCGATGACCGGGCGATGGGCCTTGAAGATGTGTCAAAATATCCTGATTTGTTCGCTGAATTAATTCGACGCGGCTGGAGTGATACTAACTTGGCAAAACTAGCCGGCGGGAATCTCATGCGCGTATTCAAAGGCGTTGAAAAAACCAGTGACGAGTTAAGGCGGACCACACCCTCGATAAAAACTATAGCTGAGCTTGATGGTCATCCCCATAGGAAATAGCGGAAGGAAAAATAAAAATAGGCGCTTTTGCATACTCAAGCTAACGACTCAGAAGCAAACTTAGTGGCCAACATCTGCTAATGTAAGAGTCGCCGCAGTCGCTTTAGTGTTTAAATTTCGTCGCTAGTTCCTGTTTCCGTGTTAATGAAATGAATCAGAATCTTAGCGCTATCTAGACTCGGGATACATTTTATGCACATGATGATTGTGAGGGCTAAGCGCTATACATAAGTATAAAAATATGATCAAAGTTTTCATTATCCAATTGAAAATAGAAAACTTTACGATAATCGATTTTTTATTTACCTTTAATGAAAACTGCTGAGAATTAACCGCAGGGTGCTATTAAAAAAGCTGTTATTAAAGAGGGAGATATATCGAGTGATATAGCTGGGTTCAGCAGCGCTATAGGGTTAACTTATAACCATTTGATTCATTAAGTGCTCTACTTTTTCATCAGAAAAAATGGCTAATGACAAGAGATAAAATGTAGTCAGTAGTTATGCTACTTATAAACTTTATAACGCCATCATTATTCATTTTAACCATTAAAAATGAGCAGCTAATGAATCAACTTGGTATTAAAGCTTAAATTAACTTAATTACTCGTCGTGCGCTATGGGTGACACTGCATCCATAGCGCAACCTTCTCCTTTATTGATTTACCGGTGACCAGCTTGGTAGCGCCTTTTCCATCGGGCTATGCAGTTGAGGGAAACTGTCTTTATCCGCATACTGAACCTGACCATCGACCACGGTTAACTTTGCTTCAGTATTTAGTAATTTACTGTCTGCAACTGTTAAAATATCTTGGTTTAAGATCGCAAAGTCAGCGTACATTCCGGGCGCTATCTGGCCTTTTAGCTTTTCTTCACCGGAGAAGTAGGCACTGCCTTGGGTAAATACTTGTAACGCCGTTAATCTGTCTAAGGTGTTACTTTTATCGTACAGCTTATAGCCGCCGACGGTTTTACCCGACACCGCCCAATAATAAGTCGCCCAAGGGTTGAAGCTAGAGACACGTGTGCCGTCAGTGCCAAAACCAACCGGTATGCCCATTGCTAGCATCTTTTTAATCGGTGGCGTACGTTTGGTTTGCTCTTTGCCATAACGCTCGGCAAAATCTTCGCCAGCAAAGGCCATACGGCCTTGCACCGCAATCGCGCCGCCTAAGTTTTTAATCCTTAGTAAATTTTTATCAGAAACTGTTTCAGCATGATCGATAATCCAACGTACTTTAGTTAGTGGTTGAGTTTTATTGATTTTCTCAAAGACATTTAGCATACGCTCAATTGACTCATCATAGGTGGCATGAACTCGAAATGGCCAACCTTGCAGTAGGTGTAAACGAACCACTTTTTCTAGCTCATCATCGGCATCACGTGCTAGTTCAGGGCGCTTGGCGGTAAAGTTTTCGTAATCAGAGGCTTTCCAAGCTAGTAACTCACCACCGCCTTCAATGACATAGCCGTTGTCCATGTGTAAGTGCAGGTTTTGATCGGCGCGATAATTACTCATCCATTGCGTAAAGCTTTGTATTTCTTTGCCCGGCGTTTGTGGGAACAAATAGTTTGACACGCGAATCGGTAAATCACCGGTTACCGCTAATGCCGTTGACGCTTGATAATTTTCCGGGAAAGTATGGCCACCGCCACCAGCATCAATTACGCTAGTAACACCTAAGCTTAATAACTTGTGGTAAAAGTGTTTACTGGAGTTAAGCTGTTCATCAGCGGACATCTGTGGCAAGGCAGCAATGGTTTTATATAAAATCATCGGGTTGGGATCAGCAACTAAACGGCCAGTTAATTCGCCATGGGCATCTTTTTCATAAAAACTGCCTTTTGGCGCTAAGGTATCTTTAGTAATACCTAATACTTCCATGGCTTTTTTATTCAGTACGCCGCCAGAATAGAGGTGTAAAACAAATACTGGAGTATCGGGCGCAGCGGCAGTTAGCTCAGCTGAGGTTGGTAGGCGTTTTTCTTTAAATTGATATGGGCTCCAGCCACCAACAACTCTGACCCATTGTCCTTCGGGGGTCACTTTAGCATTTTCTTTAATCATTGCTAAGCCGGTAGCAAGTGAGTCGATGCCTTCCCAGCGCGTTTCAAGGTTATAAAAACGTCCGCCTCGTACCACATGTAAGTGCGAGTCGTTAAGACCAGGGATCACTCGACGCCCTTGAGCATCAATGACGATTGTTTCAGCGGTTTTATCTTTAAGTAGCTGATTTTTATCATTGCTGAGTTTCTCAAAGCGGCCATCAGTAACAGAAAAGGCACTAAAGCGCTGACCGTCATAGCTGTCAATTTTGCCATTGTAAACTATCATATCAGCGGCAAGTGCGTTGCACGTGATACTAGCGCTAATGGCAACAGTAAGTAGTTTTTTGATCAGTTTCATGTTGGCATCCTTAGGTAAATTTAATTATTCTTGCTGGCGTTACGCCCAGCTTGCGATGAAAAGTACAAGGCTAAGTCTTTAATATCTTGATCCGACAAGCCATTAGCATTAGCGCGCATAATAAAAGCCATGCCGCCTTTACGTTCACCGCTTCGATACGCCTTTAAGGCATATTCAAGGTACTCGGCATTTTGGCCGGCTAAATTGGGGTTAGTCGTTATCGGGGCAATGCCAAATTCGCCGTGACACCCAAGGCATTGTTGGGATAATTGCGCTGCTCGTTTTAAACTTTCAGCTTCGGCCATAGTATTGGCTTCAACACTGGCATAAAGTGCCGTCGGTACTAATAATGCTAACAATAAGATGATTTTCATCTGCTGCTCCAATGAAAAGGCCACTTTCGTGGCCTTGAGTTATTGCTCACTATTGTGGGCTTTATATTTTGATAAATTAGTGACCTTCTTGAGCGTTAAACATGTCATTTGCATAGATAAGACCTAAGCCGTAACCACCGGCATGTTCTTTAGCAATACCAGTTACATCAGCATATGAACCTGTGCGAGCCCAGTCACGCTGTAGTTCAAGCATATATTGTAACCAAGTAATAGGTTGAGCACCGGCTTGAACCATGCGCAGTACCGCCATATCATGAGCTTCTTTGCTGACACCACCTGACGCATCGGTGACAAAGTAAACTTCATAGCCTTCTTCAATAGCTGATAAAACGGGACCTACTCCACAGACTTCAGTCCAAAGGGCTGCGAAAACAACTTTGTTTTTCTTAAAAGATTTTACTTTGTCAGTAACACGCTTATCTTCCCAGGTATTCATGGTGGTGCGATCAATCGGTGTTTGATTCGGGAATACTGCTTGTAATTCAGGGAAAAGCGGGCCACTGAAAGATTTAGCGGCAACCGTGGTTAAAATAGTCGGTACTTTAAAAGCTTTTGCTGCTTTGGCTAAACCAGTGACATTATTGCGCACACTTTCAACCGTATGTGAGCGGGTAGCAAAAGCCATTTGTGGTTGATGGTCAATTAAAATTAACGAGTGGTTATTCGGTGTTAGTAAGTGTTTTGATGGCTCACCGGCAATAGCTGAACTGCTTGTTGCTGCGATTAAACCTAAACCTATGATGAGTGTTTTTAAAGATTTTTTAACATTTAACATAACTAATTCCTATTGATGGATTGTAAAATAATGTCATTTCGTAGTGACATTATTATAGTAGATTTCTTTTTAGCTATTGAAAATTAGTAAAATCAGCACAATTCATTCTATAAAAAAGAATAAGGTGCAAAGGCTTTGCGATAAATAGACTGGTAATGGCGCGCCAGAGTGATTTATCTTGATGATTACAGTTCACAATACAGCGCAGATAAACTATTGTTACTCCATGCTTTATACGAAACTGACTATGATGACTAAATTAATTTATTTAATGACTTTGCTGTCTGTAACCGCTTTGTTAACAAGTTGCTCGTCGTCACGTTTTGTTGAATATCACACGGCTAAAGTAGCAATCAATCAAGCCGTCACTGATGCCTCCTTGCCTGATTTAACTGAACTTACGACAAAAGAGCTGCATATTTATTGTTTATCGACGGGAAAAGATACCGACATAGGCTTGGTTTTGCTCTTACATTGTGCCAAAGAGCTGTTAAGTCGAGATGACTTAAGCCAGCCGTTGAGTAATTATGCTATCGCTAGTTACAACCAAGCCCTATATAGTTTGGTAAAGGTTGATAAAGCAGGCACGCTGTCAAAAAATAGCGTGACCTTAGATTACGCTAACCCTCGCCATTTCACTTTTAGTGAAGAAATGCTCGCCATAGATAGTCGCTTGCAGCCGAAAGTTTTTGGTCAGCTAGGTGTCCCTGTCGCGACAAGTAGGGAAAACACCCGAATTGGCTTAGATAAATACGCTCCCCTTGAAGGTGTGATGAAGGGGGCAACTATTATTCTTGCTGACATCAAAGTACGAGCTGACATTTTTGAGTTAGCGCTTGAGCTGCTTTTTCATCATGATAACGCTAACATTGCCATAGGCGACAATAGTTATGTATTAAAACACTCGCCAGGCTCGGCATTTTTAGCCCTGATTGAACAGGCCAATATTGACCAGTTTAGTTGGTTAGGATTTATTTCCCCCTCACAAGCAGAAAAACGTCGTGGCGTATTTGCTATTGGCGGCATTTCAGCGCATAAAATTCCCATTATCATGATCCATGGGCTAAATTCTGATCCCTTGATCTGGCGGCATTTAACCATGGCTATACTCAATGAGCCCAGATTAATGTCTCGCTACCAAATTTGGCATATTTATTACCCCTCGGGGCCGCCGCCTTTTTATAGTGCTTCTCGAACCCGCGAGCATTTAACTGGCTTACTCAAGGAAATGGATAGCCCTAGCCTGGCAGATAACGCGGTGATTATCGGTCATAGTATGGGCGGGGTTGTAGCTAAGTTGTTAGCAACAAAAACAGACTTTAGCTTATGGGATACCGCATTTAACAAACGACCTGAAGAGTTTTTAACCGAGGACAATGCCAGCGTCAAAGATATTTTTATCTTTGATCCCGTGTTTAAAGATAATACGGTTTTTTTCTTAGACACGCCTTTTAAAGGCTCTGAGGTGGCCAATTCGACCATAGGTTATATTGGCGCACTTTTAGTCACTCTTCCAAGGGAGTTTACCCAGTTATTCCAAGCCCTGATTAAGCGGGTGGGCCCTGATGTGATCACTGAAAAAATGCAACCTTTCTTATTAGATTATGGCCCTAACAGTGTGCAAGTTTTACGACCAGGCCATCCGCTAATGACCACGCTTTATGATCTACCCATTGCCGGTGATGCCTATGCTATCGTCGGCTCTAATAGTGAGCTAGTTTGTGCGGATTCAATATTGTGCTCAGCGATATCCGATGGTGTGGTTAGTTATGACTCGGCAAATTATCGTTACGCAAAAGAGTTTATCATTGCGCCTTCCGCTCATAATTCTTTTCAAAGTCAGCAGGCGATAGACTTTATTTTGACTAAGTTAAAAGCCAAGTAAACTTGGCGCCTTCTAAACAACTAAACTTCCAATAACGTTAGCAATTTTTATCAAGTTATTACTTGTTGTGCAAACTGTTCTAAATAGCAATGTCAGTTTCTATGCCTACCTCTTTAACTATTTACTCATAAACAGCCAATGCTTTGCCATAGTGCAATAGTGTTAATATTTCCAATACCAATACCAATACCAATACCAATATCGAAGGAAGCAGTTGTTACAATTAATACTGATATCGGAATAGCGGGGTAGACATAATTGCAGCAACTGTTGCTTTTGTTGCTCGGATGTAATGGTAATTTAACCATTGTAGCCATTATAAATAAGTGCTTTAGAGTCAGGGGACTAATTTTAGTACTGATGCTGGTCATTAATTGATTGCTTGTTGATAAAGAAATGAGCAATAAAAATTATTGATGATTGTATAATGGTATGATAGGTTAACTGCACGATAGTGGTGGTGAGGTATTGTCAAGCTAAAAAAACGGTAATAAAAGTCTTAAGAAATAAAAAAATAGTTAAATAAAAAAATAGTTAAATAAAAATAAAAATATCAGAGGGAATATTATGAATATTAAACAAAAACGCTTTAATCGTACGGCATTGTCTATTTGTATCGCTGGCCTGCTTAGCCCTGCGCTTATGGCGGCAGAAACAAGTAACCCGGTTGAGAAAAAGCAAGAAGTAGAACGCATTGTTGTAACTGGCTCTAACATTTTTAAAGGCAGCTCTAACGCTTCTTCATCAGCCCCTATTACTGAAATTGGCAAAGAAAGCATCGAAGGGGTTGCAGCAATTTCTATCGGTGATGTGTTAAATAGGATCCCATCGGTGACATCAGCTATTAACGGTTCAAGTGATAATGTTTCACTGGGTGGTGCGGGCAGCAATGTCGGTGTCTCAACTACCTCGTTACGTAATTTAGGCTCGGCAAGAACCTTAGTTTTAGTTAATGGTCGTCGTTATGTTTCTGGTGTTTCTGCCAATACTGGTTATGGTGTTGATTTAAATTCTATCCCTACCGCTATTATTGAACGTGTTGATGTATTAACTGGTGGACAGTCAGCTATTTATGGCTCTGATGCTATTGCTGGTGTTATTAATATTATCACCAAAAAGAATTTTGAAGGTGCTGAATTAAACGCTTACGGTGCTGACTCTTCTGATGGCGGTGCTGCTAGACAAAATGTTGATTTTACTTACGGTAAAAACTTTGATGCTGGTAATGCATGGGTTTCTGCTGGTTTTGCGAACCAAGACGTTTTAAATTCTGCTGATAGAGATTTTTCTCGCTATGAAATGAGATTTCTTGATACCGACGGTGATGGTATCAGAGAGTCAATCGCGAGACGCGACGGGCCAGGTCATGTCGATGGTGCTCGATTGGGCTTTGGCGACTTAAATATTTTTGGTAACGGTGACCCGTTTAATACTAATCAACCACTACTTGATGGTAACTATCAACCAAATGGCAATTCTGACTGGGATAATCAGCATTCAAATCGTACTTTAGTGACCCCTTATGAGCGCTTTAATATTGCAGCTGGAGTCACTTTCGATATTTCTGATAAATCTACTTTTGAAATGGAAATTAATTACGCGCAAACTACTGCCCGCGTAGATCTAGAAGAAGCGCCCATTGATGTGGTAAACAATATTTTTAAAAAAGGTGATGGCGGTACGACAGGTATCGACATTGCAACGAGTCCGTATTTTGTCGGTAGTAGTGCTGGCGAGCAATTACTCGCTGTAATGGGCGCAGATACCTCACTTGACCGTGTCGCGACGAACCGTCGTACGTTTGAATTTGGTAATCGCCTGACAGAGAATCACCGTGATACTTTCCGCGTAGCAGGTAGCTATAGTTATTATTTTGATAATGATATGGATTGGAAAACCAGCGCTACTTACGGCATAACAACACAGCAACAACAAAACAGTGGTGACTTTAGCATCCCTCATATGCAACAAGCGGTAACCATAGAGTCAGATGGTAACGGTGGTTATCAGTGTGCTGATGATATTGCTAGAATTTACGGTTGTTTACCGGTTAACCCCTTCGGCACTACTGACAGTTTAGCAGGTCAAGCTGGTATTGTTGGCTTCTCTGAACAAGCAATGGAATACCTTGCAGTAAGCACAGGACAAACCGGTAAAGTTGAACAGTTTGTCTTAAGTAGCGTTGTTTCTGGTGAATTAGACTTTGCTATTACACAAGACAATTTGGGCTTTGCAGCTGGTGTTGAATATAGAAATGAAAGCGCTGTTGAAAACCCAGATAGCTTCCGTCAACTAGGTATTACACGAGAAGGTAAAGTTCAACCAATTGATGGTAGCTTTGATGTTGCCGAAGTTTTTGGTGAGCTTTATGTACCAGTTGCCGATTGGCTTAATTTAAGTCTAGCTGCCAGAGTTGGCAATTACTCTACGATCGGAACCACAGCCACTTACCGTTTAGGTGTTGATGCGCCAATCAATGATACGTTCCGTATTCGCGCCAGTCAGTCTAGCTCAGTACGTGCGCCAAATATCAATGATATATTCTCAACGGGTACCACCAGTGTTGCTAACCCAACGATTGATGTCTGTAACGGTGCTTCAAACACTGGAACTTCTAATACCGATGTAAACTGTGCGTCAATCAGTAGTATTGCCGATCGTATGGCGTCTGATCCAAATGGTGAATATGTCTTAGTTGGCTCTGAAACGAATAATACCTTAGTAACCCAAAGTGGCTCGCCAGATTTAAAAGAAGAGACAGCTGATTCATTTACCTTGGGTTTTGTAGTAACGCCATTAGATAACTTATCTGTTTCACTTGATTATTACTCAATTGAAATTGAAGATGGTATTACCACTATTTCGCCAGATATTATGGTTGAGCGCTGTTATGGTGCCGCGCCTTCAGAGTTTGATGCGACTTGTGGTGGTAAAGTATCTCGTGATGTAAATGATGGACCCATTTTAAATATTCGTTCTACGTCAATTAATGCTGATACGATAACAACTAGCGGTGTTGATTTAGAGGTGGCTTATACCTTAGATAAATTAAATCTTAATTTTATCGCCAACTACTTAGATGAGTATGAAATTGACACACTGACTGGTAAAATCGATAACTTAGGTAAAACTTTATTTCCAGAGTTCCGTTATACCTTAAATGCCTCATATAATGTGACGGACGATTTTAATCTGTTTGCTCAGATGACATATCGATCTGAAACTAAAGGTGTACTGGGAGAAACAACATTATCTAAAGATTTAAACACTATGGACGCTGTTTATTATCTCGATGTTAGAGCAAGTTACCAATTTAATGATGCCTTGAATGTTTATATCGGTTCAAACAATTTATTTGATGAGCAACCAGATATTCAAGCGACTAGTGCAGCGGTAGGAACGAACACCACTCCTCAGGCTTATGATGTTATTGGTCGTCAAATCTTCGCGGGTCTTAAATTTAAGTTTTAAGCGCTAAAGTAGTCCTGTTATTAAGTTAACAGGACTTGCTTGACCGTTACCTTCGATTGTTAAACTAAACAGCCGTGGGAGCTAGTACCAGTTTCATTAAGATTTTGATCTTGTTGTGCGTAGTAAAAATAAATTAGGGCAAGGCGCTTGATTGAGCAATAGCGAGCTATTGGGGTTGAGAGCACAGGTTTTTAGTTCCAGACAAAACCTAAGTACTCACACCTATGTGAGCAACGATGCCATAGAGTATTTTAACCAGTACAAGTGGGCAATAATGTAGTGAAAATGATATAAGCTAGATAGTCGAAACATTTGAAAACCTAATCAATATTGATTAGGTTTTATTTTTTACATTTACTGAGACTTTCGCCATCACCATGTAGAGTAATGGGGATAGGACTAAGGAGCTCTCTTTGACATTTATTCAGCTATTATTACCGGCATTATTTTTTTCTTTCGCGCTTAGCGCTAGTGTCTTAAAAGATGAAAGCACTGAAAAAAACACTCTATCTTTAACTACTCCGACAAAAATAGCATGGCAAATGATTGGTCAATTACCTCCACCAGATGGCTTTGCCGAGTCTATCGGTATTTCGGGGGCTTACAGTGGTCTTTTAGGCGATTATCTGATTGTCGCTGGTGGGGCTAACTTTCCCAATGGGCATCCATTTTTTCAGCAGGGAAAAAAGGTTTTTTACTCTGATATCTTTGTATTTGATGTCAGTTCAGGCCAGCTTAAATTGGTTGCGCGTGGGCATTTACCTATTAAAGCCGGTCATGGCGCGACATTGTTAGTTGATAACAGCCTTTATTTAGTTGGCGGAAAAAATAGTGACCAAGCTTTCGACTCGATAATAAAACTGACCTTAGATGCCTCTCTAAGCCCGCAAGTAGAGGTGCTTGCTAAATTGCCCTTTACATGGGAGTCAGGTGGTGCGGCCTGGCAAGATAACAGCTTGTATATTTTTGCCGGTAAAAAAAATGGACAGGTCAGTAATCAGGTTTGTAAATACTCCTTTCAAAGCTCAACATGTGTAGATACTTCCATAACCCCACCGTTACCAGGGGTAAGTCGAACTGATTTTCCAGCGCTTAGTCACGATGGTCATTTTTATATTTTTGGTGGTTTAAACTTTAGCGCAGACAAAGATAACACCACTTTAACAGATGCTTATCGCTTTAATTTTCAAAAAGCACAGTGGCAAACATTAGCGCCGATAATGCTTGAACAACAACCATTTTCTGTTGCGGGCGGCGGCGTAGCATTATTAGACAATAATCAGGTTGTATTACTTGGCGGCGTAAACAGGGCAGTTTTTAATCATGCTGTTGGGCAACTAACTAGCCTAAAAGGGGATGCTTTACAGGCCTTTAAACAGCACTACTTCTCTTTAAGTGCCGAAGATATTGATTTTAGTCGTCATCAGGTTATTTATGATATTAATAATAATATTTGGACTAAATTAACCGGTAAAGTACCATTTACTGGGGGAGCTGGGCCGGTAACTATTTCGCAGCTGGGTAATAACATTTATTGGATTTCTGGTGAAATCAAACCTGTTATTCGGACGCCAAATGTTTATCAAGGCAAGTTCTAGACTCCTTGACAAGCAACAGCTAAAACGCTGCATCAAAACGCTGTAAAGTCGTTTATATAATTTTTAGTTTTCACCCTTCAACCGCACCTAGCAAAATAAAAGGCCAGAGTAGAAGTCGCTTATGATGATTAGCAGCAATACTAATAGTTAGAAGGTTCTTGTCTGCTATATGCTCTGAAATACCAGTTTCACAAAGTTATTGCCCACTTGTACTGGTTAAAATACTCCAAGGCATCGTTGCTCACATGGATCTGAGTACTTAGGCTTTGTCTGGAACCAAAAAACTGTGCACTCAATCCCAATAGCCTGCCATTACTCAAACAATATGGCATGATTTATTTTTCCTACTCACAACAAGGTACGAAGGTAATGCAACTAATGGTATGGCTCTTTTATTATCTTGTAAGTAATAACTAAATATTCCTATTGTACTGTTATACCACAAAGTGCTTGTGTAATTTTTATACTCGTGTTCTTATATTGTGGTGTGATAGGTGAAGGTATGACAGGTTGTACAGGTAAGGCATAAGTTTCATTTGAATATGCCAGTCATATTATCAATACCGTAAGTATGCTGAGGTAATAGGTACATTGGATGTGCGTCACATGGAGCGTTATCAAGATTGATTTAATAGCTAAATCAATTCAAGGTTAGGAATACCTCTTACACAATCGTAATAGCGCATAAAGCATGACTGACTTTTGATAAAATCAGTGAGTTAACTCGTGATAAAAAATACCACAAGGTTAACCAATATAGGCACTTTTAAGGTTCGATTATATTCCGTAAGCGAGGTTTGAACGCTAAAAATGGGATGAAAGAGGCTATTGAGTCAGTGCTGCTTATGCAAAACTCAAGTTAAAGCACTTCTAGTGACGTAGTCGCAAAGATAAAACCAATTATAAAAGAAGGTAGACTTTTTTATGGTAAAAGTAATGAAAATATTCATCATATTTTTAGCGTCATGTAGCTCTTTAGGGAGTTATACCTATGCAAACACAGTACTGGCAACATTTGATGCTAGTATTGCCACAAGCCCAACCACACAAGGGTGGAATGACTATACCAATGGTCAAGCATCAGGCGCTCAGGTACAAGACTTAGGTGGGAGTTCATGGCAAGCCAATGGCACCGGCGGTCGAGCGCAATGGATAATTTACCCTAGCACGCAAAATAATAACGACGCTGCAGCCAATGGCTGGAAAATGTCATGGACCAGTCGCGTTGAATCAGGAACATTTATTACTGATTATTACTCAAATGGCGCAATACGTTTTTTACCCATTTTGAGTATTAATAGCGGCGGTGACTTAATGGTAACTTTAGCTGGCGGCGGAATGCATACTTTAGAGAGTGGCTCTGGCGCTTCGGATTATCACGAGTATGTCGTTGAGTTTAATGCTACAACCAATTTAGCAACCTTTAGCTTCGATGGTGTGGTAATTGACTCGGCATGGGCCGGTGAGGCGAGCAACCAAAATATAATCGCATGGGGAAATGGCTCCACGGGCACAGACAGCATTGCTTATTATAAAAATGTCAGCTTTGTCATTAATGGCCAGCCAAGTAGTGCCAATATAGTATCACAATGGGATACATCGGCTTTAACTTTTGACGGTTCGTCACAATTTTCCGAGCATAATAGTGATGTAGCATTAGTGCAAGATTTAACACGAGGTAGTATCTATACTCACTTTAAAGCGACCGGCACCACGGCTACAATTTTTAGTACGTCAAATTCAGCCGTTGACTCAAATGAATTTGCCTTATTGATTAATGGCGATGGCACCCTGCGTATTCATGCACGTGATAATGGCGTTTTTATTAACGATGCTAAAACCGTAACTACTTACAATAATAATCAAGAGCATAAAGCCTTAATTATGGTCAGTAGTTCAGGTACCAAAATTTATGTCGATGGTAAGCTAGAGTTTACCGGCAGCTCAACAAACTTTATTAGTAGCGTTACTGGCCTAGATTCGCTTAATATTGGACGAAATTACGACAATAAAGGGGGGCAGTGGTACTTTAGCGGTGAAATATATGACACTCGTGTTTACAATAATGTAATGTCAGATGAGCAAGCAGAAGAGTTAACCTCGCTGTCAGTACTTGTTGCAAGTTTTGATAGTAGTGTTCAAAGTGATCCTGTTGATGCTGGTTGGATTAACGACGCTAGTGGTTCAGGTAGTGGTAGTTTGATTACTGAACAAGGGCAATCAGCTTGGCAAGCTAACGGTACAGGTGGTCGTGCAGAATGGGAAATAGAGCCTACTTTGCAGGCTAAAAACGATGCGAGTAATTTCGGTTGGGTAATGAAAACAACGAGTCGTATAGTCTCGGGAAGTGCTATTTCAGATTATTATGCTAATGGTACACAACGCTTCATCGTACTCTTAAGTATTAATGCTAATGGCGATTTAATTGCCGACCTTGAAGGTGGTGGAAGCTATACATTGGTGTCAACAACGGGTGCTGATTATTATCATGATTATGAAGTTAGTTATGATGTAAGCACAGAGCAAGCGACATTTAGTTTTGATGGTGAAATCATCGAGACGTGGCCCGGTGCTACAACAAATCAAAATGTTATAGTCTGGGGAAATGGTTCTTCAGGAAGTGACGGAATTGCCAATTATCGAAAAGTAAGTTTTGAAACTTTTGGTAGTGGTTCAAATATTTTTGAAAGTATTGTTTTTGAAGGTGGGCAAGAAGGTGTTGATGGCACCAGTAATTATCGCATTCCTTCTATGGTTCAAGCGGCAGATGGCTCATTATTGGCGTTTATTGAAGGTCGCCCAAGTGGAGCTGATCCAGGACAAGCGGGACAAATTAATATTTCTCTAAAACGCTCGACAGATATGGGCCGTACTTGGCTACCAGTGCAGGTTATTCATGAAAACCCTGCTTTTGACTACTCTGATCCACGTCCCTTTCTTGATAAAACGACTAATGCGATTTATGTGTTTTATGTGCAATGGCCAGACTTATGTGCGCAGAACGGTGATTGTGTCGGTCCAAACGATCCGAATTATATCTTTTATCGTAAAAGTGCTGATAATGGTGTGACTTGGGAGGCGCCTATTGATGTTACATCACAAGTAAAAGATCCAACGTGGCGCTCAATAAACCCTGGGCCAGGACAAGGTATCCAATTGCAGTGGCAAACTGCAATACAAGGTAATCATAATGGTCGATTGATTTTTCCTGCTATTGTTCGCGCGGGAAATAGCAACTTTTATGTGGCAACCATTTTCAGTGATAATAATGGTGTAAGCTGGCAAAAAGGGAATTTTACGCCAGTTTCAGGTCCAACAGAAGCAGATATGGTTGAATTGAACAATGGTACTTTATTGTTGAGTGCTCGTAATGATGGCGGTTCAGCAGGGACAAGGTATCATTTTTTAAGTGACGATGGCGGTAATACTTGGATACAAACTACTCATGATCTTGCAGTGTCGAAAGTTGATATTGGTCTGACAAGGTATTCAGCTGTACGATCGGGCGATGTAGAAGATCGTATTGTCGTTTCAGCGCCGATGGGGACTTCAGCAGGGCCGAACCGTAATAACCTAGCGATTTGGTCGAGCTTTGATGAAGGCGCTACTTTCGGTGCTCCACATCAACTTGTTTATGGCAAAAGTGCTTATTCTGATATTGTTACTTTAAATGACGGCTCAATCGGTATTATTTATGAGGCTACTGACAATACCTTAATTAAATTTATTAACGTTGAACTTGACGAAATTAAATAGAAGATAATTAACTAATCAAAACAGTGCAGTTACCATATCAACTTTAAACGAGTTATCCTGATTTAGGTTAGCTCGTTTTTTTATAGCTAAAGCTTTATTTACTATTAACATTATGAGGATAGATATGGGTTGGGATACTAAGTACTACAGAGTCTCAAATAAAGATGAGGAAGTGGGTGCAGATTACTCAAAATAATCACTAGTAATCTGCAGTTTTAATAAATGTTATTACGTTGAGCTAATTCATATTACTGCGATACTCTCCTTATCTTTTGCTTGCCGATATTACGTTATCTATGATGGTCATTAAGCTTTGAATATAAGATATCCGCTCATCGACACTGGCGTTATTAGGGCTCAATGATATTTTACCGCCGACAAAGTCGAGTGCTTTACCTTGGCATTGTGAGAAAGAGTTTGCTATTTGCTCTGCAGTTAATGCCGAGTTTTCGGCATATTTTTCAACCTTGAATGCTGGTGCAGGCGGCATATGGCTATCTTTCCATTGGCCGTAAGGGCCTTCAACCCCAGACGCACCTGAAAATATAATGCCTTTTAATAGCCCACTTAAATAGGCTTGCTTAATATGTTGCAGTGGGCCGCTGGCGCTGCGTGTTTCTATGGCAGATCTCCCCCAGTTTATACTGATACCAATATCACTTTTAAGTAGGTTATTGACCTGTTTTATCGCCGATATTTCATCAGCTAAAGTCATAAAACCCTTTTCGGCCGGTTGGCCTGCAATATGAGCGTCACAATGTTCAATTAGCAGTTTTGCCCCAAACCAATCCCAAGATTGCAGGGTCTTAAGCGAGGTCTGTAAAGCGGTTATTGACGATCTGTTATCAGTGGTGATTCGAGGGGCGGTATGTATTTTGATAAAGCTTACCGCGTTTCTACCTAGATGGTTATTGAGTTTTAGAATCGCTTGTTGGGCTTTTTGGTAAAATGCTAGCGCTGCTTGCCGGCCTTCTTCATTGCTAGAAGCAATACCAAAGTGCGGATTGTTTGCTAAGTTGCCCATCACACCGGGGATTGAAGTAAATATAAACTGCCAGTCTTTATCAATAGCCTCTATAAACCAATCATCATCATAAGCATGCAGTTGCCCAGTAAAAGGGTGCTCAAGGCCAGCAATGTTATCGATGGCCTTTAACTTTTGGTAAAACTGAGTCTCTAGCTCTTTATCCCACTTTACTGTCGAAGGCGCTGTGGCATACGCGCCAATAATATATTTCATGAGTCTAAGCCTTATATAAGAAAGAGAATTTGTATAAAAACTAAAGGTATACCTTTTATACCACCTGGTTTTTAGAATTGCAATTAGGCTTTATGTGATCTCGTGCCTGTTTGATTATTTACTGTAATTTCCCTATAAAACAAGCGATCTTCATAATAATCAAATTTTAAAAAAATCTAGAAATAGTGAAACTATGTTATTTCCCATACTTATTTACAAGTGATGTAAAACGTCATTATCTAAGGAAAACAGAGGATTAGTTGTTAGTTTTTTACTCAGCTATTAATTAGCCAATTTACGCTTTGACATTTAAAAGTTCCAGGTGGTATATTGGTGTGACAGGTTGACAGTGTACCTATAGGTTACTTGTTTTACTATGTATTGGGTTGCTCTCAAAAATTACTGTTTATAAAAAATAACTAAAAGTATGGGGTTTAACGATGAAAACACAGCTATTTATAAAGTCATTACTCGCAGTAAGTATTGCAACTGCAACCACTCAAACATTTGCCGCAGATGCTGAAAATTCAGCGGTAAAAATAGAAAAGATTACCGTAACAGGGTCATACATTAGAAAGGGGGATTTTGAATCGGCATCGCCAATTAAAGTTATGGATGCTGAAGATATAGCAGGTGTTGGCGCAGTAAATATGGGGGATTTACTGGGTAAAATACCAGCCGTTGTTGGCGATACCACCACGGCAAGCTCTAATATTAGTGGCCAAGACTCTGGCTTAAATACCGTTGCTTTACGTAACTTAGGCTCATCAAGAACACTGGTTTTAGTTGATGGCAAGCGCTATGTCTCTGGCATGTCGGTAGGGTCGGGCTATGGTGTCGATTTAAACACTATTCCAACCACTATGATCCAACGGGTTGAAGTGTTAACTGGTGGGCAATCAGCTGCTTACGGCTCTGATGCCGTAGCGGGCGTTGTCAACATCATTATGAAGAAAAACTTTGAGGGTGTTGCACTTAAAGCGCAAGCTGGAAAAAGTGCTGAAGGTGATAAGGGCACTACCGACCTTGAACTGACTATTGGTAAAAATTTCGATGGCGGTAATTTATGGTTCTCATTTGGTGTTTCTGATGATGATGGCTTAATGGCGGGGGATCGTGACTACTCTCGTGTTCATAAAAGTATCGTTGACAATGATGGTGATGGTTTAAATGAAACCTCACAATATGTCGGCTCTTCACATATATTAGGTGGTCGTATTGGCGGCTATAAAGGCGACGGTAGTGCGTTTGTTCGTACACCTGATGTGGCAACTTCTGATGCCTTTAACTTTCATGAGTATCGTTCAATGCTTGCGCCACTAGAGCGTAAATTTATCGCCAGTGGCTTATCATTAGATTTAGATGAAAGGTCTCGTTTAAATTTCACGGCCAATTACGCCCGTATTGAGTCTCGTGCGCGTTTTGAGCCTATTCCACTAGATACTCGCAATGATATTTTTAAGTTATCAAAAGGAGGTACAACCGGTATAGATATCGCCACGCACCCATGGTTTGCCGGTACAGCTTTAGGTGATAACTTGCTTGCAGATGGTATTACCAACCTTGACGATGTTAGCTTAACGTTTAGACGCTTAGCTGAATTTGGTGATCGCGGTGCAGAAAACACTCGTAGCACCTTAAGAGTTGCGGCTGAATATGAATATGATATTTCAGATGATATTTTTCTTACCGTAAGTGGTACTTATGGTGTGACTGATCAAAATCAGACTAACCACGGCGACATTAATTTAGACCGTGCGCGTTATGCGCTTGATGTGGTTGACGATGGCTTTGGTGGCTACCAGTGTGCTGACGACATAGCACGTACCAATGGTTGTGTGGTTTTTAACCCATTTTCACAGGACGGTATTTCTCCTGAAGCGGTGAACTACTTAGCTGCTGACACGAATATCGTTGGCAGTATTGAACAATTCGTTTTAACCACTGTTGTTGCTGGAGAAACAGGCTTTGCCATCAGTAATGACGTCGATAATATTGGCTTTGCTGTAGGTGTAGAATACCGAGAAGAAAAAGGTAAAGAAACGCCAGATCCATTACGTCAAGCGGGTATTGTTCGTGGTGCACAAATAGCAAAAACCCAAGGTTCATTTGATGTTATTGACGTTTTTGGTGAAGTTCAAGTTCCTCTACTTGAACGATTAAATTTATCTGCTGCCTTTCGAGTAGGAGACTATTCATCGATTGGTCGCACCACAAACTGGACCCTAGGTCTTGATGCACCTGTGACCGATACTGTTCGCTTGCGCGGGGCTGTAGCAACCGCGGTACGTGCTCCTAATATCAGTGACTTATTTGCTGGCGGTACCGCAACAGCTGCTATCGTGACTGACCCATGTGACGGTATTAGCAATGCTGATACAGGCAATGTAGCTGATAATTGCCGCTCAATTGCTGCGATTCAAAATCGTATCAACAATGAAGGCGCGTTTATTTTAACGCAAGTTGAAAGTCAAAATACTTCTGGTTTATTAAGTGGTTCAACCAATGTGCAAGAAGAAAAAGCAGACACAGTAACAGCGGGCATTGTTTTTACACCTGAATTTGCAGAAGGCTTACAAATGTCGATTGATTATTACGACATTAGTATTGATGATGCGATTGCCAAAACTGATAGAACCGTCATTTTAAATCGCTGTCATAATGTTGCAGCAAGTGACTTTAATGCCGAATGTGGTGGCTTAGTTCGTCGTGATGGCCGTTCAGGTGCTGCACTTGAGGTTAATGCGGCTTCAGGTAATGAGAACTTGATTGAAACTAGTGGTGTTGACCTAGACGTTTCTTACCTTACATCATTAGGTGGTGGTGAGCTTTATTTGGGTTTAGCGGCTAACTTTTTAGATTCTTATGATATAACCGGTATAGAAACCGGTGATACTCAGCACCTTGCAGGTGAAGTGCTTTTTCCTAAAGTACGTTATAACGTCAATGCTTCATACACCATTAACGACTTAAATGTTTATTGGCAGCTACGTTACTGGGATAAAACCAAAGACAACAATGCTAATACCACGATGACAAAAGAAGTTAATTCAGTTGACTCGCGTGTCTATAACGATATTCGTTTTAGTTATGGCTTTAGTGAGAATATTAATGCTTATTTTGGTGTTAGCAATTTGTTTGACGAGCAGCCACCACATTTAGGCTCAAATCAAAAGTATCAGCAACAAGGGACGACAACCAATGGTACCGCATTTGATTTAGTTGGCCGTGCTTATTATGCCGGTATCAAACTAGACTTTTAGCAAGCTAAGTTTACTGGTATAAGTCGTTTTAAAGTGTAATGGGGGCTTAATGTTAGCCCCCATTTTAGATTCTGAACCAACTTAGTAGATTTTTCATGATTACGACAATAATTGCTGCTCAATTATTTGATGGCAAAAAAATACATATTAACCGAGCCATTAGTTTTGAAAATGGTAAAGTTATCGCTTTTGACGAGGTTGAAAACGCTAAAGTCATTAAAGTGGCAGGACTACTCACACCAGGCTTTATCGATATACAAGTTAATGGGGGCGGTGGGTTTTTATTTAATCACGATACCAGTTTAGCGACGTTGAAAGCTATGGTACGTGCACACAGCCGTTATGGCTCTACGGGATTATTACCGACATTAATTACCAGTGATTTAACCACCATTAGTAACGCCGCAGATACCATTGCCTTAGCAATAAAGCAGCAAGTTCCCGGCATTCTTGGCGTGCATTTTGAAGGGCCTCACATCAGTGAGCCTAAAAAAGGTATCCATAATAAAGATCACATCAGAGCCTTATCGTCTGAAGAGCTAGCGATTTATTGTCGCAATGATCTCGGCATCAAAGTGGTGACGTTAGCACCTGAGAATGTAACGCCAGCGCAAATAAAACAATTAACCGCCCACGGCGTAAAAGTATGCTTAGGTCACTCTAATGCAAGCTTTGCTATTACCCAAGCGGCATTAGCGGCTGGAGCGGTTGGCTTTACGCATTTATTTAATGCCATGTCGCCACTGACATCGCGTGAGCCTAACATGGTCGGTGCAGCACTACTTGATGAACACAGCTGGTGTGGCTTAATACTTGATGGACATCATGTACACCCTGCAACAGCCAAACTTGCGATTCGGGCTAAAAAAGCCGGAAAAGTGATGTTAGTGACAGACTCAATGTCAACTATTGGCAGTGAGCAACAAAGCTTAGAATTTGACGGTCATCAAATACAGTTATCCGGCGATAAACTCACTAGTCAAACGGGTCAATTAGCCGGCTCGGCACTCGATATGATCACGGCCGTAAATAATGCCCAAATGATGTTAGATGTACCACTAGAAGAAGCACTGAGAATGGCCAGTTTATATCCGGCTGACTTTCTTGGTCTAAATAACCAAAAACCTCAGCTAGCCATCGGTGCTAATGCTGATTTTACCTTACTTGAACACGCTAATAACTCCGCTTTACATGTCACTCAAACATGGATCAGTGGTCAGCAAATATTTTAAATGTACAGAGGCTTACAATGCAAAAACTTACGGGATTAATCTCCGCTCCACATACGCCCTTTGATAAAAATGGTGAAGTTAACTTACCGGTTATCGACCAAATAGCCACCTTACTTATCGAACAAGGTGTTAAGGGTGTGTATATCTGTGGCACAACGGGTGAAGGCCTTAATTGCTCTGTCGCTGAGCGCAAAGCTGTGGCTGAACGTTGGGTTAGTGCTGCTCAAGGTAAGCTAAGTATTACGGTTCATACCGGCGCCTTGTCAATTGTAGATACCCTTGAATTAACCAAGCACGCTGAAACACTCGATATTTTCGCCACCTCTATTATCGCACCATGCTTTTTTAAACCAGGTTCGGTTGATGAGCTAGTCACCTATTGTGCGGCAGTCGCGGCAGCAGCACCGAGCAAGGCGTTTTATTACTACCATTCGGGTATGTCAGGCGTAATGTTTGATATGGAGCAGTTTTTGATTAAAGCAGACAAAGCTATTCCAAACCTTGCGGGTATTAAATTCAATCATGTCGACTTATATGAATTTCAACGCTGCACACGGGTTTGTGATGGCAAATTTGATATCCCATTTGGTGTCGATGAGTTTCTTCCAGGTGGTCTTGCTGTAGGCGCTATTGGCGCTGTTGGTAGTACTTATAATTATGCCGCACCTTTGTACTTAGACATCATAGCAGCTTATAAAATTGGTAACCAAGCAACAGTGACCGCGCTGATGGATAAAGTCATTGCACTTATCCGTGTCCTGGTTGAATATGGTGGCGTTGCCGCTGGTAAAGCTGCAATGCAGCTGCACGGCATCGATGTTGGCGATCCGCGCTTACCAATACGTGCGCTCTCTGCCGATGAGAAAGAAGCTGTTGTCGCTAAAATGAAAGCCGCAGGCTTTATGGACCACATTCCAAGGAAGTAAATGCCGACAAAATAAAGCTCGCTACTTTATTGGTGACTGCAAATTGATATCTCGACTTTACTCCCCTTGATGATATGGTGATTTTTATATACAACCATCAACAAAATAATGTTGGTGGTTTTTTTTTGCCTAAAGCGCTGTGCAGAGTTCGAAAAAACTTAAAACGTTGCCAAAACCTCATCACTTTATTTTCTTCGCGAGAGCTCAAAGTATTACAGCTAAGTCGCTATTTAAGTTCTCAAGCAAAAAATAGTGGGATATCGCCTTGTAGACGTTGGCTAACAACTTTGGGCGTGATGTTAGGAAAAGTTTGCAATGCCAAGCGTCATTAAGCTTAATAACCGGCCAATAGTAATGCAGGCTTAGAGCATTACTATTACACTCGTGGGCAGTTATTTCATGACATTACGATAAGGGGTTAGCCATATTCTACTCTGCTAATTCAGCTGTCAGAGTGCTACCTTGATGTTTAACCATCTGCCTAAAAGCGCCGGGTGTTATGCCATAACGGCGTTTAAAATGTCGATAGAAATGGCTTAAATTACTAAAGCCACTCGCTAAAGCAATTTCTGTTATGTCTGTATTTGAGCTTGCCAGAAGTTTAGCGACGGCATCGCAGCGCACCTTGAGGAGATATTCAATGACACTAAACCCAGTATGCTGACGAAATTGGCGCGCGAAATGGCTCCTTGAGATGTTGACTTGCTTGGCCACCATTTCTAGGGTGATATCTATTGCATAATTATCATGAATCCAGCGCTGAGCCTTGGTCATTCTCAGTGATGATTGTGCAGTTATTTTTTGCACATAACCTGCACAGCCGATATGAAGTAGTAATAGCCGTAAGTATAAATTCTCTTTTAAGCTAGCATCTAAAGGTGAGCTAGAATTCGGGCAAGCTGCGAGCTCATCAGCAGTTTTTAATATTTCTTGAGTACTATCGTTTATGCTCAAAAGGTTATTGTTAATTAAAAGTTCGCCTGCAGATAGCGTACTTAAAAGTAACCGATTAGTCGGGTTTGATAAGGTATCAAACGAGGAAGGGTCAATGCAGGCGAACAGTAATTTTGACTCAGTTTGCTGATCAACAGAAATTGAATGTGAGTGTTGAGCAGGAATAAAAACAGAATGGCCAGCCGATAATGGAGACATAACATCAGTGGTGTGAATGTTTACTCTGCCTTTTACACAGACTATGAGCTCGTGTAGGTTATGCTGGTGTTGTTCGATATCTTGCCCTAAGAGAACACTGGAGGTCCAAAGCATTAAAATAGTCCAATAGTATAGTTATAGAGCTCGATGCTATGCGACATCATGTAATAAAGCTATTAATATAATATGAAATTAGCACTATTGTACTCTTGGTTGTAGTCGTAACCAATAGCTAGCCAATGTAAAGACTTTGTTTTGGCTATCGTATGGCAAATAACTGAGGTAATTATTTTATTGGAGCAAACTATGGTTGTTGTACATCATCTGAATAACTCAAGGTCGCAACGGGTGCTTTGGGCTTTAGAAGAGCTTGGCGTTGCTTATCAAGTGAAGCAATATAAACGTAACCTTAAAACTAACCTCGCACCGACTAGCCTTAATAAAGTTCATCCTTTGGGGAAATCTCCGGTGATCACAGATGGTGATATTACCGTTGCAGAGTCTGGGGCTATTGTTGAGTATCTTGCTCAAACCTACGGCCACAGTCATTTTATTCCAGCAGCGAAAAGTGAGGCGCACCGCCAGTATCTCTACTGGTTACATTTTGCTGAGGGCACGCTAATGCCGCAATTGTTGTTTAAACTCATTTTAGAGAAAATAGTCCAGCGTTCGATGCCATTTATTATTAAGCCCATTGCTAAAGGTATTGTGAACAAAGTCATGACTGGCTATGTCGGGCCAAATATCACCAGTAATTTGGATTTTATTGAAAGTCATTTAAAGCATAATAAATGGTTTGCCGGCGATCAACTTTCAGGGGCAGATATTCAAATGAGTTTTCCATTAGAAGCATGGGCTGCAACAAGCGCTGATAATCAAGATTACCCACAGATTATAGCTTACGTTAAACGCTTACAAGCAAGAGCAGCATATCAAAGAGCCTTGAAATCTGGTGGAACTTACCATTACGCTTAAATTTTGTTCACAAAATATAAAGTAAAATCGGGCAATAATGCTAGTGTTTTAAGCGTGTTGCAACCGAGGCTTTTCGGCTAAAAAAATGGTGTTTTTCTTATCCATGTTCGCTATTTGTCATGTTAAGTGGATCATACGTCAGGGCGGCTATATGTTTATTAATACTAAAGCCAATATGCGGCAAAAAATAGCTAAGCTGCTAACCTATGAGAATAGTGATGAAGATGTTTTGCATCAATAAATCAACCGCTATACCAAGCGAAGCAAGTAATAAATTTGTGAGTTGTTAATGTTTCAACTCAGTTTTAAGAGAGAAAGCTATGATTGAATTCAAGTTAAATGGGAACAAGGTTTCCTCTGCTGCAGATGTAAATACACCGCTGTTATGGGTCATTCGTGATGAGTTTGGCTTTAAAGGCACAAAATTTGGTTGTGGTATTGGCATGTGTGGCGCGTGTACTGTGCATATGGATGGCGCCCCCGTTAGAACCTGTTCTTTTCCTTTAATCGCAGCAGAAAATAAAAATATCACCACGATTGAAGGTTTAGAAAACAAACATCCATTACAGCAAACATGGATTGAAGAGCAAGTACCACAATGTGGCTACTGTCAATCGGGTCAAATTATGCAAGCTGCAACCTTATTGGCAAATAATCCGTCTCCAAGCGAGCAAGAAATTGTTGATCATATGAGTGGCAACTTATGTCGTTGCATGGCTTATGTTCGAATTAAAAGTGCAATTAAAAATGCGGCCGAAGTTATGTCAGCCGACGTAGAAACTTTTGATGCTAGCTCTTCAACGCAACAATCATAAAGGCGTATGGCAATGAAAAATATTAAAGATGCAAAAAATAATGTCAGCTTATCTCGACGTCGCTTCTTAGTGGGTACCGTAAGTGGTTCACTGTTAATGGCATTTGCGCCACTGGTTAGCGCGGCGGACTTAAGCAAAAGTCCTCAAGAAACGCTAAAAAATAAATTATTTTCTCCAACAGTGTGGTTTGAAATAAACCCTTTGGGTGAAATTAACATTAATATTGCTAAAGCCGAAATGGGCCAACATGTTGGTACGGCGCTAGCACGCGTTGTTGCTGATGAGTTAGGCGCTGATTGGTCAAAAGTCTCGATCACTCATGTAGATACTGATCCTAAATGGGGTTACATGGTCACGGGCGGCTCTTGGTCTGTATTTCAATCATTTAAACCACTTTCTCAAGCCGGTGCAGCCGGTCGTATCGCTTTAATTGAAGCCGCGGCAAACATCTTAAATTGCCCAGTTGAAGAATGCCGAGTCGAACAGATCGGAA
>Ga0209344_10001549_pt1 | contig 29317 bp, 30 predicted proteins | sample Cruoilmetagenom6_FD_187293 | JGI IMG/M metagenome (GOLD analysis project Ga0209344, IMG submission 187293) | Oil polluted marine microbial communities from Coal Oil Point, Santa Barbara, California, USA - Santa Barbara Oil Seep Sample 6 (SPAdes)... | ecosystem: Environmental > Aquatic > Marine... | reverse complement strand
TGCCCTGCGCCTGCTTCTTGGTGCCGACGAAGAGGATGGTCCCGCCATGGGCGACCGTCTCCTTGACATAGTCATACGTCGCGTCGATGTGAGCAAGCGACTGCTGCAGGTCGATGATGTGGCTGCCCGAGCGCTCGGTCAGAATGAAGCGCTTCATTTTCGGGTTCCAACGACGAGTCTGGTGTCCGAAGTGCACGCCGCTGTCGAGCAGCTGGCGGATGGTTACGACGGCCATGGCCGTTCTCCTTTTCTGGCTCACTGGTGCGCATGGCAGCAAGGGCCTTCTCAGTTAATACTCGCTACCGGTTGGCGCGAATCCTGGTGCCCGGGCATACCTCCGCCCCGTTTGCAGAGGTCTGCGAGTGGGGACTGAGTGGAGATAGCGGCCGTGTGTTGCGGTAGTTTTACTGCAACGGGGCACGCGTAGTCACCGCGAGTACACGCGGTGCTTCGAAAATCATACCATCGCTCCCCCACAACGGCATCCTGCCTGTGCGCTATCCCCCGTTGCTCCTGTCGACCCCCACCCACCACCTCGCTCCGAAACACTCGTGAGATGCCTCGCACCCTCCACTCACTGCTTATCTCCGTCGCCGCTGCCTTACTACTCACCGCGAGCGCGAATGTCCCCACCGCTGCGCTTTCGCTGGTTGGGCCACTCGCCAGCTCGGTAGCGCAGGAACGTTGGGAGTGGCCGGTCGAGTCACCGCATCCGGTCATCCGCCCGTTTATCGCTCCGGCAACCCCCTATTCGCCAGGGCACCGCGGCATCGACATCGGCGCCGCACGCGCGACCGAGGTTCGTGCTCCGGCCGCGGGAATCGTGCACTTTTCTGGCACAGTCGTTGACCGCCCGGTGGTGTCGATTCGGCACCCCGGCGGACTAATTTCCAGCATCGAACCTGTCTCGAGCACACTCTCTCGTGGGGACGCGGTCGAGACAGGACAGGTGATCGGCACACTCGAGGAGGGCCACTGTTCTGTCCCTTGTGTGCACTTTGGTGTGCGTCTCGATGGCGAATATGTTTCGCCGCTCAACTACCTCGACGCGATTCCACGAGCAGTACTGTTGCCCACGCGAAAGCCCTAGCCGGGTCAGAAGAACTCAGTGCCAACTCGCCCGACTGGGGACACTCTCTCTAGCGAATACTCGGCTTAGCGACCCGGAGCACGTTGAGGAGTGCGCACCTCTGCCCCCACAGAAATCACACGACCAGGCCACCAGAACTTCTCGCCAAGCATGAAAGCCAGCGAGGGCACAATGACCGTGCGCACGAGGAGCGTGTCGAGGAGCACACCGATACATACGATGATTCCGATCTGGGTCAGCGTGATGAGCGGCAGCACTCCCAGCACAGCGAACACGGCGGCGAGCAAGACTCCGGCGCTGGTGATTACTCCACCGGTTGACGACAGCGCACGAATCATGCCGACACGTGTTCCATGCTCTACAGCTTCCTCTCGCGCTCGAGTCACCAAGAAGATGTTGTAGTCAACGCCGAGGGCGACCAAGAACAGAAAGCTGAAGAGCACAACGTTCGTATCGATCGCAGGAAAGCCGAATACAGACTGGAACAGCAGCCAACTAGCTCCCAGGCTGGCGAAGAACGACGCCAGCACCGTCAGCAACAGCAGAATTGGGGCAAGCAGCGAACGCAAGAGAAGCACGAGCACAATGAACACGAGCACCAGTATCAGCGGTATGACGAGGTTCTGATCAGCTTGTTGAGCGCGCTCGACATCGAGTGATTGAGCATCAACTCCGCCGACGAGAGCATCCGCTCCGTCGATCGTGGCTAGTTCAGCTCGGAGGGCCTCAATCGCGGCGAACGACCCTTCAGTCTCAGCCGCATCGTCCAGCACCACAGTGATTTGCGTGATGGTGTCCGAACTTTCGCCGATGCGAACTGCATCAACACCCTTCACGGCTTCAGCTGCTTCAGCCGCTTCTTCGGCGTAGTCGGCCTTGACGATTACGGAGGCAGGCGAACCACTGCCGGCGGGAAAAGCATCCGCTATCAGTTGCTGGCCCTGAACCGCCTCGGGAACCTGGGTGAAGCTTTCAGTTTGCGAAAGCCCGATCTTGACCTGCGGAACACCCAAAGAAAGCGCGCCCAAGATTACGGCACCCACAATTGCTACAGCGACCGGCTTCTTCGAGACGAGAACACCCAACTTGTGCCAGACACCGCGCTCGGCGCTGCCTTCCGTGCCGAAGCGAGGAACATACGGCCAGAACAGACCACGGCCGAAGAGCACAAGGGCAGCAGGCAAGACAAAGAGAGCGAAGAGCATCGCGATGACAACTCCCGTTGCGCAGGCGATGCCCAGAGCACGGTTGCCGCCAAGCTCCGCGAAGACGAGGGTGAGCAGCGCCAAGACCACCGTGCTTCCGCTGGCGATAATCGCCGGGCCCGCTCCCCGTAACGCTCGAGACATTGCTTCGCGGCGGTCTTCGACGAGGCGCAATTCGTCACGATAGCGAGCAATGAGCAAGAGGGCGTAGTTGGTTCCTGCGCCGAAAACAAGCACGGAAAGAATGCCGGTGACGGACGCGTCGAGTTGGATTCCCACAAGGGCTGCCACTCGTGCGGCTACGATTCCGGCCAGGCCGTCAGCGACGCCGACGACAACGAGAGGCACGAGCCAGAGCCACGGGCTACGGTACGTGACCAGCAGCAGTACAGCAACGACAATAACTGTCGTCAAGAGGAGGGTGAAGTCCGCCCCTTCGAAGACGGCAGCGATGTCGACAGCGAATCCCTCAGGTCCGCTCAGCAGTGCCGTGAGTCCACTGGGTAGGTCGGCGTTGGCAATCTCACGCAGCTTTTCCGCTCGCTCTGATTGCTCGCCCGCTTCCGAGAGTTTGTCGAGCGGAACCGTCACGAGAGCGGTTGTTCCATCGTCGGAGAATGACGGTGGCGGGACAAAACCGTCAGCGGAGAGTTCACTGAGTTCCGCCGTTGCTTCGGTGACCGCCGTCGTATCGCCCGTGGTGAGCTTTTCGCCATCTCGGCTGAACACGAGGAGAGCAACAGTCGAGTCGGCGCCGGGAAGTTGCTCAGCCGCCGCGGCGGCTTTAACGGACTCAGCGCTTTCAGGCAATCCCACACCAGGAAGGGTTTCGCCGTCTCCCCCGGCCCCAACCGCGAATACTGCGCCAGCGGCAACGAGGGCGGTCACGAGAACAATCCATGATGTTCGGCGAGAGGTGATGAACGACCTGAGGCGAGACATCCTGCTCCTTCTGTAGATACTTCACTTCTTTAGATATTAGACAAGTTAGGAATCTACCGCTAAAGTGATGAGTATGCAAGACAGCGACCAGGCCCTCGCCCGACCCCAAGCGCGACGCCCGACCCAACTTCTGCGCGACATCCTCGACACAAGTGAAGAGTTCGAACAGCATGTCGGTCGCACACTCTCGGTGAATGCGACCGACCTCGACGCCATGGAGCACCTCATTCAAAGCGGGCCGCTCGCCCCGACCGAGCTCTCCCGTCGACTCAATATCTCCACCGCTGCCGTAACCGGGGTGATAGACCGGCTCATTGGCGTCGGTCACGTCACGCGCGAACAGCACCCCACCGACCGTCGTAGCGTCGTCGTCGTGCCGAACCCGCGCTCGGTTGAAACCGCTATGGCCACGTTGATGCCCATGATCATGGGCATCGATAGCGTGCTTGACGAATTCAACGACGAAGAAAAAGACGTCATTGAGCGCTATCTCAATCGCGTGGTGGTCATCTACCGCGAGCAGCTTCCTGCCCCTGAAGACGTTCCTGCACCGAAGCCCGCCGTCGCCCCTACCCGAGTAGAAGCCCCAGGACCACGTCGATCATCCTGGAAACCAGACACGCACTACGCCAGCCCGCCCCTCCCCTAGTCGCGCCGATCAGTCATCACCTAAGCGCGCGGATGAGCCGTTCGGTAGCTCTCTCGCAAGCGTTCTGTGGAAACGTGAGTGTACAGCTGAGTTGTGCCCAGACTCGCATGACCGAGCATCTCTTGCACGGCCCGCAAATCTGCACCACCGTCTAACAAATGAGTCGCGGCAGTGTGACGAAGGGTGTGAGGCCCTGATCCGCCCGACCCAGGAACGTCAGCCAACAAGTGCGCGATGATGTTGTAGACCGTGCGCGTGCCCAGCCGGGCGCCCCGAGCACCGACAAACAATGGCGACGCCGCTGCTGCCTGCTGCGTCAACCGCGGTCTGCCCCGTTCAACATAATCCGCAATCGCCCTATTCGCCGGAATCCCGAAGGGAACCACGCGCTCCTTTGATCCTTTTCCCACCACTCGAACCGTCAAACGCGAGTGGTCGACATCGCCACGATCCACTCCCGTGAGCTCACTAACTCGCAGCGCTGACGCATACAAGAGTTCCACAATTGCGCGGTCCCGCAGCGCGATCGGATCACCGGACTCCGCGCGCGTCGAAACGCTCTGCAGAAGCTCCGTCATCTGATCGCGGTTGAGCACTCGTGGCAAATGACGATCCGCCTTGGGAGCTTTGAGTCGCACCCCAGCATCCACGTCACTCGCGTGGGATCGCACCAACCACGCGCTAAACGCTCGTGCCGACGCTGCTCGCCTCGCCAACGTCGATTTGGCCAAGCCTGACTGCGACGACTGCCAGAGCCAATCACGCAAAAGCTCAAGATCGAGCTCTGCTGCGGCTATTACCCCGCGTTGCGCCGCGAAGCCTACAAGGTCATTCATGTCAGAGCGATACGAGCGAACTGTGTGCGCGCTAAAACCACGATCGGTCGCGAGATGTGCGACGAAAGACTCGCTCAGGCGCTGTAGCTCCACGGCTCTATCGTGCGCCATAGTCACAACAATGTGACGCCACACGATAGCGTTTCGGGATGGCGACACTCACCTCCCCCGATTCAGACCGCTATGCCCTCATCACCGGAGCGACATCCGGCATCGGCGCAGAGTTCACCCGTCAGCTTGCCAGCACCGGCTACAACGTGGTTATTGTCGCCCGCGACAAGTCTCGCCTCGATTCCATGGCGGATGATCTTCGAGCTCATACCGGCGTTGCGGTAGAAATACTCGTCGCCGATCTCACAGACGCACAGCAGCGAGAGAGCGTCGAGAATCGACTTGCTTCCCTCGAGAAGCCGATCAGTTATCTCGTGAACAACGCCGGCTATGGATTACCGCAAGACTTCGATCGCAATTCCATCGCGGACGAACACAAAATGCTCGACGTACTCGCGACCGTTCCGATGCGACTCAGCCATGCCGCATTGGGTGGCATGCTGTTGCGTCGATCTGGCACTATTTTGACTGTCGCCAGTCTTGCTGGAGAGGCACCTCTCGGACTCTACTCAGCCGCGAAAGCGTGGCCCATGAGCTTCAGTCGCTGGGCCAATGCCCACTACAAGCATCGCGGGGTGACCTTCACCGCGCTTGCTCCGGGCTTCGTGAAGACCGAGTTTCACTCGCGACTCGGGATCGAACGCGAATCGATGGCTCCGCGATGGATGTGGCTCGAGGCGCCATTCCTCGTGCGATCAGCGCTACGAACTGCTCGCCGCAAACGGGCCGTGTCCATCCCGAGCGTGCGGTACAAGCTGGTGTGGCTGTTGATGAAGATCGGACAGCCGGTCATCTTGTTGTTTGTCGCACGCGCTTCACGCCGTTCTAACGGATTGTAAATCCTCGCGATTCCACACTCTCTTTGAGGTGCTCACGCAAGGCCGCGGACTTGCCGGAGAGAGTTTCGGGTTTGCTCGTGCGCCGTGCGGTGTGCTCTGCCCAACCGTACTCGCGTTCTGCGTTGTTCGAACTGTCAGTCGCAACATGACGCCCTTCATAGAGCCCGTTGGCGATCATCGTCGTGTCGTACTCGCGCAAATGATCCTCGAGGTTCTCCGCGCCGTACTGCTCGTAGTGCACGACGGCAGCACGCGGCAATCGAGGCTTCGGGCCGCGACGAACGTCAGGTTTCGGATACCCCAAAGACAGCCCCGCAACAGCAAACACCCCGACGGGCAACCCCAACTCGCGAGCAATAGGCAGTGGTTCGTTGCGCACAGAGCCGACGGGAACCGCCCCCAAGCCCAAGGACTCAGCCGCAACGAGGGCGTTCTGGAGCGCAAGACTCGCGTCTACGGAAGCCAAGAGGAACATCTCAAGAGTGTCTGCGGCAAAGTGGTGCCCCTGTCGACGGGAGACGTACTGCAATCGCGCGATATCCGCACAAAAAAGCAACATCACCGGGGCCTGGGCGACAAACTCCTGATCACCCACTAGCTGAGAAAGGCGCGCGCGACGGTCAGGATCTTTCACGACGACAATGCTGTACGCCTGAAGGTTGGACGACGTAGGAGCACTACGAGCCGAAACAAGAATCGCTTCGAGCGCTTCGTCAGCGAGGGGAGTTGACTCAAAGTCTCGGATCGATTCGTGCGATGTCAGCAATCGAATGGTCGGCGTGAGAGATTCGGGGTTGATCGCGATCTTCTCGAGCTCGATTCGCGAGAGGGTGCGGTCGACCGAATGCGCGGCCCTTGAAGTGCTCTGAGTCATCTACCCATCGTTACATGAAGGACATGGTGACTCAGCCTGCTCTCTAGCCCGCTCACGATGAGAACGCTGAGGATACGCGACTCTCGCGAGCCACGTTACTCAGACGCTGCGGCTTCCGCGGCGTTAAAGGTCGAGTTTTTCGCTGAAAAGGTCTCAAGTCGCTGCTCGGGCGTCATCGCCTCAATCTGCGCCCATGCTTCAGCCGAGTGTCCGGTGATCTCCGCTGTATCCCCAACGGGAATGATCGAGTGAACTGTCTGCTTGTCGTATACGTGCACGACGTTGACTGCCTGACCGTAGTCGACTCCCGACAACAGACGATCTTCAGCACTGAGATCAAGGGTGTAGCACGTGGCCGAGGCGACGGAAACAGGAATCCCCGCAAACGTCGAATGCGTTGAATAGTGCAGGTGCCCGGCAAGAATCGCGCGGACATCACTGCCCTCAAGCACTTCAGCGAGTCGCTCCTGTCGCTGAAGTTCCAGCATCCCCATCGCTTCAAGCATCGGTGTCGGGATGGGCGGATGATGCACAGCTAAGAGCGTGCCGTGCGGTGCTGGCGTAGCAAGTTCGGCTCGCAGCCACTCCAGTTGCTCGTCGGAAATGTCACCGTGGTGGTAGCCAGGAACAGTGGTGTCGAAGGAGATGATTCGCAGCCCGTCGACCATGTAGACACGGTCTTGGGGTGCATCCGACTCGGCATCGAATAGCAGTTTCGAGTACTGGGGACGCTCGTCGTGGTTGCCCATCACCCAGATAATCTGAGCGTTCATGCGGCGTGCAGCAGGCTCGACAATTTCGCGAAGACGCACATAAGCGTCGGGCTCGCCGAGATCGGCAAGGTCGCCAGTGAACACGATCGCCTGGGGCTTGGCGGTCGAACGCTCAAGCTGCGCGAGAGCCTGTTCTAGATGGTCAATGGTGTTGACTGCACCGTAGAGCGGACGCCCGCCTGCGAGCAGGTGGGTGTCGCTGACGTGCGCAATGACGTGGCTGGGTGCGGGGTATTGGCCGAGTTGAATCACACGCCCAGCCTAGGTGGCGCTGCTGTCATCCGACAGCCCTCGCAGCGTGCTCTCGCACGTTAACGCACGTGCCCGCCCTCGCAGTTGCGAGGGCGGGCACGTGTTGCTCGATGACTAGCGGGATGCTGACATCGCTGCGGAAATTAGTCCTGCTTGATTACGGGAAGCTGCACAGTTCCGGTGCGGACACCTTCGACGGCCGCATCAAACTCGCCCGTGATTCCGTCACGGTTCTTGAAGGTGAGCAAGCTCACGACAATCGCAACCACTGTGTTGAGCACGAAGCCAGGAACGATCTCGTACATGACGCCGGAAAGCGCGTCGCTGTTACCCCAGATAACGACGGTGACCGCACCGGCGATCATGCCGGCAATGGCTCCTGGCGCGGTGAGCTTGCGCCAGAAGAGCGACAGGATCACGATCGGACCGAACGCAGCGCCGAAGCCTGCCCATGCGTAGCCGACCAAGTCAAGCACTGAGGACTGCGGGTCTAGTGCGATCAAGATCGCGATCACCGAGACCACAAGCACACCAAGGCGACCCAGGATGACCTGCGTCTTGGCGGATGCATCCTTCTTGACAACGATCTTGAAGAGGTCTTCGACTAGGGCAGAAGACGACACAATGAGCTGCGACGAAATGGTACTCATCACTGCTGCGAGCACGGCGGCAAGCACGAATCCTGCGACCAGCGGGTGGAAGAAGATCTGCGAGAGTTCGAGGAACACCTTCTCGGGGTCATCGAGCGTGAGGTTGGGGTTCTGCTGGAAGTACGCAACACCGATAAGAGCCGAGGCCATGGCGCCGAGAACCGAGACGATCATCCAACTGATTCCAATGCGGCGACCCGCGACGGCATCCCCTGGGGAACGGAGAGCCATGAAGCGCACGAGGATGTGTGGCTGGCCGAAGTAACCGAGGCCCCATGCCGCGGCGGAGATTGCACCGACGATGGACCCGCCGAAGAGGGTGAGCATGTTGATCGGGTCTTCCTTTGCCGCGCCGACAATGCGAATCGACTCGATAGCCCCTTCAACGCCGCCGACCTGCGTGATGCCGATGATTGGCACGGTAATAAGCGCGAGGAAGATCATGATGCCTTGCACGACGTCGGTGTAGGTCGCTCCGATGAATCCGCCGAAGAGAGTGTAGAGAACCGTGACGCCACCAACGAGCAGCATTCCGATGAGGTATTGAGAGTTGAACGCGCTCTCGAAGAACTTGCCTCCCGCGACCATTCCCGATGAAACGTAGAAGGTGAAGAACACGAGGGTGATGACACCAGCGGTGATGCGCAGGATGTGCGTTTTATCGCGCAGACGGTTCTCGAAGAAGCTGGGGACCGTGATCGAGTTTCGCGATACTTCGGTGTAGGCGCGTAGTCGCGGTGCGACGAACTTCCAGTTGAGCCAGGCACCGACCGTAAGGCCGATAGCGATCCAGCCTTCGACGAGTCCACCGACGTAGAAAGCTCCGGGGAGACCGAGGAGCAACCATCCGGACATGTCGGATGCGCCCGCGCTCAGTGCAGCGACTCCCGGGCTGAGCTTGCGGCCCGCCAGCATGTAGTCGTCGAGGTCGGTCGTCCTCTTATACGCCCACCACCCGATGCCCAGCATTGCGGCCATATAGATAACCATTGCGATAATTTGGAAAACTAGATCGTCCACGGTCTTACCTTCCTTGTGCACATCGGTGGGTTAAGCGTGTCTACCCTCGCAGACAAAAGGATTAGTAACAATCTCAACCACTATCTAGAAAGCATTAGCATTTCTAATGTTTGTCGCGAAATCAGCAGCGATGTCGCATGATTCCGGCGTTGTCACAGGAGTTTTGCGCGATTTCGATGGGGTACACAACTTTCGCACCCTGCGTTACTGGCGAGTTGGGGCGACATTTTCACAACGTGCGACTGAGTCGCGAGACGAGTAGTTGCTCTACGCGGACGAAGTCGCGACGCGCTTGCGGCATATTTTGTGTCGCAGGAGGGGGCCACGAGAGTGGGACGAATTCGGCGCTCCGAGCGATCGAGACGATGTCGAGCACGTCGGCCCACGCTCGCCCGCAGATGCGCTGTATCTCCACTTGGAGACACGTTGAAGCGTCTCGGGAAGTCGCGAGGTCTCGGTCTAGCGAGGCAAGGAGAGCGCATCATCCCTTGACGCGTTTCCAGCCACTCTGCGACTCGGTGGCGCGTCCGTCGAGTTCGAGCAACCCGAGCTGGGCGCGAACCGTGGAGATCGCGAGGCCACTGCGCGCGGCGACATCGTCGCTCGTGCGGGCGCTGCGAGCGCTGAGGGCGTCGAGAAGACGGATGGCCTCGGTAGCGCTGGGGTTGCCAGCATCCGCAGCTTCGGTTGAGGCTGAGGTTGAGGCTGTGTGCTCTGGCCCGGTTTCGTCGTCGACCGCGAACCGCGTGTGTTCGAGCGGCGCAAGCTCCGCCATCTGATCTGGGTTAGTGACGCACACGGCGTCGTAGTCGCGGATGAGACGGTGACAGCCGGCGGAGGCTGCACTCGTGACTGGGCCAGGCACCGCACCGAGCGGCCGCCCGAGGGCTGCCGCGTGGCCAGCGGTGTTGAGAGAGCCGGAACGCCACCCCGCCTCGAGCACCACGGTGGCCATACTTGCTGCAGCGATGAGCCTATTCCGCTGGAGGAATCGCCATTTCGTCGGCGGTGACCCGCACGGGAGCTCTGAGATGACTACGCCACTCTCCACGATGCGCCCGAGAAGCGCATCGTGACCGCTCGGGTAGAAGCGGTCTACTCCCCCGGCAAGGAACGCAACGGTGAGGCCGCGGCTCGCCAGCGCAGCACGGTGCGCCATGCCGTCGATTCCATAAGCAGCACCCGAGACAATCGTGTAGCCGCGGTCCACTAGACCTGCCGAGGCTTCCATCGTGATGTGTTCGCCGTAGCCGGTGGCGGCGCGCGCCCCGACGAGGGCGAGGCCGCGGTCGATTCCGCTGAGCGCTTCGTCGGTTCCGCGAACCCAGAGCGCGGATGGCGCGTGCCAGTCGAGATCGTTGAGCCGCGACGGCCACAGGGCGTCGCTGGGCGTGAGTAATCGCGCGCCAAATCGAGCCGCCTGGCGTAATGCGATGAGTGCGGTGTTGGACTTGAGCCGAGGCATCCACCGGTCGATTGCTTGGGCCATGTCGTCGGCGCCGACCGCGTCACCGGCCTCGGAGAGCGCTGCCGCAAACCGCTCAGGGTCCCAGTGCTCGACGACGGCGGTGAGCGCGCGCACGGCACCCAGCTGCTGGATGGCCCGACCGGCTAGGCGGTCACCGGGTTCGGCTAAGCCGCTCCATGTGGCGCAAGCGAAACGTTCTTCGATCGCATCGCGATCGAGATCTTCACCGCCCCCGACGCTGACTGCTTTCACGAGGGTGGCGACTTCTGATTCTTTGAGTCCAAACATGGTCACTGTGACATGGCCTTTCTGAGGTAGAGCGCTTGCCCAACGTGGGTGTCGTCGGGTCGAGAATCGTCGGCGAGGTCGGCAAGCGACCACGCGACACGGAGTACGCGGTCGTAGCCGCGCATCGTGATGCCGCCGCGTTCAAGAGCGCGGTCGAGCCCAGCAGTGACTTTGGGTGCAAGCCGCAATTCACGACCACGCAAGTACGAACCGGGCACATGCGAGTTGAGCCGCCAGGGCGTTGCTTCGAGGCGAGCAACGGCACGCTCGCGAGCCGCAGTGACTTGGGCCCGGGCCTCCGCGGTCGAAAGTGACGGTCGTTCCCCTGCCAAGCGCAATTGAGCGCTCGTGATGCGTTCGACTCGAAACTGAATGTCGATGCGGTCGAGGAGCGGCCCCGAAAGGCGTGCGAGGTAACGCCTCCGACTGTTGGGCGGACACGTGCACTCACTGTCGCGCGCACCCCATTGTCCGCAAGGGCACGGGTTGGCCGCCATGACGAGTTGAAATCGGCCAGGAAAGTGAGCAATCGCATTCGCTCGATGGATGCTGATCACCCCCGATTCGAGCGGTTGCCGCAGTGCGTCTAGCGCTGCCGGCGCAAACTCGGGCGCTTCGTCGAGAAAGAGCACTCCGTCGGAGGCTCGGGCGGCAGCACCCGGACGTATCTGCGAGCTGCCGCCGCCCACGAGCGCCGCGGCCGTCGCCGTGTGATGGGGCGCTTCGAGGGGTGGTCGCGTCGTAAGGCTGTTGCCGACGGGAAGCCCGGCGAGTGAACGAATGGAGGAGACTTCGAGAGCCGCTTGCGGATCAAGATCGGGTAAGAGCCCGGGTAGTCGCGCGGCAAGCATCGTTTTGCCGGCGCCCGGAGGGCCGAGTAGGAAAACGTGATGGCCTCCGGCTGCAGCAACGAGCATCGCGTCGATGGCGTCGCTGCCGCCGATCATGTCAGCAAGGTCGCCGCCGGCATCAACCGCCGCTTCAGGAGCGGGCCGGGTAATGACCTCGACAGGTTCGGGCTCAAACTCTCCGCCGTGCCAGATGGCGGCATCCCGCAGCGAAGGTACGGCAATCACACGCATGTCGGGAACGAGCGATGCTTCGTCGGCGTTGCCGCTCGGCACCATGACCGTCGTGAACCCCGCGCGGGACGCGGCGAGCACCGCAGGCAACACTCCGTTCACTGGGCGTAGGCGTCCGTCAAGCCCGAGCTCTCCGATATGGAGCACCCGGTCGATCGATTCTGCCGAGATCGTTCCCGAGGCGGCGAGTGCCGCAAGCGCGATTCCGAGGTCGAAGCCGGAGCCGTGTTTGGGAAGCGCAGCCGGCGACAGGTTGACGGTGATCTTGCGATTCGGCAGCCCGCATCCGGAGTTCGTTGCGGCTGCCCGCACGCGATCTTTTGCCTCGCCCAGCGCGGTGTCGGGTAACCCAATAAGGACGAACCCGGGAAGGTTATTGGAGAGGTCTGCTTCGATCTCCACGATCGCGCCTTCGAGCCCTAGCAGGGAAACGGCGTACGTTCTGCCGATCACGAGACGCGCTTCAAGTGTTCGATCTCAATATCACCGCGTGACGGCACGATAACCGCAATAGCATCGATGCGCACCGTTGAGCCTGAACCGGGGTGTTCGTTGCACCAGGCAGCCGCGAGTCGCCGCAACCGTGACAGTTTCGTGGCAGTGATCGATTCGAACGGATGCCCAAACAGAACACTCGAACGAGTCTTGACTTCGACGAAAACGAGCTCGTCGCGCTCTCTCGCCACGATGTCGAGCTCACCTTGGGAACATCGCCAATTGCGATCGAGGATCTCAAGCCCTGCACTGGTCAAGTGGTCGGTCGCGAGGTTTTCACCGCGTGCACCGAGGTCGTATTTTGCTGCCATGGCTCAAGATTGCGCCTGCCGCAGCGTCTCAAAGCAGGTCCAGAGTCGATCGGCGTGATGTTCGGCGGGAGCGAATCATGGTGAGGAGAAGTCGCCGTCCCCGACCACGTCACCCCTGCGTGCCGCGACTACCTACACAAAAAGACCAGCAAGCAGGCTGCCTGCCAGCACCACCATGATCGCGGCGATGAGAATATCCAGCACTCGCCACGCGCCTGGCTTCGCGAAGAGCGGCCGAAGATACCGACTGCCGTAGCCAAGTGCCGAGAACCAGAGAACGCTGCCGAGGCAGGCACCGAGTGCAAACCACCAGCGCGCGTCTTCGTACGTTGCGCCGATCGAGCCCAGCAACAGCACCGTGTCGATGTACACATGTGGATTGAGCCAAGTGAGAGCGAACGCCGTCGAAAGCGCGGCGGTGAGCGTCATTCCGGTACCGCTGGTCTCGGCGGTGAGCGCCTGCGGCTTGAGAGCCCGCCGAATCGACAGAAAGGCGTAAACGAGAAGGAAAAGAGCTCCGCCAATGCGGGCCACTACGAGCAACCAAGCGGCCTGCTGGATGAGCGTTCCGAGCCCCGCGATTCCGGCAAGGATCAGCGCAATATCGGAAAGGGTGCACAGGAGAACCACTGCCGTTACATGTTCGCGGCGAAGACCCTGACGCAACACAAACGCATTTTGAGCTCCGATCGCGATGATCAATGACAGGCCAAAACCGAATCCCGAGACGATGGTCGGGAGGATTGGGGGCATGTGCTCATATTAAGTGGCTTTGGGCACTGCTGCGGTCGGCATCCGAGTTCGTTTACTCAGCAGTTACTCAGTTTCACTATGATGAATGCCGTTCACTCAATTTAGGCAAGGGGCAGACATGGCCGAGGGCAAAAAGAAAAAAGTAGTTCGCGTGGAGTCCACTCCAGCGAGCGAGGCAGAAGCACAGGCCATAGTCGAGAACGACGCATCCTGGACTCCTACTCCCGAGGCTAAGGGCAAGGCCACCAAGTTCCGCCTTATCGCAGCCCTGCTCTGGGTACTGGCGATCGGCACGGAAGCGTTCGCAATCTTCTGGGTGCTCCGTCAAGACCCCATCAACATGATCCTGCTCGTCGGCCTGTTGGTCGTCATCGGTGCACTTGCCGTAGGCGGGTCACTGCTGTGGAAGAAGTCAAACACTCTCGACCCCGCCCGCAAGGCTGACAAAGCTCGATTCTTCGTCCAGAATCAGCTTGGCGCAATCATTACCGTTATTGCTTTCCTTCCGCTCATCATCCTGATCTTCACGAACAAAAACATGGATGGCAAGCAGAAGGCGATCGCCGGTGGAGCCGGAATCGTCCTGTTGCTCGTTGCCGGTTACTTCGGTGCTTCTACCGACTCACCATCCGTTGAGCAGTACACCGAAGAAACCGCGCAGGTCGTCGAAGCGACCGGTGGAGACAACCTTGTGTACTGGACCAAGTCGGGCAAGGTCTTCCACCTGTGCGAGAACGTATCGGCAGTGAACCTTGAGTCTGCCGACAACACGATCTACTCGGGCACGGTTGCCGAGGCACACGCTGCAGGCAAGGAGCGCCTCACGAAGCAGGTTGACCTAGAGCGCCGCCAGTGCGGTTTCGACGATGCAACCGAGGGCGAAACGGACAGTGACGAGCCCGTCGACGGCGAAGAGTCGACCGAAGAGGACGAGGAATAAGCCAGCCTGAACTAGTTCAACGCAATGAGAGACGGGGCCTGCTTCGGCGGGCCCCGTTCTTGCATTCACGGCCTTACCGGAGAGCAGCTTGACGGCACGCCGTCTCGTCACGCACTACCCCAGCACGGCAGAATGGGCGCATGCCGCCAGCGTCAGCGTCAACGTCAGCGAGGGATCGTGGAGAACTCGCTGCCGCGCTGCGCGCCGCCATCGACGGCTCGGTGGACGACAGCGTTCGTCGCCGCGCGGAGTATTCCAGCGATGCCTCGAACTATCGGGTCGTTCCAGAAGTTGTCGTCTTCCCCCGCCACACCGACGACGTGCTGGCTGCTCTCGAAGTAGCGCGCACTTTTGCGACTCCCCTCACCGCGCGGGGCGGCGGCACGTCGGTTGCAGGCAACGCGATCGGTCCCGGGATCGTTCTCGACTTCTCTCGCCATCTCAACCGAGTGCTCGACATCGACGCGGATGCCCGAACAGCCAGAGTGCAACCCGGCACGATCTTGGCGAGCCTCAACTCCGCAACTCTGCCTCACGGCTTACGATTCGGTCCTGACCCGTCCACTGGGGCTCGTTGCACTATCGGCGGGATGCTCGGGAATAACGCCTGTGGTGCTCACTCATTGCAGTTTGGGCGGACCGCCGACAACATCCGCAGTCTCGACGTTATGGATGGCCGCGGCCGCCGCTTGACCGCTGATACGGCTCTCGATGCCGTCGATGGCCTCGCCCCGCTCATCGCCGCCAATCTTGCGACCATTCGCACCGAGTTTGGGCGGTCCCGTCGCCACGTGTCTGGCTACAGCCTCGAACATCTACTGCCGGAGAATGGCCATCATCTCGCTCGCAGTCTGGTAGGAACAGAAGGCAGCCTCGTGACGGTTCTCGAGGCGACTGTCGAACTCGTGCCGGTTTCTCAGCAGCCGCTAGTTGTTGCACTGGGGTACTCCGACATGGCCAGTGCCGCCGATGCTGTGCCAACGTTGCTTGCTCATCGACCCGACGCTATTGAAGGACTCGATGCGCGCATCGTTGACGCGGTGAGCCGCGCCCGCGGCGCTCACGCGGTGACGGCTTTACCCCGGGGCCGCGGTTGGCTGTTGATCGAACTATCAGGCACTGACAAGGCGGAAACTCTCGAGCGGGCTCAGGCCTTGGCGGCAGACTCGAGTGCCCTGGAGGCACGGGTGATCACTGATCCTGCTGTAGCGAAAGAACTGTGGCGCATTCGGGAGGACGGTGCTGGCCTCGCAGGCCGCACCGTATCCGGCGCCCCGGCGTGGCCGGGGTTCGAAGATGCCGCAGTCCCGCCTGAACGCCTCGGCGCGTACTTGCGCGAGTTCGATGCTTTGTTGGCTGATTACCGCATCGAAGGGATGCCGTACGGCCACTTTGGGGACGGCTGCGTTCATGTGCGTCTCACTATTCCTCTCGACACAGATGGGGCTGTACTGCGCGCCTTCGTGGACGATGCTGCCAAGCTGGTCGCGTCCCACGGCGGCTCGCTTTCTGGCGAACACGGTGACGGCCGGGCGAGAAGTGAGCTGCTGCCGCACATGTATTCGGCGAACGCGATCAAGCTCTTGGGGCAGGTGAAGCACCTCTTCGATCCCGATAACCTGTTGAATCCCGGCATCGTGGTCGATCCGGCACCGCTTGACGCCAACCTTCGCCGTCCGGCAGCGCTTGCGATCACCGCGATTAACGGTTTCGCGTTCAACGACGATCATGGCGACGTGACGATGGCTGCCCATCGCTGCGTCGGTGTTGGCAAATGTCGAGTTGATAGTTCGGCCCCTCATTCCGTGATGTGCCCATCGTTTTTGGCGACGGGCGACGAGAAGGACTCGACGCGCGGTCGTGCGCGAGTTCTCCAAGAGATGGCAAATGGAAGCCTGATCGCGGGCGGTGTTCATTCTCCTGAAGTTCACGACGCTCTCGACCTCTGCCTGTCGTGCAAAGCGTGCGCAAGTGATTGCCCCGCCGGGGTCGATATGGCCACGCTCAAAGCAGAAGTTCTGCACCGGCGCTTCAAGGGTCGGCTTCGCCCTCGAAGCCACTATCTGCTCGGTCAATTGCCGCGCTGGGCGCGCCTGCTCGCCCCCTTTGCCCCTGCAATAAATGCACTCTTGCGCGTGCCCGCTCTCGCCCGCATAACGAAATGGGTCGGTGGGATAGATGCCCGGCGCGCCCTCCCCGAGTTCGCTCGCACCTCGTTCCGTCACACCGCTGACGCCCGTTCTCGCCGCTCGTTGGGCCGCGCTGCTGCTGTCGTGGCGGAACCCTCGACCCCGAAGAGACAGGTTGTGCTCTGGGTCGACACCTTTACTGACAACTTCTCTCCCGCGATAGCTCAGGCCACGGTTCGAGTTCTCGAAGCTGCGGGCTTTGAGGTGCTGCTCCCGGAGCGCAACGTGTGTTGCGGGCTTACGTGGATCTCGACGGGGCAGCTCACGGGAGCGCGACACCAGCTTGAGCGCCTTGTTGCCGAGTTTTCTCGCTACGCAGAGCGCGGTATCCCGATCGTCAGCATCGAGCCCTCCTGCACGGCGGTACTGCGTTCCGATCTCACCGAGTTGTTGCCTGGCAATGCTGCTGCGGCCACGATTGCCGCCCACACCGTCACGCTGTCCGAGTTGCTCCTAGCTCCCCCAACGCCGGGAACGACGGGATGGGCGGCCCCCGATCTCAGCGACCATGAGTTCGTGGTGCAACCGCACTGCCACCAGCACGCCGTCATGGGCTTTGACTCCGACCGCGCCCTGCTCGCCGCGACGGGCGCAACCGTCACCGAGATCAACGGATGCTGCGGACTCGCCGGAAACTTCGGCATGGAGGAGGGGCACTACGACGTTTCCGTGGCGGTGGCCGAGAACGGCATCCTGCCCGCCCTCAGAAACGCGGCATCCGACAGCACGCTGGTGGCCGACGGCTTCTCGTGTCGTACGCAAGCGTCACAACTCGCGAATACCGAGGGCAAGCACCTTGCGGAAGTTCTCGCCGCCGCTCTTCCCGAGCGCTAGACAGCGGTGCCCGCTACTCGTCGAGCGCGAGTTCCTTGGGCAGTTCGAGGTCTTTGGCGCTGAGTTCTTCGATATTCACATCTTTGAACGTGAGCACGCGCACACTCTTCACGAAGCGGTCGGAACGGTACACGTCCCACACCCACACATCGGTCATCGAGAGCTCGAAGTAGAAGTCGTGCTCGGTATCGCGGCGCACCAAATCGACCTCGTTGGCGAGGTAAAACCGCCGTTCCGTTTCGATCACAAAACGGAACTGGCTCACTACATCGCGGTATTCGCGGTACAGCGCAAGCTCGACCTCGCGGTCGTAGTCTTCAAACTCGTCTTCATCCATGCTGCCTTTATTGTAGGCCGCGCTACCGCAACCATGTGTGCCGGTGAAGTTCGGTCGCGCCAAGACTGCGCACCGCATCGAAGTGCGCTGCCGAACCGTAGCCCTTGTTGCTCGGCCAGCCGTACCCCGGGTATTCCTCATCGGCCTCGATCATGAGCCGATCCCGTTGCACTTTGGCGACGACGGATGCCGCAGCCACCGACACACAGTCTCGGTCCGCCTTGACGCGAGTGTGCACTCGCGGTGCCACCGTCAGTGCTCCGCTGAGCCAGTCGCTGCTGCCGTCCAACAACACCACGGACGACATGATGTCGAGCCCGGCTTCGTGCAATTGGATGAGCGCGCGCTTGCCAGCCAGCCCGAGGGCTGCCGTGATGCCAATTGAGTCGATTTCGGTGGCATCCGCGTAGCCAACCGCTGAGAGGGGCGCCCATTCGAGAGTGAGCGGTTCGAGGAGTTCGCGACGCTTCTGGCTGAGCATCTTGGAGTCGCGCAACCCCACTGGCCACGTACTGTGCGCCGGGGTCATTGCGGTCATTCCCACGCCTACCGGTCCGGCGATCGCCCCACGCCCGACCTCATCGCAGCCAATGACGGCTCGCGCCCCGGAGGCGAAGAGTTCGAGTTCTACTTCGCTGCTCGGGTCTGACACTGCCACGCTCTACTCCGCGTTGGGCGTCACCCGTTGAAACGTCGTCGGGTAGTTATCGAGCACGCTCCAGCGGTCGGTGGGCCAGCTAATGAGGAAAGCGCGGCCCACAACAGAACCGACCTTGACGAATCCGCCCGTGGGGTCATCACGGTGGGCAGCAGAGTCAGCGGAGTTATAGCGGTTGTCACCCATCACCCAGAGCGAGTCTTCGGGAACGGTCACCGAAAAATCCTCTGGAGTGACTTTCGTTACCGCAGCGGGCAAGACGATATACGGCTCTTCGAGCGGGATGCCGTTGACCATAATTTGCCCGAATTCGTTGCAACACTCGACGGTGTCACCCGGTAAACCAACGACTCGCTTAATGAGGTGATTGCTGCTGTCGGGAGCGCTAAGCCCCACGAACGCTAGAACCCCATCGACAGCGCCAACGAACCAATTCTCAGGCTCGTTGGATATCGGCGGAAGCCAGCCACCGGGATCGGTAAAGACCACAACATCACCGTGCGAAATGGGGAACAGCGTCGGTTCAAGCTGGTTGACAAGAATTCGGTCTTCGATTTGGAGAGTATTCTCCATCGACGACGAAGGAATGTAAAACGACCGCACCAGATAAGTCTTGATGAGGAAGGAAATGAGAATCGCGGCGACGAAGATAATGAGCAAGTCGCGCAGAAATAGCTTCCACCCGCCGCCCTTCTTGGCAGCATTACGACGATTACCGCGGCTGCCCGGCAGCGCGCTTTCAACAGTTTCGTTAGTCATTTAACCCCAAAGCTCCCAGCAAGCATATGCCGCTGGGAGCCATTGGTTTGTGAATTGCGCGAGTGTTAGTTGTCGCGCTTCTCTTTGATCTTTGCCTTCTTGCCGCGAAGTGCGCGCAAGTAGTAGAGCTTAGCGCGGCGAACGTCACCGCGAGAAACGACCTCGATGTGGTCGATTACTGGGGAGTGAACGGGGAAGGTGCGCTCAACGCCTACCTGGAAGCTCACCTTGCGAACCGTGAAGGTCTCGCGAACACCGTGGCCCGAACGACCGATTACAACACCCTGGAACACCTGGATACGCGTGCGCGTACCTTCGATGATGTTGACGTGTACCTTGACGTTGTCGCCGGCCCGGAAGTCAGGAATGTTGTCTTTAAGCGACGCCTTGTCGACGTCATCGAGAATATGCATTAGTGATCGCTCTCTGCGCCCGCCATGAGTCGAACACAACTAGTTAGATAAGAAAGTTTGTGCTTCAAGCGATTACGACGCCCTCATGGCAGAGTCGTGCGCGAGCACAATCGATAATTCTGCCACAGATTCAGTCGAAAGTGCGATTCTCTTCGGCGTCAACGATGATGACGTTGCCGTTGTCGAGTCGCTCCCCCGCCCGCGCAGGGCGCTGAGCGTCTCGTTCGAAGCCTTCAACGAGGCTCGTAAATCGATTGCGCGTCTCAGTCACGAGCTGCCACAACGCGATCCAGAATGCCGCGATTGCCACCACCACTATGAGCGTCGCGAACAGCGCGGCATCCACAAACCCGTAGCCGATGATTGCGACGTGCCACACCACGAGCACTCCAGCGTCGATCCACGAGACTCGTCGCGAGCTGCGAACACTCTTGCGGGCCGTCGTAAGGCCAGCGATCGCCAGCAGCGCGCAAGCCAAGATTGGGCAGAGCACGAGGAACAGCACGAAGTCCCACCCCACGCTCGAGCCGTTGATGCCTCGAGCGATCAGTACCCATAAGGGCAACACGATTACCGCGAGAAACTGCCAGTAGTAGAGCGCGCGCCGGATCATCATGGTTCTCAGGGTATCGTCGAACTGATCAGAGATGCTGAATACCTCACAGCGAAAGACCGGTTGTTCCCCGTGAAAGACCCCGCCCTCGTGCGCTCAGAACCAGTTCAGCAGCGAAGCGCCGAACGCATCAATGCGCTGCTGGATGCTGCCGCAGCTCTATTGGACGACGTTGGGATCGACGCGCTGACAACCAATGCCGTCGCCAAACGCGCCCACTCCTCGGTCGGCGTCATCTATCGCTACTTTCCCAACATCCAGTCGTTATTGCGCGGGCTTGCAGCCCGCAATTTCGAGAAGTATCGCGCCGGTTTGAGCGCAACACTGACCAAGCGCGCAACGAACCCTCTCGATGCCATCAACGTGGCGATCGACGTGTATATCGAATTGTGTCGCACTGAACCTGGATTTCGCGTGATCTCGTTCGGCAGCATCATCGACCGTCGTTTCGCGGTGCAGCGCAAGAGCAACAACACCGCAATCGCCGAGATTCTCACTGACGCGCTCACGACGACCTATGGCGTAGTACCTTCTGACGCTCTCTCGTTTGATATCGAAGTCACGGTAGAAATCGCCGATTCGCTGTTGGAGCGTGCATTCTTGTATGATCCGCGCGGTGAAGAGCCGTTCATCGACAAGCTTCGCGAATTTGTCGCGCAGCTAATTTCACCGCACACGAAAGAGACAACAACCAAATGATTGAGCTGCGAACTCCCGCCGAGATCAACGAGATGAAAGCCGCAGGCGATTTTGTCGCCAGCGTGCTCACCGCGACACAAGCCGCTTCTGCGGTTGGCGTGAATCTTCTTGAGCTCGACGCTCTTGCCCACAGTATGATCCGTGAGCGCGGCGCCGAGAGCTGCTACATCGACTACCACCCGTCATTCGGTGCCTCTCCGTTCGGCAAAGTGATTTGCACCTCTGTCAACGACGCGGCGCTGCACGGCCTGCCCCATGACTACACCCTCAAAGACGGCGACCTCTTGAGCCTCGATTTTGCTGTCTCCGTCGACGGCTGGGTAGCAGATTCCGCCATTACGTTCGCGGTCGGCGCAGCACGGGATGAAGATCTCAAGCTCATGGAGACAACCTCGCGCGCGCTCGACGCTGGCATCGCCGCTGCCGTCGTGGGCAATCGCATCGGTGCCATCTCGGCAGCGATCGGCGATGTTGCCTACGGCGCCGGCTACGAAGTGAATCTCGACTTTGGCGGGCACGGAGTCGGGCGAGAAATGCACGGCGACCCACACATCCCCAACGATGGCAAAGCTCGTCGCGGAGTGCCTCTCAAGCCAGGACTTGTCTTCGCGATTGAACCATGGCTCATGATCGGAACAGACGAAATCTATACCGACGACGACGGCTGGACGCTGCGCAGCATCGATGGCTCTCGTGCAGCCCACTTCGAGCACACCGTCGCGATTACTCCGGAAGGCCCGTTAGTTCTTACGGCTCGCGCTTAAGACTCGTCAGGCAGCAGGTCGGGACGCACTCGGCGAGTGCGATCGAGTTGCTGCTGGTGACGCCAATCAGCGATCGCCTTGTGGTTTCCGCTGAGCAAGACATCAGGCACTGAACGTTCGCGCCACGTGGCGGGCTTGGTGTAACTCGGATACTCAAGCAACCCCTGCTCGTGACTCTCTTCGGTGAGACTCTCGGGATTGCCAATCACGCCAGGGACCAGTCGACCGATTGCCTCGATCATCGCCATCGTCGCCACCTCGCCACCGTTGAGCACGTAGTCGCCGAGACTGATCTCGCGAACTCGAACGGTGGATGCTGCGTAATCGATCACTCGCTGATCGATGCCCTCGTAGCGGCCACAGGTGAAGACGAGATGCTTCTCGGCGGCCAGTTCGCGGGCCGTGGCCTGCGTGAATGGCACTCCGGCGGGCGTGGGAACAACTACTACCGTTTCGGGCGTCAGCGTGGCATCCAGAGCCTCTCCCCACGGTTCCGGGCGCATGACCATTCCTGCGCCACCGCCATAGGGAGTGTCATCGACGGTGCGGTGACGGTCGTGAGTGTAATCACGAAGATCGTGCACGCCAAGCTCGATAATCCCTCGCTCGCGAGCCTTGCCAAGGAGAGAGATGTCGAGCACCCCAAAGAAATCGGGGAAGATCGTCAGGATGTCGATGCGCACGCGTAGACCCTAACTGCTAAGGAGCCTCTGGCGCGTCGGTCTCGTCAGAAACTGCCTGCGGAGCCTCGACCTCAGGGGCTTCGGGTACATCGTCGACGATCTCTTCGAACAAACCGGGCGGCGGCGTAACAACCATCTCGCCCGCTTCGATATCGACGCTTGCCACGATCGACTTCACGAACGGAACAAGAACGTCGCCGTTCTCCGTCGAGACGGTGAGGAGATCTTGAGCAGGAAAATGATCGACCTGCGCCAGCGTGCCGACCTGCTTGCCATCTCGAATGACTTTGAGTCCAATGAGCTGGTGATTGAACCAGGCGTCCTTTTCTGGAGCCTCGTTGGGATCATGATCGATCCATAGAATCGCTTTCACCAGTTTTTCAGCAGCGCTGCGATCGGGAACATCCTTGAAGAATGCGACCGGCTGCGCGTTGAACCACTTCAACTCGACGAGTTCAAGTGTCTTGCCGTGCCACGACGAACTCGTGGGCACTTGCAGAGAGAACACGGCGCCCGGAACGAAACGTCGTTCCGGGGCATCCGTGTATAGCTCTAATTTGACGGCTCCCTTGAGCCCGTGAGCCTTCGTCAGGCGCCCCACTCGCAGCTGTGTGCGACCTTCGCGGGGAATCTTTACTTCGCCCACTGTCTAGAAGTCAGTGTCGACGACGTCGACACGCACCTTGCGACCATCGGCAAGAGCCGTGATCAGAGTGCGAAGTGCTTTTGCGGTGCGACCAGCGCGACCGATCACACGACCGAGATCTTCTGGGTGCACGCGAACCTCAAGGAGTTCTCCTCGCTGCGTGTTCTTTGCAACGACTTGGACGTCCTCGGGGTGATCTACGATCCCCTTGACGAGATGTTCGAGAGCGGGAGCCAGCAATTGCTAAGCCTTGTCTGCGTCGGCGGCGGGAGCCTCGTCAGCAGCAGGCGTCTCGTCTACGACGGGAGCCTCAGCAGCAGCCTCTTCGGCGGGAGCTTCAGCGGCGGGTGCCTCTTCAGCCTTGGGCTCGGCCTTGTCAGCCTTGGGCTTGAGAACAGGCTTCTTCTTCTCGTCAGCCTGGAACTCTGCCTTAGCTTCCTTCACCTTGACGGTGCTCTTGGCGTTCTTGTCGCCCTTGAAGATGCCCCAGTCGCCGGTCAGCTTGAGGATTGCCTCAACCTGCGGGCTAGGCTGCGCGCCAACGCTCAGCCAGTACTGCGCACGCTCGGACTCGACCTCGATGAACGAGGGCTCCTCGGTGGGGTGGTACTTTCCGATTTCTTCGATGACACGACCATCGCGCTTGGTGCGCGAGTCGGCAACGACGATGCGGTAGTAGGGTGCACGGATCTTGCCCATGCGCTTCAAACGAATCTTTACAGCCACAATTCTCCTGATTTAAATGTTTTGGTGGCGAACCGGTAGCCGTGAGCGTGGGGGCACACTCGGCACAAAAGCTCTAGTGGATTCCATTCGGGCCTGATTAGAGGGTCGGGCTACGAAGGACTCAACCGCCTATTCTGCCAGAGTTTTGGACGCTTCGGGAACGCACGAGGAAGAAAACCCCGAAGAGGTGCCGTTAGGCGTTCTGCGCATCCCGCCACTTGAGCCACTTCTTGGTGTTGTCCAGGTCGTAATCGGGCCCGGTGATCCCCAGCGTGAAGAGAGTGATCCCCTGTTCCAAGAGTCCTTCGGCATCCTCAACGTTGCGGTCGCGTAGCTCGTTCGACAACTCAATCTCATTAATGTCGCGCCCCACTGCCTCGCAGTGCTTGCCCAACACGTCGAGCTTATGAACGAGAGCATCACCGATAGCGAAACTGTGCCAAATATCCGCGTGCTTCGCGACGAGCTTGAGTGTCTTCTTCTCTCCCCCACCACCGATCAGGACAGGAATCTTGCGAGTGGGTGCTGGGTTGAGCTTCTCCCAGCGCGACTCGATCCGCGGAAGTGCCTCGGCGAGCGCATCCAGTCGAGAACCAGCGGTGCCGAACTCGTAGCCGTACTCGTCGTAATCGCGCTCGAACCAGCCCGAGCCTGTGCCGAAGATGAAGCGCCCATCGCTGATGTGGTCGAGGGTGCGGGCCATATCTGCCTGCAGGTCGGGGTTGCGGTAGCTGTTGCAATTGACGAGCGTTCCGAACTCAACGCGGCTCGTGAGCTCAGCCCACGACGCCAACTCGGTCCATGCTTCGAAGTGCAACCCATCGGGCTCACCGTAGAGCGGGAAGAAGTGGTCCCAGTTGAAGAGAATGTCAACGCCCAACTGCTCGAGTTCGCGAACGCGATCCCGAATAACCGAGTATTCGGCGTGCTGAGGTTGAAGTTGGATACCAATACGAACGGGACGCTTCTGAGTCATAGGTCCACAGTATCCCGTCGCTGATCACTCTTGAAGAGCGACCTACAGACTCAGCAATTAGCGCCCGAGGAACTTCTGCAAACTCTCAATTTCTTCCGCTGACGGGCCGCCGGCAGCTTGAGAGCCGCCCAGCCCGAAACCAGATCCAGAAGGCGCGGTTGCTGCCGTCGCACCACTGGCGCGAGCGGCATTCTCCGAGGCCCGCTTAGCCGGGTTACCCGACTTCGAGCCCTTCTTTTTCTGGTTCTTCTTCGACTTGCCTCCCCCGTGGCTGCCGGGAATCGGCCCCATGCCCGGAAACTGCGGAGTGCCACCTTTGGCAACCGTCTTCATCATTTTTGCGGCCTGCTCGAAACGATTGACGAGGGCATTAACCTCGGTGACCGTAGTACCTGAACCCTTAGCAATGCGCACGCGGCGAGAGCCATTGAGAAGTTTCGGAGTAGTGCGCTCTTGCTTGGTCATCGACTGGATGATGGCCTCGGTGCGCGTAATCTCCGACTCATCGAAGTTGTCGAGCTGATCGCGCATCCCCTTCGCGCCAGGAAGCATGCCGAGCATGCTCTTGATCGAGCCCATGTTCTTGAGTTGCTGCATCTGGCCGAGGAAGTCATCGAGCGTGAACGTGTCAGTCGCAAACTTCTCGGCGACCTTGCGCGATTCTTCTTCGTCGAAAGTCTTCTGGGCCTGCTCGATGAGAGTGAGGATGTCACCCAGGTCGAGGATGCGGCTGGCCATGCGATCGGGGTGGAACGGCTCGAAATCGTCGAGGCCCTCACCCGTCGACGCGAACATGATCGGGCGCCCGGTGATCGACGCGACCGACAGTGCCGCCCCACCGCGCGCATCACCATCGAGCTTCGACAGCACGACACCGGTGAAGTCCACGCCCTCTTGAAAGGCGCGAGCAGTCTTGACCGCATCTTGACCGATCATGGCGTCAATAACGAAAAGGACTTCGTCAGGGTCGACAGCCTTGCGGATGTTGGCGGCCTGCTTCATGAGCTCGGCATCCACACCCAAACGACCAGCGGTGTCAATGATGACCACATCGTGCTGCTTGTCTTTGGCGAACTTCATAGCCTGCTTGGCGACCTTGACCGGGTCGCCCTTACCGTTACCCGGCTCAGGCGCGAAGACGGCGACGCCAGCCTGCTCAGCAACAACCTGCAGCTGCGTGACGGCGTTGGGCCGCTGAAGGTCGGCAGCGACCAACAGCGGCGTGTGTCCGTCAGCCGCAAGCCATTTAGAGAGCTTTCCCGCAAGGGTCGTCTTACCAGCACCTTGGAGACCAGCAAGCATGATGACCGTTGGTGGATTCTTCGCAAACTCAATTCGGCGGGCCTCGCCGCCCAAGATCGTGACGAGTTCGTCGTTGACGATCTGCACGACCTGCTGCGCGGGGTTTAGCGCCTGCGACACCTCGTGGCCGAGTGCACGTTCGCGAACGCGAGCCGTGAACTCCTTGACGACCTCGAGCGCAACGTCAGCATCGAGCAGGGCGCGGCGAATCTCGCGAACGGTGCCGTCGACATCCGCTTCGCTGAGCTTGCCCTTGCCGCGCAGGTTCTTGAAGGTATCCGCGAGGCGGTCGGTGAGATTTCCAAAAGTGGCCATGATCACACCAGTTTAAGGTGTCTTTGGCTGTGCTGCGACTCGACAACGCCGAGAGCGACTCCGAGTAGGGTGAGAACGTGAGACACGGAATCGTCATACTCCCCCAACAGCCTTGGGCTGAAGCCAAAAACCGCTGGATTCAGGCCGAAGAACTCGGCTTCGATCACGCGTGGATTTACGACCATTTGTCGTGGAAGTCGCTCGCCGACGAGCAGTGGTACGCCACCATCCCAACGCTCACCGCCGCCGCAGGCGTGACCAGCCGCATCGGCCTCGGCACCTTTGTCACCTCACCGAATTTCCGGCATCCTGTTCCGTTTGCAAAAGATCTGGCCACTCTTGATGATGTCAGCGAAGGCCGCTTTCTCCTCGGCGTTGGCTCGGGCGGCACGGGTTTTGACTCCACCGTGCTCGGCCAAGACGAGCTGAGCCCCCGCGATCGTCACGCCCGTTTCGAAGAGTTCGTGCGCGGCCTCGACGAACTACTGCGCTTCGAGGCTCCTGGTAGCGGTGGTATTAGCTTCAGCGGCGACTGGTTCACGGCCGTCAATGCTCGGATGGTCGGAGCCCCCGCCCAACGCCCCCGCATGCCCTTCGTGGTCGCCGCCGAGGGCCCGCGCGGAATGCGCCTTACCGCCGAACTTGCCGATGGCTGGCTCACCCTCGGCCGCACCGCCGACACCCTCAACGAGTGGTGGCAGATTGTTGCCGACACGGTCGCGCGCATGGAGGATGTTCTCGAGAAGGCGGGCCGAGCATCCAGCAGCATCGATCGCTATCTCAATCTGGATGGTGCGCCCCAGTTCAGTATGGAGAGCGTCGACACGTGGCAAGATGCCGTGGGTCGCGCTGACGAACTTGGCTTTACCGACGTGATCGGGCATTGGCCGCGGGCCGACGGAATTTACGCCGGTAAGGAAAGCGTCATGGTCGAGATCGCGTCGCGTTTTTCGCGCTGACACACTCTTTCTCAGATGTGATGCTCTCCGACCGCGCTACCGTGGTGACATGACAGCTCTCATCGTTCCCTTTGCCGGTCACACTCCTCAGCTTGCTGACGACGCGTTCGTGGCGCCGACGGCGACGCTCATCGGTCGTGTGGTACTCAAAGCCCGCGCGAGTGTGTTCTACGGTGCGGTACTTCGTGGTGATACGGATCACATCACGATTGGCGAAGGCTCGAACCTTCAAGACAATGTGGTTGTGCACTGCGATGAGGGCATTCCCACCTCCGTCGGTTCCGGAGTGAGCGTCGGTCACGGGGCGGTGCTTCACGGCTGCACCGTCGAAGATGACTGCCTCATTGGCATGAGCGCGACCGTGCTTAACGGTGCCGTGGTGGGGGCAGGATCTCTGGTCGCAGCCGGTGCCGTTGTGCTCGAAGGCACCATCATCCCGCCAGGATCGCTCGTTGCAGGAGTTCCTGCCAAAGTGCGTCGCGAACTCAGCGACGAAGAGAAGGCTGGTGTGCGCGAGAACGCTGCCCACTACCTTGAGCTTTCGGCCGCCCACAAAGCGGCCGGAAACTAGCGCGGTCGCGAGCGCCTGCGGTCCGCAGCAAATTAGCCGACGAGGCCCTGCACGAATACGTGCGGGGTGAAACCAGTGAGGTCGTTGATGCCCTCACCCTGGCCGACGAGCTTGATCGGGATGCCTGTGCGCTCCTGAACGGCCAGCACGAAGCCGCCCTTCGCTGAGCCGTCGAGCTTGGTGATGACGAGTCCCGTCACGCCGGCGTGCTGAATGAACGCCTCCGCCTGGGCTACGCCGTTTTGACCGGTCGTCGCATCGAGCACGAGTAGAACTTCCGCGATCTCCGTCTGCTTTTCGACAACGCGGCGAATCTTGCCAAGCTCGTCCATCAAGCCGCTCTTAGTTTGCAAACGGCCAGCAGTGTCGATGATCGCAATGTCGATTCCGTCACGCTGCGCACGCTCCACCGTTTGGAAAGCGACGGATGCCGGATCTTGGCCCTGCTGCTGAGGACGCACGATCTCCGCTCCTCCGCGTTCCGCCCACGTTGCCAATTGCTCCACGGCGGCGGCACGGAACGTGTCAGCAGCACCGACGACTACCGAACGGCCGTGGCCGACGAGAAACTTCGTGAACTTGCCGATCGTGGTGGTTTTTCCTACGCCATTGACCCCGACAACCAGCACCACAGCTGGGCGGGCACTGAGAGTGAGAGTCGGGTCGAGGCGCGCGAGGCGTTCCTCGAGGGTTTCGCGCAGCATCCGCTTGAGGTCAGCGGGGTCATCGGTCTTGAACTTTGCAACGCTTGCGCGCAGTTCGTCGATGACGGCATCCGTGATGTCGGTGCCGAAGTCGGCAGAGATCATCGCGTCTTCGAGGTCGCTCCAGGTCTCGGCGTCGATCGTGTCGCGCGCGAACATAGATTTGAGTGCGCCCGAAAGCGACCATGATGCAACCATGAGTACAGGTTAAGGCAGGGAAGGGCTCGAGCCCTACCGCGCGCGCAGCTGACGTGAACGTGGCGGCCATCGTGCCGCGCTAGGGTTTTTGGATGCTCTCATTGATTCGCCATGGCCAAACTGACTGGAACGCTGCCGGACGCATGCAAGGTTCCAGCGACATCCCGCTCAACGACACCGGTCGCCAGCAGGCGCGGGAGGCCGTTGAAGTTCTGCGCGATTCCGAGTGGGATGTCATTGTCAGCTCTCCCCTGCAGCGCGCCCGCGAAACTGCCCAGATCATCGCCGACGGCTTGGGCCTCGAGCTTGGCCGCAGCTACGACCTTCTCATCGAGCGCCACTATGGCGAAGGCGAAGGCCTTACCAAAGTTGAAATCGATGAGCGCTGGCCGA
>Ga0209344_10001548_pt1 | contig 29339 bp, 27 predicted proteins | sample Cruoilmetagenom6_FD_187293 | JGI IMG/M metagenome (GOLD analysis project Ga0209344, IMG submission 187293) | Oil polluted marine microbial communities from Coal Oil Point, Santa Barbara, California, USA - Santa Barbara Oil Seep Sample 6 (SPAdes)... | ecosystem: Environmental > Aquatic > Marine... | reverse complement strand
CACCTTTCATGATCAATCATCAAAGGTGTCGGCTTTTCAATCATGGTATCGACAGCAAGCTCAGTATTATCTGCATCGGTTTTTTCTATATGTCGAGTAGCTTCTACGTCATCATCTTCAGTAGTTGAAATTGCTTGTTCACTGGCTATGTTTTTAGCCTGAGCAATTGTTATTTCTGAGCCGGGATCATTTTCACTTACCACCTCTTTAGGCGACGTACCATCAACATTATTTAAATGCATAAAATCAGCATCGATATCTATGCCTTGTTGATGCCAATCGGGATAAAATTTAGCGGAGCCTCTTAACTCTTTAGCGTTAACATTAAGTAACCACCAATTTGGCTCAGCTGCAAAATTAAAATCCACCTGCTGAAAGTTTTCACCATAGACAGATAAATTATCGATTTTGCCATGTATTTTATCTGGCGTGCTTAATAAACTCGACTCACTTGTGCTTGAAGCTAAAGTCGCTGCCGATGTATTTACAGCAACAGGCTCTGCTTCAAGCGAAGCGAGAATATCCAATACTAGAGGTTGCCATTGCTCATAGTTAGCTTGTGCTAGATCAGCTGTAATATGAAAGCCCGTCGTCGGTAACCACAACTGCTGCTTACCTAGCACTAAGTGTGCCAGCGAGAAATGCGTTTGCTGATGGTCAAGCAAGCCATAAAAGTCAACTTTTTCGCCAATATCAGCACTTATTGTGCTATTAAATTCATCACCAAAAGCATGAATACTGACCGCAACTTGCTCTGCAGCATTTTTACTAAATGGTGCGGGTAACGCTAAGGTTAATTCATTTAACTTTGAGTTAATTTGGTAATCATAAGTAAATTTATCATCACTGATATTAAGCGCTAGTAAGCCTTGCCAAGCTAAGGGCCCTTGGGCATATTTTACCAAATCATGAGGTAATTGCGCATGCCACTGGCTAGCTTGCCATTGAGCTAATGTTTCAATATTGACGTTATAAAACTCTGACTTTTGCTTAGCTTGCACATTAAGTGTTAACGGCAAACCACGCCAATCCATCTCAACATTAGAGGCTGTTAGGACATCATTAGCATAATCCAAGTGACCGTTTACTTGGCTAAAATCCATACGTGGCGCTTGTAGCGCTAAGCGATTATTTTTAAAGTCAACATGGCCCTTTGCAACAACGGCATCAAGATCGTTTAACGGTAAGGTTAACGAAAAGTCACCACTAATAGGGTCTGAAATAAGCACTTGCTCTAATGTCACGCCAATGGAATTTTGCATTGGACTAGCGTCCATCAATTGACTCACCTGCTGTGGTTGCACATTGGTAAAATCAGCATCGACCGTTAATACTTGACCATCAGATAGGCTCGCAATCGCGGCTTCAACTCCGCTAACATCAATACCTGATAACTGACCTGCTCGCCCTGTTATTAGCATACTATTATTAGTAAAGTTTAAATTGGCTGAAAAATTATTGATTGCCGGCCATTCAGGATCAAATTTAAACGTACTTTCTGATAATTCAGCATCAACAACAAACACACCTTCGTGATGATCAAATGGAAAGTTTTGTAATGGCCCATTAAACAGCACCAAAGCCTGATTAACCTTACCATCAACAATGGCACCATTTAAGTAACCGACAAGTCCCGGCCCCATCAGTAAATGTGGATAATAATACTCAGCATACTTGGCATTGCCATCACTCACACTAGCTAATAATGACATCGTAATCGGCTGATCTTTTATACTTTCAACCTTAACATCGGCAGTTAAGTTCAACTCTGGAGAGCTAAACTCAATATTATCAACCAAGAGCTGCCAATCATCGGCAAAAAACTGCGCATTAATCTGGCTACTTAAGCGTGTATAAGGAATAGGATATTTAAAGTGTTTATCAAAATTAAGCGCGCCATCAACAGCATTTAATGATATTTGCAGCTGATTATTTAAATAAACCAATTCGCCACTAACATTATCAATACCAGGAATGCCATGGCTAAAGTGACTATTAACGTTGCTAAATTCTGCGGTTATCGCTAAATCATCGGCGCTAGTACGAAAATGAATATCTTCAACGCGACCAACAGCAGCAAGATCAAGTAATAAGCTTTCTAGCGCAACGTCATTCAGTAATAACGGTGATATACCAGTAAAACTGGCTAACTCTAAGGCACTGATATAACCGTTAACGTTATCACCGTCAACATTGGCCAATAGTGATAGTCGATTAGTCTCAATGCCATTTCTTTTAATGGTTAATGCTGATGTGGCAACGTTAAACTGCAATTCACCCAAGGTTTTTATTTCGACATCACCACCGATAACTTCAAAACTTTGTACTTTATCAAGATGCTGCCAAGTAATTTTGTTATTACCTAACGCTAACTGAATAAATTCGGCTTCACCCGCACTAATATTCAGCCAAGCATTAAAGTTAATCGCCGAATGCGTATTGGCATCCTTGATCGCTAATACTCGCCCTAACCAAGGTGTTATATCGATTTCATTCGCTTCAAGGTAAGCTTGTCCACTGAGGTTATCAAAGCTTTGACCTTTAAAGTCTAATAATACTTTTAAATTATTAGAGCTTAAGCCATCAACAATGACCGTTCCATTGGCTTGATGACGATCATTGTCATTGAGCCAAAACATTTCATTAATGGTAAACGCTCGATCTCCGGCAATGGAACGATAAAGTACATGGCTATCACGAATTGAAAAGCGAGAAATTTGATCTAATAAAATAGTAGAAAGCGAGTCTAATAAGCTCTCATCAGATTCATCATTATCACTGACTTCTTCCGCAGAATTAGCCAGCGCATCCTGCTCAAACGTTAATTCAGCGCCGGAAATAACAAAGTCTTTAGTCACTAATTGTCTTGAGCGTACACTGCGCCAAAAATCCAATTCAACTTCTAGGCTATCAATGTATATTTTATTATCACCGAGGGAGGAAAGCTCGACTTGTCGGGTGATCAGAGTCGGCCCCGATGTTTGCCAGCCCATGCTTAGGGAACCAATAGAAATATTACTGTTGTAGGTGGTATTTATGTAATCTTCGACATTTTGGCGATAATTATGCGCATAAGGTAGAAATAAGCGCAAGGTACTAATCAACACGGCAAACACCACTAGCAATATTGCTAACAGTTTATAAAGGCGCTTAAGCCAGCGATTTAATACCGTGGAAACACTCATTAATATTTTACCAAGACACTTACATTATTCATAAATATAGGACACTACATCATAACAACATCAAACTGCTCTTGATTATACATGTTTTCTGTCTGTACTTTAATCTGCTTACCAATGAAAACCTCAAGCTCAGCAAGATTATGATACTCATCGTTTATTAATGATTCACTCACCGATGACGAAGCATAAACAATAAATTTATCGGCATCGTATGCACGGTTAACGCGGACAATTTCTCGTAAAATTTCAAAACAGACCGTCTCAACCGTTTTAACATAGCCTCGACCATGACAAACTTCGCACTCGCCACAGAGAATATGTTCTAAGCTTTCACGCGTGCGTTTACGCGTCATTTCAACAAGCCCTAACGCTGAAAATCCTGACAAGCTGTATTTAACATTATCTTTAGCCATAGCCACATCTAAGCTATGTAGTACTCGGCGTTGATGCTCTTTCTCGTTCATGTCGATAAAATCAACGATGATAATACCACCAAGGTTTCTTAATCTAAGCTGTCGAGCAATCGCCTGCGTCGCTTCAATATTGGTATTAAATATGGTCTCTTCTAAATTTCTGTGACCAACAAAAGCACCGGTATTAATATCAATCGTGGTCATAGCTTCTGTTTGATCTATGATCAGGTAGCCCCCCGACTTCAACTCAATTCTACGGTGCAAAGAACGTTGGATTTCACTTTCCACATCAAATAAGTCAAATATTGGCCGCTCGCCGGGATAGTATTCCAATACTGGCGCTAAGTTCGGTACAAATTCACTGGTAAATTCAACTAATTGCTCATAAGTTAGCTTAGAATCAATACGAATACGTTCAAGTGAAACACCAACAAAATCACGTAGCACTCGAAAGGCTAATGATAAATCTTGATAAATAGGATCTTTGGTTTGTTTGCGCTCTTTGCGCTCGATCACTTTTGCCCACACACGGCGCAAAAACTCGGCATCGTGCTGCAATTCTTCAATACCAGCACCTTCTGCGGCAGTACGGACAATAAAGCCATGATCTTCTCCGCAGTATGGCGTAACAATAGATTTTAAACGGTTGCGCTCTTTCGGGTCTTCAATACGTTGCGATATTCCAGCGTGACTGGCATTGGGCATCAACACTAAAAAGCGTGCTGCGACAGTAATATCTGTAGTTAAACGGGCGCCTTTCGTGCCCATAGGGTCTTTAACAACCTGGACAACAATATATTGCCCTTCATGCACCAAATTGCGAATATCAGGTACTTGTTCACTATTACTGTCTACTTTTAAAATCAATTTAGAATTAATATCCGAGGCATGTAAAAAAGCCGCTTTGCCTAAATTAATATCAACAAAAGCGGCTTGCATGCCGGGTAGTACCCGAATAATCTTACCAAGGTAGATATTTCCTACTAAGCCACGACGAGCTTCACGCTCAACATGCACTTCTTGTAGTGAACCATTTTCGATTAACGCTACCCGTGTTTCACTTGGGGTAACATTGATAAGTAATTCACCGCTCATATCAATTCCTGTTTAATCTGTTGTCATTGATGACTTAACACCGAATGTCGATAGTAACTGGGCTGTTTCATATAAAGGCAAGCCAACTACAGCAGAATAGCTACCACGAATTTGTTTAACAAATTGACCCGCAATGCCTTGAATACCGTAAGCGCCAGCTTTATCTTGCGGCTCACCTGTATGCCAGTAGTGTGTTATTTCTTTTTCACTTAGGGTTTTGAAATCTACCTCTGTACTTACTATAACAACCTCAAATCGTTGACCTTTAACCCCAGCAATTGCGGTAACCACTTCATGAGTATTGCCTGATAACATAGCCAACATAGTATGACAATCAGATAAAGATTCAGGCTTACCTAAAATATGCTGCCCAAATACCACACTCGTATCTGAACCAAGTACCACCACATCATCATGATGTTTAATAGCAATAGCCTGCGCTTTTGCTAACGCCAAACGAGCAACATATTGCTCAGGAGATTCACTCGACAGTACGCTTTCATCGATATCGGCAGGTACACAAGTGAAATCATAACCAAGTTGTTTTAGTAATTCTTTACGGCGTGGTGATTGTGACGCCAAAATCAGGGTATTAGACATGTTATTTGATTCGAAAGTTTCGTCTTATTTTACGTAATAATAAAAATACCCAAGGCCACAATATAATTGTGGTAAGAACGGGGTATAAATAACTCGGCAAAAATACCGCATCAGTTAGAAAGCGTTGCAGCCAAAATACTATTAAATGATACAGCGCCGACAACACACCAACAATTAATGCTTGCTGCCAAATAGAAAAGTTGCGTATTTTTTGAAAATTTCCTGCCACAATATAAACAGAAATAGCCATTGCTGCAGCATGAACACCTAAGGTTGAACCTAATAAAACATCAAGAATAAAGCCCATCACCCCCGCTGATATAACATTTACTCGGTTTGGTAACGCCAAGCACCAGTAAAGTAGCACAATCAGTACCCAGTCAGGTCGAAAAGCATCAACACTCAAAGGCAAAGGCATAATACTTGCCATTAAAGCGACTAAAAAAGTTAATAGAATAATCAAGCGACTAGCAATGGTCATTTATTTTTAGCCTTGTCATCTGGTTTTAGCACTATATTTTTAGTTGCTTGCAAGTTGCTTTGCTCTGGCCATAACAATAAAACATAACGTAAGCGATCTATTTTCGCGACAGGTTGACTTTGAATTTGAGAAAAAGCACGTGATTCATCTTGCAACACAGAAGTCACTTTTGCCACGGGATAACCTTCTGGAAATTTACCGCCTAAGCCTGACGTAACTAACATATCATCAACTCGAATATCAGCACTATGCGGCACATGGTTATGTCCTAAGGTATCTATCACCCCAACCCCACTCGCAATTAAGCGAACGCCATTTCGGCTGACTCTGACCGGTACCGCATGAGTTACATCGGTGATCAATAATACACGACTACTGGTAGTGCCTACATGCAGTATTTGACCAACAATACCTTCATCATCAATAACGGCTTGACCTTCATAAACGCCATCATTTGCCCCTCGATTAATGACCACTTGGTGGGTATAAGGGTCACTATCAACCGCTAAAATTTCAGCAACCATTTTTTTAGCATCACCACGTAATGGTGACGCAAGTAAGGCCCTTAAACGATCATTTTCGCGTTGTACAATCTGTAATTGTAACGCTTGTTCATGAAAAGCTAATTCATTGATTTTATATTGCTCGTTATCGGCAATAAGTTGACGACGAGTAACAATATTTTCTGCCGCCCAATTCATCATTTGTTTAGGCGCTGTTGCTAAGTATTGCAGAGGGCTCACCATAGACTGTAAATAGCCGCGAGCAAACTCGAAGCTATTAGCTTTATGGTCAAAAAATATTAACAGTCCAGAACAAAACAGCACCAAAATAAGTCGGTGCTGTGGGGAAGGTCCATGCTTAAATATTGGATTCATTGCGTGAACTATTAATTATTCGTAAGAGAACAAATCGCCGCCGTGCATATCAATCATTTCAATTGCCTTGCCACCGCCACGTGCCACACAAGTTAATGGATCATCAGCAACCACAACAGGAATGCCAGTCTCTTCCATTAATAAACGATCAATATCTTTCAGTAAAGCACCACCGCCAGTTAGAATCATACCGCGCTCTGAAATATCAGCTGCTAATTCAGGTGGTGATTGCTCAAGTGCAACCATAATAGCACTAACAATACCGGTTAACGGTTCTTGTAGTGCCTCTAAAATTTCATTGCTATTGAGTGTAAAGCTACGAGGAACACCTTCAGCTAGGTTGCGACCGCGTACTTCAATTTCAACTAATTCTTCACCTGGATAAGCTGAGCCAATTTCATGCTTGATTCGTTCAGCGGTTGCTTCACCAATCAGGCTACCAAAATTGCGGCGTACATAGTTAATAATAGCATCATCAAACTTATCACCACCAATACGCACAGACGAAGAATAAACCACACCATTTAATGAAATAATGCCAACTTCAGTAGTACCACCACCAATATCAACTACCATTGATCCAGTTGCTTCCGATACTGGCATACCCGCACCAATTGCCGCTGCCATAGGCTCATCAATTAAGTAAACTTCACGTGCACCTGCACCCAAAGCTGATTCACGAATGGCACGACGTTCAACCTGTGTTGAACCACAAGGAACACAAACCAAAACACGTGGGCTAGGACGTAAGAAGTTATTGCTATGCACTTGTTTAATAAAGTATTGCAACATTTTTTCTGTCACAAAAAAGTTAGCAATAACGCCATCCTTCATCGGGCGAATTGCCTCGATATTGCCCGGCGTACGGCCTAACATTTGTTTAGCTGCTGTACCAACAGCCGCTACACTTTTAGAGCCACCACTGCGATCTTGTCGAATAGCAACAACAGAAGGCTCGTTTAAAACAATGCCTTGGTCTTTCACATAAATCAGGGTATTTGCTGTTCCTAAGTCGATTGATAAATCGTTAGAAAACATGCCGCGTAATTTCTTAAACATATTGTCGAAATGTCCTTTAAACATCACCTAGGCAACAAATTGCCAGAATAGTATTGTGCTAAATTTGCCAACTTAAAATCAGCTGACAAATGATATTTGGTATTATTAACAAGCTATCATACCGCAGACTATAGCGCTTGTGTTGTTAGATTGATAAAAATATCGCGAAATATTCAGTTTTTTTGTTATTCATTAAATCAACAAGCGTTTACAGGCGGCAGGTCAACAAAATACTCAAGCCATCTCAACACTAATTGGCCACTTCACGCCATGAAATAATACGGTCGTTGCCGCGGTAAAGACCAAAGCTTAATGTAGCACTTGGATTAGCATCGAACGGACCATCATTCTTGCCATCCTCATTGCGCCAATCAAATTGCAACCATGCTGGCATTTGGTATTCAAAGTCCAGCACTCCTTGCTTAGTTGGTGAACTGAAAAATAATTGTTTTTGCTCACCTTCAATGAAAACACCACTAACACTCGCCTCAGTATCGGCAACCTGTATGTTGTCGGTTTCAATATCAATGAGACGATAATCCCAAATGTTCATATTACCTGAGTATTTTGTACCTGATTTTTTATCCTCAACACTCGCAGTTAAACAACTTTCATTGGAATTTATCGCAAAATTTTCACTGTCATATTTCCCGTTGGTGCCGTTATAAACCTCTATTGATAATGGTACTCGCAAACGTGTATTTTCTGAGCCATAGGCATTTGCTAACACCATTCGAGCAAAACGAATATCAACACCAGTGCTGACAAGCTTTTCAATAGCGGCTTCAGCTATTTCATTGCTGGCTGGATTGATTTGTAAAGTAACGCCATCTTGATCGGTAATTTGCTGGGGTACAAAAGGAATTTTTGCCGAAAATGGCTTTAAGAAACTAGTTTCATCCCGATCATAACTAAAATGGTCATTATCTGAAAACGTATAAAGCATTTGCCCGGCAACTAAAGCGCCTTCATCATTAACACTAAACTCTAGCTTACCTGGCTCCATAAACGCAGTGATCTCAACAAAGTTTGCAGCATTTTCATCAGCACTTAACGCCTCATCATTAACACGAAGCTGCTCATCGTCATGGTCAGGCCAAGGAATATCAACACCTGTTGCCAGCAACCTCATAAAGCCTTCTGCCGCACCTAAGGTGTAGTTTTGTGTTATTTCGTCTTGTGCATTAAAAGCTGTAATGGCTATTTTCGGTGTTAGGCTATAGCCAATAGTGCCTTTGTTGTCAGTTGTGCGTTGGCCGGTATAAGTCCAATTTGCTATTTCACAGCGCCCTGAATCTGCATCACTGTGATAGGCATCAAGCCTACCCGCAGTATTGACTGTTTGCTTAAAGTAAGCAGGAGTAAAACGCCCAAGCGTAAGGTTGTCGGCACTGACTAAGCCTTGACTACCTGATAAACCGCCATAATTACTATCTTGTAGCTCAACATTAATAACACCAACTTCATTATATCGCCCACCATTAAATACTGATTGCCCTTTATCGCCATCGCTAAAGTTAGTTAATACCACAGGCTGAAAACCAGTATCGCTTTCAATACTTGTGTTATCGAGGTACGTAAACTGACCATTGACGGTATCTGCAAGGGTCGGCGCTACTCTTGTCACCTTTAGTTTTAGTGTTCCATCGCTTTGTCGATAGTTTTGTGTGATATCACCGTTCTCATTTAAGGCACGAACATGAAAAGTAAAATCTTTGCCTGCAACAAAAGTGCTATCAGCAGTGGCGTTATAACTGGCCGTAGAGTTAATCACAAATTTGTCTGGCTTTACCCAAAAGCTATTTGAACTGCCAACAATAGCAATATCGTCATTAGCATATTTTGCATGTAAACGAATTTGCCCAGCATCTAGATACTGAGGTTTTACAATAGTCGCAGTACTCTCAGCATCAAAAGCTAAGGTAACATCGTTGGAAAATTGTGGATATTTTGCAATATTCTTGTCACCCGTTTGGAAAGCTAAGCCGGGGTTAAAGTTTAAATCTGGCGTTATATTCTCTTGAGATAAGCTAATCGTAACATCACCAGAAAATAAACCTTCACACACCCCGTTATTACTTTTAACTGCTTGCAGTTTCAGGGTGTCGGCAAATTCTTTACCTGATATTTGATGTGCAATAGTCTCATTATTATCGTTACTAGAAAGAAACCTAAAGCCAGCGTTTTCAAAGCCCATGTTACAGCTATCACCGACACCTGAACACTCAAAAGCATGACTGGCATTCACGCTTGCATCGTCAACTGATAAAGTTAATGTTTCTGCGGTGGTATGATTAAACGTAAAGCTTGTACTGCCTGTAAAGGTTGGTGATGCTTTAATAATACGCCCATCAGTTGGACTAATGACAGTAAAGTTTAAGCTCACCGCTTCGGTACTTAAATCACTATTACTTGCACATTCGCTATTAGTGCAAGCTTTGATGGTGATTTGCTCAGCGGCACAAGTTAAACCATTACCATCATGCACAATTTCATAGTGATGAATAATGGGCTCCGCGCAAGGGTGTCTTTTAGCATAAATCTTATTGATTTCAGCAGCACTTAACGCGCCTTTAAAAATATGCACTTCATCAATCAACCCTGAGAAGAATCGACTAGAAATACGCTGATCTTGCCCTATTTGTAAGGGGTCATTGTTTAATATTAAGTCCCCCGTTACCGCGCTAGATCCTTTTTCAACACCGTTAATATAGATTACTTGCTTACCACTTTCATAAGTTATGGCAACGTGATACCAGTTACCCGCTGTAATACCGGCACCCGATGTAGAAAAAGACGATGTTTGCCACCACCAGTTAATTTCACCTGAAGGTTGCAGGTGAAATTCGTAGTTCTCATCTTTCGAAACAATAGTTTTTAGGCCAGAGCTTGGTAATGATTTGGGATTTATCCAAACACTTACCGTTAATGTTTTTTGTAAATCTAAGGGAAAGTCACTCGTACCATCATCGTCAATTTGAATATAGTCATCAATGCCATCAAATTCTCCATAGCTACAAGTACCAGGATTACCCGTTAGCGCTGAGGTTGCGCTATTAGTAGTAAGGCCATTAAACGCTTGGCCATTAAAATTACCTGTTTCATCAATAACTTCATCGGTAGATCCATTCCATGATAACGATTCCATTGAAAATTGCGCAATCAATTCACTGTCACAAATAATAGGTTCGCCATCAAGATCTAAACCGTTACTTTGATAATTATATATTTGATTAATTTGTGTTTGGCCAATAACACCATCAAAAATAACCAGCTCATCCATTAGGCCATTAAAAGCCTGGGAAGAATCAAAACGATTACCAACACTATCCTGCTCTTGCCCCAGAATCAGACTTTCTACACTCCGCGGGCTTGTTGTTAAAGCTATACACCCTTGAGCAATACTATCAATAAATAGACAACTCTGATTATCACCATGTGTCCAAACTAGGTGACGCCAAGTGTCTCCTGCAATCGAAGAGGTAGTTAAAGTGCTAATCGGCCTATCTTTTAGATATGGCCTAAAGCTTGTGTCACGCGTAAACCACATCAATAGTTCATTATGGCTGCCTGATGTGGCGCCAGATAGAATACTCTGAGTACTAGTTTTAGCCGTTTTCAGCCAAAGTGAAATACTAAACTCGCTTTTATTATGCAAAACATCTTTATCAAGTACGACATAATCTTGAGTACCTGTTGTAGATAAATCAAGTGCTTGACACACCTTACCTTCTACCGTTTGTGCTGATCGCGCTGTACTATGAAACTCGCCAATACTGTCTTTAACTTCGCCAGCAACATTAGCATATTCTCTTTCGTCGAACTTAAAGTTAGCAATGGCGGTAACAGGAATATCTTTCTGACAAAACTCACCAAAATCAGCCGTAAAAACATCGCTATCGTAAGTCAAAATAGAGTCAGAGTTTACGGTAAACTTCTCTCCTGAGGTCACCCCATGTAAGAAACTTGCCGATGTAAAAGTAATATCCTTAGCATACAGAGCGCCTGAAAAGGTCACTCCGCTATTTAGCGTTACATCCCCATTAACATGCATCACGAGTTTACTTACATCACCGGATATATTTTTACCGCTTGAGTTAACCATAGTTGCGGCAGTAAATAATACTCCTGAGTCAATATAAACAACGGCGGTGCCCGCACCGACGACGTTGATTTCAACACTTGACGCTACCGAAAATTGACCAAAATAATAGGTTTTTCCTGCAGACAAGTTAAGTGTGTTGTTAAAGCCTAAAGATAAGTTCTCAAAAAAATAAACATCATGGTTAGCACTAAAATTAAGTACTGCATCGGAGTTAGCGGTTATTTGATCATAATTATTGACACTTGTGGTGCCAAAAGTCGTTATTTGATTGCTCGGTGGACTATAGTCAATGGTGCCACTACCGCGTAAAAAATCGGCATTAACCTCTGGTGAAGCTTGACCAGAAGCCATGCAATTAGCCGTCGAACAACTGTTAATGTTCGAACCTAAGTTATGACTAATTTGAAAAGTCGACAATACGGTATCAGGGTTATTGGTAAGGCGTGCATTGTAACCAAAATCAACACTACTGGTGTTTGCGCTAGCACCATGAGAAGCAATAACATCAGGAAATACAGCTTGACATTCAGCGGCCAAAACAGGAGCTGAAAAAGCGCTATAAATCAGCATAAACAAAGCAGTAAAATATTTAAATTTACACATAATAACAACCTTCTATCTTAATACTTTACTAGCATGTTGATTGATATCAGCACTAATTGTTAACGTCGAGTAAAGTCACACTCTACACTAACTGAAATAAATTATATCGCATTAGCCAAGCTTTTTTATATCGCCTCCCCATGAAATACGTCACTTCAAAACGAGGAAAGCCAGTTTTTTTCACCTGTCAATAAGGCAATACACCAAGACAGCTTGCATACTACTCAAGCTGCGTAGAAGCCACTCCTACATACTTCGAGCTTCCACTTCAATCACTCTCGAGGTAGTTTCACCAGCGATATTGCACTGTCCGACACTTGTAATGGTATAATAACGTACCCCATTATGAGTGAAGTCATCACATTTAATAGGGTCGACTATTTCACAAGCGTTAAAACCCTCTATTGTACTGATTATGGGTGGCTCATGGCTAACATCAGCACATGTATTTACTGCGCTGCTATTTAAACCCACAGGAAACAACTGCGATAACTGCCATTGCACCCCCGTTTGGGCAGCGTTGTAGGCACGCGTTCCTAATACTTCAAACGCTAAGTTTTCTTGACTAGAGTCCATCATTTTAACCAAAGCAGCGCCAAGTAATGACATCACAACAATAACAAAAATAGCAATAACTAACGAACTACCTCTACGCGGTCGATAATAGCCTAAGTTATGATGAAACAGTTGATTCTTTAATTTAAGGTTACGGGACATTAGGCACCTGAATTTCATGACTAAAATTTATTTCTTCATCATTTCTAACGAATTTAAAACGCACAATAACCATAGCGTTTCTTTGTAACGTGCTAGGTAGGGTTTCGAACGGAACAACTCGACCCGCTGCTGAGAAGTTTTCTAGATCTTCAGCCATTAAAACACCACCGTTATTCGGCTTACCATTAGTGTCATAGCCGTTATAGCCTTTATAGCGTCTAAGCTGTTCACTTTCAATACAATAACTCACGGGTTCGTCGATAAAGAACAGTCGCTTAGTCGGTGATTCAGCGACAAATAAAATATTATTGGTGAAATTAATCGTTGATGGTGTTTGTTTATCGCCAGCGTTATCTAGAGAAGAAAATTCAGCGACCACCCCCGGAGTTTTAGTATAAATATCGGCCGTATTTAATGCATATATCGAGACATACTTGGTTGTTGCTTGTAGCGAATCTTCTAGCATGAGTACTTCGATGCTATTGCTGGCCGCTTCCGGAGCTACGGGAATATCAACATAAATAACACTTTGGTCGATAGGGGTAAACTCTAAACATTGAGCATTATTGCCGATAGTACGTATGCTATTGGGCAGTGCATTTCTGACTTCTCGACTAAGCCGCTCAAGCGAAAATCTCGCGGTTGAAATAAGTGCATCACGATCCGCTGCATCGGTATAACTTTGAGTGCCAAATCGTAAAAAACTCGTGATACTCGTGGCAACAATACCCAAAATAACGATCACTGTGACGAGCTCAACTAAAGTAAATCCCTTTGATTTAGTCGATAATAAGCGCATTAAAAATTAGCCTTAAAGGCAGAAAAAACGAAGTCAAATTGCTGCGGCGTTGTTACCGTCACCGTGATCAACTTAGCCGTGTAATTATTTGCATTAGCGGTGACCCGATAGTTACTTTCGTTAGTCACACTAACTTTTACTTGAAAACCACGGTAAATATCTTTTAAAGGATCACCGGCCCCTAGAGAACTCTCAATTTCATTAATGACTAAGTCATTATAATCGTCAACATCATCGAATAATGCCCTATCACCAGACTCTTCATTGCCTAAATTTACTGAACATGCTCGTTCGCCATCTGTTACTTCAATGGCGCCATCATTGTTGATGTCATCGCCACAGCGGTATAAGCCGCCAGACATATCAGAGTTTTCATCAAATGCTTTTGATAAAATCTCATTCATCATTGATTGGCCTAACTCAGCGGCTCTAATTTGATGAATTTGTTCTGCGCTTTGTTTAGACAAGGGATAAAGTAACGTTGTGAAAATTGCAAAAGATATTGATAGCACCACAATACCAATGACGGTTTCAATCAAGGTAAAGCCTCTCTGCAATTGCCGAGCATGGGCAACACCTAGCAATGCACCATGATTAGCTAGCATGAATATAGCCCTCTGACTCGATAATAACTTGTAATGCTTGCTCACCGGTAATGGTGATTTCGATTTTTCTATTGTTGCCATTAACGCTGGGCCGACCCATAGCATCAAAAGCAAAAATAAGCCCTGCGGGGCTAAAAGTAACGTTATCATCACTCGCAATTGTCACACTTGTAGCTCTTTGCTGTCTTGGGTCTGCATACTCTGCAATTGGGCTGCAAAGCACTTTTGTTAGCTGTTTAGTGGCTAACTGCACTTGATGACAAAACTTATTGCTCGTGGCAGAGGGGGAATTAACTTGTTGCATCGCACGCGTTTGTATTAAGCGTAATTTGGCGATTATGTCAGTGCGATAAGCATATTCAGAAAAGCCATTTTTACTAAAAAATTTAGGCGTAACTGTAACAGCAAGAATACCTAAAACTATAATAACCAGAATAAGTTCTATTAAAGTAAACCCTTTTGAATTCATCCACTACGACCTTTTATCTGTTTACCTTAGAAAACACAAGTAATCATCAATTATTATAACCGCTGTGCATAAATTCGAACATTTCAAACTAGGGAAAACAGCTTTCTGCGAAGCACACTCTGCTACGATAATTATAGGATTAATCATTGTTGTACAAGTATATCTCAGCAGCTTTATCAAACTAAGCGTTATTAGTTTCTTTAGTTTTATGTGGCCTTGTCATTATACTTAGCTGTATCTTTTGAGCCTTTTACCACCAGATTGTCAATGTATATACTTTGTTTGCGATTCTACTTTATCGTAGAGCGCTAAACTAAACATTAGATTTCTAAAGTAAACAAATCAATAGCACACTAACATTCATCATAAAAATATACTTAAAGCCAAAGCTAAAATATTGATATAAAAAAGGAGAGCTAAGCCCTCCTTTAAAAATTTATATCGAAAAATTAACAATCATCTAGTGAAGTACTGTCAATCACAGGACGAATATTAACACCTGACGAACGCGTATAAACTAATCGACAATCTGCTGATGAAGCAGAGATGTGTTGTATAATGGTTGTAGTAGAAGATTCAGTTATTTTAAAGTCGCCCGTAGCTGTAGTATCTAACTCTAATAAATCTTTTAAACCATATGCTGCAGCAGCTGAAGTACCGTCATTATCACCAATTCCTCGCGATGCAGGATAACCGTTGAATAAAACATAGTGAACGTTGTCAATTTCTACAGTTGAAGTGCCTGAGGTTTTACCATCAATAATAGCTTTTGCATGCATCACGCTCGAGACACTTTCGATACTAGCTTCCACTCCTCTCATAACAGAAGCTTTTGCATCACCAGTCAAATCAATAAACTTAGGCGCAGCAGTTGCCGCTAGAATACCCAAAATCACAATAACCACGACTAACTCAATGAGTGTAAAACCCTTTTGGCCACTAAAAGTGTTGCCTGTAAACCTTTTCATAATATAAACCTTTTGTTATTAACTAATATAAAACTAATTGTTATTGATATAAACCACGACTGAGCTATTTGCCGGTTGATATGTAAAACTATTGGTATTGCCAGTATCTGTTGCTGTACCGGGGTCTGTATAATTATCGCCACTTTTATTTAAAGTTTCTTTTAAATAAAAATGACAGAGAGTTGATGCTCCAGAGCCTGATTTAGCCGCTAAGTAATCCATGCTGCTATCACTATTTATGGTCGCTATAGCATTAGTTATACGTGGCGGTTGTTGGAAAATGTTTTGCCATATATCAACACAGTTAGCCGATGTGAAGCCAGTGCCTAACCCTGCACCATTATTATTTCGTCCGGCAACTGATGAAACAACATAACCGGGTCTGATACCTGTAGCCTCAGTTGTTAATACTAAGTCTGCACCGTCGTAGCTAACAACATTACGGTTAGTGCCATCTGTAGGACGCCCTTCTGCTTCCCATTGTGCACGAGCTAATGAGATCGCAGTAGCAAAACCGCCAGCCATGCCTTCAATGTTTGCTTGTTTTGCTTGATCAGTTAAGTCTAGAAATTTAGGGATTGCGGTAACCGCCAAAAACCCTAAGATCACAACAACGATAACTAACTCTATAAGGGTAAAACCTGACTGTTTTCTCATAACAACCTCTTAATTATAATATTAACTTTGCTTTAATTTTATTCTAACAACGAAATACTAATAAAGTCACTTACTTAGTTACATTTCCATAAAAATTAGAATAAAACATCGTGTTTACGCTAATCCTGAGAACGAGCCAGTAGATTTTAGTGTCTTAATTGCACCTGACTGACTTTGCCATCATGGCGATAGTAAGTAAAATACTCACCACTGGATAAACTATATTGACAATAATTCATCTTCTCATATGTAGGGCCAACCAACACTGCCCCAATAGGTTGCTTCATATAAACTAAAGGTGATCCCATCACAAAATGCCAAATTTCTTGGCATGATAAATCTGAACTTCCAGCGTCAACCCAGCCTTTGCTATTAACAGGAACCTTTACCTCATTGCTACCATCGGCTAGCTGGTTACTAGCTTGAATCTTAACCAAATGTGGTTGTTTATCCATAAACCACTGTGCACGAATACCATTGACTCTTGCAGAAAAAACTTGCGCTATCGATTCGAAACCAGCACGGGTCAGTTGTCCTTGGTGTTTAAAAAAATAAAATATAAAAGTCGCCATTAATAATGCTACCAGTACAACTACCATAAGAATTTCTGCTAGAGACTTTTCTTTTTTTTCAGCAACCTGTAATGATGTCATTGTTTTACCATATAAAGAAGTTCATTTACTTACCTTGGAATGCTGACATCATATCCCACATAGGGGTAAAGATACCTAACGCTAATACCAAGACCATAACAGCGACAATTGCAACCATAATAGGCTCAATACGCGCTGTTAATGTACTAAGTTCATAGTCTACTTCTCGTTCATAATAATCACCAACTTCTGCCAGTAACTCATCAACTCGCCCTGTTTCTTCACCGACAGCGACCATCTGTAACACTAAAGGAGTAAATAAGGTACTGGTAACCGCCGAGCGTAATAAACTTTCACCACTTTCAATACTACTACGCATGGCAATAATTTTTTCACGCATAAAAGTATTATCAACGGCATCAGCAACGAGTGTTAAGCCAGATGTCATTGGTACGCCAGCACGTAAAATAATGGCAAAGGTATGAGCAAAACGAGATAGAATTGAACGTTCAATAACCCCACCAACAACCGGTAATTTCAACTTGCGCCTGTCCCAACCGTACATCCCAGCAGGTGTTTTTAAATAATACTTAATCGCAAAAAAGCCAACAACACTGGCGATCAACATATGCGGCCAATAGTTGAGAAAGAAGTTGGAGCTAGCAATCAGCATTTTAGTTGCCCAAGGTAAGTCAGCGCCGAGCTTACTAAACATATTTGCGAAGGTCGGAATTACAAAAATATTTAAAATAACTAACGCAGCAACAATGGCAATCAAAACAAAGCTAGGATAGCGTAAAGCGGTTTTAATGCGTTTACGGGTTTCTTGTTCACGCTCAAAATAGCTGGCAAGCTTTAGAAATGCATCGTCGAGATTACCTGTATTCTCGCCAACATGGACCAGAGAAACAAACAAGGGCGTAAATATTTTGGGGTGCTGATGTAAGGCATTAGAAAGCGGAAAGCCACCCTCTAGTTGCGCAGAAATATCTGTTAATGCTGACTTTAACTTTACTGATGTACTTGATTCTGCCATGCCATTAATGGCTCTTAAAATTGGCACACCTGACTTAACCAAGGCATACATTTGCCGACAAAAAACAATTAAATCGTCCAAGGTAACTTGGTTAAAGCCCAGTAAATCACTAATATCAATATTTTTTGATGAAATGTCACTATCAGCCTGTTTAGCGCTTTCTATAGATATCGGAATAATACGTTTACGGGATAATTGCTCAGCAACCATAGCGGAATTGACCGCTTCGATAGCGCCTTTTACTTGGCTACCATTGGCATCTCGCCCAATATAATTAAATGCTGGCATAATATTATTGCTTATCCTGTAACGTCAACGGTTTCAACTAAACGCAATACTTCTTCAACACTGGTGATACCTAATTTAGCATAATCAAATGCTGCAAGTGCTAATGGTCTAAACTCCGGATGCTGCTTGGCTGCTTGTGTGAAGGCCTCAGTATCTTCACGTTTTAATGCCGACATCATAGCTTCATTCATTTCTAATAATTCAAAAACACCGATCCGACCTTTATAGCCAGTATAGTGACAACTTTGACATCCCCTGCCGTTACTAAATGTAATAGCACTGATGTCACTGTCCGCAAGATTCGATAGCCACATCATTTCCTGTTGATCGGGTTGGTGAACTTGTCGACAATTTTCACAAATTTTTCGCACTAAGCGCTGCGCAATAATTGCTCTTAATGAACTGCCGACTAAAAAACCAGCTGCGCCCATATCTAATAAGCGCAGGGCACTAGTGATAGCATCATTCGTATGTAGTGTAGACAAAACTAAATGACCAGTTAATGCGCCTCGCAGACCAATTTCAACCGTTTCTTGGTCACGCATCTCACCCACCATCAGAATATCAGGGTCTTGTCGGAGCGCCGTGCGCAGTACGCTTGAAAATGTCAGGTTTATTTTGCTATTCACCTGCACCTGATTAACTCGTGGTAAGCGATATTCGACAGGATCTTCAACCGTAATTATTTTTTTACTCGCTTGGTTTAGCTCACTTAGTGCGGCATATAACGTTGTTGTTTTACCACTACCTGTAGGACCAGTAACCAACACCATGCCATGAGGTCGTGATATTTGATGGCGGATACGCTGCACAAATTGCTCTGGCATGCCTGTTTCATCTAGCGACAATAACCCAGCAGATTGATCTAGTAGTCGCATAACAACGGATTCACCATGTTGTACTGGCATAGTCGACATACGTACATCAATGCTATGGCCTTTAATTTGTAGGTTAAATCGACCATCTTGCGGTAAGCGCTTTTCAGAAATATCTAAGCCCGCCATCAGCTTTAAACGCAACACCATTGCTGAGGCAATTTTATTCTCTTTTAATATATTTTCTTGCAACACGCCATCAATACGCTGACGAATACGTAACGAGTTTTCATCTGGCTCAATATGGACATCGGATGCTCGCATTTGCACCGCATCCTCAAAAACCGATTGCAATAGCTTACCAACAGTTGCGTCACCCCCCTCTTCAAGAAAGGTACTTGATAAATCGAAGTTACTTCCTTGATCATATTCTTCCTCAAGTTGGCTAGCAAAGGATTCAATATCAGCTGTACGGCGATATAAACTATCGAAAGCGTCAAACAGTTGCGATTCCATTATCACCGCTAAGTTTAAACGTTTTGGCGATAACATTTGCTCAAGTTGATCAAGGGCACTTAAATCAGCTGGGTCACTCATACCAATGAGTACCGAATCCCCTTGATCTTCAATAATCAGGGCACGCAAACGTCTTGCATGCACTTCTGGTAATAACAAGGCAACTTCGGGGGGAATTCTTCGTTGGCTAATATCTAAAAATGGCACATCAAGCTGCTGCGCTAAAAATTCTAACAGCTGTTTTTCACCAATATGACCTAATTCAATTAAGGCATCACCGAGTTTTCTGCCACTGGTTTTTTGGCTATTTAACGCTTGCATCAATTGTTCATTACTAATGATATGTTCGTGAACAAGCAAGTCGCCCAAACGCATTTTTAATTTAGGTGCTGCCATATTATTCTCCTAGCTCTATCAGACGTTGACGAGCAAACTGCATTGCACTATTAGATAAATTATTTCGTGCTATTGCTTGTTTGTATGCATCTCTTGCTGGTACAAACTTACCAAGGCTATCTAATGACACAGCCGAGCCGAGCCACCATCGACCTATATGAGGTTCGAGCGCAATAAGTTTTTGATAAGCAATAATAGCGTTATCATGCTCACTTAAATCTGCTGCGGTATTTGCTAGAAGTGCTTGTAATTCTGTACTTGTACTGTGCTTTACGGGGCTTAATACATTGTATGCTGGCCGTGGTTGCCCTTGCTCATAATAAATCCGTGCGGTCATTAAACGCATTTCTTCAGATTGGGGTGCTAACGCTATACCTTGTGATAATAAGTTCACCGCATCTTGATAAGATTTTTTACCATACCACAGTGCAGCGAGCTGTTTCCGAGCAGTTTCATGCTCAGGCATGATCAATAACACTTCTTCAAATAATGCTTCAGCCTTAATAATGTCATTACGCTCAATGGCCTGCTCAGCTTCAGTTATTTTATTGGCTGCTAGCGCCTGTGGCGTCAATTGTGTACGTGAAATAGTTAAACTTGGTTTGGTGTCGGTATCTTCAAGCTTAACAATATCGAGAACAGGTTTTTTCTGAGCAAGATCAACAACACTCTCCGGCTGATTAATTGCTTTCAGCTTGCTTACTGCAGGGCTATCACTGTTAAGCATAACTGGCTTTTCTGATAAAGCGGATAACTGCTTTGCTACATTATCAGCTTTATCCATAGCTTCTTTTTTTGCGATCGATGTTGTCGCTAAGGCTTTTTCTCGCACGGGCTCAGAGCGAATAATCGGGGGGGGATTAATGTTTTTCTCATCAGTGTTTTTTTCATTGCTATGAGCCACAATTGGCTGAGTGGTATTGGCATCGCTTTTAGCTTCAACTGCCAGCACTTGATCTTTTAACTGTTGATTTTCACTGTAAAGTTGCCAGCTAAAAATACCGAGAACATTTAATACCAAAATAGCGACAATAACTAACAGCATGCTGCGAGCTGAAATTTTTCTTGTCACAGAAACTGCAGCATTAGCCGTTCCTTTTTGTTCACTTTGACGCTGGTCTAAATCTTTTAACATTTGATTGATGACGCTCATAGCGATATCCCGATAACATTCCATGAATAATATAAGCCAACAAGCAGCGCAGTAATTAATAGGCTAGCTAAATAAAACTTGTGAGGGGGTTTATGCTGCATACCTTCAGTATCTTGAATTGCTTTTGTTAAATGTTTATTAGTGAGTTGATAACACCCTTCGCCATAGCCAAGCATCAACATTTTATGGCAAATAATATTCACTAGCCGTGGAATACCGTTACTGACTTTAGCAATTTTTTTCGCAATAGCTCGAGTAAATAAACTGGCACCTTTATAACCAGCAACCTGCAAGCGATGCTGAATATAATGTTCAACTTCCAGTGCCGTCATGGCACGCAATTTATAAGAAAAAGTGATGCGCTGCTTCAATTGTCGAAAGGCTTTTTCAGCTAAGCGTTCATCCAACTCTGGTTGCGCAAATAATACCACTTGTAATAATTTTCTAGTTTCTGTTTCAAGGTTGGTAAATAGTCGCAACGCTTCAAGGCTTTCAGCTGGTAGTGCTTGCGCTTCATCAAGGATCAACACGACAGAATGCCCTTGGTTGTGCAATTCCAATAACCTTTGCTGAATACGTTGTGTTAAAAGCTGTAGCGATATACGCTGCGCTTGCTTCACCCCAAGTTCAACAGCAACCGCACGCCTTAATTCATCAGGTTTTAAGTAGGGGTTTGGAATGTAAGCGGTGACAAAATGTTCCGGAATTTCATTTAATAATTTACGACACAGTAAGGTTTTCCCCGTACCAACCTCACCGACCACTTTAATAAAGCCCTCACCGGTTTTTAATGCGGTAAGTAATACCGCAAGCGCCTCGTCATGAGGCTCTAAACCCAAATAAAAACTGGTGTTTGGTGTTAAAGTAAAGGGGAGTTCTCTTAAACCAAAATGGTACAAATACATAGCGTGGTAACTTAATTACTAGCGGCGTTTGCGTCCGCATCTTCAGGAAACCATTGTTTTAACAAAGCACGCGCATCCTGTAGTTGGTTTTTCCAAGTATCTTGCCCAATAACAATAGGTTTTAGCAAAATAACCAGCTCTTTTTTCTGCACTGATTCACTCTTACTCTTAAATAATTCGCCCATAATTGGGATATCACCTAAGAACGGCGTTTTAGATTCAATATTAACTTTTCGGGTTTCAATGAGGCCACCAATCACAACTATTTCACCTGACTTAGCGCGTATAATAGTATCTGATTCGCGGACACTGCTTTGCGCTAATGGTAAAATAATATCTTCGTTACTTAACCGTATGGTTTTAGTTTGCTCGTCAGTAATGGTCACTGATGGGTGAATATGCAAAATAACTTCACCATCAGCATCTATTTGTGGCGTTACATCCAGTGCAATACCAGAGAAAAATGGTGTTAAATCAATTTCAGGGGTTGTGGTAGTTGAAGTACCCGTTGTCGTGGTACTAGAAACATCAGTAACAAAATATTCATCTTCGCCGACTTTAATAATGGCTTTTTGATTGTTGGTTGCTGTAATTCTTGGGCTGGAAAGTACTTGTACATTACCTTGAGTTGATAACAAATCAATCACACCACTAAAATCTTTATTTAGAAAGCTCAGGCTGGTTACCCCACCTATTGCAGAAGAAATAACATTACCAGCAATATTTCCTGTGGTTGAAAAGCCAATATCGGTACTTTCAATATGTCGTAGTACTTGATCCCACTTCACCCCTTGCTGATAATCATCATTTAAAGTGACTTCCATAATTTTTGCTTCAATAATCACTTGACGACGCAAGTGCTCTTGAGTGCTTTCAAGAAAGCTCTTAACTGCGGTGATTTCAGAAGGCAGTGCTCGAATGGTGACTAAGCCCGCTTGTGGTGAAACAATGACAGAACGACCGCCTTCATTACCCACCAATGCCGTTAAGGTTTCTTTTAATTCACTCCAGAAGTCAGATTCGTTTTCGGTATAAATGTTAATACCGCTACTGCCATTCTGATTATTACTACCTTGACCATTACTATTTTGATTACTATTGCTGCTATTATTATTGCTATTGTTACCACTTGAGTTACTACTATTAGGATCATTCTCTGAAACACCACCAGAGTTTATGCTAGTACTAGACATACCGCTGCGCTTAACATATAAATAATTTAGCGGAATTGTTTCAGTACGAATACCGGCAGGATAAACTTGAATCACTCGACCTTGGCGACGAATGTCATAACCATACAGTGACTCAATAACATCAAGCGTTTCATCTAATGTCACATCTTTTAAATTCAAGGTGATCGTGCCACTAACCTCAGGATGAACCGCAATACTGTATGAAGAGTCATCAACAATAGCGGCAAAAAATTGCTCCGCGGCAACCCCACTTGCCGCTATTTCTAAACGTTTCTCAGCCAACAAGCCGTGACGCGCTTGCTGAACTTCTTTTTGCATAAGCTCTCGGCGAACAGAGTTCGGTAGTGCTTTTAATGGCTTAGGTGTTGCTGGCTGACTCGCTTGAGCAATCGCGTCATCTAAGGCTTGATTAACCTCAGTCGGTGGTTTTGGTGCTGATTGACAGCCGGCAAGCACAAGTACAGCTGTGCAACAAAACAATTGAATTTGGTGCTTTTTATGATTAATTATTTTTTTCATTGTGAGTTCGCTATAACACCGGAAAATAATGATAATTCCATTTTACCCTGTGGTGAATCTAGCACCACCCCTTTTGAGTTAATAGCTATCAACTCAAAACCTTTATATTTATCACCAACATTCAGCACTTGACCATCAATAATAACTTTTTTATTGCCGTCACTTCGAATAATCGATTGTAAAGTTAACCGCGTGCTTTTTTCGCTACTACTGCCACTGCTTGATGCTACTGCATCAAAAGGCTTCGTCGGATCCACTTGTTGGCTATTTGCATAATGAGGCAATGACAGTAGCAATAAAATGAGGCTAATTTTATACACCAATAAACTCCTGTGCCGTACTTAAACTATAGATTTCCACTTCTAGTTCACTAACTGGATGGGCTTTTAGTTGATAATCAAATTCTTGCCAAAAGAATTTCCAAGACAAACTTTCTAATTGTATCAAGTAATCTTTTAACTGAAAGTATTGCCCTTGTAGCTTAATTTTAATGCCATGGCGATATAAACGTAACTGCTTGGCCGGTGTTTGATCAACACTGGCAGCTAGCGTGTCTTGTTTATCCTGCTGTTCACTATTTTCAAGGTTACTTTTCGTTACTGGGCTTGCAGGCAAAACTTCAAATGAAAGTAACTTAACCCCCTTCTGTAATTTTAACAGTTTGATTAAGGCATAACGCATTTGAATAGGATCAATTAAGTCTGAGGTTAAGCTCAATAATTGTTGATCTATTTCCCCCAGCTTTGCTTGGTACTGCAACAATTCTTTCTTCAAGGCACTGTTAGGATCTTCAAGCAATGCTTGCTCTAACACTTGAATAGAATTTTTATTGTTTTCATTGCTTTGCTGTGTCTGCAAAATTTTCTCATTCAGTTGAGCGATGCCCTGATAAGCAACACCTAAAAATAAACTGTATAAGATAAAACCTATGGCGATTAAACCAGCCGTAATAATTAAATATTGTTCTCGCGGAGTGGTGTTACTAAATTTTTCACTAAAAGCCAGCCATTGCGCCATATTATTACTCCCCTTTACCCTGTGCAGAGCTAACAACAAACTCCGTTAGTTGTTGCTCATTTTCAGTCAAAGAAAAATTAATAAAGCGCTTACCTGATAAAAATGTTGAAGATTCAAAACCAGATAACCAATTCGGCACGGCATCAGGTGTACGAGCTATACCAGTAAATGTCATATTACCGTTACCAATATTAACACTCTGTAAGCTAATGTTGTTGTTATGTAACTCAGCTAACTCAGCCATTGCACTAGAAAAACCAGCACTATAAGTTTGTGCCGGGTCCGTTAATTGCTGATGTAGATGCTGCTTATTTGCAATCACTAATTTAACCGTATTAAGTTTGGCCAACAATGCCGCATCTTTACGGTTAGCACTGATAGCAGATTCTAAGTTTTGTAATTGCAGTTTTTGACTACTATTTAGTGCCTTTTCCGCTTGCAACACTGCATTTAAACGACTTAACTGTATCTGAGAGATAAAGATTAGTACCAACATAACTATCAAAGCCGTTAACCATAAAGCGACAACACGATTCAGTGTCCACAAGGCTTTTACCGGTAGTAAGTCGGCCTGTAATAAGTTAATCGAATATTTAGCCATTTTAGTTTGGCTCCATAAAATTTAACTGCGTTGAACCTATGGCTACCGCACTATTTCGATAGTTTCCCAAGCTTTCTGGCATAGTAAACAACTTCACCTCTACGTTGGTATTCTCCGCCAACTTGCGAGCTAAAAAGGCTTCATTCTGCATTGGGATCAAGACTTCAATCGCTTTAATTGGTGCTTGCTTTAATTGGCGATCAAAGTAGTCAGTCGAGCGCTGAATTTCTAAACTTAGTGAGTCAACAACGCTCATGCTTAGTTCGTCTTCACTTTTGGTGGCAATCTGGGCAAAGCCCCGTAAACGTCGACTAAAAAATAATTGACCATTTTTGATAATTAACAGGTTCACTTCTTCACCAGGCTGCTGGCAAACCAATAACACAGCGTCTTCTTGAACTGGCAACAAACTAGCAAAAGCAAACTCTTCAGTGGTAATACTGACAACATTCAAATTATCAGTTGTTAATGTTGTGACGAGTTCAATTAAATCATTTTTAGCAACACAAACAACATTAATTTTTTCATGACCACCAGCCAATATCGGCCCATCAAAATAATCTAAAACCATATTTTCGGGGGCAATACTGACTAAATCTTTTATTTGCCACTTTAAGGCGCCATGTATTTCTGCAATGGGGACGTTTGGCTTATCAACTTGCACGAATTGCGAATGAGCATTCGGCAACACCAAATGACATTGCCCAGTTAATGACTTAGTGGCAACTAAGTGCTTGAGTGCATTTTTCAGCGGATGAGCTTTATTTTCGATGACTTCACAGTGATTTTCAGTCGATTTTTTTATCAAATAACTAATCGACTGCTGCCGTAAGGCAACACCAACAATATTAGCGGACTTTGTTTGTGAGAAAACATTTTTGATACGTGTAATAATTGACATTAAGCGATATCATTCTCTTATTTACGTGTCACCATAAAACCATTATCGCTGATTCTATTTATCACGCAAGTGTTTTAATTACTTCATTTTATTTACCTTATTTCTGAGCTATAAAATATTATGTCTGCTTTATCCATCTTACAGCCAATTCATCATCCAACTTTTATTCATCATAAGATTTCTGTGCAAGTTAAGCGTGATGATCAGATTGATAAAGTTATTTCGGGTAACAAATGGCGCAAGCTAAAATACAATTTATTACATGCTAAAGCCATTGGTGCTGAAGGTATCATCACCTTTGGTGGTTGTTTTTCTAATCATATTCACGCCTGTGCTCTGGCCTGTCAACAACAACAATTATCCGCTATTGGTATTATTCGTGGCGAGCAAGATAATCAAAACAATTACACCTTAGCCTGGGCAAAACATTGGGGCATGCAACTGTCATTCGTCGATAGAAAAACCTATCGTTTACGTAACCAAGAAAGCTATTTACAGCAACTACAACAGCAATTTCCGGATTATCTTATCGTACCTGAAGGAGGCAGTAATGCGCTTGCTTTAACCGGTATGGCTGAAGTTATTGCCGAATTAAATCAACAAGGCGAGTTCGATACGCTTATAACTCCTGTAGGCAGTGGCGGTACACTTGCAGGCTTGATTTTCGCTGATAAAGCTCAGCATGAACTACTGGGGATCTCTGTGTTGAAACAAGATGGTTATCTTGAGCAACAAGTAAATGAATTATTACCTGAGGCGGCTAAATCATACCGTAACTGGCAAGTTATGAATCAATTTCATCGCGGAGGCTACGCTAAATTTAATCCCCATGATGCACAGAGAATACGTAGTTTTGCTAAAAGTGTAGGGATAGATTTTGAACCAGTATATTCAGGAAAAATGATTTTAGCTTTACTCGATCTTATTGAAGCCGGTTATTTTCCGGCCCATCAACGTATTGTATTGTTACATACAGGGGGCTTGCAAGGACTGGCAGGTATGTTTGAGCGTGGCATCCTTCCACAAAAGGACTGGCCAACACTACCTGTGGCACCAATAAACCAAAAGAGTCAGAGTTATGGTTGAATTATTGCCATAAAAAAACCCTGTTTTCATTACTGAAGACAGGGTTTTTAATAGCTAACTATTGCGCGCGATTAAGCTTCAGCAATAACCACTACTTTAATTGTTGCATCTACATCGTTGTGCACGTGAATTACGATATCGAATTCACCTGTTTCACGGATGCTACCTAAAGGTAAACGTACTTCAGCTTTAACAACTTCAACGCCAGCTTCAGAGATTGCATCAGCAATATCACGGGTACCAATAGAACCAAATAATTTGCCTTCTTCACCTGCTTTAGAAGCGATAGTGACTTCGGCTAATTCAGTTAACTTGGCAGCACGAGCTTGTGCAGCAGTAAGTTGTTCAGCTAAGTTTTTCTCTAAGTCAGCACGACGAGCTTCAAAGTGCTCAACGTTTGCTTTAGAGGCAAAAACAGCTTTGCCTTTTGGTAATAAAAAGTTACGAGCGTAACCAGATTTAACTGTTACCTTGTCGCCAAGGCCGCCTAATTTGGCGATTTTATCAAGAAGTATTACTTCCATTTTCAAAACCCCTTATTAGGTTACTTATGTAAATCAGTATATGGTAATAATGCTAAGTAACGAGCACGCTTGATCGCACGACCAAGTTGACGTTGATATTTAGCACTGGTACCAGTAATACGGCTAGGAACAATTTTACCACTTTCAGTGATATAGTTTTTTAGTACAGCTGTATCTTTATAATCGATTGCAGCAGCACCTTCCGCTGAAAAGCGGCAGAACTTACGACGTCTAAAAAAACGAGACATGGATTTCTCCTAAATTGGCTTCCTTTATCTTTCCTGACAATTATCAGTTAAATAAAATGGCCTAAATTAAATCATTTCAATTTGTTGGGCATGTAACGCCAAAAGCGGATTTCCGTTTCTGGATTCATGACGGTTAATAAAACCTGTCACTCTAATATTACAGCCTTCAATTAAATCACGAGTTAAGTGCTGTGACACATTACCTGTAGCGACAACCTGTATTCGAACAAACGCTTGTCTGTTCAACCCTGCTTCATTTTGTAGAGACTTATGGTCCATAGAAAACTGACAGTGTTTAATACCGGCTGGGCTAGTTGACGTTTTCGGTGGCTTTACCACATGTCCGGTCAATACCAAGCAATTCTCTTGACTATTTGTTATAGAAAGAGAGTTGGTCACTGGTTACTTATTCTTCGCTCGCAGCTTCTTCTGCAGCTGGTGCTTCAGCAACTGGTGCTTCAACAACTGGTGCTTCAACAGCTGGTGCTTCAGTAACATCTTTCTTCACTTCGCGACGCTCATCACGACGGTCTTCTTTAGCAACAGCCATAGCTGAAGCTTCAGTTACCGCGCCTTTAGTGCGCATGATCATGTTACGAATAACAACATCGTTATAACGGAAAGAAGTTTCTAGTTCATCAATAGCTGCTTGAGGCGCTTCAATGTTAATTAAAACATAGTGTGCTTTGTGCAATTTATTGATTGGGTAAGCTAATTGGCGACGGCCCCAGTCTTCAAGACGGTGGATTTTGCCTTCAGCATTAGTGACGATGTCACTGTAACGCTGAATCATAGCTGGTACTTGTTCACTCTGATCAGGGTGAACCATAAATACGATTTCGTAATGACGCATTACGAGCTCCTTACGGTTGTAGCCTCATTGTCTGGCTCAGCCAACACCAGTTGAGGCAAGG
>Ga0209344_10001546_pt1 | contig 29355 bp, 24 predicted proteins | sample Cruoilmetagenom6_FD_187293 | JGI IMG/M metagenome (GOLD analysis project Ga0209344, IMG submission 187293) | Oil polluted marine microbial communities from Coal Oil Point, Santa Barbara, California, USA - Santa Barbara Oil Seep Sample 6 (SPAdes)... | ecosystem: Environmental > Aquatic > Marine... | reverse complement strand
AGCGGAAAAATATGCGGCAGAAATAGAAGCATTTAACACCGATAGAAAAGATGCAGATCGACGAATTACAGAAGAAGCTCTGGAGCAAATTGAAGAACAAAAAGAACAGGAAGGTTTTACTTCTGTTGTTTACCATGAAACTTGGCACAAAGGCGTTATTGGTATTGTGGCTTCTCGATTAATTGAAACTTATTACAGACCCACATTAGTGTTTACTAAAAGTGGCGATAAATTGGCTGCTTCGGCACGTTCGGTTTCTGGTTTTGATGTGTACAATGCCTTGGAAGCTTGCGCGGAACACATTGAACAATTTGGAGGACATAAGTATGCTGCAGGTTTAACACTAAAAGAAGAAAACTACGAAGCTTTTAAACAAGCTTTTGAAGATGTAGTTTCTAAAACCATTGACAAATCCTTATTAACGCCTGAAATTAAAATTGACAGACAGATAGATTTATATCAAGTGGATGATAAATTAATGCGCATTATGCGTCAATTTGGACCTTTTGGACCAGGAAATATGACCCCTATTTTTGTAACCGAAAATTTAAAAGATACCGGTTACGGAAAATGTGTTGGCGAAGGCGATAAGCATTTACGAATTACCGTTACACAACCAAAAGCGAATAAAATGGTTTGTATCGGTTTTGGTTTAGGAAACAAGCTGCAATTGATTGAAGATAAAAAACCATTTAAAGCAGTCTATTCTGTAGACGAAAACCATTGGCAAGGAAATGTGTCACTACAGTTGAAGTTGAGAGACATTAAGCAATAACCTCTTAAAAAACTAAAATAAGAAACTAGGTTATTTTACATTTGCATCGAAAACTAAAATAGACCTTTCTGGTTTTAATGTTAGATTTTTAACCTGCGAGGTTTTAAAACCTTGTAGGTATCAAACTAAAAGATTCCTGCCTTCGCAGGAAATTAATATGGCAAAAAAAGATCCTTACGCAGCATTACGAATTAAAGAGTTTAATGTTTTTTTACTCGTTCGTTTTGCATTAGTCTTTGCATGGTCCATGCAATTTATAGTGATAGAATGGCAAGTGTATGCATTAACAAAAGATCCTTTGTCTCTAGGTATGATTGGCTTGATGGAAATTATTCCAGCATTAGCCATGGCATTATTTGCAGGGCATATTGTAGATCAAAAAGAAAAACGAAACCTGCTAGCGATTTGTATTGCTGCTTTTTCGTTAATTAGTTTTTGTCTTTTCTGGTTGACCTCTCCTGAAGTTACTAGCTCTTGGTCTAAAAAAAGTATGCTCTATACGATTTACGGCTTGGTGTTTTTTGGCGGATTTTTACGTTCGTTTTTCGGACCAACCATCTTTTCATTAGTGGCTTTAATTGTACCTAAAAAAATATATGCGAATGCCGCAACATGGAATAGTTCTACATGGCAAATGTCTCGTGTTTTAGGCGTTGCTTTTGCTGGTTTCTCTATTGGCTGGCTTGGTGTACATTATTCTTTATGTATTGTTTTTGCACTCGTTTTAGTTTCTTTATTATTCTTGTTTCAAATAAAAAGGAAACCCATTCTTAACGATAAAATAGGCGAGCCTATGATGCAAAGTTTAAAAGAAGGTGTGCATTTTGTTTTTAAAACAAAAGCCGTTTTGGGTGCTTTAACCTTAGATATGGTTTCGGTATTATTTGGTGGAGCAGTTGCTTTGTTGGCTATTTTTGCACAAGATATTTTAAAAGTGGGACCGCAAGGTTTTGGTATTTTGGTTGCAGCGCCATCTGTTGGTGCTTTTATAACCATGTTAATTACCGCCTATATTCCTATTAGTAAAAATGCAGGAATGAAGTTGTTGGTAGCCATTTTTGGTTTCGGAATTTGTATTGTTGTTTTTGGACTATCTACTTCGTTTTGGTTGTCGGTTGCAGCTTTGTTTTTTAGCGGTGTCACCGATGGCGTTTCTATGGTGATTCGTCAGACGATTTTACAAATTAAAACACCAGATAATATGCGAGGTCGCGTGTCTTCAGTAAACTCTATGTTTGTTGGTTCTAGTAATGAACTTGGTGCTTTTGAAAGTGGTGTAACTGCGAAACTTATGGGAACAGCAACAGCTGTTGTTTTTGGAGGAACCATGACTTTAATTACGGTGATTACTACCGCAATTGTTTCGCCTACGTTTCGAAAACTGGATTTAACCAAGGATATCGAGGAACACGAAAATGCAGAATAATTTTAGAGCTATTCACGGCATAGAAAACGAGGTTGCTTTTTTATATAAAGTACATATCTTTGCGGTATGATACGTAAAGTAAATAAAGCGGTGAAAATTGCTTCCGAAAGAGAAATTGTTATATCCTCGATAAAAGTAGCTCTTGTAGTTGGTTTAATTCTGAATTTAATAAACCAAGGAGACAAACTAATTGCATTAGATTTTAAGCAATTAAATCTTTTAAAGTTTTTTGTTACTTTTTCAGTGCCTTATATGGTTTCTACTTATGCATCTGTAAAGGTGAAATTAGAGCGTCAGAAAATCTAGAATAGCTAGTATAGCATGAAAGCAACCGAAGTCTAAAGGGCTTATTTTTTATATTTTTTCGAATTGGATTGTACTAGTAAATACGGAATTCCGATAGCAATAGAAATATAAAAAAAGATATTCGCTACGTTTGTATCTGCTAGCCATTTGGAAGCGAAATAACCAATTATCATTAGGCCTGCCATACCAAACATCACATTTCTAAAAAGGCTTGCAATGCCTTCGATATTATAGTTTTCTTTTTCCTCCTTGGTCATGGTATTGTAACCGGCAATTAGGAAATAGAATTTTCCATATTTTATCAAAGCACCCAGAAGAATAAATATAATAGCGGTTACTAGCATCGTTTATGGGTTATAGGTTTTTAAAATCATGTTTTCTCCATCAAAAACACCATAGGTGTAATACTGAATCCAATCGCCTAGATTCACGTATTTCGCGTTGTTTTCTAGATCTATGTCTAACGGAAGATGTCTATGCCCAAACACAAAAAAATCTCTGTGCTTGTCTTCTAGTTTACGTTTGCAATATTGTACTAACCATTCTTCATCATTACCTAAAAATTTGGCATCATCATCACCAGAAATAAGCTTGTTTTTTACCGACATGTATTGTCCGATGCGCATAGCGAAGTCTGGATGTAAGATACGTTTAAACAACCATTGGCATATTGGGTTGGTAAACACTTTTTTCATGCGTTTATAACCTTTATCATGCGGACCTAAACCATCACCATGACCAATAAAAAACGTTTTGTTATTAAAAGTGAATTCTTTTGGTTTGTGGTACACAGGAATGTTTAGTTCTTCTTCAAAATAGCCATCCATCCATAAATCATGATTACCAACAAAGTAGTAAATCGGTATCCCAGAATCTGCTATTTCGGCAAGTTTCCCCAAGGTTCTTGTAAATCCTTTAGGCACCACGTTTTTATATTCTACCCAGAAATCGAATAAATCTCCTAAAAGAAAAATGGCAGCTGCATCTTTTTTTACATGGTCTAGCCAAGCGACAAACTTTTTTTCGCGCGGAAGAGAAGCTTCTTTTGTAGGAGCACCTAAATGATTATCACTGGCGAAATATATTTTTTTTCCTTCTGGAATTTGCATGCTGTAAATATAGAAAATGTTTGTTAGTTAGCTGGATGCCGCGTTAAGGATTAAGCAATTGTTGGAGCTACTTGCAAAGAGCGACTTGCGAAAGCCTGACCCTTTGAAGCTTTTGCGAAAAAGGGTAACGCCATAATTATTCTTAAAAAACTATGCGTTATCACTTGCATACCACTCGGCATATGACGTTGCGGTTTCTTGTAGTTTTAACGAATGTAGCTTTATATTCTCTGGCAAACGTTTGGATATTTTGGAAGCAAAGTCAATCACCATCATTTCGCTAGTTGGCTGATAATCTACCAAAAGCACATTGTGATCTCGGTCGGATAATTCTTTAGCAAGTTCGCGATGTGGCGTGTTTTTATTAAAAACAGTCGCATGATCAAAAACCTCGACAATATCTTCTTTTACTATTTTTTTTAGGTCCCCAAAATCGATAACCATCCCAAATTTTACGTTGGTAGCATCTGTTATAGGCTTACCAATAACGGTTACAAATAATCTGTAACTGTGACCATGAACGTTTTTACACTTACCATCATAACCATAAAGTGCGTGACCAGTCTCAAAAGAGAACTGTTTTGTAATTCTAATATTACTCATTGTATTTTTTATTTCACTGCAAAGATATTCATTTTGTAAAAGGAAATGCTTTTTAGATTACATTTGCGCGCTTTTATTAAGAATATAGTTAGTGAGAGCAAAGTTATGGAGCAAATATTTGAAGCGCTTGCGTTTACTGAGAACCTTTTGTATGAAAGGGTTATTGAAGACTTATTAGATAAAAAATATAGTATTGTGGAGGATTTTTTTTCTGTGGAAGAAGTACTAGTTTTAAGACAATCTTTAATAGAAAAACACGAGCTAGACGCTTTTAAAAAGGCAGCTATTGGTAATCGTGTTAATGAAACCATTGAAAAAGCCATTCGTGGGGATATTATTTTGTGGATGGATGAAAGTAAAGCAGATGTGTACGAGCAGTTGTTTTTTAATAAAATAAATAGCCTTGTTAGTTACTTAAACAAAACCTGTTTTTTAGGAATACTACATAAAGAATTTCACTACGCATTATATCCAAAAGATACATTTTATAAACGCCATATAGATACGTTTCAAAACGATGACAGACGAAAGTTATCGTTTGTTTGTTATTTAAATGAAGATGGTTGGTTGCCAGAAAATGGTGGCGAATTGGTATTGTATTTAGACGAAAACGGTATGGAAACCGAAAAGGTTATTTATCCGTTTCCGGGACGTGTGGTAATCTTTGAAAGTCAGATTATAGAACACGAAGTAAAACCTGTACATACCGAGCGATTGAGTATTACAGGTTGGTTAAAAACGAGATAATTATCTGCGTTTATTTCTGTTATAAAAATAGATGATCACTAAGGCTATTCCTAGGACTAAAAATAAACCGTTTCCGCTTAAAAAATTTAATATTTCCATTTGACTATTGAATTATTCTTTTTTGTTTTTATTGTATCGATATATAAAATAAGCAAGTGCTACTAATACTACAAAAGGTAGCATAGAACCAATAAATACACCAATGCCATAATTAGCATCTGGAGCACTATTTATTTTTTCATTGATGTCTACTTCTTGTAAAACAGCTAAAAATTTCATTTTATATTTTGTTGACTTTTGGTAAAGTTACGCCTTTTGTGAAAGTGGTAAAAATTCTTTTCTAAATTTTATGATTAATGGTAATCCTCGTGCGATAATCCAAAGTGTAAAAGCTATAAAAATACCGTATAATTTATAGTCTAAAGCATCCAGCCAAAAAAGGATTGGTACAAAAACAACAAAAGTAGAAAAGAGTAGTACGTTTCTAAGAATCTTCATTTTACCTAAACCTTTAAACATGCCGTCAAAAATAAAAGCTAATGCGCAAAGTGGTTGCATGACTAATACCATCCAGAATATATTGTAAAATTCTTTTAAAACTTGTGGGTCTTTTGTAAAAAGAGTTCCTAAAGGATAGTATAAAAGTGCGCCCAGTATTGCGATGGTGATTCCTAGAACAATGCCGTATTTAATTAGCTTATTGCTCAATTGGATTAAACTGGAATATGCTTTGGCACCTATAAGTTTTCCGGATAAAATATTTCCAGCACTCGCATAACCATCAATAATAAAAGCACCAAGAAACCATAAGTTTATAGCAATAGTATAGGCGGCAATGTATTGTTTACCATAGCTTGTAGAAAAAGCACTCGCAAAATATAAGGTCACATTTAAGGCAAGTGTACGTACAAATAAATTAAGAATCATGACTATAAAACGTTTGATTTCCGGATGAAAAGGAAAACTAAAACGCAGCGGGATATTCGTTTTTGTTAGTAGATAATACGCTGAAAAAACAGCCATTAAAAACTGCGCAATAACACTTGCATAAGCAGCGCCTTTAATATGCATTGCAGGAATATATCCTTCGATTCCGTACACCAAAATAAAATCTAAAACAATGTTTGCAGAGGCACCAATGATGGCAATTAGCATGGGGTAATAGGTGTTTTGTAAACCTCTAAAAGTTCCGAAAACGGCAATAGTAAATAAGGTAAAAGGAAATCCGAAAACCCGAATTTTGTAATAATCTACGCTATACTCTAGAATTAATCCAGAAGCATTATACAGTTTAAAAATACTTTGCGCAAAAGGATAAGTACCTATAATGATTAAAATGCTTAGAGAGCTAATAATAAAAATCGCTTGTGCAGGCAGGTTTTTAACAGCGTCTACGTTATCTGCGCCAACATATTGCGAAACGATGGAAGATATAGCACTTCTTGTTTGTCCCAAAACCCAAATAAGCATAGATATAAAAGCACCAACAATACCAACAGCTGCTAACGATTCGGTTGCGTTTATAGGTATGTTACCAACAATAGCAGTATCTGATAGAGATAAAATAGGTTCTGAAACGCCAGCGATTAATGCAGGAATTGCAAGTTTGTTTATCTGCTTCAGATTTATATTGGTAGGCAATTGTTTAAATTTTATTTTAGAAAGGATAAAGGTCGCAACTATTTATTATAAAATCTGTATTTTTGCAGTCTAAATAATAAGTAATGAAGAATATTCTAGTTCCTATTGGTTCGTCTAGTAATGCAAAATACACTTTACAATATGCTATAGACTTTGCACAAGTTATGCAAGCAAATGTGTTTGTTTTCAGATCCTTTAGTTTGGCTCCAAAAGCAGGAACCATTATAAACATAGATAGTATTGTTGCAAGAGAACAGGTTGCCAACGTAAAAGAAGTGGTAGACCTAATAGATCAAAAAGATGTAACTATTAAAATAATATCTGCAAAAGGAGGAGTCGTAGATAGTATTGATGCTATACATAAAGAACTAGGAATTGATTTAATCATTGTAGGACAAAGACCTAATGATTTACAAGAAAGTTATTTTTTAGGAAGAACACCAGGAAGTATTGTTAAACAAACGGATATTCCTGTTTTAATTATACCAGAAGCATATGCTTTTAAATCTATTTCAAAGATTTTAACAGCGGTAAAGTCTGGGATTGTTAGTAAAAAGAACGCGATATTACCATTGCAAGAAGTTATGCAAACTTTTGAATCTGCGATGCATTTATTGCAAGTAAAAACAAAAGACTTTGCAATAGAAGATGCAGAGATTAATAGCGATTTAAAAGCTTTAATGTCTTCGTATAGTAGTACAGAAAACGGAACGTTATTTCAAGGTGTTTTAGAGCATTTGAATAAACATAATCCGGATGTTATTTGCGTTTTCAGACGTAAAAGAGGATTCTTTAAAAAGCTTTGGGAACAAAACACGATTAAGAAAATAGATTTTGAAAGTCGCGTACCTCTTCTTGTTTTAAAAGGAGCAAAATAAACAACAACTGTACTAATCTTCTCTATAGAGAATTAGTCTCTTTTTGAGTATTTCATAGGTTTTATGGGTGTTTTATCGAGTATCAAGGGTTTTTTAAAACCCTTTTTTCATATATTCGTATATATTCCCATAACCCCAAAACTATGAGATACCTACTTTTTTTAGCACTATTTCTGTGCGCACCTGTGATTGGTCAAGAGTCCTTTAATCCAGAAATAGGTGAAGACGCATTATATCAATCTGCTTTTTTTACTAACGTTGAAAAGGAAGATTTCGATATTAATTCTATTATTGAAAACGAAAGTTTAGAGTACAAACCATTATCTTCAAGTAATCATAGCGTAGGTTTTACCTCTAGTAATTATTGGGTAAAATTCAAACTGGAAAATACTTCTAAAACGCCTAATGTATATTATCTAGAAACAGGAAGGCCGATAACAGATATTGCTACATTATATCAAATAAATAAGAAAGGGGAAATTAAGACCTTTAAAAGTGGCGATCAAATTCCTTTTAATGAACGTCAGGTAGCGCATCGATCTACTTTTTTTAAAGTTACATTACCAAGTAATGCTACGCAGCAGTTTTATATACACCTTAAAAGTGACGGTGAAACGATTAACATACCGCTAAATCTTTATAATGAGTCTGCTTTTTGGATGATGAATTATAACCAACAATTGTTTCTCGGTATTTTTTATGGTTTGCTATTTCTAGCAGGAACTATTTATTTGTTTTTTTATACAGGAATTAAAGAAAAGACTTTTTTGTATTATGGATTTTATGTTTTCTCAATAGCCTTGATGCAAGCAACATTAGACGGGATTATTCATCAATATGTTTTTCCTGAAGGTGGTTTTTTTAATAGTAAAGCGGTTTTAATAATGGCATTATTATCTAACTTTTTTCTACTTAAATATTGCGAACACTTTTTAAAAGTGAGACAGGTATTTAATAAAACATATAAAGTGTTTAATGCGGTTTATATAGTATTAGGTGTTTTGTTTTTAATGCTATTTATTAGCCCTAAAACCTTAGAGTTCGTTTATCCGTTGAGTAATATAAATGGTCTTGTTAGTTTGGTGTTAATTCTTGTAACTCTTTTTAGAATGCGTTATAAAAAAATTAAGATTGATGCTTATTTTTCTTTTGGTATTCTCTTTTTAATTATAGGTTTATTAGGTTTTGTGATGAATAATTTAAGCTTGCTACCTAATAATTTTTATACCTTAAATAGCGCTAAGTTTGGTTCTGGATTGGAAGTTATTTTTCTGTCTATGTCGATGACCAACTTGATACGTAATTTACGAGTAGAGAAAGAAGTTTCGCAACGGGAAGCGCTTCAGAAATCGGAGGAGATAAGTTTATTAAAAACATACTTTATGTCTAATATGAGTCATGAGCTTAGAACGCCTATTAATGCAATTATGGGAATTGCAGAGATAGAGCTTAAGGCATTGAAGAACGAAGACAGAAAACCTTTTGAAATTATTAAAAACGCCTCGTTCAGTTTATTAAGTAACATCAATGATATTTTAGATTTTGAAAATATTGAGAAAAATGAACTTAAGTTAAATGAAATGGTCTTTGATCCATCTGTTGCTATTCTTCAAATTGTAGAAAACTGGAAAATTGGAGCAGATGAAAAAGGATTAGAATTTCAATACGAAATAGATAGCAATCTGCCAGAAAAGATAAAAGGAGATGCCAAGCGGTTTATTCAAATTATCAATAATGTTTTAGGAAACGCTGTAAAATTCACCAATCAAGGTCGTGTTAGTTTTAAGCTTAGTTGTATAGCGCAACCAAATGATATATATCGTTTTTCTATACATATTTCAGATACGGGAGTAGGAATGGATGCAGAAATGAAATCCAATGTTTATGATAGTTTTAATCAGATGCGATTAAATCACAAACGAGAATTTGGAGGTATCGGATTGGGACTTACTATTGTTAGGCATTTAGTGTCTCTTTTTAAAGGGGATATCCATATTGAAAGTAAAGAGAACGAGGGAACAAAAGTGTTTATTGATTTAGAGTTAAAAAGCGCTCCTAAAGAAATTGTACCAATCTCTACACAAAAAGTCAAGCAATTAAATACACCAATGCACATATTGGTAGTCGAAGACAATAAGCTTAATCAAATGGTGATGGGGAAACTTTTAAAGAGCTTTTCGGATGTAAGTTATACTATTGTTAATAACGGACAAGAAGCTATAGATGCTTTAAGTAATGAGGTTTTTAATGTTGTTTTAATGGATTTACAAATGCCAATTATGGATGGGTATGAAGCTACAGAAATAATACGAAGCGGTATTCTTAAAGAGTCTATTTCTCAAATACCAATAATTGCAGTTACTGCAGATGCTATGCAAGAAACAAGACAACGTGTTTTGGATATTGGGATGAATGATTATTTAACCAAACCTATTAACAAAGACCTTTTGCTAACAACCATTGCTTCTTGTTGCCATACGGCGGTTTTAAAAATTGCTTAATCTTTTTTAATAAAAGAAATACTAGCATCTACAACCGTTTGTAGCGCAGAAGGCATGGTGTTTTCTGTCCAAGGATGCGAACTATTAAAAACGTGATTACAATCTTTTATAGGAAGTAATATACTCTCGGGTTTCCAAGCTTTTAATTGAAGTGCTTCGGTAAATTTTACGGAAGGATCTTCTTCACCATGAATAATTAAAAAAGGAATGTTTATTTTTTCGGTGGCCAACGCAATATTTAAGCGCTTTTCATTTGCCTTATAATCTAAATAAAACTGATAGTTATGTGGCATTTGTTGCTTGGTTCTACCATTTAAAACATACTTAACACCATCTTTTTTCCATTGGTCTAGATCTCCAGTTGTAGAAGTACGTTTGCCAAAACTACTAACACTAGCCCAAGTAATTAGTTTACTTATTCTAGAATCTTCTGAAGCTTTAATTATCGAAATTCCGCCACCTCTAGAATGTCCAATTAAGGTAATATTCTTTATGTCTATTTGCTTTAGGTATGCATTGTCTTCCGATAAAAGATGGTTTAGCATGCTATCTATATCTTCTAATTCTTTGGAGTAATTATTTTCACCAAAAGCCGCAAGATCAGGAAAATCAATAGGGTTTTCTATGGTTCCACCATTATGTGAAAAATTAAATTTCACAAAAAATAAATCCGCAGCAATACAAGCTTGTGCTACTAAATCCCAACTTCCCCAATCTTTAAAACCCTTGTAGCCATGACAGAAAATTACCAATGGTTTTTTGTTCTTGCTTGCTTTAAAAAAGGCATCCCAAACGATTGGTTTTTTTGCATCTCTTTGTAGTATTCGGTTTTTATGAATCATCAGACTTCTTTTTCAATAAAATTAGTTTCCGGGTTACAAATGTCTACAATAATCTTTTTGAGTTCTATTTCAAAATGTTGCATCGTTTCTTCCGTTATAAGTTGGTTTTTAGCTCTGCCTTCTTTTACGGCAAATTTTAAAAATCCGGCACTTAGATTTTTAAAGGAAATAATACCAGCTTCACAAGGGAATTTTACTTTGTTTTCTTTCATCATCATATAGGCATACATAAGTACTTGAAAACTTTTACTATATTTTTTATAGTCGGTGGTGAGGTCTTCCCAATTCGAAATTTCTACTTGGTTGGATAATACTTTGCCGGTTTTGTAATCTATAATTCGGGTGACACCATTGTAGATATCTACGCGGTCTACTTTACCTGTAAGATTTACGGTAAAGTCTAGTTCTGGTATGGTAATAGGGGTTCTATTGTTTGCTTCTAAAGAGACTATTTTTACTTCGTTTCCTTGTTTGACATCCGCAATTTCTAAATGAATAAAATTAAGGACGTAGCGTTTTGCTATTTCAAAAATGATGAGGTTCTTTCCGGTATTAATATCTCCTTCTTTGTATTCCTCTTCAAAATGATGGGTAACTCTTTCGGTAATTTTCTTTTTTTGCTTCTCTAGATCTTCTACGGTTAAAAACTGACCAATAAAAGGCTTGTATAAATCTTCTAAAGTATTGTGCACAACGGTACCAAGTGTGTTAAAAGCGACACTTTCTTCGACATCTTCTTGTTCTTTTATTCCTAATACTTTTTGATAGTAGAAATCGATGGGGTTCCTCATGTAATTGGTTAATGAAGAAGGTGAGAAACCTCTTTCGGCAACTGCTTTTAACTTGTCTTGTATAGCCTCGGTCTTTTCAATTTCTAATAATTGGGTAAAACACGCTTCTACTTTGGGCGTGACAATTTGATGATGTATGATGTGATCTCCTTCTAATTCTAATTGGGTAATAAATCTACTTTTTTCTCCACCAGTCAATACATCAGCTTCTGTATTATATAAAATGTATACGTTTTTAGCGCGTTGTAACAACCTGTAAAAGTGATAGGTGTAGACCGCATCTTTTTCTTTGTATGTTGGTAATTGGTTTTCTATTTTAACATCAAAAGGAATAAAAGAGTTGTTGGTTTTTCCTGAAGGAAGTACGCCTTCATTTACAGAAGCTATAATTACGGTTTCAAAATCTAGAACACGAGATTCTAACATTCCCATAACTTGTAGGCCTTGTAAAGGTTCTCCTTGAAAATCTAAGGTTGCAGAACTTAAAAGCTCTTTATAAATACCATGTAGCGTGTTTAGGTCTTTTATGTAGCTGTAACTAGCATTAAGACTAGAAAGCTCATTAAATAGCTCGTTAAAGCGGAATAGATATTCTAAAGAGAGTTTATTTAATGGCTTGTTAAGGTCTAAGTTTTCTTTTATGCATAAAATAAGGTTCGAACAGTTTTTAAGCATGTTTTCTACACTGTTGTCCTGGATAACAAATAATAAGTCTAGGATTTCTGTGGAAGTTACCGAAAGTTCTTTTAAGCGATCTATTGTTAAGTATACTAAATTATTACTTAGTATGGTTTGGGTGATTTTGGAAGCTACGTCTACATTATTGGTATTCAATAGCGGTCTAATAAATTGATGCGAAATAATAGCGATTACATCTTTGTAGTAAAAAGTTGTGCTTGCTTTTTTGTGCACTTGAAAAATTTGCTCAAATAAAGAGGCTAATGGTATGGATTGTAATGGAAAACCCATGGTGATGTTTAAGGCATCAATAGATTCTGGTAGCGCATTTAATGTTGGCGTTAGTAGGTTTTCGTCTGCAAGTACAACCGCGGTTTGTTGTAAACTTGGGTCTTTTTCTTTTAATTGTTTTAAAAGAGTACCTATATATTTTGCTTGCCCTATATTCTTAGGAATACCAACGACTTTTATATTTTTTGGTTGTGCGTAATTATTGGTTTTCCAGTGAAACGGATTGGTAGCAAAGTATTTCCAATTTTTGTGGTGTTGTCTGGTAAATAAACCGGCATCGTGATATGGATTATCAAAAAATTTCTGGTCAATATCCCAAAAGATTTCTGCCATTTCATTTTGCAGTAATTCTTGAATAATACTTTCTTCGGCATTGTTTAAAGCATTAAAGCCTAAAAAGATATGTTGTTTTTCTGTATTGCTTTGAATGTAAGATTCTAAATTTTCTACAGCTTCTCTATAGATTAATCCTTGGTAGCCTGTTTTGTTTTGTAGAAGCGCTTTTGCAAACTTGGAATAGTAATCGTTTAATTTATTCCAAAAGGATAGGTATTTCTTTATAAAATCGGATTTAGGTTCTTCTAAAGACCAATGTTTTAAATCTTGAATTGCACTTAGATAGTTGAATATTTTTTCTTGAGGAATGAGATATCTATCTATTTCATTAAAATCCTGAAGTAATATTTGGGCCCATTTTGAAAAGGAATCAAAACTTTCTTGGTCTTCTTTTTTGGTTAATTCTAAATAGACTTTATAGAATACAAATAGAAGCTCTGTATTGGATGTTTTTTTTAATTGCGACAAATCTTCTACAAACTCCTCAATACTAATTATGGAGGGAGATAGAATGGTCTTATTGACTATTTGTGCAATTTGGTGTTTTAAAAATATACCAGCACGTTTGCTGGGCAAAACAAAGGTTAATGAAGATAAGTCTTTGTCTCTTTTTTGTAAATCTTGTAATACATCTAGAATGAATGTTGTCATCCTATAAAAATAAAAAACGCTTCGATATATCGAAGCGTTTTTATTAAATATTTAGATTGTTTTGTGAAACTTATTTTCTAAGTTTTACTTCAACACGTCTGTTATTTTTCTTTCCAGCTCTTGTAGCGTTAGAATCGATTGGGTAATCTTCACCAAATCCAGCAGCAACTAATCTGTCTGCGTTAACTCCGTTAGAGATTAAGTAATCTCTTACAGCGTTAGCTCTTCTTTCAGATAATAATTGATTAGAAGATTTAGGTCCATCACTATCTGTATGTCCTTCTAACGTAAAGTTAGACTCAGGATATTCTTTTAAGATAGCAGTGATTGCTTGTAATACTGGGTATGTTTCTTGTTTGAAAGAAGACTTAGCACTTGCAAATAAGATTGTTCTAGCATAGTTGTTTAATGTTGCCATAACTTCAGCAGTAGGAGCAGCAATAACTTCTGGACAACCATTGTTTGCAGCTACACCAACTTCATTAGGACATTTATCATCTTTATCTAATACACCATCACCATCAGTGTCTGCCCATGGGCAACCATTGTTAGCAGCAGGACCAGCTTCGCTAGGACATTTATCATCAGCATCAGCAACTCCGTCACCATCAGCATCAGGACAACCAGCTAAAGCTTTTAAACCAGCAACAGTAGGACATTTATCCTCGTTGTCAGCAACACCATCTCCGTCAGAATCAGGACATCCGTTAAATTCAGCTAAACCAGCTTCATTAGGACAAGTATCTTTAGAATCTTCGATTCCATCACCATCAGCATCAGGACAACCGTTGAAAGCTTCTAAACCAGGAACTTCTGGACAAGCATCATCTTTGTCATATACACCGTCACCATCTGTATCTTTTCCACCAAACTTAACAGTTAAACCTGCAGAGTGTTGGAAATGTTTAGATAAGTAATCCTCGAAAGAATGTTTATAAGTAGATTGAACGTTAAGACCAATGTTTTCTGTTAACCAGAAGTTTAATCCTAAAGAACCGTTTAAAGTTCCAGCTCCGATTTCATCAATCCAAGTGTAACCACCACCTACACCTAAATAAGGCTCAATAGTTGTACAGTTTAATAAGTCTGCAAAGCTATATTTAACAGCTCCATCAAGACCATAATAAGACATTTCGCTAACTGTTAGGCTAGGTACTCCTACTGTCTCACCAATTTTTTCAATTTTGTTGATTGATCCTGTTACTCCGATAGAAAACCCGTTATTAAGGTACTTAGATACACTAATAGTGGATAAAGATGGAAGGATATTCCAGTGATCATCTACATTTAAGAATTCATCAAAGTAATCCCCTTGAGGAGAATCTTCTCCAACTGGATAAAGATCGACTGCGTTTACCCCGAAACTAATTGCCCAAGGATTGTTTTCATCTTGTGCATACGTGCTGCTAAAACCTAATACAAGCAACATAGCGAACAATAATCTGCTAAGATTTTTCATATTCAATAATTTAATTTTTAAGTGTTAATTGATAAGCAAAAGTAAGTTGTTAAATATTATTAACAAAGACAAATATAAAAAAATATTTAAAAAAACGTTTAATATTATCTGTTTGTACTGAATTTAAATAATATCTAATGTTTTCCCAACTTTAATGAAGCTAGATATAGCCTTATCTAAATGCTCTTTTTCATGTGCGGCAGAAAGCTGTACTCTTATTCTTGCTTTTTCTTTTGGAACTACAGGAAAAAAGAACCCAATGACATAAATGCCTTCATTAAGTAACATATTTGCCATGGTTTGTGATAATTTCGCATCATATAGCATCACCGGAACAATAGCAGAATCACCATCTACAATGTCAAAACCAGCTTCTTTTATGCCTTTTTTGAAGTAATTGGTGTTCCATTCTAACTTGTCGCGTAATGAGGTGTCGTTTTTAAGCATATCAAAAACTTTTATCGATGCACCAACTATTGCAGGAGCTAAAGAGTTTGAAAATAAATACGGTCTAGAACGTTGGCGTAATATTTCAATAATTTCTTTTTTTGCGGTAGTATATCCTCCCATTGCACCACCTAAAGCTTTACCTAGGGTTCCTGTAATGATATCTACTCTTCCTAAAACTCCTTTTTCTTCTAGTGTTCCAATTCCTTTTGGTCCAATAAATCCTGTTGCATGGCATTCGTCTATCATTACCATTGCATCGTATTTATCTGCTAAATCGCAAATTTTATCTAATGGAGCTACTAAGCCATCCATAGAGAAAACACCATCGGTTACTATAATTTTATTTCTAGCACCATTTTTATTCGCATCTATTAGTTGTTGCTCTAAATCTGCCATGTCGTTATTCGCATAACGATAGCGAGCAGCTTTACATAAACGTACACCATCTATTATAGAAGCATGATTTAAAGAATCTGAAATAATAGCATCTTCTTTTCCTAATAGAGGTTCAAAAACACCACCGTTAGCATCAAAAGCTGCGGCATATAAAATAGTGTCTTCGGTACCATAAAAATCTGCTATCTTTTGCTCTAATTCTTTGTGAATGTCTTGTGTACCACAAATAAATCGAACCGACGACATACCAAAACCATGCGTATCCATAGCGTCTTTTGCTGCTTGAATTACTTCTGGATGTGATGATAAACCTAAATAGTTATTCGCACAAAAATTTAAAACAGTTTCTCCTGTATTTAAGGTGATTTCTGCTCCTTGTGGCGAAGTGATAACGCGCTCTTCTTTGTAAAGGCCGTTATCTTTTATGTCTTGTATTTCTTGTTGTAGTTGTTGTTTTATATTTCCGTACATGTTTGTTTTTTTTACAAATTTATAATGTTTTTTTGCGTTAGTGGTAGAAACGGCATCCTTTTTTATGCGAATGTAAAACCGTTTTTCGATTTTACGGTACTAGCATGAAGATGACCAAACCAAAAATAGTAAGCAGCACCTAAAAAAGATATAGTGGATGACACGACGCTTTGCAGCTTTTGCGGAAAAGCGGAACGCCAGCATTAAAAGCGTACTATTTTAAGGTCTTCGTTGATATACACTAAAATTTTATTGGTTACTTTATATGGCATTTCTTCAATTACACGTTGGTAATTTTCTAATTGTAATTGGTGTTTTTTATTTATGGATCCGGTTTTGTAATCTATAATAGTTGCTTCGTTTTTTGAGTTTATAACAAATCTGTCTGGTCTTATAATTTCGTGATTGGATATAATATCCCGTTCGTTATACACGATGTTTCCTTCTGTAAAATAATCTTTAAGCTCTGGATGTTCTACAATTTGGCGTACTATTTTTTCTAAAGTGATGGCTTGTTCCCGATTTATAATTGCCGATTCTTGAAAATGCGAAATGGCAAACGAAACATCTTCTTTTATTTTAATATGCGCCATTATATTATGAATAAGATTTCCTTTTTCGATGGCTTCTTGTTGCGCTGTGTTCCATAAATAACCAGAATTAGTAACAATCTTTATGTTGTGACTTTCTTTGGTGGTGGTTATAAACTCTTGTTGTTCTATAATTTTTTTAGGAGACTTTTTTTCTTGAGATGTTTTTTTTGAGGAGCCAAAACTGTACATGCTTTCGTTGTCATTGTACATTTGTGCCTGCGTTAAAAAATGAATAAATAGGCCAGCATAGGTTTTTGGTTCTGCTAATTCTTTAGGTGAAATATCTCTTTTCGAAATAATAAAAAGTTGCTCTTTAGGTCTGGTTAAGGCAACATATAATAAGTTGATATTATCTAACTCAAGTTCGGCTTGGTGCTTATTGTGGATTTGCAAACCAACGTCTCCGTAATTTTCAAATTCTTTACTGTAGTTTAATAAGGTGCTAGAAAAGCCATGGAATTTCTCTGGATCTAGCGGAAACCATTCTTTTGCTTCTATTTCGCCATAAATATTTAAATCGGCATACGGGAAAATAACCACCGGAAACTCTAATCCTTTAGATTTATGAATAGTCATTATCTGTACTGCATTTTGTCCTTGCGGAGAAACGATACTTAGATTTCCTTTTTTATTGGTTGCATGTTCTAAAAACCCAGAAAGGCTAGAACCTTGTTTTTGTGCATATTCTAAAACAAAGTCTAAATAATATTGCACGTAGGCATTAGATGTTTCTACAAGATTGAAATTTCTAACAATACTTTCTGCCAACTCATATAATGGTAATTGTAATAATTGGTTTGGTGTTAGATAAATGTTGTAGTCTTCGAAACTTTTAAAGGTTTGAAAAAGCGATTGCTTTAGATGTGTGCTGAAAAAAGCGTGCTTGTCTTCTATTTTAAATTTTTCAGAAAGATAATTTAACGCTTTGACCTTTATTTCTTCATTTTCAGATTGCACTAAAAGGGTTAGTAAATGGTCTATAAATTGCACTTCTGGGCTATTAAAAATTAGCATCGTTTCGGAAGACATAATCGGTACGCCTTCGGTGTTTAGGTACTCTGCAATGGCAATACCTTCTTTTTTCTTGCGGACTAAAATACAAATGTCTTGATAGGAAAAACCATTGGTTTGACATGTTCGGATGGTTTCTAATACTTTCTGCGGAAAGATTTCATCTCTGTCTTCGTCTTTAAGGTCTAAAAAATCTAATTGAATATAGCCTTCACTTTCATTAAAGGTATTTTGGTTGGAGCCTTCATGATATAAATTACTATAATCGGTATTACTGAAAAAAGTTTCGGCTAGATGTTTAAAAAAGTTATTATTAAAATGAATAATCTCTTTATAGCTTCGGAAGTTTGTCGGCAGATTGTCTACATGTTGCTCTTCTTGAAAAGGATGTGTTTTTTTAGAGTATAAGTCTATAAACTGGTCTGCTTCTCCGCCTCGCCATCTATAAATAGCTTGTTTGGCATCACCAACTAGCATTGCGGTTCCTTGTTCTTGTTTTAAGTTATGACCAGAAAGCGAATTATCTATTAACGGAATTAAATTCTGCCATTGTAATTTAGAAGTGTCTTGAAACTCATCGATAAAATAGTGTCTAAATTTTTCGCCTAGTCGTTCATAAATAAAAGGCGTTGGTTGGTCTTTAATCTCTTTACTTATTAGCGTATTGAATTCGGAGATTAATAATTTATTCTGATCTATTTTTATATTGGTTAACTCTTGGTTTATGGCACTTAAAACCGATAAAGGTGTGATGTTTTTATAAAAGGCTTTTAAAAATTTATATTCAAAAATAAGCGTTTTCGTTGCTTCAAAAGCTTTAATGAATCTTGGTTGCAGGCCATCAATAACGGCACCAAGTTCTGGAGTAAGCCTTTTTGGGTATAGTGTTTCGTTATTAATTAAAGCAATTTGCCATTTGGGATCAAAGCTTACAGCAAAGTTTTTATTCGCTAGTTTCTCAAAATGTTTGGGTAAATAACTGCTTGAAAAATCATTAAATTGTAAACCAGCTTCCTCTATTAATTGTAAAACGTTTTGGCTAATTTCTAAAATTTCAGACTCAATGCTTTTTGTATTTTTTCGTATTTGTGTTTTAAGTGTTTTAAAATCTTCTAGAGATTTACCCTTTAATTTTTCAATATGCGCGACGTCATTTTCTTTAACTAGAAGTTTTGCAATCTTATTAAAGTCGAAAGAAATATCCCAACTCTTATCGTCATCTGCTTTTTCGATAGCAAAATCCACTAAAATTTTAGTTAGCTCTTTATTGGTTCCTGCTTTTGCAATAAGACTATCTACTGCTTCTTGTAAAAGGGAATCTTGATCTAATTCGACTTCAAAATTTAACGGCAGTTTTAAATCGTGTGCAAAAGTTCTAATTATTTTATGGGTAAATCCATCAATAGTAGAAACGTCAAAAGCGGCATAATTATAAATAATACTGTTTAGTATTTTTTTGGACTTACTATGTAGTTTTTCAGGTTTTAATTGTAACTCTTCTAAAAGTGTAGAAAACATACTATTTGGGTTTTCTATAATTTCTTCCGAAGAAAACGCGGTAAGCATTTCTATAATACGTTCTTTCATTTCACCAACCGCTTTATTGGTGAATGTAATCGCTAAAATGTTCTTGTATTGTTGCGTATTATTAGATTCTAATAAAATCTTTAAATACTCTTTTACTAATGTGAATGTTTTTCCGCTTCCTGCAGATGCATTGTAAATAGTGAAAGGATGTTGGCTAGTCATACGTTAAATTTTACACAAGATAAAGATTATCGATAATTTGATAACTATTTATTATTTTTAATTGAAGGCATTTATGCGTAAATTTGAAAGAAATTAAATATTAACAACTAAAAATAAATATTATGGCTTTCGAATTACCGAAATTAAAATATGCTTATGACGCTTTAGAGCCTAACATAGATGCTCGAACAATGGAGATTCACCACTCGAAACATCATAACGGTTATACAACAAAATTAAATGCTGCAATTGAAGGGACAGATTTAGAAGGAAAATCTATTGAAGATATTCTTGGTGGTCTAGACATGAAGAATGGAGCAGTTAGAAATAATGGTGGAGGTTTTTATAACCACTCTTTATTCTGGGACGTAATGAATCCAGAAGGAAAAGGACGTTTGTCTGGGGATTTAAAAGATGCTATTGAAGCAGCTTATGGTTCTGTAGATGCTTTTAAAGATGCTTTTAGTAAAGCAGCTGCAACACAATTTGGTTCCGGTTGGGCTTGGTTATGTGTGCATAAAGGAGGAAAAGTAGAAGTTTGCTCTACACCAAATCAAGATAATCCATTAATGCCAGGAGTTACTTGTGGAGGAACACCAATTTTAGGATTAGACGTTTGGGAACATGCATACTACTTAAACTACCAAAACAGAAGACCTGATTATATTGAAGCTTTCTTTAATGTAATTAACTGGAATGAAGTAGAAAGACGTTATGCAGAAGCTAAATAAGCTTTGAAGTAATAAATAATACCATGCCTATCTGTGATAGGTGTATATAAAAAAAGGTGAACTTATGTTCACCTTTTTTCGTCCCAAATCTACCATGAACTTAACCTACTTATGTTATGGAGATATGTATATAACGCGATATTGTAATGAATATTGTGAAATGTAGAAAAATATTTGGATATAGAAAATGAAAAAAGGTGAACGAGAGTTCACCTTTTTTGCCCCAAATCTACCATAAACTTAACCTACTTATGTTATGGTCTAACAAATATAAGCTTGGTTTGATGAAATAGTCGAACTTATTAGATAAACTACTAAAATATTAGTCTAAAGGAGGAATGTGTATGTTTTAAAAGGAAATGTCGTGCGAAATGATGTGAAATGAAAAAAGGCGAACTTACGTTCACCTTTTTTGCCCCAAATCTACCATGAACTTAACCTACTTATGTTATGGTCCTACTAATGTAGTTTTATTTATTTTTCTAATAAAATCTTTTAGATGAAAAGCTTTTTTTATGGATTAAGCGTTTAAAAATTAGACAGATACGGAAAAACCGTAAGAAATTATGCTAGTAAGCACGTTCTTCATTTCCTTCATAGAAATTAATAAAAGCTCTATTTACCACCCTGTTTCCTCCTGCTGTTGGATAATTTCCTGTAAAATACCAATCTCCTAAGTTTTCAGGACAAGCTTTATGTAAATTAGCTACAGGTTGAAATATTATTTTCACCTCTGCGTTTACCGTTTCATCGCTTAATAATTCCGAAATTTTATCAGAAATTTCATCATCTGTGAAATGATCATAAAGTTCTTTCACAAAGTTTTTTACCTCCGTATCTTTTAAATCTACTTGTTTTTTACATTTTTTATAGACTTCTTCAATCCGGTGGTATTTATTATTGTCTTCAAGAAGAGATAGCATTGCCTTAAATGCAATTAAGCCTTCAATTTTTGCCATATCAATACCATAGCAATCCGGATAACGTATTTGCGGCGCAGAAGAAACAACAACTATTTTTTTAGGATGTAGTCGATCCATCATTTTAATGATACTCTTCTTTAAGGTAGTACCTCTTACAATACTATCATCTATAATAACTAGGTTATCTGTTGGCTTAATAACACCATAAGTAACATCGTAAACGTGCGCAACTAAATCGTCTCTACTACTATCTTCTGTAATAAAAGTTCTTAGTTTAACATCTTTAATCGCGATTTTTTCAATTCTTGTTCTTTCCGATAAGATTTCAATAACACGTTCTTTAGATAGTTTTCCGTCTCCCTCTAAAATAGCCTGTGTTTTCTTTTGGTTTAAATGTTCTTCAACAGCTTCTATCATCCCGAAAAAGGAAGTTTCCGCTGTATTTGGTATATAAGAGAAAACAGAATTTTCTGTATCATTATCAATAGCTTCCAAAACTCTAGGCATTAATAATTTTCCTAGTTCTTTTCGTTCTTGATAGATTTCTGCATCACTTCCTCTAGAGAAATAGATACGTTCAAAAGAACATGCTTTTCTTTCTAAAGGTTCTAATATTTCTTGAATAGAAACCTCTCCAGATTTTTTGGTGATAATAGCATGACCAGGTTGTAATTCTTTAACGTCGTCAAAGTCTACATCAAATACGGTTTGTATTACAGGTCTTTCTGAAGCTACAACTACAACTTCATCATCTTGGTAATAATAGGTTGGTCTAATTCCTGCAGGATCACGAAGTACAAAAGAATCTCCATGTCCTAAAAGTCCAGCCATTGCATAACCACCATCCCAGTTTTTTGCGGCTTTTCTTAAAATTTTTGCTACGTTTAATCGTTCTGCAATTAAAGGGGAACATTCATTTTTATTATAACCTTCTTTTTTAAGTTTCTTGTATATTTTTGCGACAGCATCATCTAAAAAGTGACCGATCTTTTCCATTATGGTAATGGTGTCTGTATACTCTTTTGGGTGTTGTCCTAAATCTAATAGGTTTTTAAATAACTCTTTAACATTGGTCATGTTAAAGTTACCAGCAAGAATAAGATTTCTGTGCATCCAGTTATTTTGTCTTAAAAAAGGATGTACACTTTCTACGCTATTTTTACCAAAGGTACCATAGCGAACATGACCTAAAAGCACTTCTCCTATATAAGGAATGTTCTTTTTTTGTAATGCAACATTATTTTGGTATTCTGGGTGTTCGGTAAGTTCTTTATTTATTCTACCGTTTATTTGAGCAAAAATATCTTGAATAGGTTGCTGTGCAATAGAGCGAACTCTACTTATATAACGTTCTCCTGGTTGGGTATCTAATTTAATACTTGCAAAACCAGCGCCATCTTGACCACGATTGTGCTGCTTTTCCATTAATAGATACATTTTGTTTACACCGTAAAACGCAGTACCATATTTCTCTTTGTAAAATTCTAATGGTTTTAAAAGTCTAATGTGTGCTATTCCACATTCATGTTTTAAAGCATCGCTCATTTTTAGTTGTGTGTTTGTTGTTTCTTATTTGTGTTGTCGCCTTTTACATTGTTTCATAACAAATTATGAAACTTTGATTTTGCGAAAAAAAAACGCGCTCCATTTGGAGCGCGTTTGTATTTAGTTTATTTCGATATCAAATTGTGTCAAATCTTTGAACTGTTGCAAGCGCTCGAATATTTCTTTATCTGTTAAAGTTAGCATGCGTTCTGTTCCAAATTTTTCTACACAAAAGGAAGCTAATGCAGAACCATATATTACTGCCTTCTTCATGTTTTCAAAAGAAATATTACCTGTTTTAGCAATATATCCTGCAAAACCACCTGCAAAAGTGTCTCCTGCTCCTGTTGGATCAAAAACTTCAGCTAATGGTAAAGCTGGTGCATAGAACATGTTTCCTTCACTAAATAGTAAAGCGCCATGTTCTCCTTTTTTAATAACCACATATTTAGGACCCATTTCATGAATCTTCTTTGCTGCATTAACTAAAGAGTATTCTCCAGATAACTGGCGAGCTTCTTCATCATTAATGGTGATTACATCTATATTTTTTATAACTGCTTTTAAATCATCCATAGCAATATCCATCCAGAAATTCATGGTATCTAAAATGGCTAATTTTGGTTTTTTAGACATTTGATCCAGAACACTCTGTTGTGTCAAAGGATGAAGGTTACCAAGCATTACAATATCTGCATCTTTATAACTTTCAGGAACAACTGGCGTAAAATGTTCTAGTACATTTAATTCTGTTGCTAAAGTATCACGAGTGTTCATATCGTTATGATATTTACCGCTCCAAAAGAAAGTTTTACCTTCTTTTATTACTTCTATTCCTTCGATGTTTATTTTCCTATCGGTTAAAAGGTCTAAGTATTCTTGCGGAAAATCTCCTCCAACAACAGAAACTGCTGCGGCATCCACGTTATCAAAATTGGCTGCAGAAAAACCTATATATGTTGCTGCGCCTCCAAGAATTTTATCGGTTTTACCAAAAGGAGTTTCAATAGCGTCAAAAGCTACTGTACCTACAATGACTAATTTGCTCATAAAGCGATATTAATTTTTTTTGCAAATATACGTTATTTTAAAACTAGTATAATAACTTATTTCCTACCAAAATCTGCAGGTATTTCTCCCCAAGCTTTTGTTTCCCATTTTACAATGGTTGTTTTGTATGTGTTATTGTTTAACCATAGTATAGCACGATCTACTAAATCATAAACTGGTTTGTTTTTGGCATTGCGTTCTAATTTCGAATTACAGGTCTTTTTACGTACCCAACTCATAGCGGTTTTAGAATCTGTATATATAAGGAGATCGCTGTTGTGTTTTTTTAAAAAACTTAATCCGTGAACCAAAGCTAAAAATTCGCCTATATTATTGGTGCCTTCCGCAAAAGGGCCTTGAATAAATAATTGTTTTTTAGATTTAGTTTCTACGCCACGATATTCCATAATGCCTGGATTTCCCGAGGAAGCTGCATCTACAGAAATAGAATTATAATTTGGTAGTCCTATTCTTTTTAGTTGCTCTGCAGAAAGTTCGCTTTTAAATTTTTTATTGGTACTTATATAATCTTTATAGCTTGCGTTTAATGCTTTTTTTGCAGCATCAAAGGTTGGGAAAGATTTGTATTGGGCGCCTTGGTAATTTTTTATTTGTGCTTTGCAGTCATTCCATGTTTCAAAAACACCAACGTGGTGTCCTTTCCAGACTGTATAATATTTTTTTTTCTTTTTTGACATCTTTAGCTTGCGCCTATCGATATCGCTTCATATATAGGCTAGCGATAATCGGATTAGTTATAGTTTGATTTCTATTCTGAAAATAGGACATCGTTTACCACTTCTGGAAAGTGCTTCATTTCTAGTAAATGAATCTTTTCTGCAACATCTTCAGCAGAATCTGTAGGATTTACCTTGCATTTTGCTTGAAAAATGATAGCTCCTTCGTCATAATGTTCATTTACGTAATGAATAGTGATGCCTGTTTCTTTTTCTTTATTATTTACAACGGCTTCGTGAACGTACATTCCATACATACCTTTTCCTCCATATTTTGGTAGCAAAGCAGGATGAACATTTATCACTTTATTAGGAAAATGGGCAAGTATATTTTCAGGGAATTTCCATAAAAATCCAGCAAGGACAATAAGGTCTGGTTGCTTGTTTTTAAGTAAATCGAGTACATCATTCGTTTTAGTGAAGGCTATTTTATTGAATGATAATGCGCTAACATTCAGTTTTTTACATCGATCTAAAACTTTGGCACGAGGATTGTTAGTTAGAACCTGAATAACAGATGCATTTTCTCTGTTGTGAAAAAACTTAATTAAATTTTCAGCATTAGTTCCACTTCCGGAAGCAAAAATTACAATACGTTTCATTTACAGATAATAATGTTAAATTTATTCAAACAAAAAAAAGAATAATTATTAACAATTAGAGGTAAAAAAACAAATATTCAGCTTTATTTATTAAATTACAACCACATTTTTAAACTAAAGGTGTGTTTTAAAATAAAGTTTTTTATTTTTGCCATCTAATTAAAACTTAAAATTAAAAAGATTATGTCAGACATTGCATCAAGAGTAAAAGCGATTATCGTAGACAAACTGGGAGTTGATGAAAACGAAGTTGTAACTGAAGCTAGCTTTACAAACGACTTAGGAGCAGATTCATTAGATACTGTAGAATTAATTATGGAGTTCGAAAAAGAATTCGATATCCAAATACCAGACGATCAAGCTGAAAATATTGCAACAGTTGGTCAAGCAGTTTCTTATATCGAAGCAGCTAAATAAGAACAAATTTTTATGGAACTAAAGCGAGTTGTAGTTACAGGTCTAGGAGCATTAACACCTATTGGTAATACCAAAGACGAATATTGGGAAGCCCTATTAAGTGGTAAAAGTGGTGCTGCACCTATAACATATTTTGATACGGAAAAGTTCAAAACCAAGTTCGCTTGTGAAATAAAAAACTTTAACGCTACCGATTTTTTTGATAGAAAAGAGGCGCGTAAAATGGACAAGTTCGCTCAGTACGCTATGGTAGCTTCCGATGAGGCTATCATAGATGCTAAGCTAAACTTAGATAATATCAATAAACTACGTGTTGGTGTTATTTGGGGAGCAGGAATTGGCGGTCTAGAAACCTTTCAAAACGAAGTTTTAAACTTTGCACAAGGAGATGGTACGCCTAGATTTAATCCATTCTTTATTCCAAAAATGATTGCAGATATTGCACCAGGAAACATATCTATAAAACATGGATTTATGGGACCTAATTACACCACAGTTTCTGCTTGTGCCTCTTCTGCTAACGCTATGATAGATGCCTTAAACTATATTCGTTTAGGACATTGTGATGTTGTAGTTACCGGAGGAAGTGAAGCAGCAGTAACTATTGCTGGAATGGGTGGATTTAATGCAATGCATGCTTTATCGACTAGAAATGAAGATCCACAAACAGCATCTAGACCTTTTGACGCTACCAGAGATGGTTTTGTTTTAGGTGAAGGAGCAGGAGCGATTGTTTTAGAAGAATATGAGCACGCAAAAGCAAGAGGAGCAAAAATATATGCAGAAGTATTAGGAGGCGGAATGTCTTCGGATGCATATCACATGACAGCACCACATCCAGAAGGAATTGGTGTAATTGCTGTGATGAAAAATTGTTTAGAGAACGCAGGAGTTAAACCAGAAGAAGTAGACCATATTAATACACATGGTACCTCAACACCTCTTGGAGATGTTGCAGAACTTAAGGCTATTTCTAACGTATTTGGTGCGCACGCGAAAAACATAAACATTAATTCTACAAAATCTATGACTGGCCATTTGTTAGGTGCAGCAGGAGCTATTGAATCTATTGCATGTATACTTGCAATGGAACATGGTATCGTGCCTCCAACAATAAACCACACTACCGTAGATGACAACATCGATCCAGAATTAAATTTAACACTTAATGCACCTCAAAAAAGAGATGTTAAAGTAGCCATGAGTAATACCTTTGGCTTTGGTGGCCATAATGCTTGTGTATTATTTAAGAAGCTAGATTAATTTTTGAATGAAATACATTCGTAACATATTTAATTCTCGTTCTAAAGATAACGGGGATTTCTTTACGTCTATATCAAAAATTTTAAGCTTTAAACCCAAGGAAATAAAGTTTTACCAAACGGCCTTTACACACCGCTCTATGAACATAAGAAATGGCAAAGGACATGCTATTAATTATGAGCGATTAGAATTTTTAGGAGACGCTATGCTGAGTGCTGTAGTGGCACATCATTTATATATAGAGGTTCCAAGTGGAGATGAAGGTTATCTTACCAAAATGCGCTCTAAAATAGTGAGTCGCGAACATTTAAACGAATTAGGAAGAGACCTTAAACTAATAAAACTAGTAGAAAGTAAAATACCGAAAGGTCAATTTGGCGATAATATTCACGGTAATTTATTTGAAGCTTTAGTAGGTGCTATTTTTCTAGATCGAGGCTATAAGTACTGCGAAAAATTTATCTACAAGCGTGTAATAACACCACATGTAGATATAGAAACTCTAGAAGGCAAAGTAATAAGCTATAAAAGTTTACTTATAGAATGGTGCCAAAAAGAGAAGAAAAATTTTAATTACGAGGTCTATGAAGACACCGGAAATGATGAAATTAGACATTTTTCTGTAAAACTTTCTATAGATAAAAAAGTCATTTCTAAAGGACGAGCAACTTCTAAAAAGAAAGCCGAAGAAAAAGCTTCAAAACGTGCTTTTTTTGCTTTACAAAAGCAAATTTCTAGAGGAGCTTCCGTTTAAAAAAATAATACACCTACTATAACGTTTTCGTTAAAAACTACTGTTAATATTACCTTTAGCTTAACATAATTCTTCGTTTTTAATACTATATTTACAATAATTAAAAGGAATTAACATTTTGCGAAAACTAATTCTTGAAGATTTTATAGAAGACATAGACTATGCTTTAATTGGCATACATTGCTCTATTGAAGACTACAGACTAGCCTATCTTTTAAACAAATATTTAGGCCTAAATCTTAAAAGGAAACGAGTAGATATAGAATACATAGATACTTCTAGCTATTCTATTTTTGAATGGGAAGATGAAAAACAACTAACCGTTTGGAACTTAGTTTCTAATATTAGCAAAATAGAAGTTAATGCCGCGGTAGATGTAACTTCGCTTTTTATAAACGAAGAAAAATTCACAACAACAAAGCATTTAATTCCCGAATATAAAAAGGTGCATTTTATTTTAAAGATTACTGTTGACCCTAATCAATATGTAGAAAAACAAGTCTTAAATAAAATTTTAGAAATACCGCAAGTAGTAACAGCTTTTGCTATAGATGCAAACGAATTGAAAACTACAGACCAACTAATATTTAATTAAAAGAATTATCTCTCGATACGTATCGGGATTCAAGGAAAACGAATATGACAAAAAGAAAAAAAACCAAAATAGTAGCAACTTTAGGACCAGCAACAAGCACTAAAGTCGTTTTAAAAGCAATGCTTGAAGAAGGAGTAGATGTCTTTAGAATTAATTTTTCACACGCAGATTATGCCGATGTAAAGGAACGTATTCAAATGATACGTGAGCTTAATGAAGAGTTTGGTTACAATGCTGCCATTTTAGGAGATTTACAAGGGCCAAAACTTCGTGTAGGAGTGATGAAAGGAGATGTTATTGTAAAAACAGGAGACGAAATTATTTTTGCTACAGGGGAACGTTTTGAAGGAACAAAAGAACGTGTTTACATGACCTATGATCGTTTTCCACAGGATGCAAAACCAGGAGAACGTATTCTTTTAGATGATGGTAAACTTATTTTTGAAGTCGTTTCTACAGATAAAAAAACCGAAGTTAAAGCAAGAGTAATTCAAGGCGGACCACTAAAATCGAAAAAAGGGGTTAATCTGCCAAATACAGATATTTCACAACCTGCTTTAACCGAAAAAGATATTGAAGACGCTATTTTTGCCATCGAGCAAAAAGTAGATTGGATGGCTTTATCTTTTGTGCGTCATGCAGAAGATTTAATGCAGTTACAAGATTTAATAGCAAAACATAGTGATCACAAAATTCCGATTATAGCAAAAATTGAAAAACCAGAAGCAGTAGAAAACATAGATAAAATTGTTGCCTATTGTGACGGATTGATGGTTGCTCGTGGGGATTTAGGAGTAGAAGTACCTGCAGAACAAGTACCACTTATTCAAAAACAATTAGTATTACGTGCTAAAAAAGCGAGAATTCCAGTAATCATTGCAACGCAAATGATGGAAACCATGATTTCTAGCCTTACACCAACAAGAGCAGAAGTTAATGATGTTGCAAACTCGGTAATGGATGGTGCAGATGCAGTAATGCTTTCTGGAGAAACTTCTGTTGGGCAATATCCTGTGCAAGTAATTACACAAATG
>Ga0209344_10001545_pt1 | contig 29362 bp, 30 predicted proteins | sample Cruoilmetagenom6_FD_187293 | JGI IMG/M metagenome (GOLD analysis project Ga0209344, IMG submission 187293) | Oil polluted marine microbial communities from Coal Oil Point, Santa Barbara, California, USA - Santa Barbara Oil Seep Sample 6 (SPAdes)... | ecosystem: Environmental > Aquatic > Marine... | reverse complement strand
CTTACAAGGCAGACGTGAAAATCGAGGGCGAAGTGATCACCGAGATCGGGCCAAACCTTTCAGGTGACAGCGAACTCGACGCCACTGGCTGCTATGTCATGCCCGGTGGCATTGACCCGCATGTGCATCTGGAAATGCCGTTCATGGGCACCTATTCCACTGATGACTTTGAAAGCGGCACCCGCGCGGCCTTGGCTGGTGGCACCACAATGGTGGTGGATTTTTGCCTGCCCAATCCGGACCAATCACTGCTTGAAGCGTTACAGCGCTGGGACAACAAGTCCACGCGCGCCAACTGCGACTATTCCTTCCATATGGCGATCACCTGGTGGGGTGAGCAGGTGTTCAACGAGATGGAAATGATTGTCCGTGAAAAAGGCATCAACACCTTCAAGCATTTCATGGCCTACAAAGGCGCGCTGATGGTGCAGGACGACGAAATGTACGCGTCATTCCAACGCTGCGCCGAACTGGGCGCCATGCCGATGGTGCACGCCGAAAACGGCGACGTGGTAGCTGATCTATCTGCCAAACTTCTGGCAGCCGGCAACAACGGTCCCGAGGCGCATGCCTATTCACGTCCGCCGCAGGTTGAGGGCGAAGCCACCAACCGTGCCATCATGATTGCCGATATGGCAGGTGTTCCACTTTATGTGGTCCATACCTCCTGCGAAGAGAGCCACGAGGCCATTCGCCGCGCACGCCAAAACGGCAAGCGGGTATTTGGCGAGCCGTTGATCCAGCACCTCACACTGGATGAGAGCGAATATTTCGACAAGGACTGGGACCATTCCGCCCGCCGCGTGATGAGTCCGCCTTTCCGCAATAAACAACATCAGGATTCACTTTGGGCCGGTCTGCAAGCAGGTTCGCTCCAGGTTGTGGCAACAGACCACTGTGCATTCACCACTGAGCAGAAGCGCTTCGGCGTTGGTGATTTCACAAAAATCCCAAACGGCACTGGTGGTTTGGAAGACCGCATGCCGATGTTGTGGACCTACGGCGTGGCAACCGGTCGCCTGACCATGAACGAGTTTGTCGCAGTGACCTCGACCAATATTGCAAAAATCCTCAACTGTTACCCGAAGAAAGGTGCCATCCTTGTGGGCAGTGACGCAGATATCGTAGTCTGGGACCCGACGACGGAAAAGACAATTTCCGCCAAGAGCCAGCAATCAGCCATCGACTACAACGTCTTTGAAGGCAAGAAGGTCAAAGGGCTTCCCCGCTTCACCTTGTCCCGTGGCCGGGTTTCGGTCGAAGACGGCACAATGAAAACACAGGAAGGTCATGGCAATTTCGTCAAGCGCGATCCTTATGGCGCAGTCAACAAAGCCCTTTCACAATGGAAAGAGCTGACTTCGCCGCGCAAGATCGAGCGCAGTGGCATCCCCGCCAGCGGGGTATGATTTATTGCCACTGGATGGAGCACCCACTCTCCCTGGCGTTCTCGAAGCCTCACTTTATGTCGATGATCTGGATTCAGCTGCGAAGTTCTATGGAGAAATACTGGAACTGGAACTAGTCCTCTCTGTCGAAGGGCGACATATCTTTTACCGCTGCGGTGAAACTATAGTACTGCTGTTCGTTGCTGACAAAACACGAGAAGCCACAACGAATTCGAAACTTCCAGTACCGCCTCATGGGGCAGAGGGTGCTGGACACATCTGCTTTGCTGCTTCAGGCAAAGACCTGGACAGATGGCGCATGAAGTTTGAAAAGACCGGGATTGCCATAGAAGCCGACTTCAACTGGCCCAATGGCGCCCGCTCAATATATGTCCGCGATCCGGCAGGCAATTCGGTGGAGTTCGCCGAACCAAAACTTTGGGGGATTGATTAAATGGCACAGACCGACAGGCAATTCACATGACCAAGGTTGCACTCATCACGGCAGGCGGTTCCGGAATGGGCGCAGCCGCGGCCCGCAAACTGGCTGAAAAAGGCTATCAAGTCGCGATCCTGTCTTCGTCCGGCAAGGGCGAAGAATTGGCCAAAGACCTCGGCGGGTTTGGCGTCACAGGTTCCAACCAGAGCAATGACGCCCTGCAAATACTGGTCAATGGTGCGATGGAGCGCTGGGGCCGCATAGATGTGCTGGTCAATTCCGCCGGTCACGGTCCGCGTGCGCCCATTCTCGAGATCACCGATGAGGATTGGCACACGGGTCTTGATGTCTACATGTTGTCCGCTGTGCGCCCGACCCGGCTGGTCACCCCGATCATGGTGGATCAAAAAGGCGGTGTCATCATCAACATCTCTACATTCGCTGCATTTGAACCTGATCCGGTGTTTCCCACCTCCGGCGTATTTCGTGCCGGGCTCGCAGCCTTCACAAAGCTTTTCGCCGATTATTATGCGAGCCAGAATGTGCGGATGAACAATGTTTTGCCAGGCTTCATAGACAGCTTGCCCGAAAAAGAGGCATCGCGCTCCCGCATACCCATGGAACGCTATGGAAAAACCGAGGAGATCGCGGAAACGATTGCGTTTCTGGCGTCCGAAGGTGCAGGATATATCACAGGTCAAAACATCCGTGTCGACGGGGGAATTACACGATCAGTATGAGCAGTTTGCCAGTCATTTCATCACAAAATCTCGGCCTGACATTTCAGACCGGCGACGGTTCTGTGCAAGCCCTTTCAGATATCACACTCGACATTCAGAAAGGTGAGTTCATTTCACTGATCGGTCCGTCTGGTTGCGGCAAGACCACCTTGCTCCGGGTCATCGCTGATTTGGAAAAACCCACTGCCGGCTCGATTACCGTCAACAACACCACTCCTGAGGAAGCCCGGTTGAACGGCGCCTATGGATATGTTTTCCAGCAGGCCGCCCTTTTGCCCTGGCGGACGATTGCCCAAAACGTAGCCCTGCCGCTTGAAATCATGGGTTTGTCCAAAGAAGAGAAAAGCAGTCGCATCGCAAAGAACCTCGAACTGGTCAATCTGGGTGGATTTGAGAAAAAGTTTCCCTGGCAGCTTTCCGGCGGCATGCAGCAGCGCGCATCCATTGCCCGCGCATTGGCCGTCGAACCCGACATGCTATTGATGGATGAGCCATTCGGCGCGCTCGACGAGATTGTTCGTGACCACCTTAACGCCGAGCTTCTGAAGCTGTGGGCGCAGACGAAGAAGACCATTGTATTCGTCACTCACTCCATTCCGGAAGCTGTATATCTTTCAACTCGCATTGTGGTAATGAGCCCGCGTCCCGGTCGTATTCATGAAATCATCGATTGCGATCTGGGTAATGATCGTCCGCTGGAAATCCGTGAATCATCCGAGTTCCTCAGAATTGCCCATCAGGTGCGCGACGGCCTGCGCGAAGGACACAGCTATGATTGAGGGACCATCCTCATACCGTGGTTCGCTGGCCCGGAAATTGCAGGTGTTTAAACCATGACATCTACAGGCAATTATCTGACAAATCGGCTTTTTCCCGTGATGACCATTCTCGCCGCAATCGTTGTACTTTGGTATGGCGTTGCGGTGGCACTCAATGCACCGGTATTGCGAGATTTTGAAAAGCGGGCCGGTGAAAGCACATCAGGTATGGAATTCCTTTTCAAGACCTGGAACATGCCAAAACCCACCACACCTACCCCCCATCAGGTTGCCAGCGCTTTGTGGAAGGGTACTGTCGGGGTCAAACTCACATCCAACCGCAGCCTGATATACCATTCATGGGTAACGCTCTCGGCCACCCTCTTGGGATTTGCTATGGGCACCGCTTTGGGCGTGGTCATCGCCATCTCGATTGTTCATGTGCCAGCACTCGACAAGTCGCTGCTGCCATGGATCATCACATCGCAGACTGTGCCGATACTGGCGGTGGCCCCCATGATCATCGTGTTGTTGGCGGCAATCGGCGTGACCGGACTTTTGCCAAAAGCGCTGATATCGACCTATCTTTCATTCTTCCCAGTAGCCGTCGGCATGGTCAAGGGATTGCGCTCCCCCGATGTACTGCATCTGGACTTGATGCGCACTTATTCAGCCAATGCAGCTCAAGTTCTTTGGAAATTGCGTATTCCATCGTCAGTTCCGTTCTTCTTTGCCTCGATCAAGGTCGCCATCGCCGCCTCTTTGATTGGCGCTATCGTTGGTGAATTACCGACCGGTGCAGTCGCAGGAATTGGATCCAAATTGTTGGCCGGATCCTATTACAGCCAAACAATCGATATCTTTGCGGCACTGATAGCGGGCTCCATTTGCGCCATCCTGCTTGTTACGCTGGTTGATGTAACCGGTCGCATGGTTCAGGCCCGCATGGGAGCGCGAAGCTGATGGCGATGTTTGCTCCCAATTGGCAGGCCATCGCAGCATTGATCGCAGGCTTGCTGAGCCTGGTCAGCCTCGCTACGACACCATTCACAGCGACCATGGGATCCACCGGATCATCAATTGTAGCCCTTGTAGTGATTGCTGGAGCGTTGATTTCGATGCTCCGAACAGGTCCGAAAATCGAAACCTTGGTTCTCACGGCTTCAAGTTTTGGTGCCGCTGCACTTATGCTTTCCGGCCTCGCGGAGGCTTTTGGAACGGCTGGTTCGGGCTATTGGGCTGTGATAACTGGCGCGTGGCTTCTGGGCTGGAGGTTGGTCACAGTGCTCTCCGGTGACGGGCAATCGTTCAGCACCGGCATTGACAACTTGATAACCATCATTGTCCCCGCGATCTTCGGTGTCTGGATCTTGATCTTGTGGGAAGCCATCACGCGGGGAGCTGGCATTCCCTTTGTCTTGCTGCCACCACCCTCGGCCATCGGCGCGCGCATCCTGATCTCGACCAATATTCTCACCGCGGACTTTGTCCAGACGGTACTGAAGGCAGTTCTCATTGGGTATGTTATCGGTTCACTGTCGGGCTTTCTGGTGGCTGTGCTGGCTGACCGTTACAAGTTTTTTGCCAGCGGCCTGCTGCCGATTGGCAACATGGTCTCCGCATTACCGATGATCGGGGTTGCACCGATCATGGTGATTTGGTTCGGTTTCGACTGGCACTCAAAAGCAGCCGTTGTGGTGGTGATGACTTTCTTCCCGATGCTGGTCAATACACTGGCCGGTTTGCAAGCCACTGGGCATATGGAACGCGACCTGATGCGGACCTATGGCGCAAACCACTGGCAGGTGCTGCTTAAACTGCGGCTTCAAGATGCAATGCCTTTCATCTTCAACGCCTTGAAGATCAATTCCACACTGGCCCTGATCGGTGCCATCGTGGCCGAGTTTTTCGGCACACCGGTGGTCGGTATGGGCTTTCGAATTTCGACTGAAGTCGGTCGAATGAACCTCGACATGGTTTGGGCGGAAATCGCCATGGCCGCTGTCGTAGGGTCTTTGTTCTACGGGTTGCTCGCACTTGCCGAGCGGTTCGTGACATTCTGGCATCCGAGCTATCGTCAATGATGGCCGGAGCCTCAATCCAGAGGAGAATAGCAAAATGAAAAAGACTATCTCAATGACAATCGCGGCTTTCGCCGTTGCCGCAATGGCCACAACAGCCATGGCCGCAGACAAGGTTACCTTGCAATTGAAATGGGTGGCCCAGGCGCAGTTCGCAGGCTATTATGTAGCCAAGGACAAGGGCTTCTACGAAGAAGCGGACCTCGACGTTGAAATCAAACCCGGTGGACCGGACATTGCGCCCGAGCAGGTTATTGCCGGTGGCGGTGCAGACGTCATCGTTGACTGGATGGGCGGCGCCCTTGCAGCACGCGAGAAGGGCGTAGATATCGTCAATATCGCTCAACCCTTCAAAAAGGCCGGCATGCAGCTCGTCTGCCCGAAAGATGGTCCGATCCAGACCACTGACGATTTCCCGGGTCACACACTGGGCGTCTGGTTCTTTGGCAACGAATATCCATTCTATGCCTGGATGAACAAGCTCGGAATATCCACCGAAGGTGGTCCTGATGGCGTGACTGTCCTCAAACAGTCATTCGACGTTCAACCGCTGATCCAAAAGCAGGCCGATTGCATCTCTGTGATGACCTATAACGAGTACTGGCAGCTTATCGATGCCGGTTACAAGCCGGAAGATCTTGTCGTCTTCAATTACACCGAAATGGAAGCAGACTTGCTGGAAGACGGCCTTTATGCATCCGAAGCAAAACTCGCCGACCCGGAATTTGCAGACACGATGGTCCGTTTTGTCGCGGCATCGATGAAGGGTTGGGAGTATGCGATAGCCAACCCGGATGAAGCTGCCGGTATCGTCATGGACAATGGTGGTCAGGACGAAAACCACCAGAAGCGGATGATGGGCGAAGTTGCCAAGCTGATCGGCGAGCCGGATGGCAAACTGATTGAAGCCGCGTACGAGCGCACAGCCAAGGCCCTACTCGACCAGAAAATCATCGAGAAGCAGCCTGAAGGCGCCTGGACTTCCGCCATCACTGACAAAGTGACCATGGAATAGTCTGAAAGAAACTTGGTATAAAAATCGACCGGTCGGCAGCAATGTCGGCCGGTTTTGTTATGATGGATTATTTCAAACGACTGGAGATTTGACATGAGCCGCCTCGCAGACCGCATCGATCAGGGCCAGGGTAAAGCACCCGCCGACATCGTATTGAAAGGTGGCAGGCTTTTCGATCTTGTTACCGGTGAGTTACGCGAAGGCGATATTGCGATATGCGGCGACACGATCGTTGGAACACTTGAGCATTACGACGGCTTAGAGGAAATTGACGTCACCGGTCGCATCGTCGTGCCGGGTTTCATCGATACCCATCTCCATATTGAATCTTCGCTTGTTACCCCGCATGAATTTGACCGTTGCGTACTGCCGCGCGGCATAACAACGGCCATTTGCGATCCCCACGAGATCGCCAATGTTCTGGGTGCAGACGGGATCCGGTTTTTCCTTGAAAGCGCCGAGCAGACCATCATGGATGTACGGGTGCAGCTCTCAAGTTGTGTGCCCGCGACCCATCTCGAGACTTCGGGAGCTCGGCTCGATATCGAAGACCTGCTGCCATTCCGCGAGCATGAAAAGGTCATCGGACTGGCCGAGTTCATGAATTTTCCCGGTCTACTGGCCAAAGACCCCACTTGCATGGCCAAGCTGGAAGCCTTCCAGGGTGCTCACATCGATGGCCATGCACCATTGGTACGTGGACTGGCATTGAACGGTTACCTTGCCGCTGGGATTTCCACGGATCACGAAACCACCGCCGCAGAAGAGGCACTCGAAAAGTTGGCCAAGGGCATGCGTGTTCTTGTGCGCGAAGGCTCGGTCTCGCGTGATCTCGATGCACTGATCCCGATTATCACCGAACGCAATTCACCTTTTCTGGCGCTCTGTACCGATGACAGAAACCCGCTCGATATCGCTGAACATGGTCATCTCGACTATATGATCCGCCATGCCATTTCCAAGGGCGTCGAACCGCTGGCGATTTATCGCGCCGCCTCACTCTCCGGCGCACGTGCATTCGGTCTTCGCGATCGCGGATTGGTCGCACCCGGCTGGCGCGCCGATATTGTGGTACTCGACAGTTTGGAAGACTGTAACGCGCAAATGGTGTTCTCAGCCGGAAGGCGGGTAACCGATTTGCTTTTTGCTGCTCGAAAGCCAGTCGCCCCCGTGGGTCTCGACAGCGTGCGCGCACCCACAGTTACGGCTGAAAGTTTCTCAGTCCGAAAAAATCACGCTGAAACTCCGGTGATTGGCATCCTGCCCGGCAAGATCATCACCGAACACAGAACCTTGGATCTGCCTGTGAAGGATGGCTTGAAGCTGCCGGATCTGGCACACGACATTCTGAAAATCGCAGTAATCGAACGTCACGGCAAAAACGGCAATATCGCGACTGGATTTGTTCAGGGTTTCGGTCTCAAACGCGGTGCGATTGCTTCAACCATTGGTCACGACAGCCACAATATCTGTGTCGTGGGAGCTGATGAAATATCGATGGCAACGGCGGCTAACCGCCTGTCCGAAACCGGCGGTGGTTTTGTTGTTGCTGACGGTGAAGAAGTCAAAGCGGAAATTGTCCTCAAAGTCGCGGGCCTGATGAGCCTGGAACCCTATGAGCGGGTCCGCGAACAGCTCATCCCGTTGCGTGAGGCGGCGCATGCTCTCGGCGGCACACTGGATGAACCTTTCCTGCAACTGGCTTTCCTGCCCCTGCCGGTTATTCCGCATCTCAAGATATCCGATCGTGGAATGGTCAATGTCGACAGCTTCGAGATCATCGAGGCGTGAAGCCGTCTATCTTCCTTCATGCAGGGAAACACCCAAGATAAACCGGGTGCTGTTGTTCGGCGAAACCATCCAATACCCCCGGCATCCAGCCGTACTAATTCCTTCGCGTGTTAAAAGTCTTGCGCAGTGCAACTGCGGGAGCTTAAAGACCTCGGACCAAGTCCGGGGTATCGCGGGTGTGAGTGCAAAATGCAGTGAATGTTTCAGACGACACACAAGCTCAGCAAAGCGCAGTCCTACCGCATTTACACAACGGCCAGCGCTGCCAGCGGAATACCCGTGATGAGGGCAAAACCATTGGCTCTCATATTCAGGGCGCCATCCTGCAATTCACAGTTACGCGAAACCGGTTCCAAAAAGAAAGGCTGATCTAGCGTGATTTGCTGATCGGTTTTCGACAGATTGAAAATGCAGAGAACCGCCTCTTCACCCTCTCCACGCCAGAACCCAAGAAGCGGCTCCGGCAAATCTGTAAACCGGGTCAAACCATTCAGAAGAGCTGGTGAAGCTTTGCGGTAGGCCAGCATCTCGCGATAGAAGGTGAGCACGGAGCCCGCCGTTTTTTCTTGCCGGTCGACCGCACGTTTCGCCTGCTCTGGCTTCACCGGCAACCAGGGCATACCACCGCTAAACCCGGCATTTGGTGCCTGTGCCGACCAGACCATTGGCGTACGACATCCGTCACGGCCTTTGTATTCCGGCCAAAATGTAATTCCAGGTGGATCTCTGAGTTCTTCAAATTCCAATTCGGTTTCGGTCTGGCCAAGCTCCTCACCTTGATAAAGGCAAATCGATCCTTCAAACGACAACAAAAGCGCTGCTGCGAGTTTTGCGAGATCATCAAGATTGGTTGAATGCGGAGCCCATCGCGTCACATGCCGTTGCACATCATGATTTGAAAAACTCCAACAGGGCCAGCCGCCGACATCCCGCGCTGCATTGAAAAAGCCTTCAATCCTGGAGCGGAAATGCGCCGCGGAAAACTCGGGTCCCAACATATCGAACGAATAAGCCATGTGCAGCTTGTCGCCGCCCGAGGTGTATTGAGCCATGATATCAACTGCACGAACGCTCTCACCAACCTCTCCTACCATCATGCGTCCGTCGTAGCGCTCAGTGATTTCCCGCAACTTCTTCAGGAAACGAATGTTTTCAGGTCGTGATTTGGAAAATCTATGATCCTGCATCTCGTAGGGATTGACGTTGGCCTGTGCGCTGGCGGTCAACAGCGGTGGATTGTTGCGCAGCCGTTGGTCGTGGAAAAAATAGTTGACCGTATCGAGTCTGAAACCATCAACGCCGCGATCGAGCCAAAAGGTCACGATGTCAAAAATTGTCGCCTGAACCTCGGTGTTATGGATGTTCAGGTCGGGCTGTGATTTCAGAAAATTATGCAAATAGTACTGCCGCCGCCGGGCGTCCCATTCCCACGCGCTACCCCCAAAAACACTTAGCCAATTATTGGGAACAAAGCCATCAGGCTCCGGATCAGCCCAGACATACCAGTCAGCCTTCGGATTGTCGCGTGAGGCTCGGCTTTCTGCGAACCATGGATGCTGGTCAGAGGAATGAGATAGCACCTGATCGATGATGACCTTGAGCCCGAGGTCATGGGCCCGCGCCACCAACAGATCGAAATCGGCCAAGGTTCCGAAGAGCGGGTCGATATTCTTGTAGTCAGAAACGTCGTAGCCCATATCGGCCATCGGCGAAGTAAACACCGGTGAGAGCCAGATGGCATCAACACCAAGTGAAGCGACATGATCAAGCCTGCTGGTAATGCCGGCAAGGTCGCCCATGCCATCACCATTTGAATCCTGAAACGACCGCGGATAAATCTGGTAGATCACCGCGCCGTGCCACCAATTTGTAGCTGATCCTGTCATGCAAGTCTCCCGATAGCCGCGCCAGATGATGTTCTCACAATACCCGGCTGATCTGCAGTAGGGCTACCGCGCTGCACAATTCAGCTTCAACCAGTTGACGAAAAAATCAAGCAGGACTTTTACCGCCCAGCCAAGATCCAATTTGCGAAAGTGGATAAATCTGGCTCAGGCGGCAGGTAGCTCGGTCTCCAAACCAAGCAGGAAATTAATCGACGGCCGAGCTTTGACAAGATCATCAATTGAATAGCTTGCCAATACCTCAAAAAACGCACCGAGTGCCTTGCGCAAAGCCGAATTGAGCGCGCAAGAATCGATCAGCGGGCAGTCAGCCAACTCATTGTCGAAACACTCGGCCATGGCGAAATTGTCTTCCGTCACTTTCACCACATCAACCAACGATATGTCCGACGCTTCCCGTCCCAAACGGATACCGCCATTGCGACCGCGAACCGTTTCAACCAAACCTGCCTTGGTTAGAGGTTGCAAGATCTTGAACAGAAAAAGCTCCGATACCGAATAGGCTTTTGCAATTTCAGCAATCCGGCTTAATTGACCTTCATTTGCTGCGCAATACATCAGCATTCTGATGGCGTAATTCGTTTGCCGCGTAAGCCGCATTTCATGCTCCTCATATCAATAAGATGCAGTTTAGAATGATTACAAAAAAAGTGAACCCTTTTTATCAGGTTATTTTCCAACATGCTGCCTCAACGGGATTTACCGGCGGCTGTGGCACACTTTGGCAAAAACGCTGGGCTTGATATTGCTCACGGAATTTGAATCATGGCTTGAGGCTCTGCTGGTACCAGACCCAGTTGCTATGCTGCGCGTGGCGCAAACAGAATGACTAGAGCACCGACCAGTGCCAACGCACACCCGATGACATCCCAGATATCGGGGCGCTGCCCTTCAAATAACCACAACCACAACAGCGAAGACACGATGTAGACCCCGCCATAGGCGGCATATGAGCGACCCGCATAATCACTTGGGCTCAGCGTCAGAAGCCAGGCAAACAGTCCCAGCAACAACATTCCCGGTACCAGCCACAAAATGGATTGCCCCTGTCGTAGCCAGGCCCAGAAAGCAAAGCAACCGGCGATTTCAGCCAATGCCGCGGAAGGAAAAATCAAGCTTGCACTCATGATTTGCGGCATTTCGGTCTCCAGTCGAAGGATTAATTCAGCACAAAGGACGTATCCGTTACCTCAGGGTGGAGGTAACACCGGGTTCACCAACATCGCAACTCTTGCCTGACTTGCATCCGGCACTTGATGCCGAACGCTCTGCCATCACAAAGTCCAAATATCCTGAAATCAACACAATTCTCTCAACGAGGCGAACTCGAGATAATTTTTGAGAATTTCAGAAGGGTTTGCACGGCGATGCTTTATGGCGGCGCAGGTAAGACAGGCCATGTATCCGAGGGATTTACCTTCTCAAGATTTAGGGGGTTAAAAATTGGATGATGACGGCATGTCGGCTTGTACAAAACCCCAACTCCGTGATCCACTGCAAATTCCCTGCGCAGTGAAAGGGTATTGATGGAAGACCTGTTTGAAAAGAAGAATGGATTTCCGCGCTCGGCTGCCACACTGGCCAACTGGCGCAGACAGCCCTTCAGCCGGTGGGCATTTCGCAATACCGCCGAACTGGTGCCCTCAGCCCGCATCGCCACGGCGTCACCCAAGGCATTGCCACCAAGAGTGATCAACCGCGAAATGATGGCCCGCCCGCATTATCCCGGAGCGGGTGAAACTCTGGCGTGGTTTCTTGCGCGCAGCCAAACCGACAGTTTTCTGATTTCGCGTGATGGTGAGCTGATTGGTGAATGGCACCATGCCGGTGTCAATCGAGAAGATCCACATCTGCTGTTTTCGATTACCAAATCAGTCACAGCGCTGGTGTTCGGGATAATCGAACAGATGGGCGAAATTGATTCTGCCCTGTCAGTTGGCATGATTTTGCCCGAGACCCGCAAAAGCGCTTATGGCGACGCAACCCTGCGCGACCTACTGGATATGCGCGTCAGCTTGGATTTTGAGGAATCTTATCTTTCTGACGGCGACTATGCGCGTTATCGCCGCGCCATGCTGTGGAACCCGCCTTTAGAGGGTCAGCCGGATCAAGGTTTGTTTGCTTTGCTCTGCCAACTGAAAAAAGGCCCTGCTGAACATGGTGACGTTCACACTTACCAGTCACCCAATTCCGATATGCTGGGCGCTGTGATTGAAAAATCGTCAGGCCGACGGTGCAATGATCTGTTTTCCGATTTGATCTGGAAACCCCTGGGTGCATCCGCTGACGCATTTCTGACTGTTGACCGTTTCGGCGCACCGCGCACGGCAGGCGGGATGTCCTGTCGTCCCCATGATCTGTTGTCTCTGGGGGAAATGTTGCTCAATGGCGGGGTTGGCCCCGAAGGGCGCATCGTGCCTGAAAGTTGGATGGCTGACATGAGAACCAACGGAGATCCTGACGCCTGGGCCAATGGTAATCAGTCTGACTTGCTTGCTGGCGGAAGATACCGCAGCCAATGGTACCAGCTAGGTGGCAATAGCGAGGCATTCATGGCCATCGGCATTCACGGACAATATCTTTATATCGATCCCCCCAGTCGAACGGTCATTGTAAAGGTTGCGTCTCAGGAAGAACCGCTTGATGACCAACTCGATCACGAGAACCTGGCCTTGTTCGCCGATCTCTGCACCTGAAGAGGACCTGCCCGTTGATCATTCGAACACAATGCTGGGCGCTTTCCTTTGGTTCTCCGCCGAGAATTCAAGGGCTGTCCGAACCTTTCCGGCGATAGCCTGATAAGCCTTGGCATGAACACCAGTTGGGTCGGAAACAACAATTGGATTACCGCTGTCTGAGGTTTCGCGAATAGGCAACGCCAATGGAATTTCGCCAAGGAACGGCACGCCAATTTTTTCAGCTTCGGCCTTAGCACCGCCATGGCCAAAGATGTCATGCTGGCTGCCACAATCGGGGCAAATGAAGGTGCTCATGTTCTCAACAATTCCGAGAATGGGAATGTTGACCTTGCGGAACATATTTATGCCCTTGCGCGCATCCAGCAAAGCCAGATCCTGAGGGGTTGATACGATCACGGCACCGGCCAATGGAACCTGCTGCGCCATGGTCAACTGCGCATCACCTGTGCCCGGTGGCATATCAACAACCAGAACATCAAGCTCCCCCCACGCCACTTCGCGCAGCATTTGGGTAAGTGCAGACATCACCATTGGGCCACGCCAGATCATCGGCGTATCTTCTGCGACCAGAAAGCCGATCGACATGACTTTCAGTCCATGGTTTTCCATGGGCTTCAACAGCCGGCCATCCAATTGTTCCGGTTTGCCGGATATTCCGGTTAACCGTGGCACCGACGGGCCATAGATATCAGCATCAAGCAAACCGACTTTCAGCCCCTCGGCAAGCAGACCGAGCGCTAGATTGATGGCCGTTGTAGACTTCCCAACCCCACCCTTGCCGGAAGCAACCGCAATGATTTTGGCCACGCCCGGCACTTCAATCTTGGCACGCCCGGCTGGTGGAGTGCCAACGGCTGGACCCTTGCCCTGCTTTTCGGGCGCCCGACTTGGTGGCTCAGTTGGTCCAGCACCGGCTGCACGCGCCGCAGTCAGCGCCACCATTGCACTTTTCACGCCGGGAATGGACAGCGTTGCTTTTTCCGCAGCCAGCCGCATCGGCTCCAGATCTTTCGCCTTCTCGGCCGGCACCGTCAGTGAGAAATAGACTTTCCCATCAGCGATGAAGATATCAGAGACGAGTTTCTGATCAACGATGTTGCCCTCGAGATCCGGTCCGCGAACGGTTCGCAACTTCTCGACAACCTGCTGCTTGGTAAAACTCAAAGTGCCACTCCAATTTACCTGTTTCTTGCACACCACATAATGTGAATTGCGTTGGGTTTAAATGGCTGACACTCCGTTTTGCTCAACTGCGTTGTCGCCTCAGCACCAAGACCGGAACGATAACCGTCAGCAAAAGCAATCTCGAAACATGGTGGGCAGCTACAAAAGTCGGGTCAATTCCAAGGAGAACAGACATTGCAGTCATCGTCTCAATACCTCCGGGCGCGAAAGCCATCAACAATGTGATTATTTCGAACCCTGTGAGCCAAGAAGCCATCACTGCAAAAAGTCCAGTCAAAAACACGCCCAGGGCGGTCACAGCCAGACCAGCGCCGAGCGATGCACGTAACTCAGCCCATGTTACGCCGGAAAACCGGGTCCCTATCAAACATCCCAGCGTAACGAAACAAGTAACAGCCAGCCATTGCGGAACATTTCCCGAAATGATCCCGGCACCGTGCAATAGAGCCGAAACCAGCAATCCACCCATAAGATAGGCAGCGGGCAGGTGCGTTTTTTTCAATGCCCAACCCAACGCCGCTGCAAGCAATAAAACGCCAATTAACGACGCCAAGCCGATCACAGCGGGGCTTGATGCCTTGATCTGCGGTTCCGCACCGGTAATCGAAAAGACCATCGGAACCAGCAACGTCAAGCTTAGAACGCGGATCGATTGAATAACGCTTACCGTCGACAGATCTCCACGCACACCTTCTGCCAAACTGAGCACATAGCCTAAATGTCCCGGTGAGGCTGCCAACAACGCAGTCATTTTATCCATCTTCCAAAATCGGGTTAGCATCAGCATGGTCAACTCGATGATGGCAACCAGCAGGACTGCCAAACAGGCCAGTGTGATCGGCCATCTCAGAGCCGCATCTATAACCTCAGGCGTAACGGTCTGTCCCAGCGTTACACCCAGCCCTATAAACACGAGATCACGCAATCGACTGCTGATGTTCAACTCGAAACCGATCAAACTCGCAATCGTCACGACTATTGCAGGGCCGGTTAGAAATGGAGCGGGAATGTGAATTGCCCATGCCAGACCTGCGCCGGAAAATCCAATCAGGAGTGTGAGCAAGTTTTGGGAGACTGATTTGGAAGGCATAAGAAAATTTGGCTCTTGATGATAAAACAGAACTGATGTCCGAAGGACGCGTGGTATTCAGCTATACATTGATTCCGACGTCGGAATATACGATGCATGTGAGAGCATTGGCTATGCAATCCGTTAGCTTTCCATTCCTGTTCAGCGCTCATAGCTAACTGACGGACGGAGACAAATACTTGAATTTCGAATTATTAATGGCTTTCACCTTGGCTTCAGTGCTGATCGAGCTGACGCCAGGCCCCAATATGGCATATCTGGCAGTTGTATCGTTAGCTGAAGGACGACGCGCAGGGGCTGCCACTGTCACCGGTATTGCGCTCGGGCTCTCCATTGTCGGACTGATTTCAGCATTTGGGTTGAGTGAAATCATTTCACGGTCGCCCTTGGTCTATCAGACGCTTCGATGGAGCGGGATTGCATTCCTGTTTTATCTCGCCGTTGACGCATGGCAGACAAGTGAGAAAAACAGCCCTGATAAAACACACTCACTTAGTGATCACTTCAGACGCGGTCTGATCACCAATATTCTCAACCCGAAGGCGGCAGTGTTTTTCCTCACGGTCGTTCCTTCATTCTTGTCGGATGATGACCCTCAACTCGGGCATAATATTTTGCTGGTTGGAATCTACGTCGCCGCAGCAACTTTCATTCACGCCATGATTGTCGCGGCGGCTGGCACCTTCGCACCCTATCTGACCAACCCCGATACGGCGCGATCAGTGCGCAGAGTGCTTGCAGTATTGTTGGGTTTGGTGGCTATTTGGTTCGCAGTTTCCACGATGCAACCTGGTTGATTTCAAATCAGCAGCGAAATGATTCCAAGCAGTGCTGGCAATGCCTGTACATAAAAAATTCGCCGCGAAACTGTCGCAGCGCCGTAGATCCCGGCAATGGCAACACAGAGAAAAAAGAACATCGCTATATGCGATTGCCAGACAGGGTTGGTGATCACCAATGACCAAATCAAACCAAGTGCCAGAAATCCGTTATACAGACCCTGATTGGCAGCCATTGCGCGTGTCGGCTTGAACAGGTCTTTTGGAAAAGTCCGAAAAACCTTGGGCCCGCGGCTCTCCCAGGCAAACATTTCCAGCCAAAGTATAAAAATATGAATCACAGCCACCAATATGGCGAAAACAAAGGTAATCGCTGACAAACTCTTATCCCCCAATTTGCTTTCGCACTGGCCGCGCGTTGCTAGACTGCCCGTTGAACTGGGTTCTGGCAACACCTGTAAATGCACTTAAACCCGTCGAAAAACCATAAGTTTAATCTCAAGCACAGGATTTCGGGCGTCTGGCTCTGCGACCGGAGAAAATATAGCCGCCAGTGACCAGAACGCCTGATCGCCAAAAAATTGTTCAGGTTCCTGATCAACAGTGATCACACGGTTCCCGCGATCACCCGGTTCTGCTGCTTCTGCCTGTCCGGCCAGCCCTGCCCCCACAATAATTACATTGGCTTGTTCAAGCCTGTTCTCCCCACCGGTGTGAATAGCAAGGCTTGGTTGTGGCCACCGACAAATACAGGGGATGCAGTTTGTTACCCTACAGACTGTCCACCATCTTCGGACCGCTTGACCGCTCAAGGCTAACAAGTGTTATATACATTCAAATATATCGATCTCCGAACGTTGCCAGAGACAAGTGGTGAATTGGAAATGGGAGGCTACATGTCAGCGGCAGGCAATATCCGGCGTTTGGCGACCATGGTTTTGTCAACCGCGCTTTGGATAAGTCTTGCCTTACATGCAAATTCAGGCGAAGTGCGCGTTGCCGTGGCGGCCAATTTCACCGCCGCTGCCAGCGAGATTGCCAAGAAATTTGAAGCCGAGAGCGGCCATGCTGCGGTGCTCAGTTTCGGCTCAACCGGCCAATTATACGCGCAGATTTCGCAAGGCGCGCCTTACGGTGTGTTTCTGGCAGCTGATCAGACCCATCCGCAGAAAATCCTTGATGCCGGTTTGGGAGCAGGCTCCCCGCCCATGACCTACGCCATCGGGAAAATCGTACTTTGGAGCTTGGACCCTGCACTCATTCAGGGAGATGACGCACTCCAGGAAGGCAATTTTGACCACCTTGCCCTCGCCAATCCCGAAACTGCGCCCTATGGCAAGGCAGCCATGGAAGCCATGCAGGCATTGGGGTTGGCAAAAATTCTTGAGCCAAGATTGGTGCGCGGCAACAATATTGCTCAGACATACCAGTTCGTCGCTACCGGCAATGCCGAGTTGGGCTTCGTTGCCCTGTCGCAACGCGTCGGAAATGACAACGGATCGCAATGGGCAGTCCCGGAAAATCTCTATCAGCCCATCCGCCAGGATGCTGTTCTTCTGCGCGGTGGCGAAAACAATGAGGCGGCTATCGCCTTCCTCAATTATCTCTCAAACCCGGAGGCAATGCGCATTATCGCCGAATTCGGTTACGGCAACAGTGTGGATGGCTCCAGCCAATGATCTCAGTCTCGCCGGAAATTTGGTCCGCAATAACACTAACGCTTCAATTGGCCACCTTGACGACCGTAATCTTGTTGCTCATCGGCACACCAATTGCCTGGTGGTTGGCGCGGTCAAAGACGTGGTGGAAAGAGGCCATCGGCACATTGGTCGCTCTTCCATTGGTGCTGCCCCCGACAGTGCTCGGCTTCTACCTTTTGCTCGCTTTGGGACCCGATGGTCCCGGCGGCTGGTTTGCAGGATTATGGGGCGCCCGTACTCTGGCTTTTACCTTTGAAGGCCTCGTCATCGGCTCCGTCATTTATTCCCTGCCTTTTGTCGTCCAACCCATCCGCAATTCGTTCGAGGCCATCGGCGAACGCCCGCTGGAAGCGGCTGCCACCTTGCGTGCCTCACCTTGGCGCACATTCACGTCTATTGCTCTGCCGCTCGCCCGCCCCGGCTTTTTGACCGGTGCTGTACTGGGCTTTGCCCATACGATTGGTGAATTTGGCGTGGTGCTGATGATTGGTGGCAATATTCCCGGCGAAACCAAAGTGCTTTCGGTGGCCATCTTCGATTTTGTGGAAACCTTGCGCTGGCAGGAAGCCAATCTGATCGCCGCCGGAATGGTGTTCTTCGCCTTTGGGGTGATCCTGACCACAACTTTGATTGAAAAGCGTTGGCGACGGTCTGGATTATGAGCAAGCCCACCACCTCCCCGCTTCCGGTAACATCCACGGCGATCCAGCTTGCACTCGCCGGTCAGATCGGCAATTTCAGTCTCGATCTTGAAATAAATGCACCGGGGTACGGAATCACCGCATTGTTTGGTCCTTCCGGCTGTGGAAAGACCACTATACTGCGCTGTATTGCGGGTCTTGAGAGATTGCGTGGTACTTGCCGTGTGGGAGTTGAGACATGGCAGGATGACAACAACTTTCTTCCACCACACAAACGCGCGATCGGGTATGTCTTTCAGGAAGCCAGCCTGTTTCCGCATATGAGCGTGCGGGCAAACCTGCTCTACGCCATCCGAGGCAAAGAACCAACCAGCCATGAAGGTGGCGTCGGGTATGATGAGACCATCACGCTTCTTGGCCTCGCTCCGCTGCTTGCGAGATCAACGGCCAACCTGTCCGGTGGCGAACGTCAAAGAGTGGCGATAGGCCGTGCGCTTCTCTCTCAGCCCAAACTATTGCTGATGGATGAACCGCTTTCTGCGCTTGACCTTGATAGCCGGGAAGAAATCACACCCTTTCTCGAAGCACTGCACGCCAATATGAAAATTCCGATCCTCTATGTCACCCATGACATGAGCGAGGTCGAGCGATTGGCCGACCATGTCGTATTGATGGACAAGGGACGCGTCGTCGCTGCCGGGTCTCTCGAACAGATACAGGGAAATATCTCCTTGCCTCTGGCCAGAAAGCGCAAAGCGACAATCGCGCTTGAAGCACGTGCTTCAGGCCATGACGCGGAATACGGCCTGCTCACCGTTGAAATAGACGGTGGTCACATGCAGGTCCCCAGCCAACCGATGCCAAACGGTACCCCGGTTCGACTGCGCATCCGCGCTGCAGATGTCAGCATAGCCATCGGCAAACCTGCTATCAGCTCGATCCTCAATATACTGCCCGCCAAAATACTTGAAGCCGAGGATCTTGGTCATACTGAACGCATCATGGTGTTGGGGGTGGGTATCAAGGGCGACGGCGCGCAGCTTCTGGCACGCATCACCCGCCGCTCATGGGACAAGCTTTCCCTCAAGGTAGGTGACAATATCCATGCACAGATCAAGAGCGCGGCTTTGGCATTCGGGCGTTGATACGCCTATCAGATATCGATGAAACCCGAAAAAAGGGGATACCATGGGACGCCTGAATATCCGCATCGACCTCGACCCCGGTGGCCGCATCGGGCCTGGAAAAATCGCGCTTCTCGAACACATCGATGCGGCCGGATCCATCTCTGCCGGTGCGCGCGAATTGAACATGTCCTATAAGCGCGCCTGGGACCTGGTTGAAGAACTCAACATTCTTTTCGCCGCACCTGTGGTTGAAACCAGAACCGGCGGCAAGCGCGGCGGCGGTGCTCAGTTGACCTCAATAGGACAAATGATTGTCCAACGGTTTCGCGCGCTCGAAGCCGCTGCCCAGTCAGCAGCCAATGAGCATATCCGCGCTATACAGGCGGAACTTGCAGTCAATTGACCGGTTGGAACAACGCCGGAGATTACGCGATCAGTTCGCTCGGTCGGGTGCAAACCGGCACTTGAATGATGCACTGAAATGCGACGAACTGCTGAAATCATTTGCTAATGTTCTATCAGGGACCCGGGTGTCTGTCGTCGGGGTTGTTGTGACAAATGGCGACCAAAACCAAAACGAGAGTTTGGCTCATCTGGTTGTTTGCATTATTCGGCGCGGCAACGCTGATCCGGGTGGCGCTGGGCATCGAGGAAGGTCCGGATCATCTCTTCGGATGGATAGTGTCTGCGGGTCGCCCGCTAGATGTCTTTGACGGTCTTCTCGTCGGGGCAGGTCGAGGGAGGTCGCCTCTACCGACGCATGATTTAACTAAAACATCCAAATCCGTCTGTCACAGGTCTGGTGCTGCCGGTTGGCACCACCATCCCGCTGGTGGAACTGCAAGACAAGTAAATTGCCGGTCTCCTGGCAGGAAAATCGACACTCCCCTCAATTGACGCGCAAACAGATGAGGTCAAGGCGCACAGAGAAAACCAGAGGAAAACCTGTCTCAACAGCGACAGATATATCCTCGAGGTGGATTTCTGCCCGTACTCCGGTCAAATGAAAGCTGACTTGGCATCCGGCACATCCGGAACGTGAAATATGCAGGAACAGCTTGGGAGAGGATGATGACGAAACGATGGACGCAGCGGCCTGAAGGATCAAACTGGGGCGATTTCGGTCCTGATGACCAACTTGGCCGGATCAACCTGATCAACCGTGACAAGGTTCGCCAGGGGCTTGCCGAAGCCAGGGAAGGGCTGACTTTCTGCCTTTCCTTGCCGCTTGACTATCCTGGCGGGAGCGGGCTCAACCCGCGTCGCAAACCACCGGTTCTGCGGCCAACCCTGCGCACCGCCGGCGCCAACTTCAATGCCGTACTTTCCGGCAAAGTCACCTCAACCGACGTGTTTTCCGACGATTTGGCGATCCTGCATCTGCAATATTCCACCCAATGGGATGCGTTCGCCCATGTCGGCGGCCAGTTCGATATTGATGGTGATGGCGTCGATGAACTTGTCTACTACAATGGCTTCCGCGCTGGAGTGGACGTCATCGGGCCATCAGATGTCATTGACGCCGGCATTACCCAAAACATGGAAATGGTCAGCACCTCCCACGCCCATAAATTGGGAATTGAAACCTTTGCCGCCCATGGAATCCAGGGACGCGCGGTGATGATAGATCTCCACGCCCATATCGGAAATGCGTTTACCCATGTCGGCTACGACACCTTGATGCGCATCATGGAAACCGATGGCGTGTCGGTTGAAAAAGGCGACATGGTTTGCCTTCACACCGGCTTCGCCCAACTGGTCCTTGAGATGAACCGCGAGCCAGATCCCGAGAAGCTGCATAATTCTTGCTCTGTACTGGATGGCCGCGACAAGAAACTGCTGCAATGGATCACCGACAGCGGTCTTTCAGCGCTGATTGCTGACAACTACGCAGTTGAAGCTTTCCCGGCCAAACCCGGCGAAGAGATGTGCTGCTCGGTTTTGCCATTACACGAACATTGCCTGTTCAAGAACGGAATTCCATTGGGCGAATTGTGGCACCTCACACCGCTGGCGAAATGGCTGCGGGAAGAAGATCGCCATAGATTTTTGCTCACTGCACCTCCTCTTCGCCTGCCCGGTGCGGTGGGCTCACCCGTTACCCCGATTGCAACAGTATGACGCCGCGTGTCCTGATAACCGGTGGCGGCGCGGGCATTGGCGCGGCTGTCGCCAAACGTTGTCGAAGTGACGGCTACGAACCGATCATCATCGACCGCATTGGCGACAGCATAAGAGCCGACCTCTCCAACATTGAAGAAACCGCCCTTGCGCTCCAGCAGGCACTGTCAGACGGGCCCCTCACCCGTTTGGTCAACAATGTTGGAATGGTTGCTCCCGCAGCCATCGCAGACCAGACCTTGGAAGAATTCGATCGCGTGGCTGCGCTCAATCTGCGCTGCGCCATGCAATGCCTTCAGGCTGTCCTGCCGGGTATGCGGGCAGCCGGTTTCGGTCGCGTGGTCAACATGGCTTCGCGTGCTGCACTGGGCAAGGAACTCCGCACAGCCTATTCAGCCACAAAAGCCGGGCTGATCGGCATGGCAAAAAGTTGGGCGCTGGAACTGGGTCCTGATGGAATTACCGTCAACGCAGTTGGCCCCGGCCCCATCAGTACCGGTTTGTTTGAAAAAGCAAATCCAGCCGGTTCGCCACGCACCAAGGCGATTATCGAAGCTGTTCCCGTGCGCCGGATGGGTGAACCGGAGGACGTTGCCCATGCCGTAAGCTATCTGCTGGACGACCGGTCCGGGTTTGTCACCGGACAGGTTCTCTATGTATGTGGCGGAATGACAGTGGGGGCTGCAGGTGCTTGAAGACCGGCTTTCAAGCACCGGTTCTCGCATTAGGTAAGCATAAACCAACCATTTATATGGACGACAACTTAGCTGACCTGGCCCAATGTCAAAACCCTCTGGGCCAGGCGTTCAGCGGATGCATTCAGTTCGGTTGGATCAATACCCCTTTGGGCTTCGATTCTCAAAAGTGTCACGTCGCCCTGAAAACGCTTTGCCAATTGTCGAACATCTGCATCATGTGGCAACTCACCCTGTTTGATCGCAAGCTGGAAAATGGCAACCATTTCGTTTTCCATCCCGCTCATATACTGCGATGCGGCTTGCGCAATCCCGGCATCTTCAGCTGTCATGCTCAAAAGCGTTTTCACCAACATGCACGCTTTGGCCGGTTGATCCCCGGAAGGTGCGCGACCAATGGCGCGCAGATGCTCGGCAAGCGCCAGAAGCGGTGACCCCACCTTTTCAACCGAAGCCCGAAGCTCCCGCTTGTTGCGTTCATAATAACGCTCAAGCACCAGTTGAAAGAGATTTTCCTTGCTGTTGAATGCGGCATAGATACTGCCGGGCTTCATTTTTAGTGCCGACTCGAGGTCTTTTAGTGACGTGGCATAATAGCCCTTCTCCCAGAACAAGGTCATGGCAGCGTCCAGGGCTACATCCCGGTCGTAGGGTCGAGCGTTCTTCATAGCGCTGATAAATAATCCTATTCCTGCAATTTGTCTTCCCGGTTGATGGGGTCATGTATCACATTTGAGTGATTGCTCAAATTTGCGTTTGAGTGATCACTCAAATTAGCTTATGACACTTTCATTCTTTAATCCCAACCGGAGCCCATCCATGATCGAATTTCCCAAACATGACGAAGCCAGCGCACCTGAAGCAAGCAAGCCTTATCTTGCCCAATCCTTCAAGAGCAATGGTCGTATCCCTGGCCTTCATGCAATCATGGCTGATGCTCCCGCACTTCTTGCCACCTATAACTTCGCCCATCAACAGTTCATGAATACGAGTTTTGATGCTGATGAAAAAACGGTGGTCTGGCAAACTGTCAATGTCGAGCAAAACTGCCACTACTGCGTGCCAGCCCATACCGGAATTGCCAAAATGATGAAAGTCGACGACGCAATCACCAATGCATTGCGGGACGAAACACCTCTGCCAACAGCAAAACTTGAAGCGCTTCGCACATTCACATTGAGTGTCGTGCGAAAACGCGGCGAATTGGACGATTCCGAAATACAGGCGTTTCTAGATGCTGGTTTCAACACGCAGCAAATCCTCGAGGTGATCCTTGGCGTTGCCCAAAAAGTGATGTCCAACTTCACCAACCATTTTGCCAAGACGCCCGTTGATCAGGTATTTCAGAAGTTCGAGTGGCAAAAAGCCACTTAGTCCACTTGAAGAACTGCTCGAAGGACGGCTGAATGCAGCACGAAATGTGCAGCATTCAGCCTTTGCGGTCAGCACCACGAGACGGCTCATCAGCTGGTATTCCCGAAATGAAATTAGACGCCAACACTCAGATGCCGAACTTGTCTCGCAATTGGTAAGCTAAAACTGACGGAGTGAGGAACAATGGATTGCCGGTGTCAAGTGGACCGGTGGGGAATGCGATGCGCTCAAAAGCCGAGAGGTGTTTTTCGCGCCCTGCAGCCTTCAGCCCCATCCGCATGCCGAGATAGCTCGCCATGCCAACTCTGGACCCGCAATAACCCATGGCATAGTGCAAACCGTTATCCTCGCCGCAATGAGCAAGGGTATCAAATGTATAGCCGACAAATCCCATCCTCGAACGGCTGACGCGGATCGATTTGAGTTCTGGAAACAACGCGCACATCACCCGATGCAGTTTGACTGCGCTTTTTTTTCGGGTCGGTCTCGCGAAGCGAAACGCGCCCACCGAACACCTGCATGGCGCGCGCTACCGAACGGTCTTGTCACGTTGGACAAGCACCGAAACCAGCGCAAGAATTCCCGAACCCAACATCAGGAAGAAAGAGACCGCATTGAGCACCGGCGTTGAGCCGCCTTTGGCCATTCGATCGAACATGGTGATGGTCAGTGGCGATTCAGAGCCAACCAGAAACAGCGTGGTATTGAAATTTTCAAATGAAACCAGAAAGGCAACAATACCCGCGGCAATCATGGCCGGGCGTAGATAGGGCAATGTCACGGTCCATAAAACGCGCGCCTGTGAGGCGCCTAGATTATAGGCTGCTTCTTCCATCGTGGCGTCAAATTTCCGCAACCGTGCAGTAATCACCAGCGATGTGATGGTAGCAACAAAGGAAAACTGACCCAGCACCACAAGCACAATGCCCGGGCGCAAGAAGTCGAGATCTATCGTGTAGGAATCATCAAAGAAATTGGCGACCGTACTGGCCAGCACAAGAATGGAAATGCCCAAAATGACGCCGGGAATGACCAGCGGCAGAACCATGATGATATAAAAGAAATTCTTCGCTGGCAGGCTCGAACGCACGAACAGGAATGCATTGCAGGTTCCAATGAATACCGAAAGAGCGGCCACCGAGACAGCGATGACAAAAGAATAATAGAGGCCCTGCAGCAACCGCCTGTCATGGAACATGCCGAGTTTCGGCTCGCTGGTTCCGAAGAACCAATCCAGCGTAAATCCTTTCCACGGCAATGATGGAAACACCGAATCGTTGAACGCGAACGTGCCCGCTGCCACCAATGGCGCCAGCAGGAAGATCAAGAAGACCGCCATATAGAGCCGGTAACCGAGTAAGTAAGCCTGATTTCCACTCTTCATTGCCATCGGTTCAACTCCTGGCAACGGTGGTGGAGAGTGACTGGCCGGAAAGTTTCAGGCCGATCCAGACGACCAGCGAGGTGAATATGAGCAGCAGGAAGCCAAAGGCTGCGCCCGATTCCCAGTTGTAACGGGTGATGAACTGGTCATAGATCGTCTGGGTGAACCAGCTTGAATATTTGCCCCCCAATAGTACCGGCGTCAGGTAACTTCCCGCCGTCATCATGAATACGATGATGCAACCCGAAACGATACCCGGCATCGCATAGGGAATGATAATCCGCCTCAGAACGGTAAAACCATTTCCACCAAGATTGTAACCTGCTTCCACCATGGCATCGTCCATCCCCTCAAGCGTTGAGGTCAGCGGCACAATCATGAACAGCATCACGGTATAAACCAGACCGACAATGACGGCGGCATCATTGTAGAGAAATTCCACCGGCTGGCTGACCAGCCCGGTCCATTGCAAGATCCCGGAAATCGCACCGGTTTCGCGCAATAGAAGGATCCAGCCGAAAGCCCGGATCAGATCGCTGACCCAAAGCGGGATCAGGCAGAACATGAACAGCGCACCCTTACTGCGCGGGCCGGCTATCTTGGCGATGTAATAGGATACCGGAAAACCGATGATCAACGCCAGGAAGGTCACGACAATCGAAATCCCCGCCGTACGCGACAGGATGTGCCAGTAAATAGGCTCGCGGAAAAAGTCGAGGTAATTGTCAAATCCAAATTCATAGACACGCGGTGCGACTTTCTCGCGCAACGACAGCACCCCCATCCCGATATGCGGCAACAGGATCAGCAAAACGATCCACAACGCAAAGGGCGCAAAAAGCAATATCAGTGTCAGTCGTTTTGCATCGCGGTTCTTCATCAGCCCGAAACCTGGGCAAAGCAGACGGCATTTTCCGGTGACCAGGTCAGACCAACAATTTCGCCGGGTGCTACGTCCTCTGTGCCCCCGGTCAGCGTTACATCAACTTCGACCAGATCACCTGAACCAAGTCGAACCAGCGCCCGGCTGTTGGCACCGTTGAACAACAGGTTATCTACTGTCCCTGTCAGCGAACTTGCCTTTGAGGTAGTCGGAGCACTCCGGTTCAACTTGATGAATTCCGGACGCACAAAGACTTCAACCTTTTGGCCGGCACTGATGCTGGCATTCGCTCCTGCTCGGCACTGAACAGCCATTCCAGCTTCTGTTTCGATAACAAGCTCGCCGCCATCCGACTGGTCGACCTTGCCTGACCAACGGTTGGCGTCTCCCACAAAACCGGCCACGAACGCCGTTTTCGGACGGTGGTAAAGTTCTTGCGGATTACCGATTTGCTCGAAACTTCCACTGTTCATCACGGCGACCCGGTCTGACATGACGAGCGCTTCTGATTGGTCATGGGTGATATAGACAAATGTGGTATCAAACTGATGTTGCAGCAGTTTCAACTCGATCTTCATCGCTTCGCGCAATTTCAGATCGAGCGCCCCCAGCGGCTCGTCAAGGAGCAACACATCGGGGTCCAGAACCATGCAGCGGGCAATGGCGATGCGCTGTTTCTGACCACCCGACAATTGATGGATTTCACGGCTGCCCACATCGGGCAGAGCAACACGGTCGAGAACATCCTGCACCTTGCGCTTGACCTCATCACGGTCAGTTCCGATGCAGCGCAATCCATAGGCAATATTGTCAAACACGTCCATCATCGGAAACAGTGCCAGATGCTGAAACACCATTTTCACGTTGCGCCGGTTGGGCCGAACCTTCAGAACTGAACGTCCCTTGATCAGGATATCGCCGGCATCCGGGTCTTCAAATCCGGCAATCATCCGCATCAGCGTGGTCTTGCCACAGCCCGAAGGGCCGAGAATTGAAAAGAAGGTGCCACTTGGGATTTCGAAGGAAATATCCTTCACCGCCTGAACGGAGCCAAAATTTTTGCAGACGCCGCTGCATTCGAGATCGTTGTCAGCAGACGCAGTATCATTCATGTTCATTGCCAGCATTTTCGGGGGCAGATTGGGAACCGCCGCCCGCCCACATCGGACGGCGGCTTCCGCGATGAGATCGATCAATCAGCCGCCGGTGGCAGCCTGTATCTTCTCAAGTGCCTTGCCTTCCATGTCTTCCACACCTGGAGGAATGTTGGCGAAGAACTTCAGATTGTCGATATCTGCGTCCGTGAAGGCTGCATTGACTGCCGACTTCATTGCCGCTGGCAACAAATCCTTGCCACCCTTGACGGCAACAATCGCACCGGTGCTTTCAGACATCAATGACGATATTTCCGGTTGCATGACGAAATTGATCCACTTGTATGCGGCATCATCAGCTTCACCCTTGCGCGGAATGACGAAAGTATCGATCCAGGCAAGTGCACCGGTTTCCGGTGGAACGAAAACGATATCGTTGTTTTCATTGTAAAGCTTGTAGGCAGTGGAATCCCAGGTTTCTGAGCCGACAATCTCACCCGAGAGCATCATCGCCGAAAGGTCGTCGCCGCCCTTCCAGTAAGCCTTGATATTGTCCTTGCATGTGATCAACTTGTCGACAACCTTGTCAAGAAGCGCCTGATATTTGTCGAGATCGGCATATGTGGCAAAGGGATCCTCACCCATGGCATAAGCGGTGCCAAGCAAGATGGTGCGCTTGAGACGCATAGATGTCTTGCCCTTGTACTTCGGATCGCAAAGGTCTCCCCAACTCTTCAAGTCCGGCGCTATCGATTTGTTGGCCATCAATCCAGATGTGCCCCACTGGTGCGGAACTGCATAGACTTCACCGTCAATGGTGGTATTCGCTTTTACGCCTTCCAGCAGCTTTGGCTCCATCGTCGAGGTATCGATCTTGGACATATCAAGCGGCTTGTAGATATCATACTCAAGCTGCGGCGCATAAATGCGGTCATGGCTTGGCTGTGCCAGATCGAAGCCTGAGCCGCCGGTGGCGCGTAGCTTGGCGACCATTTCCTCGTTGTTGGAAAGCGTGACCTCAACATCGATATCCGGATATTTCTCTTTGAATTTCTCAATCACACTGTCAGGTGCATAACCACCCCAGGTCAGCAATCTCAGTGTCTCTGCCTGCGCGCTCCCAACGCCCATCATGAATGTGGCGGCCAGCATACTGGCTATCGTCGTCTTGATCCGCATTGTGTGTTCCCTTCGTTATAAATGACACTCGTGGACTTTTATTTTCTTCGAAGACTACGGATCGATTGGACTGTGAAATATATCCATTACGGAAAACTTCTTAGACCGATTACCGCCGGTTATCGAAGCGAACGAGTACATAGCCGAGGGTTTCGACACTTTTGTGAATTTCCTCCGGCGGAGTGCTCCCAAACCCCAACACCAGTCCTTTTTGTTTTATCGGAGCGGTCGCGTAACGGCCGAGTGCCGCAACCACCACTCCCTCAGACTTGGCGCTTTCAACGATCTTGATCTCATCGCAGCCATCAGGCAATAGCCCCACAGCATGAAATCCACTTCCAGTGGCCTGCAGCCGGATCAGATGATCGATTTTGGATGTGGCAGAAACCAACGCATCATAGCGGAATTTGTAGATCAGTCGCATGGTGCGGACATGGGTGGCAAAAAGGCCTTCATCCATGAAATCAGCAACTTTGGCCTGCATACAGGTGGGTACCCCGCTTTGCCAGGCACTGAAAATGCGATCGAAGCTCGTCACCAGCCCACGCGACAACAGCACATAGCCAAGCCGCAATGACGGAAACAAAGACTTGGAGAAAGTGCCGACGTAGATAACGCGCTCCTGGGTATCAATGCTTTTGAGCGTCGGCGGCGGCTGGTCACCATAGTGGAACCCGCCATCATAATCATCCTCTAGGATCACTGCATCTGCATCCTTGGCAGCTTGCAAAAGCGCCAGACGTCTCGCAAGACTCATGATGTGGTCGAGAGGTTGCTGGTGGGATGGCGTCACGAAGGCCAACCGGAAATGTGGCGGTCGGGTTATCGCCTGATCAACACAGAAGCCTTCTTCGTCGGCATTTATCGGTTCCAGCTTGGCTCCATTTGCCAAAAATGCGTTTCGCGCACCGATGGCGCCTGGATTTTCAAACCAGACCGTTTCACCGGGATTGACAAGCATTGCGCCAATCAATGCGAAAGCCTGCTGCGCGCCATTGACGATAAAAATCTGCTCGGGTTCACATTTGATGCCTCGCGAGGCATTAAGCTGCTGTTCAATTGCCGAGCGCAAGCGACCATAGCCAAACGGCTCGCCATATCCTGTCACATGATCGGGTTCTTTTCGCCAGTGCGTGCTGAAAGCCGCGCCCACTGAGCCATCAAAAATGCGTCAAGCGCAGGCAGGGCTGTGGTAAACGGCGCTGATTTGTGCGGCAGTCGGCTACGTTCAGCAAAAGTCGGGGCAGCATGAATGGCCGCTTATTCACCAGCAAAAGCCATCGAGATCGGAAGGT